>Ga0154020_10009051_pt1 | contig 11489 bp, 8 predicted proteins | sample Klosneuvirus_201_FD_109709 | JGI IMG/M metagenome (GOLD analysis project Ga0154020, IMG submission 109709) | Active sludge microbial communities from wastewater, Klosterneuburg, Austria - Klosneuvirus_20160825_MG | ecosystem: Engineered > WWTP > Aerobic digester > Activated sludge | place... | reverse complement strand
TGGTTCTGTTTGCGCAACTTTGGTCCACCCCTTGAACGGCTATCTCTGATATAAGTATATGAGAAATTACAAGTTATCAAGAGATGAAATGGTGCTGACGCAGCTTTCGCGGCGCGGGATCACGGATGAGCGGGTTTTGGATGTCATGCGGCAGGTGAAGCGGCATGAGTTTGTCGAGGAGGCCTTTCAGAATCGGGCCTACGAAGACACGCCTTTGCCGATTGACAACGGCCAGACGATAAGTCAACCGTTTATAGTTGCGAGGATGACGGAACTGCTCAATGTTCAGTCAACAGACAAGGTGCTGGAGATTGGAACTGGGTCAGGCTATCAAGCAGCGATTCTTTGCATGCTGGCTGGAAAAGTCTATACAATCGAGCGACACTTCGCGTTAGCGCGAGAAGCTCGAGCGAGACTTGAAGCCGCTGGAATGACGAATGTGATTGTGAAACACGGTGATGGAACGATCGGTTGGTCGGATCAGGCACCGTTTGATAAGATATTGATTACCGCGTCTGCACCCCATTTGCCCAAGACTCTTTCGAATCAGTTGAAAGAGGGAGGACGAATGATATTCCCGATGGGTGAGGGACGCGAGCAGATTTTGAAGGTCGTTGACAAAATTGACGGCGAGCTTCAAACACAAGAGATGGGTGTGGTGTCCTTCGTGCCGCTAATCGGCAGGGAGGGATTCAGCGATCCGGGGTCGGATCCGAGACAATATATGTCGGGGCGTAGCGCAGTCCGGTAGCGCACTTGGTTCGGGACCAAGGGGTCGCAGGTTCAAATCCTGTCGCCCCGACGACGCAAATAAGCCGCCCCAGAGATGGTGCGGCTTTTTTGATTTTTGTTTGTTAACGAAAGACGAGTTTTGGATTTTTTCTCCGGTATTGCTGACATTGTAACGCATCTTGACGTTTACCTTGAGAAGATTGTTGATCAGTACGGCGCTTGGACGTATTGGATCATCTTTGCAACGGTGTTTGCCGAGACGGGACTTGTCGTGGCGGCGTTTCTGCCGGGTGACTCACTGCTGTTTGCTGCCGGAGCATTTGCGGGTGCGGGACACATTGAGATTGTACGGCTGGTGATTGGAATTCATGTGGCCGCGATCTTGGGTGACACTTGCAACTATTGGATTGCGCGTAAGGTTGGTCATCTCGTTTTAGTTCGCTGGACGAGGCTAATTCGCCCTGCGTATGTGCGGAAAGCCTCAATGTTCTATCGCAAGCACGGGATGAAGGCTGTGATGCTGTCGCGTTTTGTGCCGACGTTTCGAACCTTTGTTCCGTTTGTGGCAGGTATATCGAAGATGAAATACTTGCGGTTTCTCACTGCGAGTGTGATTGGAACGATGATTTGGGTGACCGTGTTTGTGATGGGGGGATATTATTTTGGAACGATTGAATGGGTGAAGGATAATTTGGCGTTGGCGATTGTTTGCTTAGGCCTTTTGACGGTCACGCCGACGGTGATCGGAGTGCTGCATCAACTGTATATTCGGCGCAAGCCACGCAAGTCAGTAGTATCACAAAATGGGAATTGAATTTGGAATTTTTAACTCTCGCTATTGACGTTTTTCTGCATCTCGACGTGCATCTGGGGCAGGTGATTGCGGATTATGGAACGTTGACTTATCTCATTTTGTTCGCAATCGTCTTCTGCGAGACGGGGCTTGTGGTCATGCCATTCTTGCCGGGGGATTCGCTGTTGTTTGCGGCGGGAGCGTTCGCGGCGCTTGGTTCGCTTGAGTTGCCGATGCTGTTGGGGATTTTGTATCTTGCTCCGATTCTTGGAGACTCGACGAATTATTGGGTGGGGAGATTTGTGGGGCCGAGGGTGGTTCAGTCGCGTTGGGTGAAGCGGGAGTATATTGACAAGACACACGCGTTTTATGAGAAGCATGGCGGCAAGACGATTGTGATTGCGCGATTCATGCCGATTTTTCGGACGTTCGCGCCGTTCGTTGCTGGCATTGGGAAGATGAACTACGCGCGGTTTCTGATGTTCAGTGTGGGCGGAACGCTCTTGTGGATTACGTCGTGTGTGATGGCGGGGTATTTCTTCGGGAACATTCCCTTTGTGAAGAAGAATTTCTCGCTCGTGATCTTCGCGATTATCGGCATTTCGGTTTTGCCGATGGCGATTCATATTTGGCAGGATTGGCTGAAAAAGAGGCGGGCGGGGGCGGCAAAGTAAGAGAGGCGTAAGCGGGTTGTAAGCTGTTGATTATTGGAAAAACGCTAACAATTGTCGGAACGGGAGTACTTTGAAAACAGGGGTTTAATTTGGGGGGTTGTGACAAAGGGTGCAAGGGCCTTTGGCGGGACAAGGTAGGGGATCGGGGGTTGTGAGGTAAGCAGGTATAAATATACAAATATTTGAACGGATGCGCAAGAGATATTTTTGTTTTATTGGACTTAGTAAGGGGTTGGACGGGTTGGAATTAGGGAGAAAAGTAGGGGTTGGGGAGGTCAGACCACCTCAGAAGCCCCCCCTTAATCCCCCCAAATCCGCAGACGAATTGGGGGGAGACCTGAAATGAAAACTAAATCGCTTATATTGTCGTTTGGGGATTATTCGCTGGGGGCGAAGAGATTTCTGCATGGCGAAACTCTAAGTGATCCGGCGATTGTGCTGTTGCATGACGCGTTAGGATGTATGGCGACGTGGAGGGAGTTTCCGCAAGCGTTGTTTGAGGCGACGGGGTTGGATGTGGTGATGTTTGATCGGCGGGGGCATGGCGCGTCGTCATCATTATCTGATGAGAAGCGAACAAGCGCATATTTGGAGGACGATGCGCGGAGGTTGCCGGAGATTCTCGACAAGCTTAGAGTGCGGCGCGCGATATTGGTGGGGCATAGTGACGGGGGTTCGATTGCGTTGGTGGCGGCGGCGCTGTATCCTGAGCGCGTGCAATCGGTGGTGGCGATGGCGGCGCATGTGTTTTTGGAAGAGGTGACGCTCGCGGGTGTGCGCGACACGGTGGCGACGGCGGGGGAGACGCGACTGCTTGAACGGTTACAAAAATATCACGGTGAGAAGAGCGAGCGGCTCTATCGTGTGTGGCATGAGACGTGGCTAGCGATGAAGGCATCTCAGACCCCATCCCCCGGCCCCTTCCCCATGAATGGAGAAGGGGAGATAGAAGCGGAACCGGAATCTGAACTCCCTTCCTCCATTTATGGGGGAAGGGTTGGGGATGGGGGTCGGAAAGTCAACCGATTCAGGACTATTCCTAAGATGCACTGGCAGTATGCTCGTGAGATGCGTAAGGAAGCTACGGACGCTGAGAAGATTTTGTGGAAATCACTTTCCAAAAACAAGCTTGGTGTTTCGTTTCGCAGGCAGCACCCGATTGGGCCATTCATCGCGGATTTCTTTGCATCGAGTATCGGGTTAGTAATTGAAGTGGATGGCGGAGTGCATTTGCCTGATGACGCGAAAGAGTACGACTCGCTTCGGGATGAACGAATGCATCAAATTGGGTTGACGGTTTTGCGGTTTACGAATGATGATGTGTTGAAGCGATTGGATTGGGTGTTGGATGAGATTCGGAAGCAGATACAAACGCTCGGCACAGGGCAGACCCCATCCCCCGGCCCCTTCCCCATGAATGGAGAAGGGGAGTCGGAACAGAAGGTGTGGTCGCTACTTCACTACTTACCTCTCATTCAATGTCCGGTGTTGGTGATGCAGGGGGAGTTGGATGAATACGGGACGGTTGAGCAGGTGAACGCGATAGTAAAGGGAGTGGGGGAGAAGGCGCGGGCGGTGATGTATCCGGGGGTGGGGCATGCGGTGTGGCGGGAAGGGGTGGGGGATGTGGTTGGGGAGATTTTGCATTTATCAAGTAACGATACACTCAGTAGAACGGTGTAGGCTCTTTCATCATTAACATCGAATTCTAAGAGTCGAGTCTGTATTCTTTGTAAGCTGGAGTTTTGCTTTTTTGCCCAATCAAGAATAAGGAGCCAATATGGAGACCAGAATTGCGAAGGCACAAACGAGCGGAAAAGAAGGGAATACTAGTACACTAGGGGTCATAACAATCCTTGCCCTTGTGGGTGGAATGGTGTATTGCTTAAACTTGATTCGAGATAGCGAACTAACTTCAAGAGAATCTGGACTTCTTGCAATTGTACTTACAATATTCTCAATCTTAGCTACGTGGTTGGCCTCCCATTGGTATAGTCAATCACAATATCAGAAAGCAATTGTAGAAGTCAAAGAGATGCATGATGAGAATCTCAGAACATATGCGCTCAAGGCAGCCGAGAAAGTTACAAACCTCTCTAATGAGCTTAATAGACTTTCGGCTTACTTAGAGGAAGAACTCGAGGATGGCGAAACACGAACAAATGAAATAGCCTTGCTATCCGCGCATGAGCGAATAACAAGTGCAATTCACATCGTTTACACATTGAGATCTGTGAACGATACTGCGCTAAGTGATTGGCAAGGTGTTATCGGAGATCAACTTGATAAGCAACGTGAAGAAATGCGGGAAAAGCAAGAGCAACTCCGCGAAATCATCTTGGAAACCGTCGATGTGCTCAAGCAAGGAGATGAAAATGCTTCAATCAAGTCATCAGGAACGGACGAGCTCCACAATACATTGAGATCGCTAAATAGTGAACTGAAGTTTGCAATCAAACAAATCTCTGGAGTTTCAGTAAATACTCGACCTCCACGTCGACCGGGACGGGATGTCATTATGACGAACTGCCCACAATGCCAAGCCGAATTGACATACAAACAGCGGCCTATAAAGAACGGTACAAAACTTGTAAAATGTAATTCATGCGGCTCAAGCATGATTTCGGTCTATGACGGAGACGAATTCATATTTGAACAGCGACGACCAGTTGAAATTGAAGTGTCGTGTCCAAATTGTAGTGCGACGCAGAAATTGAAACTTGATAACGCACCTGGGGCGGTGATTGATTGCCAATGTCAAGTTTGCAATGAAGTGATGAGAGTTTCGCGGTCATCTGCGATACAGAAAATTCATACAAAGATTTTGCGAAAGACGAGTTTGCCAGAAAGCCTATCTGGCGCTAAAGAGGCAAACAATCAAAGTGTCGTTGTTGCTCCAATTCTTGATGACAAACTATTAACACTAGTCAAGGAGTCACTGCCGGAACAACCGTGGCCAATAGGAATTCATAAAGATGTTGCAACAAAACTCAATATTAGTCACAGTATATCTTATCGAGCGATCTCTTTGCTCATTGAGAAAGGCGCGTTTTTACCACAGATTAGTGGTGTTGTGTATGTGCCTAAAGTGAATTTACGTGAAGTTCAATCTCCGAATGAAAAGACAAGTGCGAGTTAGAACGTGCAAACCCTGACCTATCGATGACCATCCTTCCTAAACACATTTCCGAACAACAGCCCCCGGTAGCTGAAATTGTAAAACAATGATAGAATAATGAAAATTCCTGATGATCCATTTGGAATCAAAGTTCTGGTTGGCGGTGGAGTAGAGCTTGCCAAAGCGCGCTGGTTGCCCGTTCTTGCAGCAAAGGGCGAGGCACGAGCCGCGCTTATTCGCACTAAAGGTGAATTTGAGGTTAGAAAACTCGATAATCAGTACAGAGTAATTGAAAAGGCAGAAGAAAAGCTCACAGAAAGAGGGGTAGTGCCCAACCCAGTAAATGAGGATGTGTTGTACAGTATTCTTGAGGAAAGCGGTAGAACATCAAATGCAGATCTGCACGAACTGTGGTCAGAGTTGTTAACGGCTTCTGCCACTGAGCTTGCTGATTCAGATAAAATATTGACATGTATCTCGATTTTGCGGCAGATTAGCCCTTTTGACGCAACGCAGATTCGCAAACTGGTTCAGTTCATTCCTGAATCTGATAAGGAGATTGATGTAATCTCATATTGGCTAAATACTGGATGGAATGGGGCCGGAGTTGAAAATGAAACAGAGTTTGGTGAGATTAGTTGTCAGGTCACAGTGCACATTGGAAATGGAATCGATGAAAGTTTTAATAGCAAGAAACCATTTGGCGATTGGGACGAGTATGCCCAGTTCATTCTTGTCCTTCGTAACTTGGAGAGAATTGGTTTGGTAACGCGATTGAAGAAACAGCAATTCCCATTGAATGTGCTTTTCGAACAGTTCAATTTTACAATGATTGGGAGACTATTTTTGAACGGAGTCGGCCTCTTACCCAGTCAGTATATCTATTTCTCCGATATTGAATTCTTGGATTCTCTCTCATAATATGACCATCCCACCCAAACACATCTCCGAACAACAGTACCCGTTTGCTGACATTGAGGCCAGGTGGCAGACTTGGTGGGCAGATAATGGGACTTATAAATTCACCCCCCCTACCCCCCCCGCTAAAGCAGGGGGGAAGCAGAAGCCTGTGCACTATGTGCTGACGATGTTCTCCTATCCCTCGGGGGATAAGCTGCACATGGGGCACTGGTATTGCTATGCACCGACGGACAGCTATGCGCGGTTCAAACGGATGCAGGGGTATGAGGTGTTCGAACCGATGGGGTTTGACTCGTTCGGCCTGCCCGCGGAGAACTACGCGATTAAGACGGGTGTGCATCCGGCCGAATCTACGGCGAAGAACATCAGCTTCATGCGCGAACAGCTCAAGAAGATCGGCGCGATGTACGATTGGGATTACGAGGTGGTCACGTCATCGCCGGACTATTACAAGTGGACGCAGTGGTGGTTCCTGCTGATGTACAAGCGCGGGCTGGCCTACCAAAAAGACGCGCTGGTGAACTGGTGTCCGAATTGTCAGACTGTCTTAGCCAATGAGCAGGTCGGCGCGGATAATTTGTGCGAGCGCTGTGACACGCCGGTGGAACGACGCAAGATGAGGCAATGGTTTTTCCGAATTTCCGACTACAATCAGAGATTGCTGGATGGGCTTGATACAATTGACTGGCCGGAGAAGACGAAGGCCATGCAACGGTATTGGATTGGGAAATCGGAGGGCTGCGAAATTGCATTCGGACTCACCCCCCCTAACCCCCCCGCTGAAGCGAGGGGGAATCAGATCAGAGTGTTTACTACGCGGGCGGATACTTTGTTTGGGGTGACTTATGTGGTGCTGGCGCCGGAGCATGCGTTGGTGAAAGAAATTACCACGGAAGAGCAGAGGGCGGCGGTTGAAGAGTATGTTGCGAAGTCGCTGAATCTCTCGGAAGTGGATCGGCAGATGGAGGATCGGCCCAAGACGGGGGTATTTACGGGTGCTTTCTGTGTGCATCCGTTGACGGGTGAGTCAGTGCCGGTGTGGGTGGCGGATTATGTGATTGGGTCGTATGGGACGGGTGCTGTGATGGCTGTGCCGGCGCATGACAGTAGGGATTTTGCATTTGCGCGGACGTACTCATTGCCGATTAAGGAAGTTATCGAGCCAAGTCAGAAGTCTGAAGTCAAAAGTCAGAATGCGGACGGTGCTTTTACTGATAAAGGGATCATGTTTGACTCGGGGGAATTTTCGGGGCTCTCTTCGGAAGAGGGGATTCGTAAGGTGGGGGAGAAACTTGAGTCAATTGGGATGGGGAAAGCTACCGTGACATGGCATCTTCGGGATTGGACGGTGTCGCGGCAACGGTATTGGGGCGCGCCGATTCCGATGGTGCATTGCAAGGTTTGTGGAACGGTGCCGGTACCGGAAGAGCAGTTGCCCGTTTTGCTGCCGCAGGATGTGAAGGAATACAAACCGAAAGGGAAGTCGCCGCTTGCGAGTGTGGAGTCGTTTATCAAGACGACATGCCCGAAGTGCGGCGAACCTGCCGAGCGCGATCCGGATACGATGGACACGTTTGTGTGCTCATCATGGTACTACCTCAGATATCCCGACGCACGGCTGGATAGCGCGCCGTTTGATCGCGAACACTTGAAGGAGCTGTTCCCGGTGCATCAATATGTGGGTGGGCCGGAGCATGCAATGGGGCACCTGATCTATAGCCGGTTCTTCGGGAAGGTGGCCAAGGACGAAGGGTGGTTTCCATATGAAGAGCCGTTCTCGCGGCTGATTCACCAAGGGATTATCCTGAACAAAGGCGAGCGGATGTCGAAGTCGAAAGGGAACACAGTCGCGCCTGAGCCTGTGCTTGAACGAGTAGGCTCGGATGTACTCAGGTGCTATTTGATGTTCTCGGGAGACTACACGCAGGGCGGAGACTGGAGCGAGGGCGGGATCTCGGGGATTGAGAGATTTATCGCGCGGGTTTGGAGATTGGGGATGGCGATTTCAATGACAAGCGAAACGGTCGAAGAGGCCGTACCACGGGAGGTTGAGCGTCGTCTCCATCAAACGATTCAAGCTGTGGGAAATGACTTGCAGGCGTTTGCTTTCAATACGCAACTTGCGCGTTTAATGGAATTGACAAATGCTATATATAGTTGGGTAGGATCGGACCTGAAGGGTGTGACGAAAAGCGCGGCGAAGGTCGAAACGGTTGAGACGTTGATTAAGCTGATTGCGCCGTCAGCTCCGCATTTGGCGGAAGAACTTTGGCACCAGTTCGGGCATCAAACGACGGTATTTGATGCACCGTGGCCGGAATACGATGCAGAGAAAGCCAAAGCGGATACGGTAACGATCGCGGTGCAGATTAACGGGAAGCTCAGGGATACGTTTGAAGCGGCGGCGGGAGCGAGCAAAGAAGAGCTTGAAAAGGCGGCGCTGGAACTTGAAAAGGTCAAGGCGCAGCTTGAGGGTAAGGAATTGGCGAAGGTGATTGTTGTTGCTGGGAAGATCGTGAATCTGGTAATCAAAGGGTAAGTCGGATTCCGGCGGGGCGGGGACGCCCACGCTCGGCGAGATTATGAAAACACAAAAGGCTGGGTAAACCCGGCCTTTTGATATTTTTAAAAGTCACATAAGCAATATTATGTGCTGTCTTTTGACCGGACATAATGTCATCTGGGCTGAAAACCGCACAAAATCGGTCATTTTTGGGCTGGGACGGATTGAAATGACATCTTCTCCAGCTCAACGATGAGTCGGTACACTTTGCCCTCGGAAAGGCTCACTAACTCTTTGTGGCCGTAGTAGCCGCGTTGATCAATCGCGATTCGGATCTCACCCGCTCCGACATCGGCTGAATGGCAGATTTGAGATGGCTGGGTCCCTGCGGCCAAGGATCGGTCTTTAACGGAGCAGCGCTTCATGGTCGCGCCGTTGCTCAGGGTAATCTTTGGGGCCGGAGAATTGACTTCAATCAATAAATGAGCTTGCGTGCTGGGTGGGAATCCCAATGCGTTGCGGTCGCCTTCAACGATTAAACGGCTGCGGGAATCTCGGCGAGCTGTCGACGATGATTTGATTAGCCCAATCAGCTGGCTCGCAACCTCGTCTGCCACGGCCGATAAATCTACCCAACTTGCTGCCGAAGCAGAAGCTGAATAGCCACGCTGAACGTCGCCCAAAGCAACATCAATCAACTGTGCATCTACCCGAATTGCGGAGGGTAACTCGGCATAGGTTCCGATGACTGCAAAATCGGCTTCAACTGCCTTCGCGGCTACCACGGCTTCAGCCAAAGACTTTACCGGCTTGTCGATTTTCACATCATCCATGTCATCGCGGCTAATGAAATCGGATAGCAGAAAGCTCTGCAGAGCAAGCTGATAGTCCAATACTTTGACCTGATCCCGCCAGATATTATAGGTTGAATCCATTAAAGGCTCAAACGGGAAGACGGCAACCTTGGTGGCTCCGTGTGTTGCCGTATAAACTACCAATGATAGGATGATTAAGCAGATTGACTTCATGTAGATTCCTCCAAAACAAAGGGCCATCTGCCTTTTTAACAGATGGCCCACGAAACTTGTTTCAATGAACGATTAACCGAGACGCTTTTCGATTGCGTCAACCTGATCATTTAGGGCTTTTGGGAATTTTGCGCCAAAGGACTTGAAATACTCTCGGCGTCCAGCAATTTCGTGCTTCCACCCTGCTATATCAATCCGCAGAAGCTCTTCCATATCTTCCTTGGATGCTTCCAAACCATCGGTGTTTAAGTCAGATAAGTGGGGCAAAATTCCAATCGGCGTGTCGACGCTTCCAGCTTTTCCTTCGATCCGTCGAATGATCCACTCAAGAACTCTGACATTGTCGCTAAAACCCGGCCAAAGGAAGCGTCCGTCATCATCTTGGCGGAACCAGTTGACAGCGTAGATCTTCGGTGGATTTGGGACCTTCTTACCCATTTCAAGCCAATGCTTGAAGTAGTCTGCCATGTGGTAACCGCAGAAAGGTAACATAGCCATTGGGTCGTGGCGAATTGTTCCAGAATGTGTGTCAGTTGCCGCTGCTGTTGCCTCACTGCCCATTGACGCGCCAACAAAGACACCATGCTCCCATGACATTGCTTCAACGACCAACGGAACAAGATGTGTTCTACGGCCGCCAAAGAGAATGGCAGAAATAGGAACGCCCTCAGGATTTTGCCATTCCGGTGAGATTGATGGGCATTGAGACGCGGGTGTCGTAAAGCGCGAATTTGGATGAGCAGCTTTCTCTGAGCTTGCCGGAGTCCAAGTGTTGCCCTTCCAATCCGTAAGTTTGTCAGGTGCCTTTGACAAACCCTCCCACCAAACGTTGCCACTATCGTCAACAGCGACGTTCGTGAAAATGGAGTTTGCGGAAGCGGTCTTAAGCGCGTTCGCGTTGGTCTTTGAGGAAGTGCCCGGGGCGACTCCGAAGAAACCAGCTTCGGGGTTGATTGCATACAGACGGCCGTCTTTACCAAAGCGCATCCAAGCAATATCATCTCCAACAGTCCATGTCTTCCAGCCGTTCAGTGCTTTGGGGGGAATGACCATTGCAAGATTAGTCTTACCGCAAGCTGACGGGAATGCACCAGCTACATAATACGTCTTCCCTTCCGGGCTTTCAAGGCCGAGAATCAGCATGTGTTCTGCAAGCCAACCCTCTTTGCGGGCTTGGGTCGAGGCGATACGGAGCGCGTGACATTTCTTTCCAAGTAAGGCGTTGCCGCCGTAGCCCGATCCAATTGACCAAATCTCGTTTCGCTCCGGGAAGTGGCAAATAGCTCGCGACTCAGGAGAAAGATCGCCGAGAGAGTGCATGCCCTTAACGAAATCCAAAGAGTTGCCCAGCATGTCGACGGCGGCTTTGCCCATGCGCGTCATAATCCGCATGTTCAAGACGACGTAGGCGGAATCGGTAATCTCAAAACCAACTTTGCTGTATGGACTGCCAAGTGGCCCCATGACGTAAGGAACAACGTACATGGTGCGGCCCTTCATGGCACCTGCAAATCGAGGCAGAATCTCTGCCTGCGCCTGCGCGGGTGACATATAATTGTTTGTCGGACCAGAGTCAGATTCGTTTTCGCAGCAAATATAGGTCACCTTTTCGGTGCGGGCAACATCGGTCGGGTCGGATCGGTACAGGTAGCAATTGGGCCAGTTAGCTTGGTTCAAACGCATGAATTCGCCGCGATCAAGTAGCATTTTAGTTAGCATG
>Ga0154020_10009050_pt1 | contig 11489 bp, 6 predicted proteins | sample Klosneuvirus_201_FD_109709 | JGI IMG/M metagenome (GOLD analysis project Ga0154020, IMG submission 109709) | Active sludge microbial communities from wastewater, Klosterneuburg, Austria - Klosneuvirus_20160825_MG | ecosystem: Engineered > WWTP > Aerobic digester > Activated sludge | place... | reverse complement strand
TCCCGTTATGGCTCCACTATGTTGTTTGCCCAACCCAATGGCAATGGCCCAGGCTACCGGTGCAGTAACATCCATAAATGCAAGTCCCAACGCAAGTAATATCACCGCTATCGTATTGCTTTCGGTTACAGTGGCAAGCAACATGACCACGCCAGATAAACCTAACCCAACCAGTGGAACAATTCTTCTCCCCCAGATGATCCCGATTTTCTTTACGAGGAAATCGCTCAACAGGCCACCAAAAAGGCAGCCTGCTGCAGCGAGTATGAATGGCAACGAGGCAGAATATGTTAAGTCTTCCTGCGAAACTCCTCTTCCATGGAACAGGTATTTAGGCAACCACGAGATAAAAAAGAAAACACCACAGGCATAACAATAATACATGATCATCAGTAGCCAGAAATTTTTCTTCCCGGCAATGGAGGCCCAAGAGTTTTCAGTTCTTTCTGCAACCATTTCTTTTTCCTCCGGTGTTTTATATAACCACCACCAGACAATTACCCAGAGTATGCCAATACCACCCAGCAAATAAAAAGTAATCCGCCATCCATAATTCATTTGCAAAGGCACCACAACAAATGGAGTAATGGCACCACCTATCCGGCTCGCCATCCAGATCACCGCCTGCGCACGACCACGTTCTTCAATGGAGAACCATTTTCGTATGCTAATAGCACTATTGGGATAAGCACCGGCTTCGCCAGCACCAAAGAAAAAGCGCACTGTAAGCAATGAAGCAAAACCACCTACCAATCCTGTTAGGCTGGTGAATAGTGACCACCAGAGTACTATACGAGTCAGCACTTTTTTCTCGCCAAAGCGATCGCCCCATAAGCCTGTGGGAATTTCAAAAAGTGCATAGGAGATAGTGAAGGCGGCCAGTATCCATCCGAACTGACTTTCACTTAACCCAAGTTCTGCTGTAATATGAATGCCAGCAATTGAAATCGCATTTCTATCCAGAAAGGTGAGAATGGAGAGCAAGGACAGCAGCGTAAGAATTTTGTACTTGTGTGGCATGAAGACGTTGTAACACAAGGTTATGGTTTTAGTTATAAAATCTCAATGTGATCTGAAAATATCTGATTCAGGAGATAGTAATCTGGAGAGGATGGTGAAGATAAGAAGCCTTATAAAATGAAAAGCTCTGCAAGACAGAGCTTTTCACGTGTACCCGGGACGGGAGTTGAACCCGTACAGATATTACTATCCACAGGATTTTAAGTCCTGCGTGTCTACCAATTCCACCACCCGGGCGAATTTAATTTTGAACTCGAAATTTCAAATTCAAAACGACACCTCTTTAAAAAACAAGCCCCTCTCCAAAGAGAAGGGTTTGAAGTGTGTGAGCGGGAAACGAGACTCGAACTCGCGACCCCGACCTTGGCAAGGTCGTGCTCTACCAACTGAGCTACTCCCGCTTACGTCTTCAAATTGAGGGTTTTAGCATCTAAAACTCACTTTTTGAACCCCTATTGGTTATAAGGGACTGCAAATTTAATAGCCCCAATCAAAAAACCAATACGACTATTACAAATTCAAGAATTTAATCCCGCATTGAATTTTATTATTCTTAGAGTTTGAAAACAAGAAACCAGGTCTATCAGTTCTTGTTGGGTCAACAGGGTTTCTAAATGGGAAGCCAACGATGTTCTCTTATAGCCCGAGCGAAGCTTTTTTTGGGTGATGATTTTGGCCCCAGTTTGAAAATCAATATGCTGAGTAGGTAAGGAGTTTTTTCAAGCAATGGAGTTGTCGTTTAAAAGTTAATCAGGTTGGGTCACTCAGTTGCCAGAAGTAGTACTAAATTGACCGCCTAAAACAGATACCAAGAATTAATACCAAATACGTATTACTATTGAATTTAATTTAAAGTTAGATACTGTAATATGAGAATAGGATTGCGATTTGCAGCCTTCATAGTTTTGATTGGTTCATTAATTTCCGGATGCAAATCCAAAAGTAAAGACAATGTAGTAGCTGCAAAGCGATCAACGACTTTGCAAGTTGAGGCATTCCTGGTTCAATCAACATCAGTTTTCGAAAACATTGAATTGCCGGGCACCTTACTTTCCGAAGAGGAGACTGTTATTCGGCCTGAGGTTAGCGGAAAAATAATAAGTTTGAATGTACCCGAAGGATCATTAGTTTCTAAAAATTTCTTACTGGCAAAATTATTCGATCAGGACTTGCAGGCGCAGCTGGATAAACTTAAAGTGCAACTAAAGATTGCAGAGAAAACCGTTGAACGAGAAAAAGAACTACTAGAGATAAGTGGAATCAGCCAGCAGGATTTTGATTTAAGTGCGCTTACGGTGGATAATCTTAAAGCCGATATTCAATCCGTTAAAATAGCGATTTCTAAAACGGAGGTGCGAGCTCCGTATGACGGTCTGTTAGGATTGCGTAATGTAAGCTTGGGGTCATACATATCTCCAGCTGATGTTATCACAACCATTCGCGATGCAAAAAATCTCAAACTTGAATTTTCTATCCCTGAACGATATGCTCAAAATATCACCAAAGGGACATTGGTGGATTTTACGGTTGATGGAGGAACAAATACACATACTGCGGTGGTCATTGCTACAGAAGGAAATGTTTCGCAGACAACACGAACCCTGAAAATAAAAGCGACTGTAACGGCAAATCATAAAGAATTAATTCCCGGTCTTTATGCAAAAGTAAATTTAAAGGTAGGCCAGGATAGTCACGCGATGATGGTTCCGACACAAGTGATAATTCCAAAAGCACGGAACAAGCAGGTAATTGTACTGCGTAGCGATAGTGTTGCGTTTGCGATAGTAGAGACCGGAATCCGGGATTCATCGTATGTTCAAATAATAAAAGGACTGCATGTGGGCGATACCGTTATAACCACGGGCTTAATGGCTATCAGACCTAATTCGAAAGTGAAGATTACTAAAGTGAGTAGGATAGAATAAGTGGAGCACGGATATGAATATTTCTGAACTAAGCATTAAACGACCTGTACTCACTTTTGTGATGAACATTGTATTGGTGCTGTTTGGTGCGATTGGGTTTAGTTATCTGGGGGTTCGTGACTATCCGGCTATCGATCCACCCGTCATAAATGTATTCACTTCCTACTCAGGGGCCAATGCCGATATCATTGAATCACAGATAACAGAGCCACTCGAAAAGTCAATCAATGGAATTCCGGGTATCAGAAATATTTCCTCTACTTCTTCGGTAGGAAGTAGCTACATCAATGTCGAGTTTAATTTGGGTGTGGATATGGAAACGGCAGCCAATGACGTGCGGGATAAAGTATCGCGTGCCGTAAGGGAACTGCCACAGGATTTAACTTCACCGCCTGTAGTTTCAAAGGCCGATGCCGATGCGGACTACATTATTAGTATGACGGTGAGCAGCAATGCGCGCAACCCCCTTCAGTTAACAGAATACGCAAACAACGTATTGGTGGAACGAATGGAAACGATCGATGGCGTTAGTAGCGTGAGTGTATTAGGCGAAAAGAGATATGCCATGCGTATCTGGATGGATCCTACCAAGCTAAGTGCTTATAATCTTACCGCGCTAGATGTACAACGCGCTTTGAACCGCGAGAATGTAGAGTTGCCAGCTGGAAAAATTGCCGGCAATGCCACCGAGCTTTCGGTGCGTACGTTTGGCAAGTTATATACGGAAGAAGATTTCCAAAATGTGGTTATCAAATCAAGTGAGGTTGGCAATGTTAAAATAAAAGATATTGGTGAGGTAGTGTTGGGCCCCGAAAATGAAGAGTCCGTTTTAAGGGAGAACGGAGTGCAGATGGTTGCTTTGGGGATTGTGCCGTTACCGGGAGCTAACTATGTAAAAATAGCGGACGAATTTCGTAAAAGACTGGCACAGGTACAAGCGGAGATGCCGGCCGACATTCATTTGGATGTATCTACCGATCAAACTTTTTTTATTACACGATCTATTGAGGAGGTAGAAGAGACTTTATTTATTTCGTTCGTTCTTGTTGTGCTAATCATTTATCTATTCTTCCGCGATGCGATTATTGCCATACGGCCGTTAATTGATATTCCTGTTTCCCTAATAGCTACATTCTTCATTATGTACTTGTGTGGATTTTCCATCAATGTGCTAACCATGCTTGGTATTGTGCTGGCTACCGGACTGGTGGTGGATGATGGGATTGTAGTAACAGAAAACATTTATAAGAAGTTAGAGGGCGGAATGAATAAATACCGCGCGGCTGTAGAAGGCTCTAAAGAAATTTTCTTTGCCGTAATTTCTACATCTATTACGCTGGCCATTGTTTTTCTTCCGGTTGTGTTTTTGCCCGGGTTTGTGGGAAGATTGTTCCGTGAGTTCGGAATCGTAGTGGCCGGAGCCGTTTTAGTCTCTGCATTTGTTTCGCTTACGTTAACTCCCGTGTTGAGTGTAAAGCTAACCCGAAGCAATCACAAGCACTCCTGGTTTTATAATGTTACCGAACCTTTTTTTGTGGGTATGGAAAAAGGATATGCCCGGTGGCTGAAATACTTTCTTCAAGTGCGATGGATTGCCTTTATTATTATTGTAGTTTCTATTGGCACGGCAGCATTAATTGGGTTTAACATTCAACAAGAACTTGCCCCACAGGAAGACCGTAATCAGGTTCGTATTAATCCAACTGGAGCAGAAGGAACTTCGTACGATTACATGGATCGATATATAGAAAAACTGACCAAGTTTGTGCTCGATTCTGTTCCTGAATACAGAACAGTCGTTTCTAATACTGCCTTACGTGGCGGCTCACCAAATAGTGGTTCTGTAAAAGTAAATCTAAAAGACAAGTCGTTAAGAAACCGATCGCAGGAAGAAATAGCAGAATACATAACGAGCTATTTACCCATGTTTAGTGAGGGACGTGCATTTGTTTCGCAAGAACCAACCATTGCAGTGAACCGAAGAGGCGGGCAACCCGTGCAGTTTGTAATTCAGAATAATGATTTTGAAAAATTGAAAGAAGCACTTCCACGCATGGAAGAAGCCGCCAGAAATAGTGATGTGCTACAAAACGTAGATGTGAATTTAAAATTCAACAAACCCGAATTGTTGGTAAAAATTAATCGATTAAAGGCAACGCAGTTGGGTGTAAGCGTTCAGGATATTTCGCAAACACTTCAGCTGGCTTTTAGCAATCTTCGCTTTGGGTACTTTATGAAAGCGGGGAAACAGTACCAGGTAATGGGGCAGGTTACACGACTAAACCGAGATGATCCGGATGATTTAAAAAAACTCTATGTGCGCACAGCCTCTGGCGAATTAATTTCTATTGATAACGTAATTTCCTTGGAGGAATCAGCAACGCCACCTTCGCTCTATCATTTCAACCGCTATAAGTCTGCTACCATAACCGCTACTCCGGTTTCAGGAAAAACAATTGGTGATGGAATTGAAGCCATGAAAGAGATTGCTGCAAAAGAGTTAGACGATACTTTTTCCACTTCGCTTTCGGGGCCATCGCGCGATTTTGCGGAAAGTTCGGGTAATACGTCATTTGCTTTTATTCTTGCCTTGGTGCTAATCTACCTGGTGCTTGCTGCACAGTTCGAAAGTTTTATCGATCCGTTTATTATTATGTTCACTGTGCCACTGGCAATCTGCGGAGCCTTTCTATGTCTGTATATTTTCGGTCAGACCTTTAATATCTTTTCACAGATTGGTATGATTATGTTGATTGGTCTGGTAACAAAAAATGGAATTCTGATTGTTGAATTTGCTAATAAAAAGCGAGAAGATGGTATGGGAAAATTTGAGGCGGTGAGTGAGGCTTCGCGACTTCGTTTACGCCCCATTTTAATGACAAGTTTGGCTATGGCAACCGGATCATTACCCCTGGCTTTATCATTAGGTCAATCATCATCCAGTAGAATGCCATTGGGAATTGTTATTGTTGGTGGTGTCTTGTTCTCGCTTGTGTTAACCTTGTTTGTTGTACCGGCTATGTTCACGTATTTATCGCGCAAGAAAAAACATATTGCCATTCAGATGATTGAAGGAGTTCCCGATTCGCAGAAGAGTTTAAGTATATGATTCGTTTTTGGTTTGTCGTCTTTTCATTAGTTATTATTTCTAAGGTTCATGCTCAGGATAAAATTTCTGTAGAGCAAGTTATCCTTACATCATTGCAAAGAAATTATGATATACAGCTAAGAGAAAATGATGCCATACCAGCTCATTATGAAGACCGACATTCCTACGGAATCTTGCTGCCCCGGCTAAATGGTCAGGGGGCAACAGTCAACAACAATAATAATAACAGAACGATTACGGCAAGTAACGTAGAAACCGTTCGCACTGGGGTTAGATCCGACAACATCAACGGATCCCTTCAATTGGCATGGACACTGTTTGATGGAACAAAAATGTTTGCAACTCGCAAGCGGTTGGATGAAACTGCAGAGCTTGCTGAATTAACTATTAAAGATCAGATTAATAATACGGTAGCGCAGGTAATCAATACATACTTTGGAATTGTTCGCGAAAAGCAACAACTGAAAGCAATTGGAGAGCAGATTGGCGTTAGTGAAGAGCGGGTAAAACTGGCAGAAAAAAAACTACAAGTGGGCACCGGAGGGAAACCTGAGTACCTGCAGGCAAAAATTGATTTGAATGCTTTTCGCACAGCCGCCTTGCAACAAGAGTCACTTATTTTACAGTTAAAGGAACAGCTAAATCTTTTGCTGGGGATGAGTTTGCCCGTTCAGTACGATATCTCCGATTCCATACCCATACAACTTGATCTCCAGGTCAGCGACTTTGAACAATCATTTGAAAAAACAAATAGAACGTTGTTAGCCGCAAAAAAGAGTATGGATATTGCGAGTGCTACCCTGTGGGAGACTAAAGCCATGCAGTCTCCGGTTTTTAACTTTACCTCAAACTACAACTTTTCAAAAACAGAAAACAATTTAGCTACCAGCGCAGTCTCATTACTTTACTCCCGCGTAAAAGGATTTAATTATGGATTTTCCTTATCTATACCAATCTTTAACGGTTTCAATACGCGCACAATTATTCAACGCGCACAAACCGGTGTGCAACGGCAGCAATTAATTTACGATCAACAAAAGTCAATCGCCCAGGTGGGCATAAGAAATGCTTTCATTAGCTACGAGAATGCCCGCCAAACATTGACGATTGAGGAGGAGAATATTATACTGGCAAAAGAAAATGTTTTTATAGCGCTGGAAGGATTTAAAAGAGGAATCACCACCTTTATAGAGTTGCGCACCGCGCAACAAAGCTTGCAAGAAGCTTATAATAGGTTGATTGCCGTTCGTTATCGCGCTAAGGTAGCGGAGACGGAACTTCTCAGGCTGCAAGGCGTACTAGTTCAGTAATTATTTCTTCTTGTTTGCAGAAATGGAGAACTTGCCTTGAAAAAGATTTATGAAAAAATTTCTAATACTCACTTTCTTAATGGTGGTGGCTTTCGCGTTTGCAGGCCATGCTCAAACCGTTTACTCATCTGCGAAAGGTGAGAAATACCACACGGCAGATTGTAAATTATCGGGCGATGCCGAACCCATGAAATTAGCGGCTGCAAAAAAAGCTGACAAAACCGGATGCGGGGTGTGTAAACCGGATGATCACTTTAAAGACAAGGTTGCACAATGCAAAGGCAAAACAGCCGATGGCACTCGTTGCAAGCGCATGACTTCAAGCAAGGAGCAAAAATGTTATCAACATAAGTCAACCTAATGGAACGAAGAAAAACTCATCCTGAAGGACCTGAGTTTTCACGCATTATTGCAGGTGCCTGGCGATGGCATACGGTTTCGCAGGACACCGTGGAGAAGTTAATTCATACCTCTTTGGATGAAGGGATCACCACATTCGATCATGCTGATATCTATGGCGATCATAGCAATGAGGAAATTTTTGGTAACGTATTGAAGAAAGACTCATCCCTTCGTGAGAAGATGGAGCTAGTGACCAAGTGCGGAATCAAATTTAGTTCTACCAAGAGACCAAAAGCCTGGGTGAAGCATTATGATACATCACGGGAACACATCATGTGGTCAGTGGAGAATTCATTAAAAATGCTGGGCACCGATCATCTCGATGCCTTGCTTATCCATCGGCCCGATCCATTATTTAATCCAACGGAAGTTGCTGAAACTTTTGATAAGTTGAAGGAACAAGGAAAAGTGTTACACTTTGGCGTTTCAAATTTTACACCAAGTCAGTTCACTATGTTTCAAACTTTTTTATCCTTCCCGTTAATAACTAACCAAATAGAAATTTCACTTTCAAAGGTTGATTCACTTTTTAACGGAGATCTTGATTTATTAATGGAATGCAAAACATCCGCCATGGCATGGTCACCTTTGGGTGGCGGTAAGTTGGTAGCTGGCGAACGCGAAATGTTCAGTAAGGCATCTAAATATAATGCCTCGTATAGTCAATTATCCCTTGCCTGGTTGTTACGGCATCCGTCAGTTATTTTTCCGGTAATTGGCACAACCAAACCCGAGCGTATTATTGAATCTGCGAAAGCATTAGCTATTAAACTTGACAGGCAAGATTGGTTTGAGATGTTACAATGGGCAACGGGGAAAGAAGTTGCTTAAGTGTTATATTTGAATAATGAAAAGAATTTTGTTTCTGATCTTATTTTCAGTTACAATCGCTGCGGTGGCGCAGGAGGTTGACTTGGTGCGATTAGCTTATACAAAGTCAGAGATTAAATCAGAACAAACAGGCATGACGGCTTCAGCCGATGGAAAGTATCTGGCTTTTGTTTTTAAAGATAAAACCATAAAAATATTTGATGTTGATGCTGCTCGATTTGTAAAACGATTTTCCGGTTCCCTTAGTGACGTATTCGATTTACAACTTACGCCCGATGGAAAGTTGGTGATGCTACAGGGCAACGAGGTTATTGTTCTGGATTGGAAATCGGAAACCGTGTTGGTGCAATTCACCACCACGGGTGTAATCACCAAGTCATCCTACCTCTCATCCTTAAATCTTCTGGCAGTAGGCCAACGGGAAGGGTGGGTAAGTATTTATGATTTGAACACACGAAAAGAAATAAATACGTTTCAATATAAGAAGCATCACGTAAGTGCGCTTGCATTAAACCCAAATGGAAAATCTGTAGCCGTAGGCGTAGTGCCAATTTTAAGTGAATTTAATCCCCTTAAGTTGTTTGATATAAAGACCGGCAACGTATTGGCCGAATCTGTAAAAGGAGTTTACCCGATGGCCGTGTATAACGAAGCCGGGGATCAGTTGATTGTTTCGAGTCTGAACAAGTTAGGAACAAAGACAAGCATTTTTATTTTGGATGGAAGCTCTTTGGGTAAGGTGCGCGAAGTAGATAGCAAAGCAGTGTGGGGCAATGCGATTATGCCTTACTCAGGAAAAATTTCGCAGAATAAACTTTTAAGCATCACGGCCTCCTTATCGTTTAATGTTTATGATCTTCAATCAGGTGGTATCGTGTTTACCACAAAATCCGATGGATTTAAATTGCCTTCTTATTATACTTTAGGAATTGGAAACGCGCATCCTTTCCCGTTAGGCAACAGCGGTAAATTTCTAATTAACTCATTGGGAAATAACATCAATCAGATTTATGATCTGGCCAGTAATTCTATTGTTGGTTATTTTTATTGCGATAGTAATGATGACTTCGCAGTGGTTTCCCGCGATGGGCGGGTAGAGGGAACCCAGGAGGCGCTTAGCAAAGTATTTTGGACGGCCCGAAACTCAGTTGTTCGTACTTCTCTCGAAAGTACCTACGAAATGGGCTTTACCCCGAAATTGCTTTCGCAGATAGTTTCAGAATCAAATTTGAAGCTAGCAACCTTTGAAGTTGAGAAGGTAGCTGATAAAATTCCTGTCGTTCAAGTCAAGTCTGTGAATGGCATTAACACCCCGGCTAATGCAACGTTTAATGCTTCTCAAAAGATGTCGAAGGTAACTTTTGAAGTAACGCAAAATGCCAGTGAGGTAACGGAACTAAAAATTTACCAAAATTCAAAACTAATTAAGAACGAACCCAACCAGGGTAAATCGGTGTATCAGGTAGATGTTTCGTTAACCAATTCTTTTGGTGAGCAAAATTATTTTTATGCAACTGCATCGAGTAAAACGGGAATTGAATCGGAGAAGGCAAAGTTTACCATTAACTATAAGGGGGCTACGGAAGCGAAACCAAGACTCTTTCTATTAACCATTGGAATAGATAAGTATAAAAACCCCAAGTACAATTTAAATTATGCCCAAGCCGATGCGGATGGCGTGGTGAAGATGATTACACTAAAATCACAATCACTTTTTAAGGAAATAATCCCCTACACCATCCGAAATGAAAAAGCTACAAAATCGGCCATATATGCGGCACTGGAACAAATAAAATTAAAAGCGCTAGAGCAGGATATGATTATAGTTTACTATGCGGGGCATGGTGTCATGTCTGGCGGTACGGATAAAGAGAAAGAATTTTTCATAGTACCGTATGATGTTACTCAACTGTATGGACGCGATGAAATGTTATTCGATAAAGCAATTTCGGCTGCAGAATTAAAAAAATATGCACAGGCAATCAATGCACAAAAGCAAGTGTTTATACTAGATGCTTGCCAATCGGCCGGAGCGCTGGATGCCTTACAAGAAGGGAGCCGTGGTGCAGCGGAAGAGAAAGCGATCGCTCAACTGGCAAGAAGCACTGGTACCTTTTGGATTACTTCCACAGGTTCGAATCAGTTTGCTTCTGAGTTTGCTAAACTGGGTCATGGAATTTTTACCTATGCGTTATTGGAAGGTATTGGTGGTGCAGCCGATGTAAACAAAGATCAACGCCTTACCATTCGCGAGTTGAGTACGTATATTGAAAATAAAGTCCCCGAATTATCCGAGCAACTGAAAGGCACCGCGCAATTTCCTTCCGCGTATTCATTTGGCAACGATTTTCCGATAGCTGTTTTTGAAAAGTAGATTTTTGCCACGGCAGGTTTGCCAACCTTACTGTGGCCGAGCCAAAAAGTTGCCAACCCTTCAATTAGTCCTTTTTATTTTTTTGGATTCAACTCGCTCGGATTGAATTTTTGTTTCTTACTTGCGGTTTAATCCTTATCATGTCCAAATCCACGGCAGCAAAGAAAATTACCGACCTCTCGGGTCATGAGTTTATAGAGATAATTGGTGCCCGCGAGCATAACCTCAAAAACATCAGCATTTCCTTTCCGCGCAATAAACTGGTGGTATTTACCGGCATTAGCGGCAGCGGCAAATCTTCTTTGGCTTTCGATACGATCTATGCCGAAGGGCAGCGCAGGTACATGGAAAGTTTTTCGGCCTATGCCCGAAGTTTTATTGGAAACCTGGAGCGCCCCGATGTTGATAAGATTAACGGACTTAGCCCGGTTATTTCCATAGAGCAAAAAACAACTTCGCGCAATCCACGATCAACGGTGGGTACCGTTACCGAGATTTATGATTTCATGCGATTGCTT
>Ga0154020_10009048_pt1 | contig 11491 bp, 8 predicted proteins | sample Klosneuvirus_201_FD_109709 | JGI IMG/M metagenome (GOLD analysis project Ga0154020, IMG submission 109709) | Active sludge microbial communities from wastewater, Klosterneuburg, Austria - Klosneuvirus_20160825_MG | ecosystem: Engineered > WWTP > Aerobic digester > Activated sludge | place... | reverse complement strand
GCGGTGGCGTCGGCCTTGGCGGTGGCGTCGGCCTCGGCGCCGTCCAGGCGACCCCCGTCGAGGGCGGAGTCCGAGGCTGCCCCAGTGTCGTCGGCGTTGCCCGCGTCGCTCTCGGCGGCGTCCCCGCGGGCGACGTCCTGGATGCCGCGGTCGCCTGAGGGAGTGCCCGCGTCCGGGCCTGCCTCCCCGCCCGAGGTGCAGCTGGCGAGGAGCCAAAGAGCAGTGATTCCAAGGCGCCGCACGTGGACCATGATGACAGAGAGCCGCCTCGGGGGAGATCGGGCCCCAGAAAATTCGAGCCCGGCCAATCCGCTTTACAAGCCTCCGCGCTCGGCCCATCCAGGGAGGGATGGTGGGCCGCCGCTGGGGCTTGATCGCCGGGCTCCTCCTGCCCGCCGTCCTGCTGCTCGAGGCTCCCGCCAGCGCCGAGCTCCCCCGCCTCGAGCTCCGCTACACGGTGCCCGAAGGCGTGGACTGTCCGAGCGAAGACGCCTTCCGCGAGATGGTCTCCTCCCGGCTCGGGGCGGCGCCGTGGTCCACGGGTGCAGGGCGCGTCGCCAAGGTCCAGGTGCTGGGCACCAGCGCGCGTCTCACCGGCCTCATGCGCCTCGAGGAGCGGAGCGGTGAGCTGGTCGGGGAGCGGCGCTTCACCCCGGTCGGGCCCTGCCGGGAGCTGGTCGAGACCATCGCTTTTGCCTTGGTCGTCGCGGTCGATCCGCTGCGCACCGCGGCGGCTCAGCCTCCTCCCTCGGCGCCGCCGTCGCCGTCGCCGTCGCCCGAGCCGAGCCCTGCGCCGGACCTGGCATCGACGGGAGCCGCGCGAGGGCGCCCGCCGCGGCCGGAGATCGAGTTTGTACCCTCGCTCGGGATCGTGGGCGCCGTCGCCGCGATGCCCGAGGTCTCCTTTGGGCTGACGGTGGACTTGGCGCTGCGTTTTCCGCGCTTTTCCTTGGCGCTCGAGGGCCGGGCCGATCTGCCGCGCACCGCCCCCTTGGTCATGGGCGGCACCGTAGAGACCGCGCTCTTCGTCGGCGGGCTCATCCCCTGCGTGCGCTTTGGGGCTGCCCAGGGCTGTGTGGCCGCGCGGGTCGGCGCCCTGCGGATCAAAGGGGAAGGCCTGGAGGATCCTCGGACAGCGACCGAGCTGTATTCCACCGTGGGACTCCGGGGTGGTTATGAGCTCGAGCTCTCGGAGGACTTCGCGCTCCGGCTCACGGCCGAGCTCAACTTCGTGCTGACTCGGATTTCGATTACAGATCAAGGGGTTGCGGTCCCGTTTCGCTACTGGAGCACGCCGCTCCTCAACGGAGACCTCGGCCTGGCCCTGGTCCTTCACCTGTGATGACGGAAAAGCCGTGAGCCCTCCAACCCCAGAGCGGGGCCCTGTGCTCGCCGACTTCCGAGCGATGTATGACGCCGAGCTTTCATCGGTCTGGCACGCGCTGCGCAGATTCGGCGTCGAGGATCGGCACCTCGAGGACGCGGTGCACGAGGTGTTCCTGGTCGTGCACCGGCGGCTGCCCGACTACGATCAGACGCGCCCGCTCCGGCCGTGGATCCGCGGCATCGCCTACCGAGTGGCGGCCGACTTTCGCAAGCGCTCGAGCACCCGCCACGAGGTGCCGGGCGAAGGACCTGAGCTGGTCGACCCCGTCGCGCCCGCCGATGAGCAGCTGGCCTCGGCCGAGAAACGCCGCCTGGTCCACGCGGCCTTGGCCCGGCTCAGCCCCGAGCAGCGGGCCGTTTTCGTGCTATGCGAGCTCGAGGGGCTCACGATGCCGGAGGCCAGCGCTGAGCTGGGCATCAACCTGAACACCGCGTATTCGCGCCTCCGGCTGGCGCGGGAGGCCTTCGTGAAGGCCGTACGGGCGCTGCGCGAAGAAGGAGGGAGGTCATGAGCGAAGAGCTTCCGCCGCTGCCCGATGACGTCCTCGATCTCCTCAGCGCCGAGCGCGGCGCGCCTCAGGTCGGGCTGGGGGTCGCCTCCCGGATCTTCGATCGCCTGGAGCTGAGCATCGGCGCAGCGATCCCCCTCCCTGATCCCAGCGCCGCTCCTCCCGCGGCGCCGCCGCCGCCGCCCTCCGCGCCGCCACCGCCGCCGGTGGCCCCCCCGGTGCCTTCGGGGGCGCTCGGAGCATTGGCCAAGAGCCTCGGCGTCAAAGGCGCGATCGTCGCGGCCTTCGCCGGAGGCGCGGCCGTCGGCGGGACCACGGTCTCCTTGCTTCAGGCCCCCGCGCCCGAGCGGGTGGTCATCGTCCGCGAGCCTGCGCCTCCGCCGGCGGTGGTAGAGACCGCCAGCGCGGCCGCCCAGCCCGCGGCCCCGCGGCCGACGGCGCCGGTCAAACCGAAGCGCGAAGGCCCGCCGCCGGTCGACGAACGCGAGCGCATGCTGCTCGAGCGCGCCCGCGTGGCGCTGGGTCGGGGGGAGACCGCCGAGGCGATCGCCGCGCTGGAGTCTCATGATCGCGGATATCGAGAGACCGGCCTGGCCGAAGAGCGGGAGGCGCTGTGGATCATCGCGCTTCACCGGAGCGGCCGCGACAAAGACGCGCGCGCCCACTACGAACTGCTCCGGCGGCGCTTTCCAAAGAGCCTGTTTTTGCCGCAGGCGCGGGCCGAGCTCGGGCTGTGATGGAACTCGGTCAGCGCGGCCAATCGGAGGGGGTGATGCGCTGGCTCGTCTTCGTGCTCCTCCTCTTCGCCCTCGCCTGTGAGCGTGATGTGCCCATCGGGACTCGCCCCGGCGCGCGCGACGGCGGCGGGCAGAGCGCGGACGGAGCGGTGGCGCCGGGCGACGGTGCGGCGGACGCGGACGCGACCAGTAACGACGCTGCCGATCTCGACGCTGGCCTCGACGGGAGCCTGGCCGATGGGAGCGACGGTGGCCTCGATGCCGGCGGCGTCGACGGCGCGCCACTCGGGGACGGCGCGGTGGTCGGTCCCTTCCTCGATCAGCTCGCGCGGCCCCTAACGACTGCCAGCGGTGGCGGGGAGGGGCCCAGCCTCGCGGGCGCCGCCGATCGCTTCGTCCTGGCCTGGACCGATCTCCGCACCGGGGTGGGCGATATCTTCGTGCGCAGCTTCGACCCAGCGGGGGCGGTGCTCGGTTCGGAGCTGCGGCTCACGCAGACGCCGGATTCCTCGGCCATGCCCGCGATCGCCGCCGGTCCTTCGGGCTATGGCCTGGTGTGGCAGGAGCGACGGCAGATGATGTTCGCCGCCCTGAACGCTGGCACCTCGGTCACGGTCGCGCCGCAGGGAATCGGCGGTCCGGCCGGGAAAGATCCCCAGATCGCCTGGAGCGGCAGCGACTGGGTCGTCACCTGGCTGACCGAACGCAACAACAGCAATGACTTCGGGCACGCGATCTGGTCCGCGCACGTCGATCTCACCGGACACGTCTCGCTGCTGCGGGATCTCAACGGCGCTGGCTTCCCTTCCTCTCCGCTGGACACGCCGCGGATCTCGGCGGTCGGCCCCGACGTCTGGTTTTTGTGGTCCGAAGCCTCGCAGCTCAGCTTGCGGCGAGAGACGGTGACCGGTGGGGCCTTGGGGCTCACGGCGATCGCGCTGGGGACCGCTCCCCGAAACCCCGACCTCGCCACCTCGAGCACTGTCGCGGCCCTGATTTGGCAGGATGAGGCCCCCGCGCGCGCCGGGCTCTACTTCGCGCTCCTCTCCACGGCCGGCAATGTCTTGATCGGCCCGCGCCGCCTGGCCGCGACCTCCTCGACCGCGCGCGATCCGCGCATCGTCTGGAATGGCGCGCGCTTCACCGTGGCTTGGTCGGACGACGCGAGCGGCGATGTGTACACCGCGGAGCTCGGCAAGGACGCTACCGTCGGGCCGGTAGAGCGCGCCACCGATCAGCGCGGTCTGGCCTTGGCCCCAGCGCTGGGCACGGCCGGCAGCGCGGTGGGCCTCGCCTGGGTCGACACCAGCGCGCGCCGACCGCGGCCACTCTTCGCCCGACTCGGCGGGGCGGCTCCGAGTACGCCTCCTTGCGTACCGAATGAGCGGAGGGGCTGCAGCGCGAGCGGCCTCTGCCCGATCGGCGAGCAGGTCTGCGACGCCACCGGTGCCTGGGGCGCCTGCAGCGGCCAGCTCCCGCCGAGCGAGGAGCGCTGCGACGGCCTCGACAACGACTGCGATGGGCGCGTCGACAACCTGCTGATGCGCCCGACGCCGGACGTGGAGCTCGGCGCGCCAGACACGCCCTCTGATCTCCGCTTCGCCTGGAACGGTACTGGTTTTCTCGCGCTCTACGCGGCGCAGCAGCCGACCCAACCAGGCCTCGAGATCGTGATCCTGGAGCCGGACGGGAGCATCCGACTTCCGCGCCAGGTCCAGATGCTGACGACGTGGGAGCACGGGTCGTCGATCTCCCTCGCCAGCGAGCCCAATCAGACCTCGGTGTTCATGGCGATGGGTGGGGTGGCCGGCTTTGAGGCCCTCGTCCTCGACGCCGCCGGCACCCGTTCGCGTGCTGGCACCGTGCCCCCGCTGCAAGCCAACAACGTGCGCGCGACCTTGAGCGGCGCGGACGGGCTGTCCGTCGACTGGGTGTGGGTCGAGGAGGCCAATCCCCGACTGCTCCGCCACGGTCGCTCCGGGAAGAACAGCTGGAACCTGGCCAGCGAGAGCAACAACATCTCGCTGAGCAACATGCTCTATGACGGCGACGAGCACCTCTTGGTGTACACCGTCCATGGCAACACCACCGAGACGCGCCTCAGCCCCTATCTCTCGCTCGGCTACGCGCCCTTCGTGACGCTGGTGCACGGCTCGGCCAGCGTCGGGGCCGACCCCGGCAGCCATCCCACCGCCGTCTTCACCGGCACCGAGCTCGCGCTCCTTTGGTATGACGGGACGCTGTGGTTCCAGCGCTTCTCGCGGCAAGGCCGAGCGCTCGACGTCCCACAGCGCGTCGACGGCGAGATCTACACGCAGGTTCGCCCGACGCTGGTGTGGACGGGGCGCGAGTACGCGATCGCCTATGTCCCGCGCTCCGCGGCGGCGGTGAATCTGGCGTTCCTCGACGCGCTGGGACATCCGCTCGGGGCGCCTTATGCCGCGGTGACCGCCGCGGCGACCCCGGCCAGCGTCGAGCTGGTGTGGAACGGCGCGGAGCTCGGGCTCGCCTGGCTCGATCGCCGCTCGGGCGCGGCTCGGCCCTACTTCGCCCGCGGGCGCTTTGGGAGCTGCGGCGCGGGTCTGTGATCAGCGCGCGGCGCTTGGCTCGAGCCCGAGGATCCGCCCGACCGTAGCGGAGATCGAGGCTTCGGGGGCCGGACCGCTACCCCCGACGGAGACGAGCCACAAGGGGCCGCAGGGCCGGCGGTCGACGGCGCGGCCCTCCAGTTTGAGCCCCGGAATCGGCCCGACCGCCGCCAGCGTATCCAGATCGATCGAGGTTTCCGCGGCCGCTCCCGCCAAAAGGAGCCCGTCTTGGTCGGAGATCGCGGCGGCCTTGAGGCCTCGCTGCTTCAGCACCGCTTGGAGGAAGAAGGAGAGCGCGGTGATCGGATCGTCGCTGCGCTGCCGGCGTCGTTCAGGCTTCATGGGCCCATTATGGGCGGCCTGATCAGCGGCTCAAGAAAACTACTGAATCTTCTCCCCGCCCTCGCCGGCCGTGACGGTGATCTCGACGACGGCCTTCAGCTCGCCCGCCGCGGCCTCCACCTGGGTCGTGCCCTGCGCGACGCCGGTGACGTTGCCTTGCGCGACGGTCGCCACGGCCGGGTCCTTGACGGTCCAGATCACTGGGCGGTTGGTCGGCACCGGCTCGCCTTTGTCGTTCAGGAAGACCGCCGAGAGCTTCTTGGGCTCCGCGCCTGCGACGACCTCCAGCTTGTCCGGGTCGATCTTGAGCGACTTGATGAGGACGACCGTGACCTGAGAGCTGCCGGAGATTTCCCCGACCTTCGCGGTGATGGTCGCGGCCCCGGACCCGAGGACGCTGAGCTGGCCGCTTGGGGTGATTGCCACAACCTTGGGATCGCTCGAGCTCCAGACGGCCGCTTTCCCTTCGATCTTCCCACCCTTGGCGTCTTTGGCCGCGAAACCGAGGGAATCCTTCGCCTTCTCGCTGGTGATTTCCAGCTTGGCGGGGATGACCTCCACGGTCGCGACCTTCGCCTCGCATCCCAAGCCGACGAGCAGGGCCAGAGGAGCGGCAAGGATCGGTAGAGTTCGCATCGTTCAATACTCCTTGTGCGGGACAAAGTGCCGCAGCGATTTGGCGCGAGGAGTAAGGGCCTGGCCCCCGGGAGTCAAGACTTGGTCAGCCGGAGGATGGGCGCTTGGCGTCCGGAGCCCTAACCTGTCGGGGATGGCACGGCTTCTTCGAATCGCCCTCCTCGGTGCCCTGGTCGCTGGCTGCGGGAGCACCGGCCCGGTCGGTCTCGGCTCCGACACCGGCGGGGGCGGATCCGACGGCGGTGGTTCGGGTGGCGACGGCGGTGGCTCCAGCGATGACGCTGGGCCGCGCCTCAGCTTGGTCAGCGTCACCGTGTCGCCGGCCTCGGCCGAGATCGTCTCCCAGGATGGAGCCCCGGTGACGCAGGCCTTCACCGCCGAAGGCCACTATTCGGACGGGACGACGAAGCCCGTCACCGCGCGCTTCAGCCTGAGCCGGCTCGAGCTCGGCTCGATCCGCGACACCACCGGCTTGTTCACCGCCAACGGCTTCTTTGGAGGAACCGTCACGGTGCGGGTCACCGTCCGCGACGGGAACACCGATCGCGTCGGCGAGGCCACCTTGCGGGTGCGCCTCGAGCGGCTGGTCATCTCCGCCGGCACGGCCTCCACTGCGCCGCGGCTCTTCGCTGGCGCTCCAGTGGTGGATCCGGCCCGCGCGCCCTCGCTGGTCTACCCCCTCGACGGCGCCGTCATGCCCGACAACGTCTTCCCCCCGGACGTGCAGTGGGAGAACGGCGCGCCCGGCGATGTCATCCGCATCACCCTGGAGAAACCGAGCAGCACCATCCGCGGCTTCCTGACGATGGGCTCCCTCGCGGACGCGCACTGGCAGGTGGATGAGACCGCGTGGCGTAGGCTGACGCGCTCCGACCCCGAGGCCCCGGCGACGGTGGAGATCACGCGGTATGAGGCCGCCACCGGGGCTTTGATCGCCGACCGCAAGATCTCCATCCGCTTCGCCCGCGCCTCCTTGGCGGGCTCGATCTACTACTGGGACATCGAGCGCGGCCGCATCGTGCGCATCAATGAGGGCACGGCCCAGCGTGAGCAGTTCATGCCCTCGCCCTACCTCGACTGCGTCGGCTGCCACAGCGTCTCCACGAGCGGCCGCTACATGGCTGGGCGCTTCGGCGGCGGCGACAACATCGCGGGCGTCTTGGACCTGACGCAGGACCTGAGCACCAACCCGCCGCCGACCCTGTATCCGGTGGACGCCAACACGATCCGCTGGTGGTTCTCCTCCTGGAGCCCCAACGATCGCCGCTTGATCGTGTCGACGGACGAGGGCACCTCGCGCACCCTGCGGCTGGTCGATCCCTTCCTCGGCACCTATCTGCCCACGATGGGCGATCCGCTGCCGACCGCGGCCACGCACCCCGTCTGGTCGCCGGACGGGAGCGCGATCGCCTACGTCGGGAACACCGATGCCTGGGGCGGCGCCAACCAAGCCGGCAACATCTCGGTGCTCCCCGTGACCAGCACCGACACCTTCGGCGCCAGCCGCATGATCCACGACGGAGCCAACGTGCCCGGCGCGATCCCGGCCGGGGCTGCCGACAGCTACCCGACCTGGTCGCCCGACTCGCAGTGGATCGTCTTTGCCCACGGCGACAGCTCCCGCAGCGAAAACGGCCACGCCGCCCTGTACATGGTCAAACGCGATGGCACGGGCGCGGTGCGCCTCGACAAGGCCTCAGGCGGCCCGAACACCCAGGACACCTTCCAGCCCCGCATGTCACCGTTCCGTCAGGGCGGCTACTTCTGGGTCACCTACTTGACCCGCCGCGACTACGGCAACGCCACGGCCGGCACCAAGGGCTCTGGTCGCCAGCAGATCTGGATCTCGGCGATCAAGGAGAGCCCCACCCCGGGTGAAGATCCCAGCGAGGTCGGCTACTGGCTCCCCGGCCAAAACACCGCCTCCCGCAACATCTCCGCCTACTGGGCCCCCAAGGCCTGTCGCGGCGGCGGCTCGAGCTGTCAGACGGGCTCCGAGTGCTGCAGCGGGGACTGCCGGCCGGACGCCCAAAACGCGCTGGTGTGCTCCCCCGGAGGCCCGCCGATGTGCAAGGAGTTCGGTCAATCCTGCGGCGACAGCAGCGAGTGCTGCGATGGGTTGCCGTGCCAGGGCGGGATGTGCGGCAGCGTCTGAGCGCGCTGCGCATTCGAACGATGGAGCACGGACTTCGTCGGCTCTAGCGGCTGGCTCGCTTGGTCGCCAAGTCCAGCACCTCCGCCGGCTGCTCCTCGAACTGCTCGCGGTGGAGCCGCGCATAGGCGCCGCCCTTGGCGAGGAGTTCGGAGGGCGAGCCCACCTCGATGAGCTTCCCCTGGTCGAGCATCACCACCAGATCGGCGTGGCGGACGGTGCTCAGGCGGTGGGCGATGATGAAGCTGGTCCGGCCCTTGAGCAGGGGATCCAGGGCGTTTTGCACCAGGAGCTCGCTGTCGGAGTCGAGCGCGCTGGTCGCTTCGTCGAGGATCAAGATCCGCGGATCGCGCAGGATGGCGCGGGCGATGGCCAAGCGTTGGCGCTCGCCCCCGGAGAAGCGGTAGCCGCGCTCGCCGACGATGGTCTGGTAGCCGTCGGGCAGCGCGGTGATCACGTCGTGGATCAGCGCCGCTCGCGCCGCGCTCTCCACTTCGGCCATCGTGGCTTCGGGGCGGGCCATGCGCAGGTTCTCCAGCACCGAGGCGTGAAAGAGGAAGGTCTCCTGCGTGACGATGGCGATCGAGGAGCGCAGCTGGGCCAAATCGAGCGCGCGCAGATCGACGCCGTCGAGACGCACGTTGCCGGCGGTGGGATCCCATAGCCGCGGGATCATGGAGACCAGCGTGGTCTTGCCCGAGCCAGAGGGCCCCAGCACCGCCACCGAGGTCCCCGGCTGGATCTCCAGGGTCACGCCGTCGAGCACCCGCCGCTCGCCGTGGACCAAGCTCACCGCCTCAAACGAAACCCGGCCCTCGATGGCCCCGAGGCGCTGCGGATCCTTGGGGCTCGAGATCTTGGGGACCAGGTCGAGCACCTGAAAGATGCGGTCAAAATAAGCGTAGGACGTGAGCAGGTCGACCCGCACGCCCGCCAGCGCCGAGGCCGGCGGATACAAGCGACGGAGCAAGGTCACGAAGGCCACCACCGTGCCGAGCTCGAGCTCACCGCGGATCACCAAGAGACCGCCGACCGCGAAGACCAGCGCCGGGCCCGCAGCCTCAAAGAGCTGCAGCAGGAGCTGAAACCAGCGGCCGACCAGCGACTGGGCCAAGTTGAGCGCCATCAGCTCCTCGGACTTGGTCCGAAAGCGCTGGATCTCGGCCGGTTCGCGGCCAAAGAGCTGGAGGAGGAGCGCGCCGGAGACCGAGAGCGTCTCGGTCAAGATCCCCGTCAGCTCGGCGGTGCGGTTTTGGGCCTCGCGCTTGAGCTCCTTGCGCCTCCGCCCCACGCGCCGCGTCGGGGAGATGAACAAGGGCAAGAGCGCGCCCGCCACCAGCGCCAGGCGCCAGTCGAGGACGATGATCAGCGCCATCGTGGTCAGGAGGATGATGATGTTCTGGAAGACGTTGACCAGGGTGCTCGAGACCACCGAGCCGACCCCTTGCACGTCGTTGAGCACCCGGGAGACCGACTCTCCCGGCTTGGCGGCGACGAAGTACTCGAGGGGCTGCGCCGCGAGGTTGGAGTAGACGGCGACCCGGAGATCGAGCATCACCCGCTCGCCGATCAGCGCCGCCAAATAGCGCTGGAGCACCCCGAGCAGGCCGGCGATCAGGGGACCGGCGATCATGCCGCCCGCCAGGTAGAGCACCAAGGCCGTGTCCTTGGCGGGGATCGCCCGATCGACCAGCTCCTTGAGGAAGATCGATGGCGTGAGGTTCAGGACCGCCCCCGCCAGGATGGTGATGAAGACCCAGCTCGAGTGGCGGCGATAAGGCCAGAGGCTGGTGCCGATCCGCCGGAGTGTGGCGCGCTCGATGTTGCGCTTCAGCTCGGCGGGATCGATCTTCGACTTCTTCATCCGCGCCCGTGCCTCAGACTAAGCGGGTAGCAACGGAAGGGCCAGATCCCGGACCGCCTGGGACTTGCCGCTTTCCCCGGATGCGGGCTCAGGAAACTGTGATGTTCACGCGAAGCCTTCGGTGGACGCCCGGCGGCTCCGGAGCGACACCAGGGCCGGGTGCCGGGGGCTCGCGCCCGCAGATCACTCGGCGGGAACCATTCACAATCCCAGTGCAAGGTACTAGTCTCCCCGCCGCCGATGGAAGACGCCGACTCGATCGTCACGCGGATGCTCGACGTTGGCGACCCCCAGATTCTTCGGACCAAGGCCTACTTGCTCCGGGTGGTGGAGCCCGGCTTCGACGACGTGCTGCACCGCATCACGGCGCTTCGGCTCTCGGTCGGCACGCTCGAGTCCAACGACCTCGTGGTCCGGGACAACTCGGTCAGCCGGATGCACTTTGAGATCGTGGTGGAGCTCGACGGCTTCCGCCTGATCGATCGCCGCAGCCGAAACGGCACCTACGTGGACAACGTGCGGGTCTTCGACGCCTATCTCAAAGGTACGGCCCGGATCCGGGCGGGCAGCACGCAGTTCTTCTTCGAAGTCCTCGATGAGGAGCTGGAGCAGCCTTTGGCCCTGGCCGACTCCTTCGGGCCGCTCCTCGGCCGGAGCCGCGCGATGCGCTCGATGTACGCCTTGCTCGAGCAGATCTCCCCCACCGCCCTGACCGTGCTGATCCAAGGCGAGAGCGGCACCGGCAAGGAGCTCATCGCCGAAGCCATCCACGCGGCCAGCCCTCGCGCGGGCGGTCCCTTCGTGGTCTTCGACTGCTCCGCGGTGGCCGCGACGCTGCTCGAGAGCGAGCTGTTCGGCCATGAAAAGGGGGCATTCACGGGAGCGGAGGGTCGCCGCGGGGGATGCATGGAGGACGCCGATGGCGGAACGCTCTTCCTCGACGAGATCGGCGAGCTGCCCCTCGATCTCCAGCCCAAGCTGCTCCGCGCGGTGGAGAAGCGCGAGGTGCGGGCCCTGGGATCGAGCCGAACCCGCCAGGTCGACGTGCGGGTCCTGGCCGCGACCAATCGCGACCTCTCCGGCGAGGTGAACGCCGGGACCTTCCGGGCCGACCTCTACTATCGCCTGGCGGTGATGCAGGTCCGCGTTCCGCCGCTGCGCGAGCGTCTGGAAGATCTCCCCCTCCTCGTCGAGCACTTTCTGTCGCGCGCGATCTCCGATCCCGTCGCCTTGGCCCGTCGCCTGGCCGAGTTCGAGGCCGACGACTACGCCAAGCT
>Ga0154020_10009047_pt1 | contig 11491 bp, 11 predicted proteins | sample Klosneuvirus_201_FD_109709 | JGI IMG/M metagenome (GOLD analysis project Ga0154020, IMG submission 109709) | Active sludge microbial communities from wastewater, Klosterneuburg, Austria - Klosneuvirus_20160825_MG | ecosystem: Engineered > WWTP > Aerobic digester > Activated sludge | place... | reverse complement strand
TGACTCAGGACGCGCACTACGCGATCAACGAGGATGGATCTCCCTACGATGAGGATGTCGGGGGACCGGCCTTTGTCGGCGGTCATGATGGTGCCTCTCTTGATTCGCTAAGTGCAGTGCAGGATGTTGCTGCAAGACAGGCGGCGCAAGGTCTCTATGCGCGAATTCAGGGGGGAACTGATGAACTCAGCGCTGGTTACCCATGAAGAGGCCACGTCACGATCAGCGCGAGTATTCTGCGCTGCTCAGTGATTTCTGTGCGGGCCTGAGTTTGATTTCGACGAGCTTCGAATCCTGGCAACTCGCTGCAACGCATCCAACGTACCTAATTTTCAAAGGTCACATTGTGCTTGATGTGTTGCAACGGCAGATTGACAGCGCGCTGCGCAAAGACCTGAGACCGGTCACGCCCTGCGGCTATCAGGGTCTGGCTACCAATGCCATCAGTAACACATCGGAAGTCGGACATGCAATCGCTAGGCGATCCGGGACATTCAGCCTGACCATCTTCATCAAGGACGATGAGGCCATTTGCAGCGTATGACCGCACACGACCCACAAGCGTTACTCGACTTTAGATAGCATGAATAGCAAATATCGGAAGAGGACCACGCGTTTACTAACTCGCAGATGACTTTGGATTTTCGCCATTGTGTCCCGCGCACCCGACTCTCATGCATCGTGGAAAACGGGTTGAAGTACGTTAGCATTGCCGGTCGACGATCATCGCTCGTGTAACATTGGAATGAGCGACCTCCGAGCAAAATCCAATAGGTGCCCGATGGCGAAACGAAGAATACCGAATCCAGGGGCAACCTCGGCTTCGACCCCAAACTCTGGCTCGCAACCGACAAGCTGCGCAACAACATGGACGAGGCGGAATACGAGCACGTTGTCGCCGCTTTTCATTCAAGTCCTCGCTAACCTGCACCAATCAGGCACCTTCGCCACACTGGGCGACAGGCTGCTGAGCGGGGAGTTGAGCATCGCAGTTCTTGAGAGCGAGGCATCTGCGTGAGACACCTCCGGAATCTCGGTTCTCAATTCTGCATTTCGCTCCCTCCTGACGAGGAAGGGTTGATTGGCCGCGAGTGTCCTGTGCCTGAGTGCGAGGGGTACTTCAAGCTTCAGCCCGGAACCGGACTGAAAGGCGAGAACCTGCCCACCATTTGTCCGTATTGCGGTCACAAGGCGGGCTCAGACAAGTTCTTCACCAAAGCACAAGTCGAGTATGCCAAGTCCGTGGTGATGCGAGAAGTCACAGGAGCTCTATTGAAGGATCTGAAATCGCTGGAGTTCAACCATCGTCCCAGTGGTGGATTCGGAATCGGAATCAGCATGAAAATGAGCGGTCAGCCAACACCGCTACGGCATTATCGCGAACAGAAACTTGAGACTGAGGTGGTGTGCAACCGATGTACGCTGCGCTACACGATTTACGGCGTGTTTGGTTTCTGCCCTGATTGTGGGGTCCACAACTCTCTTCAGATCCTCAATAAGAACCTTGAGCTGGTTCAGAAACTCCTGGCTGTGGCAGAAACGCAGGAGTCCCAAGTCTCCCAGCATTTGATTGAGAACGCACTCGAAGACTGCGTGTCAGCATTCGACGGCTTCGGAAGAGAGACGTGCCGGGCGTTCGCTGCGAAGGCAAGGAAACCCACGATAGCTGCGGAGATTCGGTTTCAGAACATCGTAGGTGCTCGCGACCGCGTGACGGAGCAGTTCAGCATCGACTTTACCGCAACGGCGTCGCCAGCCGATTGGGCGCACGTTCGCCGGGCCTTTCAGAAACGCCACTTGCTGGCCCACAAGATGGGCGTTGTGGACGAAGGCTACCTTTTAGAGACGGGCGATTCTTCAGCGCTACTGGGGCGAAAGATTTCTATTGCGACTCCCGAAGTTCGCGAGCTTGTAACCACGCTTCAATCGCTCGGCAGGGAGCTTTTCCGCCTGCTGGAGGCCAAACAATGACCAACTCCAAATCTCGCAACCTCGCCACCCTACTGCCGAAGATGCTGAGCGAGGAAGTCACGGCCAACTTATCGGGGGCACTTTAAAGAATATGAACACACACGATCCGCGCGAACACATCCGGGGCATCCACCAAATTCTAATTTCCGACAAGAAGCGTATCGGCTTTCTGTTCGGTGCAGGGTCATCATTTGCAACGGGACTGCCTGCCGTCTTTGTTCCCGCGATTGAAAAGATGACGGAGATTATTGTCGACGAAGTAGAGGCCCACTCCGCCAAGTTCAAAACTGCGATAAAGGAAATTCAAACAGAAACCGAGGCGGTGATGGTCGCATTCACTATCGAAACACTCCTTTCGAGTATCGAAGCGAAGCGGGCTGTCATTGGCGTGGGGAAACTCAACGGACTCGATTCGGTCGGATTCGCCGAATTGGCGAAGCTTGTAAAGGCCCGTGTCGTGAAACTCGTCTCCGTGCACGAAACGTTGGTGGCCGCCGATCGAAAGAAACTGGCTCACGCTCATCTCGCGAATTGGGTTCAGAAGGCGAGAAGACGGTTTCCCGCTGAAATCTTTACAACAAACTATGACTACCTATTTGAAATTGCCCTCGAAGGATCGGGCATACCATATTTTGACGGCTTCTCTGGTAGCTTTGAACCGTTTTTCTGTCCAGAGGCCGTGGAAGATGTCGAGGCTTATCCACATCTAGTCAAACTTTGGAAAATGCATGGTTCGCTAGGGTGGACCTATCGCGACTCAGACAAGGCTGTGATTCGGCAGCAATCAGCCCCTGAAGATTCCATCCTCATCTATCCTTCCCACCTCAAATACAACACGTCGAAAAAGCAGCCGTATGTCGGACTAATTGACCGGCTTTGCGCCTTCCTCCAGCAGGACGACGCGGTGCTATTCACTTGTGGATATTCATTCGGTGACGACCATATCAACGAACGGATTGTGACTTCGCTCCGACGGGGAGCGAACTCCCATGTAATCGCGATGTATTACGACGAGACGAATGTTGAAAACAATAAGAGCGTGTTTGGTCTAGCAGATGTAGCCAACAGTGTCCGCTGCCTCGCAACACATGAGACTGGAGGAAAAATGTCAGTTTATGGTCTGCGCCATGCCGTTATCGGCGGGAAGTTTGGCGAGTGGAGATTAAGAGATGAACCGAAGACGACAGAGTCAATCCGTATCAGCCAATACTTTGACGAAGACGCTGCCACTCCGTCGGAAGAAGCGGGTGAGCGGAAAGGGGATGAACGATGGGAGGGCACTGGGCGGTTCCTTCTGCCCGACTTCCGGAAACTCACTGAATTCTTGAACGACCTCTCCTCGTCTGAAGGGCCAGCCAGCACGCTGTAACCGACATGAAACACAATCCAACGCACATCGGTCAGGTTGAGAGCGTGAGCGGGAACTCCGTGACGATCAAAATGGCCAGTAACTACCCGTCGAACATGCCAATTGTTGATGGCACTGTCTACAGGATTGGGCAAATTGGATCGTTCCTAAAGATTCCATTGGGATACGCTAATTTGTATGGACTCATCACGCAGGCCGGCGTCCTTGCGATGCCGGAGTCGCTGCTGCTGGCCTACAAGGACAATCCGTCAATCGCGGATGGGCACCGTTGGTTGCGGATGATTCTTGTCGGCGAGCAGATCGGTTCGTCTTTTGAGAGAGGAGTGCTCCAGTCACCGACCTCGGGTGACCAAGTCCATCTGGTCACGAATGATGACCTCCGAATTGTCTACGGCGGCTACAACGCCCAATCGTCAATAGTCATCGGGAATCAGAGCGCCTCGGAGGGACTCGCTGCACAGTTGGACATGGACAAACTCATTTCGCGTCATTGCGCGGTTCTTGGTGCCACAGGTAGTGGAAAGTCCAATGCGGTCAGCATCGTCGTGAAAGCCATTGCAGAGAAGCCATTCCCGAGCGCGCGCGTTCTCATGATCGACCCGCACGGAGAGTATGCGAGTTCTCTTGCTGGGAAGTGTCGTGTTCTTAGAGTCGGAGCCAATGCTGCGGATGGCGAAGACGAACTCTGTGTTCCATTCTGGGCTCTGCCATTCAAAGAGCTGATGGCAATCTTTCCGGGTAAGTTATCTGACCAAAACGAAGACCATATAAGAGGAAAGGTTTTGGAAATGAAGCGTGCACGGGCTACCGATATTGAAGGACTTCGCGAAGAGGCGATCACCGCTGACAGCCCAATACCTTTTTCGATTAAACGACTTTGGTTTGATTTGGACAACTTTGAGCGGATGACCTTCCTGAAAGATCGGACAACACTGACGGAACTAACTGAGGAAGGAAACCCCGAGGCTCTGAAGTCGAATCTCTACCCACCAGCAGCTCCGGGCGGTGGGGAACCGTTCCTCAACAACAAGGCCAAGGGCATACTCGGATTTCTCGATGGTATGCGCTCTCGGTTACTCGACCAACGATACCAATTCTTGTTCGATCCAGAAGGATATTGCCCTGATCTCGATGGACAAACGCCGAATGATCTCCCGAGCTTATTTGCAACTTGGTTCGGACATGAATTCCCAATCTCAATATTGGATCTTTCCGCCATCCCTTCTGACATCATGCAGGCAATCTCGGGTTCAATCCTGAAGATTGTTTACGACGCGCTTTTCTGGGGGCAAAACACCCTCGTTGGGGGAAAACAGCAGCCCCTTTTCGTCGTCCTAGATGAAGCTCATGCTTATTTGAAGGCTGGTGAGGACTCAATTTCGTCCCGAACGGTTCAGGCAATTGCGAAAGAGGGCCGAAAGTATGGCGTTGGGATGCTCTTGGTCACTCAACGTCCTTCCGAGCTAGATGAAACAGTGCTGAGTCAGTGTGGTTCGATTATCGCGCTGAGGATGACGAATACCCGAGACAAAGGTCACGTTTCTTCAGCAATGCAGGATGAACTGCGGGAAATGGCAGACGTGCTTTCGAGTCTACGAACGGGCGAAGCGATTGTGAGCGGTGAGGCCGTCCGCATTCCATCTCGTGTGAAGTTTTTCCAAGCGGACAATGCGGTGAAGAGTTCCGACCCAATCGCATCGAAACTGTGGGCCAATCCCCGCCCCGATGTGGCCGTATTTGAAACCAGCGTCCGCAACTGGCGAAATCAATCATTCAACTAAGGAGACGATATGCCAATGCCAGAGATGCATCCAGTCAGCTCATCCAACATCGCAGCAATCGGCTACGACGCGGAAAATCAAACCGTCTACGTTCAGTTTCTGAACGGCTCGACCTACGCCTATAAAGGTGTGCCCGAACACGAGTTTGAGAGTCTGCGAACTGCTCCGTCGGTCGGCTCTTACCTCAACCGGAACTATAAAAACGTTTATCCATACGAGCGTGTTTAGCACGCTGAAATGCCGATCGCGCCCACTCCGTGCTGAACGACAAGTAGGCAATTCATTGTTGCCCGATATAGCGCGGCAGTTCAACGGCAGCAATGAACCATGAGCGGCCCGACGTTCGCATATAAAATCGGCCATTCAAACGGATGCTTGATTCAGAAACCAGGCCGCCAGACTATAAACACGCTTCTATTGTGCGTAGACTGTAATTTACATTCGGCGAATCCTGATGGAGTACGCTAAGGCAATGGCGAAGACAGCATCGCGGGAACACGCACGCAACAGGCTCGGACGGTCTATTCGCTTGACGGCCGCGCCGACGAAACGGGAAAGCAAGTCGATGAATAGAAATCTGGCCGCCGCAAAGGCGGCTAAGCAGGACGAGTTCTACACCCAGTACGTCGACATCCAGAAAGAGGTCGAGGCCTACCTCGAATTCGACCCCGACACCTTCCGCGGCAAGGTCGTCTACTGCAACTGTGACGACCCCTTCGAGAGCAACTTCTTCAAGTACTTCGCCGCCAACTTCAACAAGCTCCGGCTGAAAAAACTGGTAACCACCAGCTACGACGGCTCCCCAATCGCCGGCGCACAACTTACGTTCGGTGAGTACGATGAGGGCAATGGCAAGCGCCAAAAGCCCAAGGCGATCGCCATCGAGATCGAGGAAGTGAAGGATGTCAACGGAGACGGTGCTACTGGCATCGAAGACGTCAAGTTCTTCCTGAAGCAGAACCCCCACAGCCGCACATCCCTCGCGGGAGGTGGCGACTTCCGCAGCGCCGAGTGCGTCGAGCTGCTCAAGCAAGCGGATATCGTGGTCACCAACCCACCCTTCTCCCTATTCAAGGAGCATGTTGCCCAGCTCGTGGAGCACGGGAAGAAGTTCCTGATCATAGCGAACAAGAACGCGATTACCTACCTGGAGATATTCCCACTCATCAAGGACAACAAACTGTGGATGGGCGTCACCCCAATGGGGGCCGATATGCTCTTCGACCTTCCGCCAAAAGTAGCAAAGGCCATGCTTGAGTCCGGCAAGAAAGGGAGCAACTACAGGATCGTCAACGGCAAGGTAATGGGTCGCTCGACTTCGGCTTGGTTCACCAACCTGGACCACGGACGCCGTCACCAGCGGCTGGAGTGCATGACTATGGCGGACAACCTGCGATTCAGCAAGCACAAGGAGATCAAGGGGAAGGCAGCGTACGACCGGTACTACAACTTCGACGCCATCGACGTACCGTTCAGTGACGCGATTCCCAGCGACTATGATGAAGTCATGGGCGTACCCATTTCTTTCCTTGACAAGTACAACCCCGACCAGTTCGAGATTGTCGGAAACAGTGACGACGGAGACATGATGAGTGAGATTGGCGTCCGTCCTCTCGGGCATGAGTTCATCAGCATGTATCGCGCCCGTGGAGGTACTGGACACTACAGCCCGGGCATGCGGATGCTTGGTCTGCTTGAACCTCAGCCGCGGGTCATTTTCAAGCGCATTCTGATTCGCCGCCGTCGTGCCCGGCCCGCTAAAGGAAACAAGAAGTGAAGACCACGCTGAGAACCGACATCACGGTCGCCGACATCTGCAATGGGTTTGTGTTCAACCAGTTGGAGGGCAAGGGGCTGTTCGGGCTGGGCGGAAAGCTCACCATCCAGCCCGAGTACCAGCGCAACTACATCTATGCGGACGGCGGCGGAAAGAAAGAGCAGGCGGTCATTGAATCGCTGCTCAAGGGATATCCGCTCGGGCTGATCTACTTCAATAAAGTCGCGGAGGACAAGTTCGAGGTGCTCGACGGCCAGCAACGCATCACCAGTATCGGACGGTTCGTCACGAAAAAGTTCGCGATCATGGATAACGGCAATCCGAAGAATTTCGACAGCCTGCCAGCCGACCAACAGGCCAAAATCAGCGACTCGAAATTGCTGATCTACGAGTGCGAGGGCACTGAGACCGAGATCAAGCAATGGTTTGAGACTATCAACATCGCGGGCGTGCCGCTCAACCCCCAAGAGCTCTTGAACGCCATCTACTCCGGGCCGTTCGTGACGCTGGCGAAGGCTGAATTCAGCAACAGCCAGAACGCGAACATCCAGAAGTGGAGCGCGTACGTCAAGGGCAGCGCAAACCGGCAGGAGTTCCTGGAGCGGGCGCTGGACTGGGTGAGCAAGGGTGATATTGGCGGCTACATGAGCGGCCATCGCACCAAAGGCAATATCAATGAGCTGAAAACCTACTTCAACAGCGTACTTGACTGGGTGTCGAGCGTGTTCACGGATGTTGAGAAGGAGATGCAGGGGCTGGAGTGGGGGCGGCTCTATGAGCAATATCACTCCAAGTCATATGATCCGGCCATAGTTTCTGCCGAGGTTAAGCGGCTTTATGGAGACCCGTACGTCAAGAACCGTCGCGGCGTCTTCGAATACATTCTCGGTGGCCTTAAAGATTCGAGGCTCCTGGATGTACGGGTTTTCGACGAAGCGATCAAGAAGTCCGTCTACGCCAAACAGACCACAGCTGCCGAAGCCAGCGGTAGTTCAAATTGTCCGCTCTGCGCAGTCGGCCATGCTGCCAATAAGAGCAAGATATGGAAGATCGCCGAAATGGATGCGGACCACGTTTCCGCATGGAGCAAGGGCGGCGGAAGCTCGGCTAAGAACTGCCAAATGCTCTGTGCCACCCACAATCGCGCCAAAGGCAACCGATAATTTGGGCGGTAGCGATCAGCCATGAGTCAGCACCACCTTGTTACTTGCCGTTGAGCGAGTGTGGTAACAAATGACTGCAACGGTTTAGGTTTGTTCGACGCCTGCCCTCAGGCGCAGACGTGCCGAGATTCTGGGACGCGTGCGGGCAGGCGTTGGATAAACCTCTAGGGAGGAAACCGCGGGGATCGCCGATGCGGCGACGAGAACGCTATGGGATTTGTAGCGCGTCTGTCAGCCGGAGCGCGACATCCTGATTCGACGGCGAGGGGATAGCGTGGCTCGGGCGTCTGGCATCGATGCGTCTGGACGTGATTTTTCGTCAGTATGCCCGGCAAGAATCGACGTCTTTCGAGCGGAGGGCGAAGCGGTCCGCTATCGGCGCTGGCTGTTTAAGAGCCGACGGTGGATGCTCGTAGTGACAGATGCACGTGTTCATGATGAGCCTCCCAGCCAAGGTGGTGCGCGGATCGGCTGGCCACGCAGAAACGTCTCGACGACGATCATCGCCGCTCCGCAACATCGACAGACGAAGCTGGGTGGCGGTGATGCATGCTCCGCAGGCTTCGTGGCCAAGGCCGGTGCGTTCAACAGTGCGCGCACCCTGGCCAGATTCTCACGACGGCCGGCATTGGCGAGCAGCCCGTAGTGACGGATGCGATGAAAGCCGGCGGGCAGCACATGCAGCAGGAAGCGGCGCATGAACTCATCCACATCGAGCGTCATCGTCTTGTGGCGCGTCCTGCCCCTAGCCCGATAGTCCTTCCAGCGAAAGGTGACACCGCGCTCATCCATGGCCACCAGCCGGCGGTTCGAGATCGCCACTCGATGGGTGTAGCGCGACAGGTAGGCCAGTACGACCTTCGGTCCCGCAAACGGACGCTTGGCATAGACCACCCACTCGCAGGTACGCAGCGGCGCGAGCCAGTCGGTGAAGGCCAACGCGTCGGCCAGCGGCGCGTACTCAGCGAAGAACCGCAGCTGGCTAGTGTGATGGGCCTTTGCCAACTCTTCGATGAAACGCCGTCGAAACAGCCGCGAAAGCACCCGCACCGGCAGGAAGAACCCACGCCTGCAGGCCACCCAGCGCCCGCCGTCGGGCGACAGCCCGCCACCCGGAACGATGCCATGCACGTGAGGATGATGCGTCAGTGCCGATCCCCACGTGTGCAGCACCAGGGTGGCACCGATTTGCGCGCCCAGATGCTTGGGGTCCGCCGCGATGGTCGCCAGCGTCTCGGCGGCCACGTCGAACAGCAACCGGTAAATCACCGCCTTGTTGTAATAGGCGATGGCACTGATCGGCGCCGGCAGGGTGAACACGACATGGTAATACTCCACCGGTAAGAGATCCGCCTGACGGGCCTCCAGCCAGCGTTGCGCGGCACGCGCCTGGCACTTCGGGCAATGCCGGTTGCGGCAGGAGTTGTAACTGATCTCAAGATGCGTGCAGGCGTTACAGCGCAGCACATGCCCCCCCAGCGCCGCGCTGCGACACTGTTCGATGGCCGACATGACCTTGAGTTGCCCCAGACTCAAGTGCCCTTGCTGGAACTGACGCCAGGCCGGCCCATGGGCGCGGAAGATGTCCGCGACCTCCAGGGCAAGGCGCCCCATGATGAGCGGCTACGCCGGGTGCAAGGTCTCCAGCGGGCTGATGACTTCGCGCAGGAGGTCGGTGGCGACCTGGGCATAGAGCGCGGTCGTTTCCAGCTTCTTGTGCCCAAGCAGAACCTGGATCACGCGAATGTCCACCTTCTGTTCCAGCAGGTGGGTCGCAAAACTGTGGCGCAAGGTATGCATCGAGACGCGCTTGTCGATCTTTGCCTCGTCGGCAGCGGCATGTATGGCGCGGTTCAGCTGGCGGGTGCTGAGGGGTTCGATCGGATTCAATCCGGGAAATAGCCAACCGCCATCAAGCATCTTGCCTTGGGCACGGGCTACTCGCCACCAGACGCGCAGACGCTCGAGCAGTATCGGCGAAAGCATGGCGTAGCGGTCCTTGCTGCCTTTGCCCTGTTCGACGCGCAGTGTCATTCGCTGACTATCGATGTCGCCGACCTTCAGCGCAACCACCTCGCTGGCGCGCAGCCCCGTCCCGTACGCAAGCGACAACGCGGTCTGGTGCTTTAGGTTGCCGGTGGCGACGATCAGGCGGGATACCTCCTCGGGGCTGAGCACCACAGGCAGTTTGCGCGGAAGATGCACCGGCTGCATCTTGGCCATCAGCTCGGCACGATCCATGGTGATGTCGAAGAAGAACTTCAGCCCACTGATCGCCGCATTGAGGGAGGCCGGTGACGTGCCTTGATCGACGAGGTGCAACTGGTAGCGGCGCAGGTCCTCGACGTTCGCGGTGTCAGGCGAGCGCCCCAGATATCGGGTGAACTGCTTGACGGCACGGATGTAGTGGCTCTGTGTCTTGTCGGCGAACTTGCGCATACGCATGTCATCAATCATGCGTTGCCGCAGCGGCGAAACCGTTTGCGTAGTGGAGTCCATGGCCCTGCTCCTTTCGAGAAGTGAGGCGGAGTGCCTCATTTCCCAGCATAGGAAACAGATCCACTTTCTCGATTACTCACTACCCCAGATGCGAAGCTCCATTACCGCGCGAGCGGTTTAGTCCATGAGGCGATAGCGGCCCGACCACCGCTTAAGGCGACAGACAGGTCTGGGTACAAAGTGCGAGTAGCGGTTTTCGATAATCGGCCGCTCGAATTTATCATCCCGGATTGTTTGCTCGTAAATTGACGAGCGGTGGCGATACGCATTGTTAATGCCGCTCAAGCGGCAACCTCCAATGACCGCGAAGGCCATCAACCTGCCCATCGCAGCGATCGACAAAATGAGCACTGTGGGTCAGTCGCTGGGCGCGCAACCTTCCCGCGGATATGATAAATCCATTCATTGTGGAACGTATGCAACCCCAGTCGATCAGCTGCTATCGCGTTCAACTGCCAGCGGAAACGCCCCAAATAGTCCCTGAGTCGTTGGGAATTCAGCACGCCATAACTTATCGAGCACTGAACTTTTCCGCGAGTTTGACGAGCTTTTCCTGTCGTTGCTGTTCCTGATGCTGCGCCAGCAACTGTGCCTTGTGTTGCTCGGCACCCTTCCTGAAGCGCTCGCGCAGGGTGTCCAGCGCTTGCTCCTTCTGCTCCGGGGTCACTGCGCCAGCGTCGTTGCCATCGAGGTCGAACCGGATTTCGCCATTCGTGAGTGCCTTCAAGTAGCGCGCCGATGCGGTATGCATCCGCATCGCCAAACGAAGTTGCTTCGGATTGATGTCGGGAATCCGTTCCAATACGGCCTTGTGAATGCCGATCGCCAGGGGACGGCACTCCTGAAATACTGGAAACGTCGATCTCAGTGAAATCAGAACGGCATGATGCGGGTCACGCGGTTTGGAATCAGATCCGGACATTGCGCATCG
>Ga0154020_10009046_pt1 | contig 11491 bp, 9 predicted proteins | sample Klosneuvirus_201_FD_109709 | JGI IMG/M metagenome (GOLD analysis project Ga0154020, IMG submission 109709) | Active sludge microbial communities from wastewater, Klosterneuburg, Austria - Klosneuvirus_20160825_MG | ecosystem: Engineered > WWTP > Aerobic digester > Activated sludge | place... | reverse complement strand
CGTCGTAGCGGCTGTTCAGCCATTCGTGGTAGGTGGCCTGTTCCACGAAGGTGCCACCGGTGAGGTTTCCACTCAAATCTACTGTGCCGGTGATGAGGGTGTGGCATCCGGCACATAGCCCGGCATCGCTGATGTGTTCGCCGTACAGGGGAGTGATGCCCACGAAATCGCGCATGGGAGGCGCAAACGGCAGTTCGTATGGGCCATATGCGACGCGCACCTTGCTCGTGTCAAAATTGAGCGCGCCGGAGTGCAGGATGCCGATCAGGGCGGGAGCCTGGGCATGGCATGCCTGACAGGTTACCCCATCGAGGCCGAGCGAGTCGGCATAAAGATCGGACAGCAGGTAGTGCGGCTGGTGTACCTTGAGTTTGGCCTGGTAGTGTCCTGCAGGCGCATGGCACGAGGTGCATTTGTCTTGGAGGGCGAGGCTGTGCGCGGGATTTACCAAAATTTCATGGGCGACTTTAGCCCGCCAGAACGGGTCTTTTGCTGCGTTGGCCATCATAGTGCTTCCCCAATCGTCGTACACGTTCACGTCCACGCTGCTGTTATTTACCGATGCAAACCCCGTGGGATCGTAGCCGTGGCAGCCGCCACAGGTTTTGGCAGTCAGGAAAATCACACTGGAGTCAATTGGCAGGCCTCCCGTTTGGGTTTTCCATTCCGCCAGGTGTTTGCGTAGCGATTTCATTTCAGCAGGATGGTGAAACGTTTCGGCAGTTTTGAAATAAGGGAAATCTGCCAAGGCCGCGATGAGCAAGGGCAGAGAAAGTACTAACAGGATTGTTTTTTTCATGGATTACTATACAGTTACGGGTTGATTTTGGAGTCGTTCGAGGTCTGCGGGCGTATCCACCCCAATGGTTTCCAGTTCAGTAATGCCGACGGCGATGCGCAACCCGTGTTCCAGCCAGCGGAGTTGTTCCAGCGATTCAGCCAGTTCCAAAGGCGTTGGCCTGAGACGGGCGATGCGTTGCAGGGTTGTTCGGCGGAACGCGTACAAACCGATGTGTTTGTAAAAAATATGACGTTCCAGCCATGATTCGGGGATAGCGTCCCGCACAAACGGAATCGGGTGCCGGCTGAAGTATATCGCGCCGTTTTTTTGAGAAAAAACCACCTTGACCGCGTTGGGATTGAGCAAGGTTTCCGCATGCTCTATGCGTTTGGCAAGGGTGGCAATTTGGAAACGCGGGCGTTCCAGCAAGGTTTGTGCCAGCAGGTTTATTTGTTCCGGTTGCACAAATGGCTCGTCGCCCTGGATGTTCAGGATGATATCAGCCTCCGGGAATGAGGCGGCCACTTCGGCACAGCGGTCGGTACCGCTGGGGTGGTAAGCGCTGGTCAGCATGGCTGTGCCGCCAAACTCGCGGACGTGTTCGAGGATGCGTGGATCGTCGGTGGCGACGATGACTTTCGCCACCAACGCAGCCCGGCTTGCTTGTTCGTACACCCGCTGGATCATCGTTTTTCCGGCGATCATCACCAATGGTTTTCCAGGGAATCGTGAAGAGGCCCAACGGGCGGGGATAACGCCTATAATCATTGCTTGTCGTTGTGGTGCGGAACTCCGTTCCGCAGGAAATGTACTCAAAAGCCGGAACGGAGTACCGGCACACGTTTGTGCTGTGGAACTCCGTTCCGCAGGAAATGTAATCAAAAGCCGGAACGGAGTTCCGGCACACGGCTTAATCTTCCTTGTAAATCATAATTTTTCGTTCACCTGGTTTGGTATATCCCCGGTACATGCCTTCAGAATTAAACGGCATGGCAATGTTGCCCGTAGTATCCACCGCAATAAGACCGCCTTCGCCACCTTTTTCCACGAGTTTTTTCAGCACGACCGCATCGGCGGCATCGCGCAGGGAAAGTCCACCGTACACCATACGCGCCCATACGTCGTGGGCGACGGCGTAGCGGATAAAAAGCTCGCCGTGGCCGGTGCATGATACGGCGCAGGCGTCGTTGGAGGCGTATGTACCAGCACCAATGACGGGCGTATCGCCGAGGCGGTTCCAGCGTTTGTTGGTCATACCGCCCGTGGACGTAGCGGCGGCGAGGTTGCCGAGGCGATCCAGGGCCACACATCCGACAGTCCCGAATTTGTGGTCCGGATTGGCTGGTAGCATGCCCTGAGGCGTTTTGGCTTTTTCCGTTTGCAGCGCTTTTTGCAGCGACTCCCAGCGTTTTTCGGTAAAAAACCACTCGGGACCAACGGTATCAAGGCCGTTCTCGAGGGCAAACTGCTCGGCGCCTTTACCGGTCAAAATAACATGCGGCGATTTTTCCATAACAGCACGCGCCAACAGAACCGGATTTTTCACGGTCGTGACGCCACCCACGGCGCCGGCAGCCTGCGTACTGCCGTCCATGATACTGGCATCGAGTTCGTTGCGGCCTTCGTGGGTGAACACGGCCCCGCGTCCGGCATTGAAGAGCGGGCAGTTTTCGAGCCAGACCACTGTTTGGGTCACAGCATCGAGCGCAGTACCGCCGTCGCGCAGGATGGTTTCGCCGATGGCGAGCGCCGAATCGAGTGCATACCGGTATTCGGTTTCCTGTTCCGGAGTCATGTCGGATTTCAGAATGGTGCCTGCGCCACCATGGATGGCAAGGGCGAATAGGGGGCGTTCGGGAGCGGTGCCCGTCTTTTCGGTAGTCGTCTGGCAATGCGTGAACAACATGGCAAACAGGATAAGGATCGGAAGTCGGGACAGCATAGCGCTATTTTTTGCGGTGAAAATAGGGCGTACCTGTTGTCATTCCGAAGGAATCCGTTCACACTATGGATAAAAAACAGTTTGAGCCTCCCCTTTAGTAGCATGGAAGGGTTCCTATGGAATGACAAATGTGACGCAGCCCGTTTCATGCTACTCCACCAACTGGCCGGCGGCCCACTGCAGCCCTGCTTCGGCTTTCCGGTACATGGCCAATAGTTTCAGGTACTTGACTTGGGCTTCCAGCCAGCGCTGTTCGCGCGTGTTGATCAGGAAAACCGAACTTTCGCCGAACCGGAATTTCTCGTTTTCGCCGTCGAGCATGGCCCGGTAGTTCGTGGTGATGTCGCGGTACAGAGATACCTGACCAGCGAGCGTATTCACATCGCTGAGGTATTGGCGCACCTTGCTCCCGCTGTCGAGGCGCATTTGTTGGATCGCAAGGTCGGACTGAGCGATTTTGATTTGGGTCATTTGCCGGTCGCCGCGTGCCTTGCGGTTCAAAAGCGGGTAACTGAATGTGAGACTCCATTTGATGTCGTTGATCAATACGGCGGGGCCTTCTGCACGCGCAGTGGGAAAAAACTGCCAGCCGTTGCCCAGAAGTTGATAGCCGAAATCGAGCACCGGTTTGCGTTTTTCCGTCTTCAGTTGGCGCTCTACGTTCAGCGAACGGAGTTTGGCGTCGTATTGGAGCAGGTCCGGGTGCCGGCGCAGGGCTGTTTGGATCAGGTTTTCGGCGGCATCCGGTATCCATGGCGGGTATACAGCCGACTCGAATGGCTCCGGCTGTCCGGGAGGGGTTGGGATGTCGGGGATACCTCCGGGAGACCACCGGTATTTGGCTAATTCGAGGACGGCATTTTGCACATCCATACTGGCAAAATTGACATCCAGCAAGCGGTTTTGCACCTGGATGTACGCTTCGAGGGTGTCAATGGCAGGCTTGTCGCCCTGCAAAAAACTTTCCACGATGCCGGCGTAGCGGATTTGAGCCTGGCGCAGCGCTTCTTCGTAGATACTCAAGGAGCGCTCGGCGGCGGCCCATTCCCAATAGGATTTGGCGGCATCAAGCAACAGGTTGTTGAGGATGGCGCGGCGTTCGGCCTCGTATTGCTGGAGGGCGATTTTGCTTTGTTGGAGTTCGGCCCGTCGTTCGTCCAGAAGCAGGCCCTGGCCGAGGGTCCAGTTGAACCCCGCAGCCACCTGGCCGGGATCTGGCAGACTGGACTCGGGGTTGAGGTACACGCCGGATGCCGTGTTGAAATTTCCTTTGAGTTCCAGTCCGAACCAGGTGGGCCATTTCAGACCCGCTTCAAGGTATCGGAAGTAGTTTTTGTCGTTGAAAAATTTGTTGTCGAAATCGCCGTACAGTTTGGGGTCGAAGCCTCCCTTGGCGCGAAGGAGTTGGGCACTGCCCTGCTCGGCGAGGAAATCGGCTTGTCGGGCAACAGGGTGCTGCCGGAGTACCTGGCTGCGGAAGGTCGTCCAGTCCCAAATGGTTGTTTCCTGGGCGGACGGTACAGATGCCCAGATACTCAGCAGGTATAGAAAAACGAGTTTGCGCATGGTGGAGTTGATCGGAGTTACTTTGCCTTTTTGATCGGGGCTTTTGGGGTCAAGCTGTTTCCGGGCTTTGTGTCGCTACTGCCGTCCTGATACAAGTCGGGCGGGAAACCGTTCAGGATACGCCAGAGTTCGTACCAGAGCGGCACGTTTTTGAGCAGTGCAATGCCCCGGGCGCCGCCGCCGACCTGAAGCGCCTCGGGCCAGGGTTGGTCGGTCGGGTCGGGTGCTACGAGCAAGCGGAATTTGCCGTTCGTGCTGATGTTCCGGTCAATGGCCACCACGCGGCCTGCAAAGGTGCCCAGCGAAATGCCCGGCCAACCGCTGAAAAAAAACGCAGGCCAGCCGTCGAACATGAAACGCACCTGGCGGCCAACGCTGATGAGCGGCAGGTCCATGGGGCGGATGTACATTTCCACAGCCAACTCGTAATCGGCAGGAAGAATGCTCACCACCGGATCACCCTCTTTGATGATTTCGCCGATGCCTGGCGTGATGGCTTGCACCACATAGCCGTTCTGGGGCGCAAGTATGTGGTAAAAACTACTGCGTCGCGAGTAGTTTTCTCGTTCGATGCGCAGTTTGTTGACAGAACCCTGCGCATCATATTTTTCCGAAAGGGTGCTGAACTTGTCGCTTTGCGTCTTGGCGATTTTGTTAGCGTACTCGTTGCGGACGAGTTGCCATTCGGTTTTGTAAATGTCGAGGTCGTTTTGACTGGAGGCCAATTTGTTTTGGGCGCCAACTAATTTGGCGTCGCTTTCCTGGAGTTTGGCTTTTTTTTCCTCCAGTTCGGTCAGGGATTTCAGGCCCTTGTCGTACAGGTTTCTTATGCCGTCGAACTGGCGCCGGGCGATCTGAATGTCCACGTTGGCTTGCTCTACACCGGCGCGATCGGACTCGATTTTGAGTTCGGCCTGACGGACCTTGTTCTCGATTTGTTGTGTTTTGTTGACCAATTCGCGCTCCATTGCAGCGATCTGGCTTTCGAGCGCACCCACCTTGCCGTCGTATGAAACAATGGCCGATTCTTTGGCCTGTACCTGGTTTCCGACGCGTTGCACGATTTCGGGGTCGAAATAATCGGTTTTCACCTCGGACAGGAACACAATGGTATCCCCGGCGTGCACTTTTTGGCCTTCCATGACATGCCATTTTTCCACCCTGCCGGCGATGGTGGCGTGGATGGTTTGCGGCCGGTGTTCGGGGCGCAGAGTAGTTACTTTTCCGGTGGCCTGGATGTTTTGTGTCCATGGCAGGAAAAGGAAAATAAAAAATATAGCCAGCAACACCAGAAACAGGTTGCGCGCAGAAATATGCCAGTGCGCCAGTTTGTTCCGGAGAGGTGCCTGGAGGTTCCGGATATCTTCTTCACAGTGAACGGTGTTGTTGCTTATGTTCAACATGTTTGGGACGGGATTGGTTATTCGCTGAGTTTTTCGCGAAAAATACGTTCGTAATGTTCTGTTTTTTGAACCGTATCGAAGTTGCCATCATAAATGATCTGCCCATCACGCAGTACGATAACCCGATCGCACAGAGAGGCTAACAGCGGATCGGTGGTGACACATACGAGTGTCCAGTTATGGCTGCGATCGGTTAGTAGGCGTCCAATTCGCAGGCGGTCGCGGATAGTCAGGTTCCCGAGGGGTTCTTCCATAACCAACAGATTGGGTTCGGTGATGATGGAGCGGGCGATCAGTATTTTGGTGATGATGCTTCGCGGGATGTTTTTGCCGCCGGGCAGTAATTCGGTGTCGATGCCCTGTGGGCTATTCCGGATAAATTCCGTGAGGCCGACGTTTTCGGCCAATTTAAGCACCTGTTGCAGAGAAATGGTGGAACGGCCAAGCGTAATATTTTCCAGAACGGTACCGCGAAAAACATCCTCCTGCGAAGAGTAGTCGCCGATATGTTCGCGCAGGCTGCGCAGGTTGATGTTTTGCTTGGGCAAGCCGTTGAACAGCAGGGAGCCGGTGAAGTCGCGTTTGATCACCGAAAGCACCTGTGTGAGCGTGCTTTTTCCGGAGCCTGGATAACCAGTTATGGCCACCTTTTCACCGGCGTTGAAGGTGGTGGTCAGGTCTTTGAGTACAGGGACGTCGGCGTCGCTGAACTGGTAGGACAAGTTTCGAAGTTCGACCCCGAGTGGTTCCAGGCTGTTGCAAAAATCTTCTACGCGCACACCGTCTTCCCGTTCGATGGGCAAGTCGGCTACCTGACCGATTTTTTCAGTTGCGGTAAGCACATCGTAGCCGGTTTCATGCAGAAGAATGAGTTTTTCCACCGACTCCACCACGAACAGGACGAGGATTTCAGCGGCCACGAACTGTCCGAGGTTCAACTCGTTGTCCATCACCATCAAACTGCCCAGCACTAAAAAACCTCCGAGCACCAACGCACGAAACACCACGCTGCTGCTGAACTGGGTGAGCAGTATGCGCCAGTGCTTGGTGCGGGCGTCAAGGTAGTCCACGGTAAGTTCGTCCGTACGGGTGATGGGGAAACGGTTTTCTCCCGCCAGTTTGAATGTGGACGAAACCCGGCTGACCTCTTCCAGCCAAAAGGCAATTTTGTATTTGTACGTGGATTCCTTTAGGCTGGTGGCCATACCGAGCGGGGCCGTCCACCAGAACAAAACACCCAATACCCCGAGCAGAATAAGGGAGGTCAGGACAAAGGTGGAGTGGTAAAACGACAAGAGGAGCAGGCTGAACAGGATTTGCAGCGTGGCTGTACTGCCGTCAATCAGCAGTTTTGGGAGGCCTTTTTGGATGGTTTGGGTGTCGAAAAAGCGGTTGACGAGTTCCGGGAGGTATTCTTTGCGCAGCAATTCCAGGTTGAGTCGCGGGATGCGGACGGCAAACTCGATGGCCGAGTCCGTGAAAATTTGCCGCTGCATATGCTCCATAATGGACAACTGCATCAGGCGCAAACCGCCTGTGATGACGGCGCCAGTAATTACAAAAGCAACCAACAACCCCCAGGAAGCGGAGATGCCGCCGCCGGCAATAAGGCCTATAATGGCCTGAATACCAAGCGGCAAAGACAGGTTGATCAGCCCGGCCACTACAGCGTACAGCAAGATATAGCGCATTTCGCGCCTGTATTTGGACAATAGCCGCAACAAGCGGTGGATGGGGGTAAAGGTGTTCTTGTATTGTATTGCCATTGGCTGGAAGTGGAAGTTTAGCGTTTTCAGGCAGTTCTGTAAACGGTAAGCGGTAGGAATGGTTTAATGGATGAGTCAAATGCTGATAGAAGTCTGAAAGGGATGTTTATTGTGGGTTGCACACGTCGGAAAACAATTGTTAGACCCATTGGAATGCTCTTTAGGCCTAAGGGGGGGGATCATCCCGAACGTATGGGCTTTAAAATGGGAGTTTTGCACCACGCTCCGCCCCGCCAGGATTCTTTCATCCAAAAATTTCAAGCCCACGACGACGAAACCGAACGCTGAATCCGGGATTAACAGCATTTTTGGGCCTCGTTCGGGTTTCATTGCCGAAATACAGGTTAACATGTCTCACATTTTTTTAAATAATTTGAAAATGAACGATTTGCTTAAGAATCCAGTAGCAGTTTTTCTGGCCGGGCTGTTGTTGCTTTGGCTAATATTTAAGTTGCTCAAGGTGATGATCGGCGTCTTTTGGATTTTCGTCCTGGCTTTTATAATACTTTTTTTCGTCAACGACCGATTCCGACGTGCGGTGCGAATGTTTTTGGGCAGTATCTTTCGCCGATAAAATGAGTTCACAACTTTTTGAAACGCTTACCCAACCAACTTTTTCCTACCGATGAGTACAGAACTGCAACCGATTAAACCCAAAGGATTTTGGAATCGCCCCGAAGGCTTTACGGGCGGGCTTTTCATGACAGCCATACTTTTGGGTGGTGGATACCTATTATATAAGGCGTTGCCCACGCTGATCGCCTTGGCTCAAAATACACTTTACCTTGCAGGCTTGCTGGCTGCGCTGGCTGGTGTCGTGTATCTGGTATTGGACCCGAAGATGCGAAACCTGGTGTGGTACATGTACAAATCGGTCATGCGCTGGGTCACAGGCTTGTTTGTGCAGTTGGATCCGATTGGTATTCTGAAGAGTTACATCGAGGATTTGAAAAACAACCTCGGCGCGATGAACGAGCAGATCAGCAAACTAAAGGGTCAGATGTACAAACTGTCTGAAATGATCCGGCAGAACCAGCGCGAGATACAAACCAATCTTGGTATAGCCAGCAAAGCCAAAGAGACTGGTAAGGATGCCATCATGGTACTCAAGGCACGCAAAGCCGGGAGGCTACAGGAATCCAACATGAAATTGGACGACTTGTACAGGCGTATGGAAGTGCTGTACCGGGTGCTAACCAAGATGTACGAAACCTCGGAAATTATGCTGGAAGACTTGCAGGACCAGGTAGTCGTAAAAGAACAAGAATACAAAGCCATCAAGGCGAGCCATTCGGCCATCCGCTCGGCCATGTCCATTTTGAGCGGCAACAATGATAAAAAATATATGTACGACATGGCATTGGAGGCCATGGCCGATGATGTAGGTCAAAAAGTGGGCGAGATGGAGCGCTTCATGGACATGTCGAAGGGCTTCATGGACTCGATAGACCTGCAAAACGGGGTATTCGAGGAAGAAGGGGTTCAGATGTTGGAAAAATGGGAAAAAGAGGGGGTTTCATTTTTGCTCGGTAAAGAGAAGTCCTCCATCATAGCCAAGTCGGAGAACCCTAAAGAGGTACTAGACCTGAATACACCACTGAAATTGCCCAGCAAAGAAGCCCGGGGCGGAAACCAATACGACTCATTTTTTGACAGTTGACGCACCACTCCGACGAATTTCAAACAACCCTCACGCTTTTGATCAAGGTGTGGGGGTTGTTTTTTGAAGCGGTTGCAGCAGCATTTCCAGCAAGTCTTCATAGGGGATAACCTCCACGGCAAAAGATTGTCGGGACAGTTGCGGGGGTTCCTGTTTCAGCAACTGCATTTCTTTTTGGATTTTCAGTTCGGCACGGGTGCCTTCGAATTCCTTTTTGGCCACCGCCAGGAGTAGTTTTAAAAAAATAGCGCTTCGGCGATTCGTTTCGTTTTCGAGATGCCGTTGGCGGTATTTATCCAGGGCTTCGATGCTTCTGCGAAAAGCATCTTCATCGTACAATCCCTTGGCAATACTGTAAAGCACGGGCAAGAGCACGAGGGGAATATTCATGCCTTCCTTTTCCTTGTTCAGCACTTCGAAGTCGTTGATAAATCTTGTGGTGGAGGGGCTGAAGTAGCCGGCCACGTGCTCCACCTCGGCTGGGTTCAGTTTCCCAAGCATAGCCAGCAGGTTCAGGTATCCGCCCAACATCACCCAGATGTCGCGGTTGCTGCCGCTGAGTTGGCCGTATCGCTCGTGTGTGGTAGCCTTTTCAAAAATGGCCAGCGCCTCCTGGTATTGTTGCAGGTATGTGAAGTAGTAAAACTGTGTTTCCAGGATTCGGAACCAATTGTAGGTGCCTTCATCCGTCAGGCTCAGGCAAAACTCGGAGGTCTTGTGGCCTTCGTCAAAAATCCGGAGTTGGGTGAGGCAGGCCAGTTTTTGTGAGGCAAAAGTGGTTAGTGAACCTCGGTTGATATTGGGGCTGTCATTAAGGTTGCTCAACGCGTGGTCACACATCTCGATGGCGCTCTTGCAGTCGTTGACGGACAAATGCTTGATTACCCCGATTTGGTAGGTATGCACAAGAAACTGGATTGTGTCTACAGTTTCGATGATTGGGAAAAGTTCTTCAAAATATTGACTTGCCAGGATATTAACTTCCTTATTCGGCGACCGTCGGGTGATGTAGTGGTGGATCAGGTTTTCAGAATAATCATATGCTTTGGCCTCCCAATAGCGCTTGTCTTCATACATGCGATGTAACTTGCTGTATTTTTCGTGACTTGCAAAATCTCCAGAGCTGAGAGCGGCCTGCTGACGGAGAATGCGGCAAATATCGGCAGTAAGCCCAGTGAACTCGAATTTTATAGTTTGCTCTAATAATTGTTGGAGCAAATAATGGCTGGCCTTGGTGGCATCCTTACTCCATAATATATATGCTGCAGCATAATCCCGGTAGCAACTGAACAGGGCTTTACCGCGCTCATTGTACATGGATTGCTGGGTATCCACAAAAAAGGACGTGTTGATGAGTTGGCGGATGAGCCTGTTGCGAAGTTTGCGGTAATTAGGGTCTTTGGCATTGGCGCCTGTGAAATAGCGCGCGGCCTCCTCGTCCGAATGGAACTGCCCTTTAGAAATGCCCTCGTACAAGTCAAAAACCCGGCTGTTCTCCTGGCCGGGATTTCCCAGAACCTCGATTTGTTTGATTTTATTTCGAGTGATGGTTTGTGCTAAATCTTTGAGCACATCAAATTCCATGTCTGCCGGTATTTAGGAAATAGTGACGAAGTCTGGTGGATTAAATTAAATCTGCATGGATTGAAACGTGTAAGTGTGTCCTTTCCCGAAAAAAACCGGGAAGCGACCTTTGTAACTGAAATTTGAAAGTGAAACTTTTAGAACAATAAAATCAGATTTAAAATATGGAATAGCAAGGTAGCCACCATTTGCCAAATCCTGCAACTTACGACAATACAATTTCAAACCGCCGTGCCGAGGCAAAGGTAGGGCGGGTAGGTGTTTTAATGCTCAATCTGCACGGATTGAAATAAGCTATTGTGTCCTTTTCTGAGGACGGGCTTCGTTGGACTTTTGACCCAGGTTATTTAACAATCAAAATGTTCATCGCTATGCCATTTTTTGCTGTACTTCTTAGTTTGTTTCTCACCGCCTCCAGTTTGGGCGGAGGTGCTCAATCTTCTGACAAAAAAAAACCTGGCAAACCCAAGCAGGAACAGCCTGAGTTCATAATCATTGATGTCAATATTCCTTGAGGTTATTCGCTTTTCCGTTATCCTTATGCGGCCTCTTCGAGAATTTGAACCCAACATCATATTTTTATGAAGTACATGCTTTTTATATTGCTGTCTCTGTTTCTTGCAGCAAAGCCGGCGGATACATTAACCTCGGTAATTCCTCTTGGAGGTGGTGCCACATTCGTTGAGTGGGATGCCTTTGGCTCGTCCGGCAATTACACCCTGCAAGTCGCCGATCTCGCCACAAATTCCCAGGTATGGGAATCGCAAACCACGAACCTGAGCACAACCG
>Ga0154020_10009045_pt1 | contig 11492 bp, 4 predicted proteins | sample Klosneuvirus_201_FD_109709 | JGI IMG/M metagenome (GOLD analysis project Ga0154020, IMG submission 109709) | Active sludge microbial communities from wastewater, Klosterneuburg, Austria - Klosneuvirus_20160825_MG | ecosystem: Engineered > WWTP > Aerobic digester > Activated sludge | place... | reverse complement strand
GGTGCTCGCGGAGCGGAGCTACCCCATCGGCCGCGCGGCATTGGGCGGTCGTGTGCCGGTGGTGATCGCCTCAGCGGACACCGGGCTCGACGCGCTGTCACCCGCGTTCGGCGACGGGACCCGGCGACGGAGCGCCTTCGGCCTGGCCCAGGAGTACTTGAATGCGCAAGAGGGCGCGCTTTGGGGGCTCGCTTCGGACGGAAACACCCTGCGAATCCTGCGAGACAACGCGAGCCTGACGCGCCCGGCGTGGCTCGAGGCCGATCTCCAGCGGATCTTCACGGAGGAGCGGTACGCCGACTTCGCAGCGCTCTGGCTCCTGGCGCATGAGAGCCGCTTCGGCCGAGAAGGGCAGCCGGTCACTGAGTGCTCGCTCGAGGCTTGGCGCAACGCCGGCCGGGAGGAAGGCACGCGAGCACGCGAGCACCTGCGCCGCGGCGTCGAGGATGCGCTCATCGCCCTCGGGCAGGGCTTCCTCGCGCACCCGGAGAATCGCGACCTGCGCGCCGAGCTCCAGAGCGGAGCGCTGCCGACCCGGGATTACTTCAACCAGCTCCTACGCCTGGTCTACCGGCTCATCTTCTTGCTCACAGTCGAGGAGCGGAGCCTGCTTCACCCGGATGGAACGAACGACGCGGCGCGGGCGCTCTATGCTCAGGGCTACGGCCTGCGGCGCCTGCGCGAGCGCTCGGTCAAGCGGAGCGCCCACGACCGCTTCTCGGATCTGTGGGACGGCGCGAAGATCGTGTTTCGCGGCCTCGCGTCCGGCGAGGCGCGTCTGGGGCTGCCCGCGCTCGCAGGCCTCTTCGCGCCCGCACAGTGCAAGCACCTCGACGCGAGCAAGCTGGAGAACCGCGCGCTGCTCCTCGCCGTGTTCAAACTCGCGTGGCTCCGCGAGGACGGGAGCCTTGCCCGCGTGAACTGGCGCGACATGGGCCCCGAGGAGCTGGGCAGCGTCTACGAGAGCCTGCTCGAGTTGGTCCCGCAGATCACCCAGGACGGACGGCAGTTCGCGTTCGCGTCGGGCGGCGAGACGAAAGGGAACGCGCGCAAGACGACCGGCAGCTACTACACGCCCGACAGCCTGGTGCAGGTGCTGCTCGACAGCGCGCTGGAGCCAGTGATCGCGGACACCATCGCCAAGAACCCGGACAAGACCGTGGAGGCGCTGCTGGGACTCTCAATTGTCGATCCGGCCTGCGGCTCTGGGCACTTCTTGCTCGCGGCTGCACGTCGCCTTGCGTCGCATGTCGCGCGCCTGCAGGCGAACGGGACGCCGTCGGCCGCGGAGTATCGGCACGCTCTCCGGCAGGTGGTGGCTCGCTGCATCTACGGCGTGGACCTGAACCCGATGGCCGTTGAGCTGTGCAGGGTGAGCCTGTGGATGGAGGCCGTGGAGCCTGGACTGCCGCTCAGCTTTCTCAGCTCACACATTCAGCACGGCAACTCGCTGCTTGGCACGACGCCCGAGCTGATGGAGAAGGGGATCCCCGACGCGGCCTGGGAGCCCATCGAGGGCGACGACAAGAAGGTCGCAAGCGCGCTGAAGAAGAAGAACAAGCTCGGTGACCGGGTCGAGTACGACTTGTTTTCGAGTCGGCCAAACGCGGAAGGGGAGATGCAGGTTGTCAGGTCAGCTGTCTCCGAGCTCGAGGCGGCGGGCGACGCGAACCCCGAGGCGCTCGCGAAGAAGGAATCACAGTGGGACGGAATCCTCGGGTCACCCGAGTACCGCCACCAGAAGCTCGTCGCCGACGCATGGTGCGCGGCGTTCGTGTGGCCGAAACGGCCCGGTGAGTTGGCCGAAGCCGCTCCAACGAACGAACGGTGGCGGCAGCTTCGCGACGGGCTAGGCGAGCCGCCGGCGCTCACGATCAAGACGGTGAACGACCTCGCCAAGCAGTACCAGTTCTTTCAATGGTACCTGCAGTTCCCGCAGGTGATCGCGAAGGGCGGGTTCGATGCTGTTCTGAGCAATCCGCCTTGGGATCGCGTTACGGTCGAGGAAAAGGAATGGTTCGCAACAAGTCGGCCGGACATCGCGAACTCGTCAACCGCGGCCGCACGGCGCATTGCCATCAAGAATCTCGAACAGGCCGCGCCAGAGCTGTTTAGGGCGTTCAAGCTGGAGCGACGTCGCGTTGATGGCGAGAAGGCGTTCATCTCGAACGCTGGCCGCACACCGCTGTCCGCCCAGGGCATCTTGAACACGTATCCCGTTTTCGTTGAACTATCGCTCGTATCTGTTTCGTCGCGAGGGCGAGTCGGGATCATAGTTCCGACCGGTGTTGCGACAGCAAAAGGGGTAGGCGACCTCTTCAGAAGCATTGTTGAAGCCGGGCGGCTCCGTTCGCTCTGCGACCTGCACAATAGGAAGGGGCTCTTCCCCGCCGTGCAGAGGAACATGCGGTTCTGCCTTCTGACACTGAGCGGCAGTCGTGGCGACACATTCCAGGTTTCCGCGCAGGCGGCCGACCTCGTGGAGCTGCACGACCCGACGCGACAATGCACGCTGAGCATCGCGGACGTGCAGCGCGTCAATCCGGAGACCCATCACCTTCCACTGTTCGCCAGTCGCCGCGATGCCGAGATCGTCAAGAAGCTGTATGACGGGCACGAAACGATCGCTACCGCCTTTGGCCAGGCGCCCGGGCGGCGAGTCGAGTTTCTTCGGATGCTCAACACCGCGGACGACTCGGAGATGTTTGAGCCGTTTGAGCCAGAAGACTTCCGCGACGCAGCATCGAGCGCATGGCTGCCCATCACTCGGAACGGCCGCCGATTCCTTCCAATGTACGAAGCGAAGCTCCTGGACCAGTACAACCACCGCGCGGCAACGTTCGTGGGCACCGATAGTGCCAGACGCTACGGCCTTCACGCGGCGGCAACGCCATGTTCAGACGCCCAGTTGGACAGCCCAGAACATGTGTCGGTTCCGCGCTATTGGGTGCCGGAGGACAAGCTTCCGATGGAGATTCGTCGACCGTTCTTGCTTGTTTACCGCGATGCCGTGAGCGCGGTGGCTGATGCACGTAGCCTCTCTGCCGCGCTCGTCCCTTGGGGCGGCGTGGGCGACACTCTCAAAGTGGCCTTCGCTCATGGCGGCGCTCAGGATCTCGTCATCCTCATCTCTGCCCTGAACAGCTTCGTCTTGGATTACGTCTTTCGCCAGAAGTCCAGTAGCTCCCACGCGAGCGCATTCATCCTCCGGCAGCTTCCCATCCCGGGGCTTGCCGTGTTCGCGAGTGAATGTCCGTGGAAGCGAGAAGGATCGGTCGAGTCTTGGTTCGGTCCGCGACAACTTGAGCTGAACTTCACTTCTCATGATCTTGCCCCTTTCGCCGAGAGTTTGGGTTACGCGGGCCCGCCTTTTCGGTGGGTGGCGGACCGGCGCACCCACCTGTTCTGCGAGATCGACGCGGCCCAGTTTTTGCTTTTTGGCCTCGGAAGGGACGACGTTGATCACATCCTGGAAGCGTTCCCGATCGTCCGGCGTAGAGATGAAGAACTTCACGGCGATTACCGCACCAAGCGCGTCATCCTCGAGATCTACGACGCGATGGCCGAGGCCGCGCGCACGGGCAAGCCCTACCAGACCCGCCTCGATCCGCCGCCCGGCGATCAGCGTGTCGCACATCCCGAGAGCACCCGCCCCGCGTGGGCGAAGAAGGGAGCGTCGTGACGAAGCGCGCCCCGAAGAAGCTCGCGAAGATCGACGGCGGGAACGTCTTGTCGGCGCCGACGCGAGCCGCGCCGACACTCGCGGTCCCCAACGGCTATGCGGAGTGGCTCGCGGACGTGAAGGCACGCATTCACGCCGCGCAGCAGAGGGCTGCGCTCGCCGTGAACCGCGAACTGCTCGCGCTCTACTGGAGGCTCGGGCGCGATATCCTCGAACGGCAGCAGCTTCACGGCTGGGGCGCTGGCGTCGTGGACAAGGTGGCCGCCGATCTCCGCGCCGCATTCCCGGCAATGAAGGGCTTCTCGCGCGCGAACCTCATGTACATGCGAGCTTTCGCGGAGGCCTGGCCGGAGGACAACTTTGTCCAACAGGCTGTTGGACAATTGCCGTGGGGCCACAACCTAGTCTTGCTCACGAAGCTCAAGGACCGCGGTGCGCGTCTGGCCTACGCCTCCGCCGCGCTGGAGCGCGGTTGGTCGCGCGCGGTGCTGGTGCACCACATCGAGGCACGCACCGTGGACCGGCAGGGAAAGGCGCTCACCAACTTCACTGAACGACTGCCGAAGCCGCAGTCGGACCTCGCGCGCGAGAGCCTGAAAGATCCCTATCGCTTCGACTTCCTCGGCATCGGTCACGACGCCAGCGAGCTCGAGCTCGAAGGCGCGCTGGTCCAGCACATCACGCGCTTCCTGCTTGAGCTTGGCGCGGGGTTCGCCTTCGTCGGGCGGCAGGTGCACATCGAGGTGGGCGGGGAGGACTTCTTCCTCGACTTGCTCTTCTACCATCTGAGGCTGCGCGCCTACGTGGTGATAGAGCTCAAGACAACCGACTTCAAACCCGAGCATCTCGGGCAGCTCGGCTTTTACCTCACGGCGGTCGACGCGCAGGTGAAGGCACCCGCGGATGGGCCGACGATCGGTCTGCTGCTCTGTAAGGGCAAGAACAAGGTCGTCGCAGAGTACGCCCTGCGCGATGGCACCAAGCCCATGGGCATCGCCGAGTACCAGCTCGTTCACGCACTGCCGGCGCAGCTCGAAACCAGCCTCCCGAGCATCGAGCGCATCGAAGCGGAGCTCGCGGGGCCGAAGGCATCGAAGCGGGGGACGCGCGCCGCAAGCACTCGGCAGAAAGCTGCTGCCAAGTCGCGGGTGGCGACGCGGAAGACGCTGCGCCGAAAGGGGCGCGAAGAGTGACGACGCCTCTCTCGCCCATCATTGCTTCGCGGCTCGAAAAGGCTGCCAGCGACAACGGGTTCGATCAGGAGCTTGACCGTGAGGGAGACTGGCTCGCTTTCGGCAGCACCCACTGCCCCCTACGAATCTGGCTTGGCACTTTTGGCGACGCCGTCTTGCTCGCCGCCCTGTCGCAAGAGAACGTGGCCCGCGCCGTCGGCGACTATGGCACCCCGATAGCCGCTCCGATTCCGCCCGGCGCAGCTGGCGGCCGGACGGTGACCAGCATTCCGGCGCTCCACGACCTGCTCCGCCGCGCGTTCCAGCTGAGCAAGACCCTCCCGGACGAGCTGCTTCACACCTTCCAGAAACGGACGGCCTCGCTGCCCAGAACTACCGAGGCCGAGAGACTGGTTGTGCAGCGCGTCGGCCAGGACCTGTTCCGCGAAGGTTTGATGGAATTCTGGGAGGGGAAGTGCGCCGTCACTGGCCTGGCCGTTCCGGAGCTGCTGAGAGCGAGCCACATCAAGCCCTGGGCGGACTGCGGGACCGACGCCGAGCGGCTCGATGTCTTCAACGGGTTGCTTCTCGCGCCGCATCTCGACGCGGCGTTCGACCGAGGGTTCATCACGGTCGAAGACGAGGGGTTGGTCAAGGTTTCCCCCTTGCTCAGCGCCGATGCGCGACGAGAGCTCGGTCTAGAGCGGCATCTGCGGGTGCGCGCCCTTTCGGAACGGCATCAGGGGTATCTGCGGTGGCACAGACACCGTGTCTACAAGTCGGGAGTGGACGATGGCTGACCGGACTTGGGGAGCGATCACGAGCGGGGAGAAGTTCGAGGCGCTGGCCACCACTCTGGTGTTCTTCGAGGACTCCAGCGCCGCTCTGTTCGGCCGCCGCGGAAAGGACGGCGGCCAGGACGCCCGATCGGGGAATCGCGAGTGTGTGTACCAGGCCAAGCACCACGAGGACGAATCTGCGGCGAAGGCAATTGCAGACGCGAAGCGAGAAGCCGAGAAGATCAAGGACTATCGTGACCCGAAGCACGCCAGATCCGCGCAGTGGAAAGAGGTCAAACGCTGGCGCTTGGTCACAAACGCGAAGTTCAATCCAAACGATCGGCAGCGGTGGGACTCAGAAGTAGTTCCGGAGTTCGCGAAGCTCGGGCTTGCAGCCGACTACTGGGAGCAAGCCAATCTCGATGCGCTGTTGGACCGATACCCGGAGGTGCACAGATCATTCTTCGATGACGAAACTCGAGCTTTTCTGACGATACCAGAGGTCATTGCGCGCCTCCCCGCGGAGCAACCGTTCGTTCGCCGTGGCAGCCTGCGTCCGTGCTTCGGGCGAAGCGACGAAACTTCGAAGATCCGAGAATTTCTAGATTCCGACGCACTGTTCTTGGTTGCGCATGGGCCTGGCGGGATTGGGAAGACCCGCTTGATCGTCGACGCCGGCGAGCGCATCGCCACAGATGGAGACTGGCAGGTTCTGTGGGCGAACGTTGCGAGCATGCAGGCTACTGGCGCGTGGTTTGGTGCCGTCGTGCCAGAACGCAAGACGCTCCTGGTCGTTGATGAGCCACCCGATTCGCAGCTCCTGCAGCAGCTGGTCGAGCAACTGGGCGTGCGCGCAAGCAAGTGGAAGGTGGCAGTCACCGTTCGCTCGCCGAAGGACCCCGTTCTTCGATTCCTTTTCGGCCCTCGGCTCAAACATCGTGTGAGGGAACTTCAGGTCGAATCCCTCCCTGCAGCAGGCGCCGAGGAGATGTGCCGAGACTTGCTGCTGTCTGGTCCCATCGCCGCGGGTGGCGCGGCGGACGTTGCAGAAATGGCCCACGAACTCGCACGGCGATTTTCACGGTATCCGGTATGGCTGGGGCTCGCCGTGCACCTTCTCGAGACACGCGGAAACCTGACTGCGGTGCCAAGCTCCGCTCACGACCTGGCGGAACAGTACGTGGATGAAATAGTCCGTCAGCAGGACCAGACACGACCAGAACTCATTCGTGATCTCATCCGATGGATTGCCCTCCTTGGCACCGTAGATCGGATGGACGACGTTGCTGTAGCTCTTCTAGCTGAGGGCAGCGGAGTGGGTGATGCTACTGAAGTCCGTGGCATGCTCGTGTCTCTCATCAGGAGGCGCGCTCTTGTCGAGAGAGGTGCCAGAAATCGCCTCGTCGAGCTGAAGCCTGACGTGCTCCGCGATCACGTGCTCAGGCGTTGGCTGTCCGTCGAAGTTGATTCTGCGGGCACGCTGATGCCGTCTGCGGACGCCAAGGGTCTCGTGCGCAGGGTTCTGACCGCGATCGAAGGCGGGGATCTCAAGCCGCTCACACGAGCAATCCTCGGATCTTTGGGAAGAACTGAGCTCTTGCTACGTCTTGATGGCCGCCAGCTCCCGCTGCTCGATGAATTCTTCACTGAGGTGAACAACGCAGTCGCTCGGCTCTCGGCCAGTCGACGCATCGCGCTGGCGGAGCTTCTTGTCGGAGTCGCATTCTTCTGCCCTCTGGATACCGCTCGGATAGTGCATGAACTCCGCATTTCGCCTGTCCAATCAGAGGTCGTCGACGGCATCTTCACGAGCCGGACAGTCTCTCACAACGATGTTGTCCTCGAACTTGCGTGGACGCTGTTCCACTCGGCAATGGGCGCGCAGAGCCCCGAGGAGGTGGAGGCGGTCTTCTCGGAACTGTGTGAGTTGGCTATGGCGGAAGCCGACGTCGCCGCAAGTAGACCCCATGGGTTGCCAAACGACGGCAAGCGGGCAGCAGCACTGATCGAGCGGGTCCTGGAAGGAGGGCCGAACTTCTCGAGCGACTTCGACGAGACGGCTGGGGTCCAGGCAGAGAGAGTCTTGGCGCGGGCAGCGCAGAGCAGTCCTACGCCCGGCGACGTCGTGCTGGTGAAGGCGGTCGTTGGACACTTGCTGGCCGTCGAACGTCGCCAGAGTTGGAGCGACGAGAACGCGGTCCACTTCACAACCTATGCGATCGAACCGGGCCAGCGCGCCTGGCGGGTTCGTCATGCCGTCCACGAGCGCACCAAGGACGTGCTCAGCCATGACCAGACTCCACAAGCAACGCGAATCGTGCTCTGGGACGTCCTGGCCGAGGCTCATCGGAGCATGAATCGCATGAGACCAGAAGTGGCGGGGGAGCCGGACCCATGGGTGAACTACTTGCTTCAGGAACTTGAGTGGACGGAGCGAGAGCTCCGGCGGCGAAGCGTGGGGCTTCAGGAATTGGTCGCGGCGAGAGAGATGTGGGATTGGCACGCACGATTCGAGAACGAGGCCAGCCTCCAAGCAGCCGCCGAGCGGTTGAACGCGCTCTACAAGACCAACAGCCTTGCCGCAGAATTCGAGCCTTTGCTCGACATGCACGATCATCAGGAAGCGGAGGCGCGTGCCGACGCAAAGGTCGACGAGCTCGCGAGAGGTGACGCAATCGCAATCCGCGAGTTTGTCCAGCGCGCTGTGCAGTTCTGCGCCACCGCTGGTGACGTCGGGCGGCTCAATTCGATTGCCTGGAAACTGGGCCGGCGCGCGTCAAAACACGACGGCGTTGCGTCCTTCGTCCGGGACTCACTGGGGGACTCGACCGAGGCAGTTCCGCGCGCTCTCGTGCTCACGTGTGCGGCCGGGTGGTTTTCCGCGGCGCTCGATGCGCCAGGCCCCCGTCCTCGACACGCGTTGGTGGAGGACCTCTTGCAGGCATGTGCGGCGGATACCCTCCGTCTGGACCTTGTCGCGCGTCTCTACGGTGGCGCGAGAGCCTCAGAAGATTTGGCGGCCATGACAACTGAGGAGCATTTGCTACTGAGAGGCCTCCAGCCGCTGTTCAGGCAGAATGGAAGACTGCTGGAGTTCATCGGATGTCTCGGGACTACCGTGAACTACGATTGGAGCGCGGTCAGGCAGAATTTGGAGGAATGCCTGCGGGAGGTCCTAGCCGACCAGCTTGTGGCCGCGGTCAGAACCCTGGTGAACGCGGCGTACTGGGCGGTGCGGGACACCCCCAAGATTGTACTGCCCAGCGAGTTCAGTTGTTGGCTTCTCGAACAAGTGTTGCTCCTCCCAGACGTGGACGACCTTGGCGGTGATTGTGAGTGGCACCTGAAAGAGATTCTCAAGCGCGTCGTGCGTCCGCCTATTACCTGGCTGGCGCAGGTTCTGGCAAAACGCTCGGAGGATGAGAAGACGCTGGCACCCGGCACACAGCGAACGATCGGGCACAACTCTCGAATCAGTTCGTATGTCGCTCGGGCCACCTCCGAGCGCATGAACGATCCGGACCTCACTAGAGCGCTTGGGAGTCTCATCGACCTTGTGAGCAACGATGGAACGATTGGCTATCGCCTGCCGGAAGTGCTTTCCGACGTCGATCCAGAAGGATTGTTCGTGCCTCACGAGGTCGCACGGCGTGTTCGCTCGGAACCAGTGCCTGAGACTGTGCGTCGTCTCGCGCGCATCGCGCGCGCTTACGCTCTTGGTGGTCCGTCGTGGCGGCTTATCGCCAGGCCCGTGCTGGAGCGCGCCGCGACAAGTTCTGAACGAGCGCGCCGGTCGTTGTTTGCTGCTCTTTCGGACCGCGGGATTCGGTCGTGGTCCAGCAGGGTCGGGGAGGTCTCCGAAGTCCAGGTTGGCGCGGTTGACGACGCGCGGAGAGCGCTCGAATCGGAGGCTGATGTGCACTTCACGCCTTTCTGGGAGTGGATGCTGGCCCGAGCTGAGGCCGAGCTTCGTGATGAAGAGGAGTTGGCGAAGGAGGAGCGTGGCGAATGAGCAGGACCCTGGAGCAACGGCTCGCCTCGTCGAGAGTTCAGCTAGGTAGGATCGATGCGGCCTTGAACAGCCCTGGGGAAAAGCTGGCGGTAGAACTGGAACAGCACTTCCGATCAGTGAGCATCTCGGTCGCTGAGGTTGACCACTGGATCGGGCTGATTCACGCACGCGCTGCTGCGCGAGCCCTACTGGATGGCCTCGAAAGCCTTGCAGACGCGAACGACCAGGTGCCGTGGGGTGCAGCTCGAGCGAAGTTCGAGCACGTCCGCCTGGCAGGAATGCAGGCCTACCTGGCAACCAATTGGGCACTCGCCGACCAACTGACTGGGATGGCGGGACGAGTGTTTTGCACGCAGTCAGCCGCCTTCGAGGAAGGGAAAGGTCCGCAGTTGGTCTCCCACTTCATTCGAGACGACCGAAAAGCAAAGACGGCCCGCGCCGTGCACCAATCCGTTCGGCCGGTGTTCGGATGGCCGATTGCGATCTCCTACTCGCTTCGGAATCACTTCGTACACGAGGGCGCGCGAGCGTTTGGGGTCGAATTCTTCGCCGGCCCAACCGCCCGCAGCGGGTTTGCTGCCACGGACGCAGGCTGGCAGAAGATCGAGCGTTCCGCGCGGGGGTATGGGGTCGACTCGAACCACGTTCGGGCCGGCGCGACCTGGCCCTCGGAGCCCAAGGCGGATGTCCGTACGACGCTCGCCGTTGCCGAGACTGAGATCGATGATGCTCTCGGCATGCTGGTCGGATCCGCCTGCGCTCTCATGACATCGCACCTGCAGTTCATGTTGGGAGCGGACACGTAAGGCTCACGCCTCACTTGAGGAGGCGAGAATCAAGCCACGTTTCGAACTCCTGAGCGCGCTTCATCGCAGTGAACCGACGGTCCGTCAGCATGATGGTCAATGCGCGATAGACCACCTCCTGGATCCCCTGGAGGTCAGCCTTGCTCATGTCGTGCGCGGAGCCTGAGTGTACGAGCGCGCTCCGGATTTCGTACAACCGTCGCATGAGCTCGTGGACCTTCTTCCTGGCTTCGGGCCCGCGCCCGACCAGGTGTGCAACGCGATAGCGCAACCGTTCGGAGGTGCCCGAGCGCGCAGCAGGCTTTGTAAGCAGCGCCTCGAGCGCGATCGCGTAGAGCAGGAAGGCTTCATCCTCGCGAAACTCGACCGCCGCGCGACCAGCCCAGCCGAGGGCAGTGGCGATCCGTACCTCAAGATCCGATGGATCCACTGCGCCCAGAATCGCATCGGCGCGGCGAAGACCGATTGTCCTCGCCTTTGGGCTCTTGAACTTGATCGCCGTGATCGCGTGGTCGTCGACCCAGCCCTCAGTACAATGGAAGCGCTCCGTCCCTTTCGCCCAAGCGGCGGCTGGCAATTCCGTCCTGGTGCCGTCCGGGCCGACGAATGCTCGATTCACCGCGTACACGGCCACGCCATTGTCGGCCGCAGCGCTCGCGACCCTTCGACGGTCTCCCCGGGCGCGGGTGTGTGCCTGGTCCGCGGCGTCGTCTAGCTGAGCCTCGAGACCGGTCCGGGCCAGAAGCGGGAGCTTCACGGCAAACCGGTTCACGTTCAGCCGCTCGCGAACTTCATCCGCCGCCAGCGAGAGCGCAGTGAGTCCGCGCCCGGCGCGCTTGGCTAGGTCGACTGTTTCTTTCAGGTGCCGGGTCGCTTCACTTTCAACGACCTGCGCACGTGGTTTGATGACGTTGCGCTCGTGAGTACGTATGAAGTGACCGGCTCCGATCGCGAGGTCGTGAGAAGCCGTTAGGCGCCCACGCGAGTATCGCGGGTTAACTTGCGCCAGAGCCGCAAGCGAAGGGAGCCGGTCAATGAAGG
>Ga0154020_10009044_pt1 | contig 11493 bp, 12 predicted proteins | sample Klosneuvirus_201_FD_109709 | JGI IMG/M metagenome (GOLD analysis project Ga0154020, IMG submission 109709) | Active sludge microbial communities from wastewater, Klosterneuburg, Austria - Klosneuvirus_20160825_MG | ecosystem: Engineered > WWTP > Aerobic digester > Activated sludge | place... | reverse complement strand
TGGCCGAGCGCTATTCGCATGACGAACTGCGGGTAAGCCATCCGCAGAACATCATTCTTCCTCACGTGAAGAAGGATGATGCACTGGCCATATGGCAAGCCCTTGTGCCCGCTGAACTGGCCACGGCGAACTATGGCCTCGCAGGAGACATCATCGCCTGCCCCGGCATGGATTATTGCTCGCTGGCGACGGCCCGTTCCATCCCGATCAGCCAGGCGATTTCACGGAAATTCGCCGACCTGGACGTACAGGAAAAAATCGGCCCGGTGAAGATCAACATCTCGGGCTGCATCAATGCCTGCGGACACCATCATGTGGGCCACATCGGCATTCTCGGGCTGGACAAGAAGGGCGAGGAATTTTACCAGATCACGCTTGGCGGCTCATCTGCCGAGAACGCTTCGATTGGCTCCATCCTCGGACCGGGCTTTGCCGGACATGAAGTGGCCGATGCCATCGAGAAGATTCTGACGACTTACGTGAAGCTGCGCCAGCCGGGCGAGGAATTCCTTTATGCCTATCGCCGCCTGGGGCCGCAACCTTTTAAGGAGGCTTTGTATGCCGCTGCTTAAGAACAACGCCTTCATCACAGACAGCTGGCTGCATCTTGGCGCCGAAGATGCCTTGCCGGAGGGCGGCAATGTTACCATTCCTTTTTCGCGCCTCAAGAATGAGTGGGAGAGCCTAGCGAAGTTCCCGGGTCAACTCGGCGCTGTTTTGAGCAACACGGATCATGCGGAAGACGTGGCACATTTCCTGCCGCATCTCGCCCTTGTTGTTTTGCCATTTCCCGCCTTTGTCGATGGTCGCGCCTATTCCATCGCCCGGCAAATCCGCCTGCTGGGATACCGCGGCGAATTGCGCGCCACGGGCAATATCTTGCCTGACCAGTTTCAGTATATGGCCCAAGTAGGGTTCAGCAGTTTTGAAGTTTCCGAGCGCTTTCCGCTTGAATCCTGGCAGCAGGCTTCAAAACAAATGTCGCTTGCCTATCAACGCGGGCTTTACCGCCGGGTCGGCGAAGCGGAGGTGTGGAGCGAACGTCATGCTGACACAGCGCCGGAGCCCACGCCATGGGAGGAACAGCCCCATGCCGGATAGTATCATCGACAACAGTGTAGTCGAACGGTACGCCGGTCTTGAAGGCCGGGACCTGATCATGTCCATCCTGCGCGACTATCCCGGGAAGACGGCCCTGGTTTCTTCTTTCGGCGCCGAGTCTGCCGTGCTCCTGCACATGGTTTCGGAAGTGGACACTGGCTTGCCGATCATTTTTCTCGATACGGGCAAACTTTTTCAGGAGACGCTGGATTACCGCGACAAGCTGATTGTGGAGCTTAGGCTCACGAATGTGCGCTCGGTCAAGCCGGAGGCTTTTGATATTCTCGCTCATGATGCTACGGGGCTGTTGCACCAGAGCAGCACGGATTCCTGCTGCCATATCCGCAAGACTGTACCGCTCGAAAAGGCGCTGGCGGAATTTGATGTGGTTATTTCCGGCCGCAAGCGATTCCATGGCGCGGCCCGGGCTGACCTCGACTATGTCAGCACCGCCGATGACCGTTTGAAGGTTGAACCGCTTGCGGGATTTTCGGCGCTCGATATCCAGTCCTATATGAACAGCCATCATCTGCCCTCGCATCCCCTCAGGCTCAGGGGCTACCGCTCCATCGGCTGCGAACCCTGCACCTCGCTTGGCGGCACTGATGATGATCCGCGCGCCGGACGCTGGGCTGGAACCGACAAGACGGAATGCGGCATACATTTCACCGCCAACGGACAAATCATCCGCACGGTTCAGCGCCAGGCTGTGAACGCTTGATCAAACACTGGTTTTAGGGGAACCACCCGATGCATGAATTCTGGGCTTTTGTCCTTGTGGGATTTTTCGCCCAGCTTGTTGACGGTGCCCTGGGTATGGGATTTGGCGTTATCTCGGCGTCAGTGCTTCTGGCGCAGGGTGTGCCCCCTGCCCTCGTTTCGGCAAGTGTGAACGCCGCCAAACTTCCAACGACGGGAACAGCGGCGCTCTCGCACTACCTGCACAAAAATCTCGACTGGCGCACTATCGCCTCGCTGTGCGTTTTCGGTGCCCTTGGGGGCATCCTTGGTGCCACAGTGCTTACCAGTCTCAAGGGTGCGGTCCTGTTTATCCTGATCAACTTCTATCTGCTGTTCATTGGCGGCCTGATCATCTATCGCGGCTTGCGGGATGCAGTTCCGCGTGTCTTCCGCTTGGGGTTTACCCGGGTGATTGGTTTTGCCGGGGGGCTCATTGAGGGCATCGGCGGAAGCTGGGGCCCTATCGTGACCACCAGCCTCCTGGGTGCGGGTACCCAGTCCCGCTATGCCATTGGCTCCAGCAATTTCTCGGAATTTGTCGTGAGCATTGCCGTATTCGCAACTTTTGTCGCGGCGTTTGCCATGGGATTCTGGGACGGCGGCTCGGATTGGCGTGATGTCGCACTGCCTGTTGCGGGCTTGGTCCTTGGCGGCATTCCCGCTGCGGTTGTGGGCGGTTATCTTTCCAAGATCGCGCCCAAACGACCGCTCACTGTTGCGGTAGGGCTGCTGGCCTTCAGCATCGGCATATACCGCTTCGCAACGATGTAGTCTTCAGGGCTTCAGAGCCTGCCTGAGATCGCCAACAAGATCATCAACATCTTCCAGGCCTACCGACAGACGGAGGTTGCCATCGGTAATGCCCATCATGGCGCGGGCCTCGGGTCCGATGTTGCGGTGGGTCGTCGTGGCCGGATGGGTGATGAGGGACTTCGCGTCACCGAGATTGTTGGAGATATCGATGATGCCGAGCTTGCGCAGAACATCGAAGGCTTTGGCCTTGCCGCCCGCCACATCGAAGGACACCATGGTGCCGCCCATTTTCATCTGACCGCGAGCCAACTTTACCTGAGCATGGGTATCGTGATGCGGGTAATAAATGCGTTCAACGCCCTTTGTTGAAGCGAGAGCTTCGGCAACGGCTGCCGCGGCCCGGCTCTGGGCCTCAACACGCAGTTTCAACGTTTCCAGGCCCTTGAGCAGCACCCAGGCGTTGAAGGGCGAAAGTGTCGGACCAGTATGGCGGAGGAACGGCTTCAGCAGCTCCTCCTTGAATTTCTTGCTGCAGAGGATGGCGCCGCCAAAAACCCGGCCCTGGCCATCGGTGTGCTTCGTACTGGAATAAAATACGATATCAGCGCCCAGCTGCATCGGTTTCTGCAAAATGGGCGTGGCAAAGACATTGTCGACGATGGCGACTGCACCAGCCTTGTGGGCGATGTCGCAGATCATCTGTATATCGAGCACCTCCAGCAGCGGGTTGGACGGCGTTTCGAAGAACACGCATTTGGTTTGCGGCTTCATGGCCTGTTTCCAGGCACTCGCATCCCTGCCGTCGACAAGGTCGTAGGTTATGCCGAACTTGGGCAGAATGGCGGTAATGATCTGGTAATTGGAGCCAAAGAGCGAGCGCGAAGCAACGACATGGTCGCCGACCTTCAACTGGCATGCCAGCGCGCCAAAAGCCGCCGACATGCCTGATGCCACCGCATAACAGGCTTCAGCCCCTTCCAGCAGGCGCATGCGTTCTTCCAGCATGGAGACGGTGGGGTTGCCGTAGCGGCCGTAGACATAGCCGTCCTCCTCTCCGGCAAAGCGCCGTTCGGCGGTTTCCGGATCGTCGTAGACGTAACCGGAGGTCAGATAGATGGCTTCGGAGGTTTCGCCGTGAAGCGAGCGGTCCAATCCGCCACGCACAAGTTTTGTTGCGTCGCCCCAGCCTTTGGGGTTCTGTCTCTTGGTATACTTAGCCATCAGCTTTGAACCCAGGGCAGACCGGCCACTTTCCAGCCATTCACGGTGCCGCGGTGGCCATTGGCGTCCTTGTCGCCTTCAAAGCCTTGCGCGACATTCCAGCAATTGGTGTAGCCCGCATCAGTGAGGGCGGAGGCGGCCGATGAAGACCGGGCGCCGGATCGGCAGATGCAGAGAATTTCCGCATCCTTGGGCAGACCCATCTGCTCGATTTCCTCGACGAACTTCGCGTTGACCTGCATGGCTGGAAACACTTGCCAGGCGAGGCGAACGAGCCGTTCCACGGCGGGAACGCCCACGAACGTCCATTCGGGCTGGGTGCGCACGTCCACCAGCACAGCGGATGAGTTGCCCTGCAAACGCTGATGAGCTTCGGCGGGCGAAATGTTGCCTCGATGCATAAAACGACCTGTTCTTTATTTCGAACAGGATGATAGTCGAAACAAAGTGCCCGGGCAAAGGAAAATGGCTGCTCAGCGTTATCAATCAGTGTTTATGGCTCGGATATTTGACGATCGCCGGACCCGATACTGGATCCGTCAGACCGAGGCCACCGCCCAGGTCTTCCAGCATGGCGCGGAACCCGTCGAGAATGCCAACCATCTGCGGCCTTGCTTCGACAATGCTTTCATAGTCGTCCCACTTGCCCACGAAACAATAGGCGCGTTCACCGGTCTTGATCAGGGCGCCGTCCTTCATGCCGTCAAGGTCCGGCAGGCTCTTGTGGAGTTCAATGAACTTCTGTTCCTGGCCCGGCTTCACTTTGAAACGTACAACGTTGTATGCGGTCATAGCTTCCTCCTTTGGCGAGGTCCCCAGCAGCGGCACTTTACGCCTATTAATCCCTCCTGTGTAGCTCTGGTGAATTCTGGTGCTTTAGGGTGAAGCTGACTGGCGCTTTCAGTTCCGCAGCGGCATATGTTAGATGAATTCACCACCCCCTTCTGGAGTTCCCCTCATGCCGAAGTCCCTGCCCGCCCGTTGCGATGTCGTCATCATTGGTGGGGGCATTGTGGGCAATTCCATTGCCTATCACCTGGGCAAGATCGGCATTACCAATACGGTTGTGCTTGAGCGCAAACAGCTCACCTCCGGTACCACCTGGCATGCGGCGGGCCTTGTTGGGCAATTGCGGGCCTCGAAGAACCTCACCGAACTGGCGAAATACACAACCAGCCTGTTTGAAGGTCTTGAAAAGGAAACGGGCCAGGCCACGGGCTTCAAGCAGAATGGCTCGATCTCAATTGCGCTCACGGATGGACGCATGGAAGAGCTCCTGCGCGGCGCCTCCATGGCCAAATGCTTTGGCCTTGCCGTCGATGTGGTGAGCACGGCGGAAATCAAGGAACGCGTGCCCCATTATAACATGGACGGCGTTAAGGGCGGTGTTTTCCTGCCGAAGGATGGCCAGGTCAACCCCATTGATGTGACGCAGGCCCTGGCGTCCGGTGCGCGGTCACGCGGCGCAATGATTTTCGAAAATACCAAAGTAACGCGCATTCTGGTCGAAAAATGCAGAGCCGTTGGTGTGGAGACCACCGAAGGCACGATCATGGCCGACAAGGTGGTGATTGCATCCGGCATGTGGTCACGCGAACTGGGCCGCAGCATCGGAGTCAACATTCCGCTCCATGCCTGCGAGCATTTCTATATCGTCTCGGAACCAATCGCGGAATTACCGCGCAACATGCCCGTGGTACGGCTCCTTGATGAATGCACCTACTATAAGGAAGATGCGGGCAAGCTGATGGTGGGTGCATTCGAACCCAAGGCCAAGGCGTGGGGTGGCGGCGGCATTGATGACGAGCATGCCTTCGTCACGCTGCCGGAGGACATGGATCATTTCGAACCCATACTCACCAGCGCCATCAACCGAGTGCCCCTGCTTGAAACGGCAGGTATCCAGTTGTTCTTCAATGGGCCGGAAAGTTTTTCACCGGACAATCGCTACTATCTCGGCGAAGCGCCGGAAGTGAAGAACTGCTACGTGGCCACGGGGTTCAATTCCATCGGCATTCAATCCTCCGGGGGAGCCGGCCTGGTCCTGTCACAATGGATCAAGAATGGTTATCCGCCAATGGATGTGAACGGCATGGATATTCGCCGCATACACCCGTTCCAGTCGGTGCGGAGCTATGTGGGTGAGCGGGTCACGGAAACCCTGGGTCTGCTCTATGCCATGCACTGGCCTTACCGGCAGGCGGAAACGGCGCGCGGCGTTCGGCGCTCGCCCATCTATGAGCAAACTAAAAAACTCGGCGCGGTGTTCGGCGAAGTGAATGGCTGGGAACGGCCCAACTGGTATGCAAGGGATGGCGTGAAACCAGAGTATGAATACTCCTATGGCCGGCAGAACTGGTTTCCCTGTGCGGATTACGAAGCCAAGCAGTTGATGACGAAATGCGTCTTCTTTGATCAGTCATCTTTCGCCAAGTATTCGGTGGAAGGCCGCGACGCTTGCAAAGTGCTGAACAATATAAGCGCTAACAATGTGGACGTTGAGCCGGGTCGGATTGTCTACACGCAATGGTGCAATGAGCGCGGCGGCATTGAGGCCGATCTCACGGTTACGCGCCTGGAAGAAGACAAGTTCCTGGTGGTGACGGGTGCGGTGCCGCAGGTCCGGGACATGGCCTGGCTCAAGCGCAATACGCCTGAGAATGCCCATTGCATCGCAACTGACATTACCTCGGGCCTGCCGATGATCGCGGTGATGGGACCGAATTCCCGCGCCCTGCTCCAGAAACTTTCGGGTGCCGATCTCTCCAACGCGGCTTTCCCCTTCGGCACGTCGAAGGAAATCGAGATTGGCTTTGCGCGGGTGCGGGCCTCGCGCATCACCTATGTGGGTGAACTGGGCTGGGAGCTCTATATCCCAACGGAATTTGTGGCCCATGTGTTTGAACGGCTGATCGCGGCGGGTGCGGAATTCGGAATAACGCCGGCCGGCATGCACACCATGAACAATTGCCGCACGGAAAAAGCCTACCGCCATTGGGGCCATGACATGAGCGACGAGGAAACGCCTATCGAAGCGGGATTGGGTTTTGCGATCGCCTGGGACAAGAAGGGCGGCTTCATCGGGCGGGAAGCCTTGCTGAAGCAGAAGGCCTTGCCTGTGCATCACAAGCGCATGGTCTGTATCGCGCTTGAGGATTTAAGCACAGCCGCGCCCATGATGTATCATGAGGAACCGATCTACCGGAATGGCGTGATCGTGGGGTCCACCACATCCGGCGCCTGGGGCCACCGGGTGAATCTATCCCTTGGGATGGGCTATGTGAGCAATGATGGCGGCGTTACCAAGGATTGGTTGGACAGCGGCAAATGGGAAGTTGAGCTGGCCTGGAAGCGCTATAGCGCGAAAGTGCAGTTGCAGAGCTTCTATGATCCCATAGGTGAACGCATAAAAGTCTAGTTCAGCCGGGTTGAGCTTTCACGTTCGCCCGACACGATGCTGATGATGACATGAGGCGGGACTTCAAGGAGCCTGGCGCCGTTGTCCATCAGGAGGGCTGCGAATTGCCTTGCAGTAGCAATGACCTCATCGGCTTTGCCGCCAACCAGGGTGGCGGCACATAATGCGGCGCTGGCTTCATCGCCGTGCTGGAGGGCGGCGATCATGCCGACGCAAAGGCATTCCTCGCGGCAGAGATAGCGACACTGGCAGGTCAAACAGCGAATGGGTTCGGCGGATTTTTCGCGCATCGCTTTAACCCAGTCATGCAGGTGCGAAACCATGGTGCCGGCGTTCACTGCTCCCAGTTCTTCGGTGAACAGCGTCCAAGCCTGTTCCCAGCAGGCGACATCGCCGAATTCGTAGCCGGACAGCCAATGGCGGAAGCCCTGGACGACGAGGCGCTCCCCTTTCCGGTCGAGATAGGTCTGGCGATCCACGATGACATCCTATTGTTGAGCGCGTTCCTCGGATATAGGGTCCAGGGGGCCAAGTCAATGGAAAACCCTCCGGAATCAGTGATTTCAGGCTTTGTTAATGGGGCGCTGCTCTATTCACTGCCTGAAAGGGACGCCAATGGACCACTTCTATCCACCGGTTGCCGAAGTCAAACTCTCGGAACTGCTGAGCGCCCTCAGTCATGCTCTCGATATCACCGAAGGCCAGCCGGAAGGGCATAGCCTGCGCTGCTGCTGGATTGGCCTCCAGATTGCCGAGGAGCTTGAACTGGACGAGCGGCAGATATGGGAGCTCTACTACACGCTGCTGCTCAAGGACCTAGGCTGCAGCAGCAACGCGGCGCGCATTTGCGAGCTGTATCTGGTCAATGACCTGGAGTTCAAAAGGGATTTCAAACTGATCGATGGCAGCCTGCCTCAGGCGCTGCGCTTCGTGCTGAGCCATACGGGGCTGAAAGCGGGACTTGCCGAGCGCTTCCGCGCCATCATCAATATCTTCCAGAATGGCGGCGAAATCTCCATCGAACTTATTCAGACGCGGTGCCAGCGGGGCGCCGACATTGCCCGCAAGATGCGCTTCAGCGAAGCGGTGGCGCAGGGCATCGGCAATCTTGACGAACATTGGGACGGCAATGGCAAGCCGGCGCGCATTGCCGGCGAGGCCATTCCACTCTATTCGCGCATCGCACTGATTGCCCAGGTGGCCGACGTGTTCCAGAAAGCTGATGGTGAAGACGCGGCGCGCAAGGAAATCAAGAACCGCTCGGGGACTTGGTTTGACCCGGCGCTCGCGGCTGCCTTTCACACGGTTTCCGGGCGTCCCTCATTCTGGGACTCGTTGAACAGCCCCGATCTGCATGAGATCATTTATGATATAGAGCCTGTCCATCACGCATCAGTTGTTGATGAAGATTACCTTGATGACATTGCCAGTGGTTTTGCCGAAGTTGTCGATTCAAAAAGCACTTTCACCAAGGGCCACAGCGAGCGGGTCACCCTGTTCGCCGATCTGATTGCGGCGGAGCTTGGATTTTCGCCGGAGCGCCGCCGCTGGCTAAAGCGCGCGGCCCTGCTGCACGACATCGGCAAGCTCGGGGTAAGTAATACAACACTCGACAAGCCTGGCAAGCTTGACGCGGACGAGTGGATGGAGATGAAATATCACGCCGTGCAAACCGAAGCGATCCTGTCGCGTATTTCTGCCTTCCGTGAGCTTGCCAGCGTTGCCAGCGCGCATCATGAAAGGCTTGACGGCAAGGGCTATCCCAAGGGCCTGAAAGGCGATGAAATAGTCCTGGAATCTCGCATTCTGGCGGTTGCGGACATCTTCGATGCTTTGACAGCTGATCGCCCGTACCGTGCCGCCATGCCGGTTTCCAAGGCGCTGTCGATCATGGCAGAGGAGGTTGGCAAGGCGACTGACAACCAGTGCTTCGAAGCGCTGCGCAAAGCGCTGGAACGCTTTCATCCTCGCGTTGCCGCCTAGCGGGTGAATTCCTTGAAGGTATCCGCTCTCACTTCATGGGAATCGCGGAATTTCAGTTTTCGGGCCTGGGCTTTCGAAATCAGGTCCTCATGGGGGCTGGCATCGATCTCCTGGGCCATGGACCAGCAGTTTTCCTCCGACGTCAGCCAGTATTCGGGATCGTATTTTCCGATATCAAAGGGCTTTGAAACACGGCGCAGGGTTTTGTGTTTCACATTCACATATTCGTGGAAGTAGCTCATGGCGAGCTCACGGGGGCTCGCATAAACCGGATCCCGCCAGCGCAGCCAGATGGAGTTGCTCTTGGAAATGGCACCCCAGTGCTTGCCATCTCTGAACAGCGCCAGCACATGGTCATCGTCGCCCGCGGCCTGGAAATCCATGAGCAGGGCCGGCTGGCGGTGGAGCATTAGGGCCCCTGCCGCAATGAATGCGGCCTCGATGCAGTGGCAGGAATTGTTGCGCAGGGCCATGCGGGCGGACTGACAGGTGTCGCCCCGGGGTTCGAAGTTGATGGGGATGCCGGTCAGAAAGTCCTGGATTTTACCTGGCGTCGACAATTTGCGAAAGAGTGCTGTCTCATCCGGTGTCAGGCCAATTTCCCGGGCAAGGGCTGCATCAAAGGCCATGCGTTACAGCCCGGCCCCATCGGCATTGTTGACGGAAAAGTCCCGTCTTGCCGAAAGTATGGAAACCGAATAGCCGGCAACAACATCAATGAGTGACATGATCACGAGAAAGAAAAATGCCGCGGTTCCGCAAAATGGCACAAGCAGGAACTCCAGCAATGCGACGATGAATGTGGCGGTGGACAGCATGTGGTCAACGATGGTGCCCGGCCCCAGGCGCGCCGCCTTGATGATCTCAAAGAACAGGGCAACGAGGCCTGCCATGATGAAAAAGTCGCTGACCTTCAAATAGAACTCCGCATCGGACGGCAACACCCCGTCCCAGACCAGAGACTCGGAATCCATCCACTGGCCAGAAATGCCAAGAATATTGAAGGCAATGATGACGAGGGCTATCGCTGGGAACGATAGGATGTATCGCATGGGGATCTCCGTTTTGGGGGCTATTTAGACCAAGTGTTGCGATTCCCACAAAGCAGGCCTGGTTTGGCCTCAGGTTACTTTGTTCTTTATTACGAACGCAAAATAGCCTATATAGAACGGGTAGCAACCAAGAGAGGCTGTCATGACCCTGCAACTAGGCGATATCGCTCCCGATTTTGAAGCCGACACCACCGAAGGCAAGCTGAAATTCCATGACTACATCGAGGGTTCCTGGGCTGTCATGGTCTCGCACCCCAAGGATTTCACCCCGGTCTGCACCACGGAGCTTGGTTCCATGGCAAAGCTGAAACACGAGTTTGACAAGCGCGGCGTGAAGATGATCGGCATCTCGGTGGATTCAGTCGAAGACCATCAACGGTGGAAGTCAGACATCAAGGATGTGACCGGCGCGCAAGTGAATTATCCCATGATTGGCGACAGCAACCTGACGGTCGCCAAGCTCTATGGCATGATCCATCCCAATGCCTCGGGCGATGCCAAGGGGCGCACGGCGGCCGACAACCAAACGGTTCGCAACGTCTACATCATCGGACCGGACAAGAAGATCAAGCTGATTCTCACCTACCCCATGAGCACCGGGCGCAATTTCCAGGAGATTCTCCGGGTGATCGACTCCCTGCAACTTACCGCCACCAAGTCGGTGGCCACGCCTGCCGACTGGAAGCAGGGCGAGGATGTGATCATTCTGGCGTCGGTCTCGGATGAAGCCGCCAAGGAAAAGTTCCCCGCCGGCTGGAAGACTTTGAAGCCCTATTTGCGCCTGGTGGCGCAGCCGGGAAAATAAATCCGGTTATCTTAATCTCCCGCACCACCCTGCCCCGGAGCAACCCTCCGGGGTTTTTCTTGTTAGTTGCCGCTCGCCACAAAGCCGCTGGTGGAGGTGGATTGCTTCATCAGCGCTACCCATTGCAGCGGATTGGCGTGGGACTGGCGCTTCAGGAATTTGTACTTGGTGTCGTTCCAGCGCGAGACCTTGTCAAAGCGGTTGTCCAGGACGTAATCGCCGGCGTCGGTGGTAACGGTGAGTATGGCATGGCCCTCGTTCTTCTCATCGAGGACAACGGTAATGAGCAGCGCCTCTGGCGAAAACCCCAACCCCTCGAGCTGACGCTTTTTGAGCAGCACGTAATCTTCGCAGTCTCCGGCATCGGTAGGATAGGCCCAGTGTTCGGCTTCGCCGTAGAGATCCTGGTCACTGATCGG
>Ga0154020_10009043_pt1 | contig 11493 bp, 7 predicted proteins | sample Klosneuvirus_201_FD_109709 | JGI IMG/M metagenome (GOLD analysis project Ga0154020, IMG submission 109709) | Active sludge microbial communities from wastewater, Klosterneuburg, Austria - Klosneuvirus_20160825_MG | ecosystem: Engineered > WWTP > Aerobic digester > Activated sludge | place... | reverse complement strand
TTCCTGACATCGACACCGATGAATTCTTTTCTGTTTGTGACCCGCCATGATCAATCTCCCTGCCTTGGGTGAAGAATCACGGATCATACAAACGGACAACTTATTTTTTAACACCCGCTAAGCACTCGATCGCTGATGAATGGCAATGGATTCCGTGTAATACTGTTTTACGCGGGCAAGCTGCTCCACGTTCAGGCAACCTGCCGCAAATTGAGCGACGTTGTTTTTCGTCCATCGTCCACCTTCATGGAAATGTGCGTCTGTCTGTTCGATCAGCGACGTCAACTGCTCCGGGCGTTGAGCATGGAAGTAAGCCGACATCAGGCTGGTGCGATATCCGATCGCATCCGGATGCTGTTTTACAAGTGGCTCAAGGATGGGGATCATTTCGGCATATCGACCGGCCTGTTCGAGCCATGAAACAAGCACGGACTGTTCCGATTCATCAAGCAGTCCATCGGCGTGGGCGATGTGCAGGATCTCGATCGCGCGCGGCGTCATGTCGAGTCCTTGTCGCAGATATAGGGCGACGGACATCGCCCGGCGTCCGGAGGAGCGTTTTTCGTTCAGCACACCTTCTGCGACAGCTGCAAACTCAGCCGTTTTCTCTACCCAGAATTCTTCATATCCGTGATGGAACATCTGAAGACCGTTCGATTCACGGGTCAGCAAATAGTACCTTAGGCGATCCGTCGCCAGCTTGAGGACTCGATCATCCAAATCGGACTTGCCAACTTCCGCGCGGTGGGAGGACAGTTCATTCCCGAATGCATTCCATGAATTGTCGTATTGGATTTCCAGCCGTTTCGGATACTGTTCCATTCGCTCCACCACATACTGCAGGCACAGTTTTGCGCCGAGTACCTCGCGAAAAACATGCAACGGAGCGGTCGCAGTATTACGATACTGCTGCATCTGACGTTTCAATAATTCTGGCAGCAATTCGAAGGCTAATTTCCGAACGGCATCGACCGTTCCGGCAACCTGATACCGATGACCGATGTCCAATACGGTCGTCAGGCGGCTGAGAATGTTGTAGCGAATGTTTTCATCCGGAGAGACTTCAAGTTCCTGCAGCATCAATGCCACCAGCGGCTCGAATAGATTGGTTCGCCCTGTCCCAATGGAAACCGCTCCATCACTCTCCAGAGCGTGAATGTACAGATTCATCAGTCGATCTTTCATCCATGCGATCTGTTCGTCGTTGGCGGGCTTTTGAATGTGCTTCTGCAGCAATTGTTCTCCTGAGGCATACCTGTTGGCAGACTCCAGCAGCGTGACATAGCGGCTGAGGATTTCGTTATCTTCCCACGGCCAGATTCCCTGATTGGCCTGCGAGTAGTCGCGCACTTCGATTTCCATTTGCTGAAGCGCTGCTTCACGTTCGCCATAGCTGTTGAACATCAGTTCGCACAGATCTATCGTGATCTCCAGATGATCGCGTGAATTCGCCAGAGCGTTCGTTCGCAGTTCATGCAACTCACGCAGCTGTTCGGCTTTCAGTTTATCATCTGGCAACGCGCCGAGTTGATACAGGAACGCCGCCATCATCCGTGGTTCACCGTCAGCCCATTCACGCTGGAACGCTCTCTGCATCGCGGCGAGACAAGATTCAATGTGCGGACCGGGCTCATTAAGAACTTCGGACGATTTGCGTTCGACGAGTGCTTCAAGCAGGTCGAGCGCTCGCAGGTCCGTCGTCGTACGTTCGCCACCGTGCAACGCATTGATGCGAACAAGGATTTCATCAGCCGTCGCTTCGTTCCGGAGTTCCTCGAGGACATCGCTGTCCAGATACTTATACTTAAGGAATGCATAGACCTGCTGCGTCGATCGGCCGAGCATCGCGTCCGGAAGAATTTGCAGCAGTCGGAAATCACGACAGGAACCGTACAGGTTTCGCAGTTGGTAGAGATAATTCTCAGGCTGGGCAGATTTCTCAAACAATGCTCGGATCGCGAACAGTGTGTCGTCATCCAGTTCACTCGGCAGGGGAGAATCGGATTGATTCCAGCGTTCCTGTCCTTGATACAACATTTGCTCCAGCATGTTTTCGGGCATCTGCTTGAAAGATTCCAGCCGCGTACGTTCATATTCAGAGCGGCGGTTCGTCACGAGATACCAGTCTGCCAGCGCACGGTAATCGGCAGAATCCAGGAGCTTGTCTTTTTCACAGGCTTCGAACAACGTGATGGCTTAGTCCAGTTTGCCTCGTTCGGCCAACAGCCGCGCCAGCATTTGTCTCCACGGAGCGGTAGTGACATCTGTCTGGATCCATTGTCGCAGTTCACGATCGAGGTCGTCCGGCCGATCCAGAGCGACAAGGATTCGGAATTTTGCCTGACGCCAGGCCACCGCCGAATCGTCGCCACGGGCAATTCCGGCATCGACATACTTCAGTAGTCGGTCAACGCTTGCCGGTGCCGCTTTTGACCGCACGGCGAGATTCACCACGGTCACAAAGACACGCCGCTTCAGATACATCTCCAGCAGCGTCTGTCGCTCTCTGGACTCGATATCTGTGGCGGACTCGACGACAGGATTCTCATAGAGCCCGTCGAGTTCATTGTCTTCGATAATCTTCGGCGGCACATTGCCCATGATCTGCCAGCAGGCGGCTTCCGCTTCGTTCAGATTCTGTCGAAGCTGCACATCAAGCCATACCTGTTCAATGCGGAACCACGAGGCGACGGGATCATCGGCTCGCTCGGCCATTTCGGCGAGCCTTGCCGCCAACTGTTGGTGAACGGTGGTCTGAATTTCCGCCAGTTTTGCGGCCAGTTCCCGGCGTGACAGCTTGTCCAGGTCGCCCTGATCTTTGACTTGTTCTTCTTCCTTTGCGATGCGGTTTGCGATCATCGCATCGACCAGACGCAACAGCTCTCGCACTTCATTCGCTGTTCGTTCCGACGGATCAGTTGACGTTGTCAGTTGATGGTGCAGGGCGAAGGCTTCCAGCTCGATCTCGTTCGACCACGTTGCGGACAGAAGGTTGTCGTAGAGCGATTCGATGTACATCGGCTTGTCGTCGGGCCCGGCGGCTGCAATGCGTTCTCGCAGGAATGGCAGGAGCATTGAATCACTGAAGCGCCGCGAATAAATCGACACAATCGCGTCGCTCAGAGATCGTTTCTCATGGGCATCCTCAGTCAGCAACCAGCGATTCTTCAGCGTCGCGGCGATTTGTTCCCAGACGCGGTTTGGCACTTCGGTGGCATCCAGCTGTTTTCTGTCATCCAGCGGCTCAGTCAACGAGATCCGACTGTGCAACGTCCAGCTGATCAGCGATTGCAACTGCGTCGCTGAGAGCGTGGCTGATTCATTGCGGAGCATCGTCAACCACTCGCCTCGCAAGGCATCGGCTTCATCACTTTGCTGGAAGTAATGTTTCGAAGTGCAGCGCGAGACGATATTGAAGTGATGCGAATGCCGCACAAAGAATCTTGCTGCTTCCGCGAGTTTTTCGAACCAGCGTTGATCGATTCGGTGGAAATAAAGATTGGGAGACTGTCCGTTCGCAAAATTGAGTGCGGCGTCAAATCGCAACTTCTGCAGCGGCGTCATCGCTCCTTCGACACGACCGTCCATCAGCCACTGATCGGCCAGTGTCGTTGCGGCGTCGATTCGGTCGTTGAAGACCAGTGCCGACAGATGATGGGCGTAAGCAGAGTAGTATGACGTCGATTCCGGATTGCGGGCAATCCAGTCTGTCGTCCACTGCTGCAACTCCGCCCACTGTCCCTTTTGACGATAGAGTTCCACGACGGCCATTCGCAGCTGGTCATCTTCCCAGGCGTTTCGTTCGGGCCGATTCAGTTCCTGCCGCAACCATGCGTGGGCGGCTCAAAATTCTCCGGCCGCAGCCAGTTGCTGCGCGTAAACCTGTTGAGCATTCGCATCCCACGGCGACCGCTCGGCGATTTGGCGACGCAGTCCGAGCGCGTCCTCGTTGCGATTGAGCTGTTGCAGGCTTGATGCTTCACGTTCCAGCCATTGGTCCATAATGCGCTGAGCGATCCCGTCGCGCAGTCTCTGTTCGGCGGGTTCATCGTTCGTCCAGTGGACGGGTAGCGTCGGTACTCGTTCGGCCAGTGAGCGAGTGTAAACAGGTTCCAACAGTTGATGCAAATCATCGAATTCTGGTGGCGATGAGAGCGCACGGTCCTGTGCCAGAATGAACTCCGCCAGAAACACCTCGTCGAGTTGTGCTTTTGGCAGGAGCTTCCGAGCTTCCTGCATCAGATGTTCATGAGCATCTTCGTTGCGGCGGATCGTGGCCCGCAGAACGGTTCGCATCCAGCGGACTCCGGGCTTGTCGGCGGCGAGCATTTCCGCTGCGTCAACGTGTTTCCACATTTCGTCCCACTGCTGAAGCTGTGCGTTGTGCAGGATCATTGTGATGCGATCCGCAAACGACGCGCTTCCGTCTGCCACCTTCTGCCGCGCGGTCCTGAGCGACGCAAATGGCACCTGCAGCAGCTGGACTGACGACTTTTCAGCGGTGAGTTCGTTGAGCCGTGCGGCGGACTCGTCCGCATTTAGGGCCCGAAGTTCGAGACGCATGTCGGATGTTATTCTGCCCTGATCGTCGGTTTGCACGACGTGTTGCGCCCACCAGGAGCCAGCGAGTTCCACAAATTCGTCAAACGTCGTGCTGTTCGTCAGCTTGCCGTCGTTGAGTGTATCCATTTTTAGAAGGACATGCCGCGTGGTGTCGATCGTGAAGTGCATCGCGTTGGGCCTGCTGTTGAGTGTCACCACCAGCCGCACCCGATCGTCACTGATCGGCTCGATGACGGCGTTCCATCCGGCATAGATTTTCTGCAGATCAGTCTGCGAATAATCATTCAACGGCAGCGGTGGTGCTTTCAATTCACTCGGCACCGATGGCCGAGTGCGTCCAAGGCCAAACGCAAGCGAATACACGCTGCGTTCTTTGGTGTCACAATAATTGACGACCGTCTGGTCGTCCGGATTCAGCCCGCGCGTCAGCCACGCCGAAGGTGTGTAGAGGACATGATCGATACTGCGCGAGGTCGATCGATTCCAGCGTGGATCAAGATAGTCCGTGTCTCGGCGCAAATCGATGCCGCCATCGATCGCGAGCAGCGAATCGGTGCGCAGCAGACTCTGTGCCAGAGCGATGGCTTCCGGCGACCAGAGTTCCAGATCGCTGAACGGCTCGTCTGTGTGCTCTGTTGGCGCGTCGATGAGTGTCGGGAACAGCGACGTCATCCATGATGTGTAATCAGGTCGGTCGTGGTAATAGGCTTCCTCTCGATCTCGACTCACTCTGCCGCTGATGAGACCTCGATGACTGCCGCTTTCCAGACCCCTGGTTTTGTTCAGTCCGAACAGTTGATCAAGTGCAAGGCCGTTTCCAATTGCACGTGACACGGACTCTCGTTTTGGCTGCATGTACTTATGGCGTTCGGCTCGAAGCCCAACAAGCAAGTCGTCATCGTTCGCTAGTTTTTGGGCCAGATCTTTGCGGTCGAACTCGTCGTCCGGAACGAGCCTATCGAGTGAATCCGGCATGTCGGATTCGACCTCCCTCGCATACCGATTTTCCATGTCCGCATCGGCGGGGAATCCTTCGAAATCACTGAAATCATCGCCATCCATGTCTCCCAGACGTCCGTTGTCATCAAATGATCCACCGCCTCAGCCGGAACCGCCACCGCCCATGCCGCCACCCATGCCCCCCATGCCTCCGAATCCGCCACTGAAGTTGTCGCCGAGGACCATGTCGTACGTGATGAGGCCATTTTCAGAATAGGCACCCGACATAGGGAACGATCCGCCGATTCCGGAAATTCGCGAATACATTTCCAAGGCCTGAATTTGCTCGCGAAAGATGTCGGTGTCGCGACCGAGTCCAGCAAGATTCCTCAGAATTTCGCGTCGGATCCCAAGTCGCCAGTCGCCCGCGCGTTTCATTTGCTGCTGCACCAATTCGAAGTTTGCATTGTCTCGGCCATCAGCAAAAAAACGTTCGCCGTCGCGCATTTCATAACGCCGCTGGACGGCTAATCGTTCTCGGTCTGCATCCGATTCCAGCACCAGCAGCGATATGTACGGCGTGATGATGTGGAACTCTTCGGACAGGCGAATGATGTCGCTCTGAATGGCTTCGCTGCTGCCCTGTGCCAGCAGATGGTCTAAGTGAGCCCGTGCCCAGAGACGCGGGATGAAGGAATTCTCAGAGGCAGAGCCGGGTGTAGAGCCGAGAGCGGAAAGCGGAGAGCCGGAAGACGTTTGCGATTCTCCGCTTTCCGCTTTCCCGTTTCCGCTTTCCCCCAGTTCCATCTTCGCCACATACTTCACTTCTTCCCCGCCACGTTTTCCCGTCACCACAATCTCGCCCTGTTGATTTCCAGCTTCGGGCAGATACCGACCGACGAGAATCTGCTGCGTCCCGGCGGCAATGTTGGGAAGTTGTTCGGGATAGACGGCAGCGACTTTCACGCCTCGGAATTCGACATGCACATCCCGCAGGCCCGGTCGAGCGATCTCGTTCAGGAACTCGAGCGCTGCAATCTGCGGCGTCTGTTCGCCACTGATGGAACGCGCTGATCCGCCGCCGACGGTTGCGATGCCTCGCATCACGACAGAGTTATTGGAATTGCCGACGGTCACGGCGTGCAGGGAGCCAGACTTCTGTAGCCCGATCTGTCTCAGATCGGGATCCAACGATCCTCGTGCGCCAGCATCCGAAGTCTCACGACTTCGGCTACGAACTGCCGCCAGTCGTTTCACAAACGCGGCTGGATCCGTATCGCCCGCCGACAAAATTCCGTCCCCGACATACACGATGTTGGCGTTCGACGGAGCATTCTTCAGTGCGGCTTCGAAGGCGGCATCAAGATCCGTCCAGCCGAGCGACACGCGATCGTTCAGAAACTTCTCTGCTGCTGCAATAGTATCGGCATTTACTGGAGTCAATTCTGGTGCCGCCCACGCGGTGGCGACATCGCAGCATCCCAATTGGAATCGGTCGTCCTGGCCGAGCGACGCCAGAACGGCCGCCACGAAATCCGCCTGCTCGCGGCGCTTTTCAGAATCCATCGACAGCGACGTATCACACAGCAACACGATGTTCAGCGGATCGCCGTCCGGCAGCACTTCGCGCTGCCAGTTGCCATCGGGACTGGGCGGAGTCAGCTGCACCAAAAAATATCCGTCCTCACCCCGTTGATGGGGAATGACAACGACATCATTTTGTCGTCCATCGATCTCACACACGACCTCGAAATCCCGCGACGGCGCGTATTCCTGCGCGGCGAATTCGACTTGAGCCGAATGAAAGGCGAGCGGCAGGGCGTCAGCCCTCCGAGTGCGTTCGGTTGCGTTTTTGCTCGGAGGGCTCACACCCTGCCGCTCGCCTGAAGTGGCAATCCGCGCCGCATGTGTCGGACACGTGACGCTCTTCAAGCCCAGTGCCGAATTCACCGCTACCGTGAGCGACAGTTCTCGCAGCGGCGACGTTCGCAGCAGTTCGCTCCGCAGTCCGTACGAATAGCGATAGCGGTTGGCTCGCAGCGGCAGCACCTGCGTGTAGACGATCTTGATTCGCTTTTCGGAACGTGCTTCGATCGGAAACACGCGGGCTTTGAAGATGTTGCCGCCGGTCCATTCGAGCAACCCCGGATCGCGTTTCTTGCGGAGGAAAGTTTCGTAGATTTCCCGGGCTCGTTGTTTCTCAACGACATCCGCTTCGATCAAATCATTGCCAATCCACATGCCGAAGCCACTGATCGATGCATCCTGAGGCAGCGGAAAATGAAAGATGCCTTCGAGGCGACGGGCGGTGTTGTTGACGAACGATTCTTCGATCGTCGTCCGAGCGATCTGATCGCGGATCTCGACGCTGACCTTGTGATAGCCAACCGTGAGCGGCTCGTTGCGACCATCGGGCATGGTCACGATGAGTGAACCAAGCGACTCGTTGTTCGACGTTCCTTCAAAGCCAGCCAGCCATTGTGGCGTTTGAGCGACATTGACAAGTTTTTCAGCGCGGTCGACTTGAACAACGACCGTTTCGCCAACTTTGATCGACCGCATCCCCTCGCGTGGTGCGAGCAGTGAGAACGTCCATGGTTTTGCAGCCGGTTTTTCTTCGACTGTCTGTTTGGGCACCATGACTTGCACCATGCCGGAGTGCAGTCGTGCTTCGGTTGGCGAAATGCATTCGACCAGCGTGCCGGGGCCGAGTGTCAGTTCTGTTTCGGATGACAGCCGCACTCTGATCGCGTTCGCGCCGCGGAGTTCCGTGCGAATCCAGTCGCCGGGACGCAGCAGCGTATCGCGACAGATCGGTGTCCAGCGCTTGGCCAGCATCAGACGCAGGACAACAATGCCCTGGGCGTCACTGATTGTGCCAATACGTCCGTCTTCGGTCAGCGACTTCGTCACGGCAAATTTTTCATCGGCCACGGGAACATTCATCGCGACCAATTGCATCTCTGCCAGCGGCGGGCCGCTACGTTTGACGCCGGATTTCCATCCGCTGTCGGCAGGGCAATGCGATAGACCAGCAAATCGCGACCGTCACGTTTTATTTGTTTCACCGGCTTCGCATCGAGTAGTCTTGCCGCATCCGTTACGCCGAGATCCAGCAGGCTCAGCAAATCGACTTGCTGCTGTGGTCCGATGAACCACGAGGAATCGGTCTCAAGGACAGAATTCTCTGATTCATCAACCTGCCACAGCCGTGAGCCTGCAGCGATTTGATATCGATGCCGTGACTCTTCGCACCGCACAAGCCCCGGTGCCTGCACCCAGACATCGGCAGCCTGGCCTTCTTTGCTGATTTTCAATTGCAGCGATTTGGCGCTGCGAAGTTCGTCAAGCACATCCGAGAAAGGCGTCGTGCTCAGCGCCGCATTCGTGGGTGAGAGACTCAGCCACAGGACAACGGCCGAAGTAATCGCAACAAGTCCCGCCAAAGTGCGTGATGCAAGCAGAGTGAGCATGGGTCGTTTCCTTGTGCCGTTTTTATTATCTCGTTTCAGGGCTCCAGCCCTGGAACGCACTGCGCGGAGGCTCCCGCCTCCTGCGACTTGCGATTCGGCTGGCAGGCTGCTGGAGGCAGGAGCCCAATGGCACTGACTTTGTGTTCGTAGTCCCGCCTTCAGGCGGAAGTCGGCGCAGCGGTCCGTGCGAATTCCGCCTGAAGGCGGTACTACAAACGGGCAACATAGATAAAGTAAGTGCCATTGGGCTAGCGCCTTGCCGCTCACGATTTTGGATTAAATCGACAGCCTGCCGAGATCGGGGGAGAAGGTGGCCGCAGGCCGGTTGAGGGGGCTGACCATGAGTTGACGGGATGGAACGAATGAATGAAGCCGCTGCAACCCCCTCACCCTGGCCCTCTCCCCCGGTGGATAACTGTCTGAAGTTGTTCTAGTATCCCCCGGGGGAGAGGGGACTTGTCGTCTCTTGTTCGAAGGCTGATGCTCACTATTGAGGCGAAATGGCAGCATCACTCGTCGCTGAATTCAACGCCGTTGTAGGCCGCCGCGAGGTCCAGCCTGATGCCGATGTCTGGCATTTCGATGCTGTCGCTGAGGTTGAGGAGGACTCGGCGTTGGAAGCCCACGACTCCACGTTCGTAGACGATCGCGGCAGGGGCGGATTGTTCGAGAAGAATGTAGTGCGTCAGAGTCGGAATGGTCAGGTACGCGTCACGTTTCTCGCCATCGTCGATGCGACGAGTCCCTTCGGAAAACACTTCGATGATCACTGCGGGCTGATCCTGGAACACATCCGTCTGCGGATTTGGGTGGCAGATGACCGAAACGTCGGGGTAGTAAAACCGGGTCTGATGGGACATCCGCACGCGAATCTTTGTGTCCGAGTTGAACACGCGACAACGGTGGCCCTGAAGTTGTTGTCCCATCGCAATCAGAGCGTTTGTGGCGATCATGTTGTGAGCATTCCTCGCTCCCACCATCGCATGCACCACGCCCGCCATGTATTCGTGTTTGACCTGCGATTGCTGCTCGCCAGTGAGATAATCGTCCACGGAGACAAGATTGAGTCGTCGCGCTGTGCTCATCGTTTTCGTCCTTTTTGGCCTCGATGCTTACGGCACCAACAACTTCCTTTCTGATTCACGCCCCGCAGATCACAACGAGGGCTGTGATGTTGTCGCGGGATCCGCCTGCGAGCGCGGCGTTCACAAGGATCTCCGCCAGTTCCTGTGGATCGTCGCTGGACATCATGAGTGCCGCGATATCGTTGTCTTTCAAGCCATCAGTCAGGCCATCGCTGCACAGCAGAAAGCGATCTCCCGGCTTTGGAGTCACTTCGATGGTCGCTCCACCGGAAGCTCCATCACGGCTGCCGAGATACTTGTACAGAACATTGCGATACCGGTGGGTCTTTGCATCTTCGGCTGTGATTGTGCCCGCATCCATGAGTGCCTGAGTCAGCGAGTGATCCGTCGTCAACTGTTTCAGTCTTCCGCCTCGAAATTCGTACGCGCGGCTGTCGCCGACGCCAATAAAGAAGAACCGGTCGCCGACCCGCGCCATCATGACGACCGTGGTGCCCATGTTCCGCAGGCCCGGTTCACTCTCACTGATCACGATGATTTCGGAATTTGTGTGGACGATTGATTTTTGGAACGCCTCGTTGACGGATTTGGGTTCCGCTTTTTCAAAATCCAGCAGTTTTTCCAGGAAGCGCGGAATCAATTCAATCGCCAGGGCACTCGCACGTTCTCCGGCGCTTTGCCCGCCCATGCCGTCGGCAACAATCGCAAAGCGCTGTTGATCATCCACATAACAACTGTCTTCATTGTTGTCCCGGTAATTGCCGGTGATGCTGATCTGACCGATACGAAACGGTGTCATTGACGTGTCCAAGATTCTGGTGGGGTCGATTTACGGGCGTTGAGACAGACGTTCTGTGCGTTACAGCCCATGAATTGTTTCGGTATCCCTGGACAAACGCAACAGAGCAGGGCACTTCCATGAAATCTTCGCCGGTTCTGCGAGGAAATCATCCTAACAATCTGTCCGTCGCCCAATGCCCGTCAGGATGCAGAGCTGTGGCACAGGTAGGATTGACTGACATTCCTGTCCGTCCGCCGCTCCCAATGTCCGTCAGGATGCCGGGCTGTGGCACAGGGTTTCAAGGACATTGGTGAGCCCCAGCGTTGTGGATGAAATCAGCAGTTCGCCCGCCTCAAACCCCGCCGATGCCCCAAGCATTCGACCTTGTCCTTCAACCAGCCGGAAAACACGATCCTTTTCCGGGGGGAACTGCGTTTGGTAGGCTCGAATCGAAGCGATTTTGATTTCCAGAGTCGAGGAAATGTCGGACACAAATGCCCCGCCACCAGCCGGATGATTAAGAGTCTGCAGTCCCAGGGGATACCAGATCTGGCGTTGAATCCGATGCACGGGCAAGCCTTCGAACTCCTCATCCCACTTGGAAAGCCGTGAGTAGAATACGGCGGCGTCCGTAATCTGCATGGCCTGCCAG
>Ga0154020_10009042_pt1 | contig 11493 bp, 10 predicted proteins | sample Klosneuvirus_201_FD_109709 | JGI IMG/M metagenome (GOLD analysis project Ga0154020, IMG submission 109709) | Active sludge microbial communities from wastewater, Klosterneuburg, Austria - Klosneuvirus_20160825_MG | ecosystem: Engineered > WWTP > Aerobic digester > Activated sludge | place... | reverse complement strand
GGCCGGAGAGCCCTCCGCATCCACTTCGCCATGGGCGCCGAGAAGGGCCTGCGCAGGGTCTTGTCCGCATTCGGCTGACAAGAGCGGCTTCGCAGAACAGCGAACCTGCGCCAGGCCTTACGAACCGCCCACCGCGACGCTCCACCGAGCGAACGTGCCGCTCTCGAAGCCGTCCCAGAAGATCGTGATTGCGGTGGAGAAACAGTAGATCGGACGGTTGTTCGAGCAGAGAGCGCCGCCCGTCGAAGTCCAGGCTCCGGTCGTGAGGTTCGTCGTTCCGATCGCCGCGGTGCTTGCGGCGCTCGTCCAGTCCGAACAGGAACCGTTCGACGGTTCGAGCGTGCCGTTCGCGGAGGTACCGGTGTACACCAGGTTGTTGCTGTGCTGATTTCCCAGTTCATCGATCGAGGGGGAGGTTTCGAGGAGGTCGTCCAGCAGGCCAGCGAAGTTCGCCGCCAGGGCGAAGCCGTCGATGCGCCGGTAGGGCGCGTCGGGAGGGGCGACTCCGCCATCGCAGTTGTTCGACACCAGGCCGGAGAGGCCGCGCGCACGACAGGCCGCATCGTGGGCGGTATCGGAAAGCCAGGCGTGGAAGCTCTCGGGGGCAGGGATGCGGGCGGCCGCCGCGCGGGCCTGGCAGATCGCATCGCCGGCGTCGATCCCGCTCGCTCCGCCTGCGTCGGGCCAGCTCGAGAGGTCGCCGGTTCCAGCCACGCTCGAGATGAAGGCGAGGTGTCCGGGGGCGCTCGGCTTGGCGACCGCGATGCCGACGCCGACCTCGAAGCAGGCGAGCCGCTGCAGCGTCGAGCAGGGGCTGAGCGAACCGGACGATCCCCAGGTTACGGTAGCGCGTGAGCTGCCCGGCTGATCCTGGCCAACGGTCGTCGTCCATTGAGTGCAATTGGCGGTGCTGCTCGTGCCTGCGGCAAAGGTCCCAGTCATGAACAGGGTCGCGGTGAGGACCTCGGATGCGGTCTCGTCGATGACCGCGGGCACGTAGACGAAGAGCGCCGGGCCGGCGAGCTGGGTGAGGCTGTTGGCGAACAGGAGACCGTCGGTGCGCACCCAGGGACCCACCGCGATCTGCGTGCCGCCCCCGCAGGGAGAGGCCCCGGTCTTCTGCCCGGAGAGACCCTGGATGTTGCACCAGGCGTCGTTGGCCGCATCGGAGATCCAGGCCCGGAACAGGGGATCACCCGCCGTCGCGAGTCCGGCCGTTTCGGCGAGTGTCTGGCAGACCTGGTTGGCGCCGACGATGCCGTCCTGATTGCCCGAGGCTGCCCAGGTACTCAGATCTCCGGTGCCGGTGGCCGCGGTGACGAACATCCGCCGCAGCGTCGGCGTCTGCGGCGAGTCCGCCGGGTTCCCCGCCGCCCGGTCCGGCGCGGCGCGGGCCGTGACGGACTGCGAGAGGGCGACAGCCAGGACGGCGAACAGCGCGAAGGCGGGCGACGGGTACGAACTGAATGGACGCATGCTGAACCTCCGGAAGCAGGCGCGATCGTACGGTCGCCTTCGCCGGCGGAGATCTATCCAAAGTGAGGGGGAGCGCCTCACCTTGGCCGCTGCCTGGGCTCACCTCTGGACGATCAACCGCGGGTCGACCATCCGCGGCGAAATGCTCGTCTCAGGCTCAGCGCCTGATGATCAGGCGCGGATCCGCGAGTGTTGTCGTGCCGTCCGTGGCTGTAGGAACCAGCTTGTAGCAGAGACAGTAGTCAACCGTCATCGCCGGCAGCGTCGAGGGATCGAACGCACAGTTCTTCCCCAGGCAGACGGGATTCTTCGTCGGCGGCGGGTCGCAATAGTAGTCACCACTGATCGCTAGCCATTCAATCGCCAGAGTATTGACGTCGGAGTTGCCTTGCCATTCCGCCAGGGTCTTTCTGTCGAGGATGATGCACTGCCGGTTGGCGGGGAGGTTTGCGTCCTTGGGGACCGAGATCTTGCCGGAGTAAGCCAGGCATTCCGCCGTCGCCTCGCACTTGGTCGCTTGTGCCGGCGGTGCTGGTGGCGGTGGCGGCGCCGGAGGCGGGGCGTCCGCGCTCTTGCAGGCGGAAAACGAAATACAGAGCCCCAAGATGGTGCACATGGCGAGTCGGTTCATGTTCCCTCCCTGGCGGCCGGGGCCGCCGAGTGCTTCAATTTGCAGTTGGCTTCGCCAGCATTATCGCGAGGCGGGGATTCGAGCGCAAGGCGTCGAGCTCGGGGTCGGTGCGGACCGCTTCGGCCGGGTAGCCGGCGGCGAGGGCGAGCTGCAGAAGGTCGAGTGCCGGGTCTGCATCGTTGGCGATCAGCCGGACGAGCGCCACCGAGTAGAGGATGTAGCCGTCGCCAGGGGCGAGCTCGAGCGCGCGATCGCCATGGCGGCGCGCGAGGTCGCGCCGCCCGGTACGGCCGTAAGCAATCGCGAGGTCGGCCTCGCGCCCGGCGTCGCCCGGTGTCACCGCGAGGTCGGCTTCGAGCAGGTCGATCGCCTTCTGATAGGCGGTACGCGTCTCGGCCTCTTGACCGCCGGCCCAGCGCAGCGCATCGGCGAGGTTGCGCCAGAGTACGCCGTTGTCCGCCTGCATTGCGACGGCGCGGCGGAAGTTTTCGACGGCCTGGGGGTAGCGTTCGAGGACGAACTCGCAGGTGGCGAGGTTCGAGAGCGCTTCGGCGGTGGGACGGATCGCGATCGACCGGCGATACTCGGTGATCGCCTCTTCGTAGCGCCCGAGCTGCTGGAAGGCGATGCCGACATTGCCGATGGCGCGCGTATTGTCGGGGGAGAGGCGAATCGCTTCGCGGAGGCTCGGAAGCGACTCCTCGACTTTGCCCTGCTGGAGCAGGAAGACTCCCAGATGGTGGTGTGTTGCCCACCAGCCGGGCTGAAGCTCGATGGCTCGGTGCAGCGCCGCTTCGGCCTCCGCGACGCGCCCGAGCTGACCGAGTGCTTCGGCGAGGGCGAAGCGGGCCTCGACCGAGTTCGGTTGGCTCGCCACGGCGCGCTCGAGCTCGTGTGCGGCCGCGAGCGGGCGTCCCAGGAGCATCTCGACCCGGCCCAGGGTCTCGCGCGCTCCGGCCTCCGCGGCGCCCGTCCCGCCGGAGGCGCTGGCGGACATCGCCAAGCGGCTCGCGGTGATCGCTTTCTCCGCCCATTCGCGCTGCTGCGTGAGCTCGTACTGGGCGAGATAGGCCCGGGCACGCGCGGCGGCGACCTGGGGGGAGTCCCCGAGCGTGTCCAGGATGCGGATCGCCGCGATGACCGAGGCCTCGTTTTCGTAGCGCCGCAGGTGGCCGAGTGCCTCGAGGTAGCGATCTTCCGCGAATCGCGGCTCGAGTCGAGCGGATGGGGCTGGAAGTGCCGTCGCCGCCGCTCCAAGGGCCGCGGCGGCGAGGGTGGCGATCTCGTCCTGGAGCGCGAGCAGTTGTGCGGCGGGACCCTCGGCCTTGCCGGCCGAGATCTGCTGCCCGAGCGCGTCCAGAATCGAAAAAGTGGCGCGAACCGTCGGCCCCTCGAACTGGAGTGTGCCGCGCAGCACCGCTTCGGCGCCTGTTCGACGGGCGATCTCATGCGAGCTATTCGAGCCTCCGCGCTCGCCGCCGCTGCTGGGTACGCCGGAATCGGGCTCGAGTGCTGCGGTCGGCAACACCGCGAGGCCGCTCGCCGCCGCCAGGCGCACGCTCACGGTTTCGGCGAAGCCCTCGCCGATCCGCTCCCCGGCGGGCGTTCCGGTCAAGTCGCGGAACGGCAGAACGGCGATGCGCCGCAGGGTCTTCGCGCTCGCCGCTTGGGCGGCAGGATCGGCAACGGGCAGCTCGCGGGAGCTGCGCAGAACCCAGAGGCCGGCGCCGACGAGCGCCAGGAGACACGCGATACCGGCACCGAGCGTCGCGAGGCGAAAGCGTGGCGGTCGTTGGGTGGGGAAAGCGAGGGAGCCGACCAGGCTGCCGGCGTCGGTCATGCGTTCGCGAATCGTCTCGAGCTCCTGGGCGAGATCGCGGGTCGCGGCGTAGCGCGCTGCCGGGTCCTTGGCGAGGCAGCGCCGGACGATCCAGACCAGCGGCGCGGGGAACTCGGCGTCCAGGGCGGCAATTCCCGCCGGTTCGGCGTGCAGGATGGCGGTCAGAGTATCCAGCGTCGTCGCGCCCGCGAACGGGCGCCGTCCGGTGAGCATCTCGAACAGAATGGAGCCGAAGGCGAACTGGTCGGAACGGAAGTCGAGCGGCAGGCCGCGCGCCTGTTCCGGCGACATGTAGGCAACGGTGCCGAGGAGGCGGCCTTGCTCCGTGACGTGCACGGCTTCGGCCGAAGTCTGGCTGCCCGACAGGGTGGTCTCGGTGGCCGAGGTGCGTTTTGCGAGCCCGAAGTCGAGGATCTTGGCCAGCCCCTCGGGGGTGATCATCACGTTGTCCGGCTTGAGATCGCGATGGACGATTCCCTTCTCGTGGGCCGCGGCGAGGCCGTGGGCGATCTGCGCCGCGACCGCCACCAGCCTGCGCAGCGAAGGGAACCGTTCCTCGATCCGGGCGGCGAGGCTTCGCCCGAGGACGAGCTCCATGGCGATGAACGGATAGCCCTCGTGCTCGCCGACTTCGTGGATGGTGACGATGTTCGGATGGTTGAGCGCCGAGGCGGCGCGCGCCTCCTGCGCGAAGCGCGAATAGTGTTCGGGGCTCTGGTCGAGGCGCTCGGCGAGTACCTTGATCGCGACCACGCGCCCGAGGCCGGGGTCGCGCGCCCGATAGAGCCGGCCCATGCCGCCGGCGCCGAGCTCGCCCAGAATTTCGAATCGCCCGATGTGCGAGCCGACGATCACGAGAGAAGTCCGACGTCTCGGCACGGCAACGCCGGCCCGCCAGCGCGGAGCAGTGAGGGCACTCCCGGATTATAGGCTTGCTCGACTTCGCCGCACTCTCTGATCAGGGGCGGGATCCGGCGAAGTCGAGTCGGGGGGGCTTGCGCCGGCCTCAGCCCTTGCGGCCTGTGGCCGAGAGATAGCGCACCAGAACCACGAAGAGGATGAGGAAGGAAGCCAGGAGCAGATACTCGAGCCCCTTGGTCTCGAAGATGTTGACGTAGCGGTAGGTTTCCATGATGCCTCCTTCACGGTTCGGCAATCTGCTCGGTTCGTTGCCTACGATGCGAGTGGACGAGGGTACGGCAGCTCGTGGGCTTCACGCAGGATCGGCAGGCGCAAGACGATCCAGCGGAAAACCCAGATCTCGGCGAAGACCACCGTCAACGTGACGACGAACTCCTGCCAGCTCGGGTAGTAGTGCACCGGCAATTGCCAGTTGTAGGCGATCACCGAGATGTTCAGGCGGTTGAGCAGCACGCCGATGAGTGTCACCCCTGCTGCGACGCGCAACAGGCCTGGCCGGCGATGGCGCACGGCGTAGGCGAACATCACGCATGGCACCAGCACGAATCCGAAGACTTCGACGAGGTACCAGGCGCCCCACCGCGATGCCAGCAGGTCCCACTGCCGCTCATGAAGGAAGATCAGCAGCTTGAAGAAGTAGTAGGTGAAGAGTGCGATCGCCGCGCCCTTGCCGAGGCCGAGCAGCAGGTCGTCGAACGAGCCGTGCCTCTTGGAATCGATCTGCTTGCCGAACAGCCGGTGGGTCAGAGTGCCCTCGAGAATCACCATCGACAGGCCGGCGAAGATGCTGGAAACGAAGAACAGGATCGGAATGAACTCCGTGTACCAGAGCGGGTGGATCTTCGACTTCGCCATGAGGAACAGGGCGCCCAAACCGGCCTGATGCAACGTCGAGAGGGTGACACCGAGGATCACGGCGCCAAGTGCGAGCGAGGCGAGAAAGCGTCGCGCCTTCTTCCAGCCCAGCCATTCGGCGAAAGCCGGTGAGAGCTCGACCATCTCGACGATCATGTAGAGCAGAAAGCTCCACGCGACCTGAAAGAGCACCGAGTTGTAGCCGTAGGAGTTGCCGATGACCGGATTGATCACGTGCCAGGGCCGACCGAGGTCGAGAACCAGCGCGCCGGCGTAGAAGATGTACGCGAGCAGGCCATTCAGCACCGTGGCGCGCAGGATGGGATGGTACTTCTCGAGTCGCATGACGTAGACGACGAAGGCGAGCACATAGGCGCCGCCGGCGAGAGCGACGCCGGTCACGACGTCGAAGCCGATCCCCAGACCCCAGGGATGATCCTGCGAGAGATTGGTGATCGAGCCCAGGCCGTAGATGAAGCGTCGCACGAGGACTGCGATCCCCAGCAGGATGACCGGGATCGAGATCAGATTGAACGGCGTCAGGAAAGGCGCCTTGGGCTTGAGCTCCGAAATGATGAATTGTCGGAGCGGCAGCCGCTGCGGAACTGGAGCGAGCGGCATCGTCGTCATGACTCTTTGGCCTCCAGGGCTTCGTCCTTCTTGTCGGACAGCAGATGAAGCCCGAGTTGCAGCGCGGGCAGGCCGAAGAGCACCAGCGGCACGCCATAGAGGAAGTTGCGGGAGTACTCCGGGTAGGTCGTCGTGCCGAGGTCGGTGCGGAAGCCGATCTCCTCGAAAGGTACTGCCGAGAGGTAGAGCCAGCCGGTGCCGCCGACTTCCGACTCGCCGTAGATCTTGTGCACGTAGCGATCCGGATGATGGTAGATGCGCAGCCGGGCGACTTCCATGAGCTCGCGCTTGCTGCCGAAGGTGAGCGCGTCGGTCGGGCAGGAGCCCACACAGGCCGGTTCCAGGCCCTGCTGGAGACGCTCGTAACACATCGAGCACTTCTGGATCTTGGGATTCCAGGAGTGGAACTCGAACTTCGGGATATCGAAGGGGCACGACACCATGCAGAACCGGCAGCCCATGCACTTGTCGGGATGCCAGATCACCGGCCCTGTGCGTGTCTTCTCCATGGCATTGGTGAGGCAGGCGGCGCCGCAGGCGGGCTGCCAGCAGTGCATGCACTGCTTCTTGACGAAGACGTCGCCCTTCGAGGTCGCGAAACGATTCACCACGGTCCACTGTGTCTCGCTGGTCGTGCGCACGGCGGCAAGTGCGTTGTCGTTCTCGATGTCGGGCACCGGCAGGTCGTGCTCCACCGAGCAGGCGCGCTCGCAGGCGCGACAGCCGATGCAGCGCGTGGTGTCGACGAGAACGCCGACGAACTCCTCAGCGTTGCCGTTCTCCTTGGCGGAGGCGCTGCCGGCCACCAGCATCGAGCTCGCGGCGGTGCCGATCTTCAGGAAGGTGCGTCGATTCATGGCCGCCTCACTTGGTCGCCGCTTCGCCGGCCGGCGTGGCCCGCGGTGGTTCCGGGCGTTGATGGCAGAACCCGCATTGTTTGCTGGCTTCGGAGCCGGTGCCACGGTCGTGACAGCCCCAGCAACTGCGATGGATCGCGACCTTGACGGTCGGCATTTCCAGATTGAGCCCGGCGACACGATCGGGATGGCAGGTGGAGCACTTGCCCTCGACCGCGGGCGTCGTGCTCCCGGTATGACAGGACTTGCAGTCGACCCAGAAGCCGTCGAAGTAGTCGGGGTGTGGCACCGCCAGGTTTGCCGCCACCGTTTCATGGTGGCAGGAGACACACTCGGCGCCGTACTCTTCCGCATGCCGCTGGTGAGCGAAAACGACCTCTCCGGCCGCGGACATCCAGCGCAGGGTCTCCGGAACCTCCACCGGCGCCGCCAGCGCCGCGGCTGCGATCAGGAGCGCGCCGAGAGCAAGAGCGGGGAGCTGGCGGCGTCTCATACCCGGACCGTCTGGCGGGTGACCTCAGGTTGCGGCGCCGGCGACAGGAAACAGTGGCTGAAGGCGCGGCAGGCGACGCGGCGCTCGACTTCAGCCGGGCGGGGTTCCGTCGTATGGACGGTGGGCTCTGCCGCGAGCTCATCGGCCAGGCGGCCGGTGTAGGTGCGCACGTCGGCCTGATAACGGCCGACGGCGTCGGCCCCGATCACGAGCTTGCCAAGGTCGGCAGTCAGGTCCTGCGGATCGATCGTGCAGACCCAGCCCTGTTCGTAGGGACGCAATCGCAGGAGGTCGAGCTGATAGTCGAGGTCGTGGTTGACGTGCACGACCTTGCCGGAGAGCGGAGCGGAGAAGTGGAGTTTCTGTCCACCCGCATGGATGCTGAAGAGGGGATCGCCGCGACGCACCGAACTGCCGGGCTCGGGCAGATCGATCCCGGCGACCGGTCCAATGGTCTTGTGAACGAAGTCATCGAGCCCGATGCGGCCCTCGCCGGTCATCTCGATCCTCACCCAGCTGTGTTCGGGCGAAACATAGACGCCGCCCGGAACATTGACGACCCGCGGCGATGCCATTCCCGAGGTCGTCGGCGTCACCAGACGGATCTCGGGCGGCGTCAACCGATCGTGCCGATCCTGCCGGCGCAGAAGCAGTCGATTCACGAACTCCACCAGTTCGTCCTCGGTGAACGGCTTCTGCACGTAGTCGACGGCGCCGAAGCGCATGGCATCGACCGCCGATTCGACGGTGGCATAGCCGGTGATGATGGCGATGTCGATGTCCGGGCGCAGATGGTGTACGCCCTTGGCGACGTCGAGGCCGTCCATCCCTGGCATCTTGAGGTCGGTGAAGACGAAGTCGTAGTCGTTCTTGCGCACCAGACTCAAGGCCTCCTGGCCCGATTCGACGGTGTCGACAGCGAAGCCGGCGAGGACCAGGATCTTGCGGAAGCTGTCGAGAATCACCGGCTCGTCGTCGACCGCGAGGATCCTTGCCCTGGGCGAGGCGACTTCGACGCGCTTCAGGCTGGTGGCCTCCTCGGCGAACTCGAGCTTGAGCCCGATGTCGAGGGCCTGCTGCCGCTCGCGGCGGGCGCGCGTTTCCTGCATCTTCTTCAGGGTCAGGCGGAGAGTGAAATCGACGACGGCGAAGACCACCACCGTCAGGAGCACCATAAGAATAATCATCGCTTCTCCTTCTCCCCGCCGTTCCTTGCCGGGCACGTCGAGGCGCCGGCGCGGCGCGTGAGAGCGTCCAGCTCCGCCTCGAGGTTGGAGGGCGCGACGCGCGCCAGCCAGCCCGAGGTGAACGGGGCACGGTTCAATAGATCGGGGTCCTCGCGGACCGCCGGATTGGCTTCGACTACGGTGCCGCTGAGCGGCGCCCAGATGCGGTGGATCGACTCGTCCGCGGTGGAGAGCTCGGCACACGCCAGGCCCTGGGTCAGGTTCGCCCCAGGTCTTGGCAGGTCGGCGGAGACGATGCCGGCGATCAGGCCGGGCCAGCTCTCGGCGAGACCGAAGGTCGCGATGCCGCCGTCCAGAGTGACCCAGGCGTGCTGGCCGAGAAAGCAGGGTTCGCCAGGAAGCGCCCCCGCCCCGGCGTGCCCGGAGACGAAAGGAAAGGCGTTCCACTTGCAGAGCTCGGCGGCCCGGATCGAGCGCCGCACGACGCCGAGCAGCTCGGCCACGTCGAACGGCTTGGGGAGGAAGTCGAAGGCACCCTTCTTGAAAGCCGAGAGGGCGTTCTCGATCGTGGCATAGCCGGTGATCAGGATCACGGGAAGCTGTGGACGATCGCCGGTCACGCGCTCGAGGAGGTCGAAGCCGGAAAACCCGGGCAGCATGAGATCGCAGAGCACCACCCGATAGTCCGCCTTGCGCAGCCGCGCGAGCGCGCCGTCGACGTCCTCGACGCGATCGAGAGTGAGACCCTCGGGACGGAGGATTCTCGCCACCGCTTCGCGCACGACCGGCTCGTCCTCGACCAGGAGGACATCGAATCCGGTCCTCATGACGGACGCTCTCTGACCGGTGCCAGTGCCGGTGCCGGCTCGAGCGGCAGGCGGACGGTAAAGGTGCTGCCGCGGCCGACCTTGCTGTCGACCTCGATCGTTCCTCCGTGCTCGGTGACGATTCCCCAGCAGACCGAAAGGCCGAGGCCGGTGCCGCGATTCTCCTTCGTGGTGAAGAAGGGTTCGAAAATCTTCCCCAGGTTCTTCTCGGGGATGCCGGTCCCGTTGTCGGCCACCTTGATCTCGGCCATCGCGCGGCCGGCGACGTCCTTGAGGCCGGTCGCCACGTACACCTGGCGGTCGCCGAGCTCGAAGGCATCGGCGGCATTGACGAGCAGATTGAGCACCACCTGCTGCAGCTGGTTGGCGTCGGCGGGGAAGGCGGGAAGGTCCTTGGCGAGGCTCTTGGTGAGCTGGATGTTCTGTACCTTGAGCTGATTGTCGACGATGGCGAGCGCCCGATCGACGATGGCGTTCAGGTCGACCTGGGTCTTCTTCGGCGGGACCTGGCGCGAGAAGTCGAGGAGTCCCCTCACGATGTCGCGGCAGCGTTTGGTTTCGTGGACGATGGTCTCGAGGTCGCTCTTCGAGTCGGCGTCCGTGGCGCGCTTCAGCAGGAAGCTCGAATAGGTCAGGACGCCGGTGAGGGGGTTGTTGATCTCGTGCGCGATCCCGGCAGCCAGCCGTCCGACGGAGGCGAGTTTGTTGGACTGATAGACCATGCTGCGCGCCTCGGCGAGCCGTGCGGTCATCTGATTGAACGACTCGGCGAGCTGGCCGAGCTCGTCGGCGCGCGGCACTTTCAGCCGATGGTCGAGATCGCCGGCCGCGAGCCGCTGCGTCGCCCCCAGGAGGGCGCGCACGGGCCTCCCGACCCAGCGATGGAAGAGCGTCGAGAGCAGCACGCTGATCACGGCGATTCCGGCGAGTGCGAAGCCCATCGCCGACCGACGGCTGGCAGCGACGGTCCGGTCGACATCGGCGAGCGAGACGGTGACGTCGAGGACTCCCAGTACCTGCTGTTGGGGTGGATGGGCGTGGCAGCCCGCGTTGGCGCAGACGGGCTCGTTCGGAAGCGGGGTGATGACACCGAGCTGGCGGTCGCCGGTCTCGCCGCGGAAGATGCGGGTGCGGCTCCCCGCAGAGAGCTCCGCCACCGATCCGCCGTCGCTGTGGCATCCGTCGCAGGCCTCGTTCTGCTGGTCGACCGTCGTCCCGACGAGCGCGGAATCCGGCGAGTAGATGACCTCGCCCTCCTTGTTGTAGATGCGGATCTTCTCCAGTCCGCTCTGGCGGCCGATCTGCTCGATGATCCGGTGGACCATCTCGCGTTCATTGAGCAGCATCGCGTGCCGGGTGCTGTTGCGAATCGTGTCGGAGAGGATCAGCGCCTGGCGTTCGACCAGCGCGGCGAGCTCACGCTCATGGGCGCGGCTGGAGAGCCAGGCGGAGGTGCCGAAGACGGCCAGCGAAACCAGGCCGACTGCGACCATCACGCGCCGGGCGATTTGGGCCTTCATGAGTCAGCGACCCTCGGTGGGCAGCGGTAGGCGAAGGCTGGCGGCGCTGCGGGCATGGACTTCCCCGATCCGAAGGCGGCGAGGGGGCGACCGGTGAGCGCCCTGGAGGCGCGAAAGTCTCGTGGAGCTATATCAACGTCCGGTGGGCTGCGCCGGAACTGGAGTGCTGCCAGGGCCATTCGACCGGAGAACCCGTCCTGGTCTCGGAATTCGGGACCGCGTACTCGACGACCTCCGCTTGTCATGGTCTGCGCCG
>Ga0154020_10009040_pt1 | contig 11498 bp, 4 predicted proteins | sample Klosneuvirus_201_FD_109709 | JGI IMG/M metagenome (GOLD analysis project Ga0154020, IMG submission 109709) | Active sludge microbial communities from wastewater, Klosterneuburg, Austria - Klosneuvirus_20160825_MG | ecosystem: Engineered > WWTP > Aerobic digester > Activated sludge | place... | reverse complement strand
TAGAGATGCGCGACACGGATACATAAGGCCGGCTAAAGCGGGCCGCCCACAGTGGAATCCGGAGAATATTTTGACGGCCGGCATCAAAACTGGCCTTCACCCACAGTCAAATCCGGAATCCCGTTCTTGATCTTGGCGATGTCGGTTGTCGCTGTGACCTGAACGGCGATGCGGGCATTGTCGTCAGCCAAATCAATGCCTGGAAAATTGATCTGTTCGCGATTCAGGTTGCGAAGGTTTGACCAATCGCACAGATCTCGTAGAAGACCACAGATCACATCCTCTGCCACTTTGTGAGTGTCATAGAGCCCCATAGCACCAGCCGCTTCTACTTGGTTGCGCAACTGTGCGATCAGCGTTCGAAACTCGTTCAGTAGATCAAGATGCTTCAAGCGAGATCACCTCGCTCCAACTTGTCCCATGCTTCCAGCACTAACCGTTGGGTGCGGTACTCGCCGAAGTCACGCATTTCGCTTTTCTTGAGAACGCGGAAGGTTTCCGAGGGGTAGTCCTCGCCCATGATGTCCGTGGGGTCGAGGATGTAGCGCAACTCGTCGCGGGTGAGGCAGTAGAGTTTGGCGTAGTAGGCGTCGAGTTCTGCGCGTAGTATGGCGCGGCGCTCAGAATTGAAGGCAAAGGGCTCGCCGGTGTAACCGATGTCTTGTGCCCATAGGGCGAGATCATGAGCGGTGTACGTGAGTTCTCGTACGCGGGAGACGATGAAAGCGAGGTCGGCTTCGGTGTAGCGATCGGGCGGAAGGATGGGGAGTTGCTTGTAGATAAAGTAATTCATATGCGTTCCCCCAGTCTTGTGGCGCGACACAAAGTCGAATGCCAACGCGCACAGATTGGCCAACAGCGCAGCGAATTGCTGCCGATTCTCTCGTTCGGCAAACAGCATCAGCGGCATCTGATTGCCTACCCCCACCCTCGGCACCACACTCGCAATCACCGTGCGTTCATTGGTGGCATTGGTGATATCCCGCCAGCCCATCAGCCAGCCGCGATCCCATCTCCAGTTCAAATTACCATCGCGGTCGCGCTTGGTGAGGCGCTCTTCTACCTCTTCTTCACTCACCCAATAGCGCGGGGTGACGGCATAACTTGGGTCGGCTTTTTCGGCCTCGATTACATCGCGGCTGTTGCCCTCCGGCGTGTAGGTCGCCCAACGGTGGTCGAACTGGTGGATCATTTTGGCTTCATACAGCGGCAGTAGGCCGGTGGCCGAGTTATCGGCGAACAAGTGGCTGTCGGTCGACATATTGTGCGTGCCTTGCAAAAAGCGTATGCCCCAAGGGTTGCCGTCGGGCCTGCCTTCATCAATCAACACAGTTGTGCCGACGTAGAGCTTTTTTGTCAGTTCAGCATCGTGCTCACTCCTAAATACCGGGCAAGTGAGCGTGTTGGGGTTAAGCAGACGGAATTCGTCGGGCGTGAGCGTGAAGCGCCGGCGAGGGTCGGACAGATGCTCGCATGACAACAGGTAGTGAGCCAGTTCTGCATCAGATTGCGTTGCACCTATGGTGACCAGCGCAAACGGTGTATCTGGGTGCACTGCTGGGAAGATGCGTTTCGCGTTGTCAAAACCAAAGAAGGACACTAAGCGCTGCGCGTTGACCAGATTCTGGAAAAATAGCTTCGTAGAGTCATCGGTGCCAATACCGGACGGAACGATAAAGCCGGCGCGGCCTTCGCTATGGGTAATCTGGCTGATGGTTTCGGCAAACAGCGCGTAAGTGTTAACGCGGCCCACGCCGGTGAGCGGATAACGCCCACCTTCTTCTGCGTTTACATGGGCGAAGGTGCTTGCGGCCTCAAATGTGCGCCTTGAAACGGTGAATTCGCGGAAAAGGCGCTGCTCGGCGACATATTCATGCGGCACGTGCTCACCTTGCGGGAACAGATGTTTAGCCAGCATGCCTTCACTCAGCCACTGGATGCGCTGGCTGCGCTCGGCCTTGTTTTTTGCTTCTGCGACCAGGGGATTGCGGGTGGCGAAGAATTCTTCTTCTTTCAGTTCCACATGCTCCCAGGGGGGATTGCCGAGCACGCAATCAAAACCGCCACCGGCGAATACCTGCGGAAAGGCCAATGGCCAGTGCAGCACGCGGGCTTCAACGCATGCGGCTTGGGCTGCGGCCCGTGCGCCCTGTTGCAGTGTGGGTAGGGCATCACCCAGCAAGGTGAGGTAGAGCGTGGCGCTGGTGGGAATGTCGTTTTTCGGTGTGGCGATTTTGGGCAGCAGATAGGCACCCACCAGCAAATCGGCGGCGTGCGCCAGGCGGTTGGTTTTGGCTTGCTGCAAAAAAGCGTGGTAGGCGGCTTCCTTGGCTGCGATCTGCCGGGTGGTGTTTTCCGGTAGGGCTTCGATGGCTTGCAGCTGGGTGAGGCCACTGCCGGTGGCGCTGGCCACATCGAGCTGCCCAAAGGCACGGGCGTTACGTTTCTTTTCCAGGTCTTTGAGCGCAGCGGCATTGGTTTTGGCGAGCAGCTTGCACACGTCTTTGTCATCGCCGGAGAGCGGCTTGAAGGCGTCTTTGGCAATGCCCATCTCCAGCGCTTTCAAATCGGTCAGCCCCAGCAGCGCATCCCCAACTTGCAGGTGGTGGTCGAGAAAACCCAGCGGCCGGCCTTCTTCAAAGCCTTCCAGCCACAAGGCGGTGCGGGCCAGCTCAATGGCCATGGGGTTGCGGTCCACCCCAAAAATACACTTGGCCACCACTTCACGCAGGGCGTGGCGGAAGTCCTGTTCGGTTTGTTCACCGTCCGTGGCGCGCAGTTGCGCGAGCTTTTCGGCCAAACGGCGAGCGGCTGCCAGCAGGAAGTGACCGCTGCCGCAGGCCGGGTCGATGACGCGTATGGCGAGTAGAGCCTCGATAGGCGCATCGGGCTGGGAAGCAAGGCGCTGGGCAATCACCGGGTCGAGCGCGGACTTGATCAGCTCCTGCACCAAGGAGTCCGGCGTGTAGTAGCTGCCGCTGAGTTTGCGCGCATTGCCGGCGGTGCTGCCCTCGGAGGTGAGGCCGACAAAGCCGAACTGGCGTGCCGGCAAATCGATCTCGGGCACCAGTTCCAGCAGGCTTTCGTAGACGCTGCCCAGCTCTTCAGGGCCCATGTTGCGGTAGTCCACCGGGGCGAGCACGCCTTTGTGGCTGGCCCAGCGCAGGTTTTGCATGGCGGCAAGCAAATGCGCGTTATCCAGGCTAGCCGCATCCAGCGCCGGACATTGGGTGACGGCGAACAAGCCGCCGAGGGCGGGCAAGGCCAGACGCGGCTCGCCTTCGCTCAGGCCCTTGAAGACAATGCGCAGCGCTTGCCAGTGGTCATCAAAGCGGTTGCGGGCGCGACGCTTCAGGCACAGCTCGCGCAGGCGGGCCACCGCATAGCCCTCGGCATAGGCGCGGCGTGCCGCTTGTGCGGCTTTGCTGTCGTCTTTCCCGTGTAGCAGGCCGCGCTCTTCGACGCTGAACAAGAAGATAAGCCGGTAAATCAGGCGCAGCAGTTGCTGGAAGTAGGCATCCTTGCTGAGCTCGCCGTTGTGCAGGGCTTTGCGCAAGGTATCGTTGGCCGGGTGCTGCAGAAAGCCTTCACCCAAAGTTAGCAGGGCATCGGTCACGCCCAGGCGCAGGCCATCGCGCACGCGAGTGCCTTCCTCCTGCCCGGCGGCCCGCCATTTTTCCCAGATGCACTCGGCCGGTTCGCCAGCGGAACGGCTAGCCTGCAGAAGTCGCCAGACATTGGCGAACTCAGCGTAACGCTGGCCGCCGAGCAGATCTTGCAGGTCGATCTCAAGGAAGCTAGGCCGCGTGAGCGTGGCCGCATCGCGCAGCAGACGCAGCTGCTTGCCGTTGCAGGCGATGGACCAGAGATGATCCGGGCTGGCATTCAGGAACTCCTGCGCCAACAGGAAGGCTGATTTTTTCTTGCTGCCCGAGCCTTCAATCGCAAAGCGTGAATCGACGTCCTTCAGAGACAGTGTGTGTGGTGCGACGACAACCGGGAGTTTTCCGGCGAGAAAGCTGATGGGGTAATGGCGATCGCCAACGGTGATACCACTGCAAGGCTTCAGATTCGTATAGCCGAAAACATCACGCAGTAGCTCGTACACAAAGGTTTGCGTGAGCGTAGCGGCATCCACGTCGGATCGATCCAGATGGGCTGCGAAGTGCTTCCATTGCGCGCAGGCGATCTGGAAGGCGCGGCTGTAATCGTCTTTGAGCTTGAGTCCCTTGGGAGTGCCATAGTCGGCTTCGGTTTGCCATTGCGCGCTGCCCAGCGCGGCTTTTTCCAGTTGGTCTGGCAGGAACAACCCGCCCTCAAGGGTGAGGGTGGGCAGGTTGAGCACGGCCTGGGTTCTACGGATTTTCTTCATGTTCTTTTTTTCACTCCGCTTTACAGCGCGTCGGGCAGCAACACATACACGCCCATCACGTCCACCGGCAGGCAGGCGCTGACGCTGTACTGGCCGACATCGCGGGCAGCCTCACGCACGCGCTGGTGGTCGGCCAGCAGGGTTTTGGCGCGTTGCTCGGCCAGCGCTTGCAGTTGCTGGGGATGTGCGGCGATAAAGTCCAGCGCGGTGCGGATTTCGCGCTGCATGGCCTCCACCGGCAGGTTGCCGGTGGGCGTGCATTCCAGCAGCCGCGCCACAGCATCACCATCGAGCCATTGCGGATTGTTGCGGCCCGCCACGGCCAGGGCCACGGTTTCTTCGGCCATCATCTGGAACGGTTCGCGGCGGCGCACATAGCCCAATTGATGACGCAGGCGAAGCAGGTAAATGGTGGTGACTACCTCCACGGCATCGGTCAGGGTGGCGGCGCAGCGAGCGGCAATGCCCGCCTCACCGGCCAGACTGGTCTCCAGCAGGTGTTCAGCCAGCACGCTGACCAGCGGGTGGCTGCGGTGTAGTTCGTTGAAGTTCAGCAGCAAGGGTTTGGCTATGCCTTCGTCGGCCAGGCGCTGGCGCAGCGCTTCGGGCAGATGCTGCGGCAGAAAGCGAAACTGCTGTTTGCGCGCGGGCTCCAGCGGGGCATTGAGGCGGGCGCAAGCACTATGCACAAAGCGTTGCACATCGGCTTGGGTGCCGAGCGCTTCTTGCTGCTTTTGCCACTCGGGAAGTACTTCATCGGGGCGGATACGACGCTGGGCAAATACGGTGCGGTTTGCCTTGGCTTTTTCCAGCGCGTCCTGCCATTGGGCTTGCAGCGGCGCGAGGATGCGTTCGGGTTCACCGAAGTCAAAACTGGCTTGATGCGATGATGACTGGCGGCTGTCACTGCGCTTCATCAGCGCCGCCTTCACCAGCGCCTGATTGATGCGGGCTTCGTCTTCCGGCATGGGCACCAGCACACCGAGTTCTTTTTGGATGGTTTCACCTTTGCGCAGAATGACGTTCAGCACAAAACCATCGACTGGGTTGTCCTGCCCCCACAGCATGGTGCAACGCACCTCTGCGGCCTGCTGGCCAAAACGATCGACGCGGCCTTCGCGTTGCTCGTGGCGGGTGGGGTTCCAGGCCAGATCATAGTGAACCACCGCCGTGAACAGGTGCTGCAGATTGACGCCCTCGGACAGGCAGTCGGTGGCGACCAGAATGCGCGGTTCGCCTTCTTCCATGGATTCGACACGCTCGCGTCGCTCTTCCGGGGTGTATTCCCCGGTGACGGACTCGACGGTGGCCTTGGGAAAGACTTTGCGCAAGTGTTCAGCCACGTAGTGGGCGGTGGCGATATAGCGGCAGAACACCACGGTGTTGTAGCCGTCTTTCACCAGCGCCTCGACATGCCGGATGAGCGTGGCTAACTTCGGGTCGCCTGCCTTACCGGAGAGGCGTTCGGCTTCTTTGATCAAGCCTTGCAGCCGGCTGGCCTCTTCCAGTTGCGCGGGCGGCTCCAAGTCGCTGCTTTCGAGGTTATCGGCTTCTCCATCGTGCAGGCGTTCGTCGGTCAGAAGGTCGTCTGCTTCAACACTGCCTTCCAGCCGGGTGGTGAGTGCTTTGACAGCGGCCGCGGGCGACGAGGCGACGCAACGCAACAGCGCGAGCGTGGCATACCAGATTAAGCGGCCACGGCCTTCACCCTGTTGCTCGATGGTTTCGGCCAGCTCGCGGCAATAGTCCTGAACCGAATCAAAAAACGCCCCCCAATCCCCACTGAGCTGGTAGGTGACTTCGGTTTTCATGCGGCGGGGAAAGCCACGGCCATCGCCGGTTTCGGCCTGCCATTCAGCGATGTCCTTGCGGCGGCGCTGGACAAAATGCCGTGCTAACTCCTGACGCAATGGATCACCCGCCGACATGCGGTTTTGCAAGGCACTGAAGCGCGGGTCGAGCAAAGACAACAGGTTGTAAAACGCGACTTCGTCACCCGAGTGGGGTGTGGCGGTGAGCATAATCAGGTGACGGTTTTCATCTTTTATCAAGCGTTGCAACAGTTCAAAGCGCAGTTGTTTGCCAGCGCCGCTGCTGGCGCAGGTATGCGCTTCGTCAACAATCACGCACTCCGGTGCAATCGCCAGAAAGTGTTCGCGATGGCGCTCGCTCTTGATGTAATCCAGACTCACCACCACCACGGGATAGTGATCGAACAGACTGACGCCATGGGGAATATCGCGCTCGATACGCGCGGCCGATGACGAGGTCAGCGCGACAGCTTGCAAATTGAAGCGGGTTTCCAGCTCGCTTTGCCATTGCTCCACCAAGTGCGGCGGACAAAGCACGGCCAGTCGAGAAATTTCACCACGGTCCATCAGTTCACGGGCGATCAGCCCGGCTTCGATGGTTTTGCCGATACCCACGTCATCGGCAATCAACAGGCGAACCGTGGTTAGACGCAGCGCCATCAATAACGGCACCAACTGATAGCCACGCGGTTCAACCGCGATATTGCCAAACGAACGGAACGGCCCCCCACCAGCACGCAGCTTGAGGCGCAGGGCATCGCGTAGCAGCAAGGCGGCAGCGTGGTTTCCCGCATGTTCGGGTTCTGGCCAAGGGAAAGTGGCAGGCGTTACCGGTTGTAGCTCGAGCTCTGGGACGAGAGAGATGGTGTCGTCATCCGCACCACCGAGTGGGCGCAGGCGCAGCCAGTCACGGCGGGATTCGCTTTGAACCACCCATTCACGCCCACGGGCACGAACCAGGTTGCCGGGCATGAAGTCGTGTTCGAGTATGGTCATTGTGCTTGCTCGTATTTGCCGAACACATCAGGGTGAGCAGCAAACTGCGCATGCCACAGCGATGGGTCGGAGAAGTTCAGTACTTTCCAGCCTTTGTCGGCCAGTAAGACAGCGGTGTCGGTATCCATATCTTCAAGAAACACCAGGGCGCGGGCCGACTTGTATTGCCCTGCGGCTATCGCAGCCCCCTGATTGACGGGTACCTGCATGGCATCCGGGTGGCGCAAGCCTGCGGCAGCCAGGGCGTTCAGCCACTGCTTGAGATGATCATCGGCCAATGCGTTTGATGGCGCTGGCGGTGGATATTGCTTGGGTTTGACTTCGGCATTGGCCAGCGCCACCAGCACCTTGAGCGCATCGGCATTCCGGCGGTTGATATTTTCGTGATCGGGCTGGTTGAAGTAGGACAGCAGGCATTGGTAGCAACCTGCTTCGCAGATGCGGTTGCCCAGCGCATTGGTTTGCTCCAGCGCAGGCAAGTCTTCAAGCTTCCAGGCCCCCTGCGGCGCATTGTGGTGGAGCAGCTTGAGCGCGTTGCTGGCGACCTGCGCTAGGCTGGCCGGGTCGCTGGCAATGCGGGTGAGCACCCCTGCGCCGCCTTCGGCGGCCTCGTAGAACATCAACGCACGGCGCTCGTCAGCTTTGGGTAGAGGCTCGGCCACGAGTTCCGACTCTTCAATCTGGAAAGTCATCTCGATGCCGCGTTTGAGCGCCGCCTGCAAGGTCGCCATGGCCTCTGTCGACAAGGTATGCACCGGCGCGAGAATCAGCAGGTTGCGGTGGTCCTCGACGAATGGAACGATGCGCTGGTTGGGTACTTTGTCGAGCAACGCTTCGTCCTTGCCATCTTCTTCATTGCCACCTGGTTCGTCCTGTTTGCTCCAGGTGCCGGTGATGGGATTGATGTAAAAACCCAGCTGTTCTTTATTCTTGCGCCTGCGCCAGCCACGGTTGATGCGCCACAAGCGGGCAGCAGGCGCATAGGTCAACTCGGCCAGGGCTTCCTCGCCATGCCTGACCTCGGCTTTGCGCTGCTGGATGACGCCATCCGGCCCCGGCAGGAAGCGGTAGGTGGTTTGCAGATCAAATCCCTGGCGCTGACGGTCTTCATCATTGATGGAGATCCGTTCTACAGCGACCGTTTCCACAGTTTCAATGCGGTACAGTTCGCGCACCCAGTCGTGCTCGGTCAACAGGGCGTCGCAGTTTTCGCAGCGATTGACCAAGGGCTGCGCACCGTTGATGTCACCCAAATGGCCATAACCGCATTGACTGCAGACCAGCGAGGAGATGGTGGCGAGTTGGCTGTTGCCGGAGACGTGATCGGCTGAACCCACGTTAAGCTTGGCGCGCACCACGCGGTACATGCGCCCCTGGTGATAAATCAGGCTGCGCGGGCCGAACTCCGACAAGGCCAGAAAGCGCGGGCGACTGACCATGCTGCCCTCGTCATCCTTGCCGTTCGCGGTGGCACCCCCGCGTGCGGGAATCCATGCCATAAGGGGCAGGCGAGGGAAGTTGTAGCCCGGCAGGAAACCCTGACTGGCCAGATAGCGGTAGGTGTAGAAATCCGAATTCTGCGTGTTGCCGCTCTTGAGCAACACGGCGTATTGCCGGGCTGCATCGCCGTAACGACGCTGAGCGTTCTGGCGCTCGCTGTGCGACGCCGTATGGCTTTTGACGATCTGGTCGGCCATGTTCATTTGTGTGCGGGTGGCATCGAACAAGACGCGCCAGCGTTCCAGTGCATCGGAGAATGTCTGAGGCGCACGCTCAATCACCTTCTGCACATAATCGGCTGAAAACCAGTCGCTGCCTGCCAGCTCCTGCTGAAGCTGAGCAATGACGCGGGCTGCACTGGCCTGGGCACGCTGCGTGGCTGCCGGATCATTCAGTGCATCGTGGTAGGACTTGATCAGCGGCTTTCCCGGCTGATCAAGGTCAAGCATGGGGGCGATGCTGACATCGAGTGCAATGTGGGCGTTTGCCAGCCAGACAGCCTGCAAATGGCTCTCCACCAAATCGCGATTGGCCAGATCCAGCGTGGGCGCGCGGACGATGCCATGCACCATTTCATTGGCGTGATGGAAAAACCACTGGTCATGCGGGCTCAACGAGGCGCAATAGGTAATCACCAGCGCTTGTTGTCCAGATCGCCCGGCGCGGCCACTGCGCTGGGCGTAATTGGCAGGTGTCGGCGGGACATTGCGCAGGTACACGGTATTCAGTGCGGAAATGTCGACCCCCAGCTCCATGGTGGGCGAACAGAACATGACCGGCAGACGCTCCAGCGGGGCTTCGTGCGCCGAATTGTCGGCCCAGTCCTTGCGGTCCTTGTCTGTGTAGCGGAAACGTTGTTCCAGCAATTGACGGCGTCCAGCATCCACCTGGGCCGTGTGTTCCTGCGCCTCAAAATCGAACAACGGATGACTCTTCTGGCGCAATAAATCGGCGATGGTCAGATAGAGCGCACGGAAGAATTGATTGGCGCGCGTGTCTCCCGCCGGGAGGGAATCTTCTGGCAAACACCAATCCAGCGCCGCTGCATTCAGGCGCCAACCTATCAGCTGTTGATCAATCGAATGCTTCTGGACATAGCCGTAGAGTGCAGCCGCTTGCAGTAGCGCCTCCACCAGCTCGACCCACTCGGGGTCTTTCCAGCTTATGACTTGACCGGCGAAGGCGGTTTCTTTCCAGAAGGCGGCGTTTTTGATGTCGCGTAACAGGCGCGAGCGAGGTCCGCCTGTTACCAGATCCGTTCTTGGTTTGCCCCGGTATTCCGGCCGCTTAGCGAGAATCAGGTATTTGGCTGTTTCCAGCAACTCATCAGGGGCGAAGGCCCAACGCTCGTTGAGGTAAGCGAAGGCGCTGGTTCGGGCCTTGTCCTGCTCGACCGGGTCGAGATAGCGTGTCTCCAGGCATAATCCGCGACGCATCGTGTCGAAAACAAGCCGACACAAGCCTGCCCGATGCGTGGCATTCAACCTTCCTAACGTGCCATTTTTTCCGAAGGCGGCAGCGTCGGCACAAAACTCATCCAAACTGCGATAGGTGATAGCAAGCAAACCCAGTTGATCCAGATTCGGGTTATTGAAGCGCCAGCCTCGCCGCAGATCACGTAGCAAACGGTAGCCAATGATGTAGCGCAGGGTACGCTGAGCTTCTTGCCGAGCCAGGCCCATGAGCTTGGGTGTGCGCAGGTATTCGACCAGCGTGGCTTCATCCAGCCGATCAAAACCGAGTGCCTTGAACACGGCATCGGCCAACTGTTCTTCACTTAGTTCACCGTTGCTGTTCTGCAGAGCGCCAATAAGTCCTGCCCGCAAGGTCAGCAAAAAGACGAAATCGTTGAAATGGCCGGCTTGTAGCGCTGCATCCTGACGGTTGTCGGTAAAGCCAAGCAATTTGCGCGGATCAGGCTGGCCGCTTGCTGGTTCAGTATCGCCGAAGAGTTGGCGCAGTGCAGTCAGCGTCAGAATCGTTGTAGCAGAGGACCGTCCTTCGCCTGAAAGACTTGCCAGGCGGTTGATGTCTTTGCCATGCGCTTCATGAACCTGGCCGCAATTCAGACAGAAACGAAACTTTCCCGGGATGTACCAGAACGACTCGCCATGCCCCTCGTTTCCTTGTATGCCAACGCTGAGGCTATAAGGCACGGCTTTTTTGTAGTTTTGTTTGATCTTGGGTGGGTCGCGACTTAAATCCAGCCAGGTCTCAGGCAGATCTTCAATATCGCCTCGGTAGGGCAGATTGGAACCCGCAGGACACAGGAATCCGTAAAAGACATCTTCGTTATCGTCTGCCGTAATGTCATCAATTTCGCGCGGGCTGTAACTCTCTGGCGACCGCTTTGATTGCCAAACCGGCAGGTACTCTTGGCCGCAATCACGGCAAAAGTGCACGGGATAGAGCTGGACGCCTTCATCCTGACGGCCCGGCGCGAAACGCTGCGCATCCAGGGTGATATGACGAACACCTTGCGCTTCAAGGGTGGCCATGGGCAACATGCAGATGGGCAATGCCTCGCTCAACAATGCCAGTCACGACACCATGAAGGGGCTGGCCGTCGATATGAACCCGAGCCTGCGCCAAGGAGCAACCCAGTATCAGGCGCGGGGCGGCTTCGACTACAGCCACTTTTCCGGCGGCGGCTTTGTAGTGAAGCAGGCCAAGAGCGATGTGCGTGCCGACATGGCACTCAACGATTCGCTCGGTGCTGCAGCCAAGGAAAACTATGAACGTTCGCAGCAGGCATCGCAGCAGAGATCCTCGGAGTACGCTGAAAGTGCTCTGGCGGCGATCAAGCAGGAAGCCGGATT
>Ga0154020_10009039_pt1 | contig 11498 bp, 9 predicted proteins | sample Klosneuvirus_201_FD_109709 | JGI IMG/M metagenome (GOLD analysis project Ga0154020, IMG submission 109709) | Active sludge microbial communities from wastewater, Klosterneuburg, Austria - Klosneuvirus_20160825_MG | ecosystem: Engineered > WWTP > Aerobic digester > Activated sludge | place... | reverse complement strand
GGGTGGCGCCTGGCTGGCCCGTGACATCGCCGCGAAGTTCCTGGCCATGCAGGCCGCCGCCCGCGCCGATGGCGTCGAGCTCCACGTCCGCAGTGGCTTCCGCACCATCGAACAGCAGCGCTGGCTGTACCAGGCCTGGCGCGCCGGCTTCGGTGCCAAGGCCGCGCGCCCCGGCCACTCCAACCACCAGCTCGGTCGCGCCGCCGACATCTACCTGACCGAGGACGTCTACGCCTGGCTGACCAGGAATGCCCGCCGTTTCGGCTTCCGCCGCACCGTCGCGTCGGAGCCCTGGCACTGGGAGGCCAAGCCCACCCGCGTCAAGCGCGCGCGCCGTCGCTGAGCGCCGCGCCGCGGCTACGGCCGCGACACCGCGCCACGGCCCGACACGTGCGACAATCGGCCTGATGGCGCGCGTGCGAACCACGACCAGGGTCCTCATCATGAGCGCCGCGGCGCTGCTCGGGCTGGCCAGCTGTGGCGGCGGCGACGGCGCTGGCGGCAGTGACGGCGGCGGCAACACTGGCGACGGCGGCAGCGTCGGCGCTCCGCGCTACTTCGGCGCCGCGCACAGCGGCAACTTCTGGCTCGGCCCGGTCGACTACACCGAGACGCAGTGGCACAACGCCTGCGCGCCCACCAACAAGTACCCGGCCCAGATCCGCACCCTCTACGGCGACCACATCATGGGGCTGGCCAACGAGGTCGTCCTGCAGGGCCTCACCGCCAGCCAGGGCCAGCTGTGCGACGTGTGCGCCGAGCTCAGCGCCAACGGCCAGACCGTGATCGCGCGCGTGGTCACCTACGGCCAGGAGACCGGGCCAAACGACATCGACGTCAGCGCATCCATCGACACCGCGCTGACCGCCAGCGCCGGCCGCACGCTGACCTGGCGCTTCATCACTTGCCCGACCAGCTCCCCTCTGCGCTACACCTTCGACGGTCGCCAGTGGAGCAACACCTACTTCTTCCGCGTCTGGGTGCGCAACGCCCGCGTCCCGGTGACCAAGCTCGAATTTCGCATCGGCACTGCCGCCTGGGCCGCCGCCGACCGGCAGAACGACGGCGCCTTCCAGGCCTCCAGCCAGGACTTCTCGCGCGGCTTCTCGCTGCGCGTGACCTCGCTCGACGGCACCACCATCGAGGACAGCATCCCGGGTCTGAACACCTTCGATCCCGACGTCGGCGTGATCTCGCACGGCAATTTCGAGTAACCTCCGCCTTCATGTAACATCATAAGTAGCGTGAAGCGAGACGGTCGACTCTCGGGGGTGCTGCACGTCCTCCTCCACCTGGCGCAGCAGGATGGCCCGGTCACCTCCGAGGTCCTGGCCCAGGCCATGGACACCAACCCGGTCGTCATCCGCCGCATCCTGGCCGGCCTGCGCGAGCGCGGCCATGTGCGCTCCGAGAAGGGGCATGGCGGCGGCTGGACGCTGGCCCGCGACCTCGCCAAGGTGACCCTGCGCGACGTCTACCAGGCGCTCGGCAGCCCCGCGCTGCTGGCGATGGGCAATCGCACCGAGGCGCCCGGCTGCCTGGTCGAGCAGGCGGTCAACGCCGCGCTCGGCAAGTCGTTCGACGCCGCAGAGGCGCTGCTGCTGGCGCGCTTCGGTGAGGTCACCCTGGCCAAGCTGCACGCCGACGTGGTGCGCCGCATGAACGCCGGCGGCGTGCGTCAACTCGGCAAGGTACATCGCTAGAAGGAGAGCCCATGTTCGATGTCGTCATCGTCGGAGGCGGCCCCGCCGGCCTCCAGGCTGCGCTCACGCTCGGTCGCGCCCGCAAGCGCGTGCTGCTGTGCGACGCCGGCCCGCGCCGCAACGCCGCCGCCGTGCACATGCACAACTTCCTGACCCGTGACGGCACGCCGCCGGCCGAGCTGCGCGCCCTCGCGCGCGAGCAGCTCGCCAGCTACCGCAACGTCGAGTTCGGCACCGACGCCATCACCTCGATCACGGGCACGCGCGGCGCCTTCCGCGTGCACACGCCCGAGGGCGTCCTCGACGCCCGCCGCATCCTGCTGTGCACCGGCATGATCGACGAGCCGCCAGCCCTCGAGGGCGTGCGCGAGCTGTGGGGCAGATCGATCGTGCAGTGCCCCTACTGCCACGGCTGGGAGGTCCAGGGGCGGCGCTGGGGCTATCTCGCGCTACCCGGCGCCAGCGCCCACGTCGTCCCGTTCACCACCATGCTGCGCGGCTACAGTCGCGACGCCACCCTGTTCACCGGCGCCACCGTCGAGCTGCCTGCCGACGGCCGCGCGCAGCTCGCCGCCGCCGGTGTTCAGCTCGAGACCGCGCCCATCACGCGTCTGCTCGCGCAGGACGGCCAGCTCGCCGCGGTCGAGCTCGCCGGCGGCCGGCGCATCGCCTGCGACGTCCTCTTCACCCACCCGCCGCAGCGCCAGGTCGACCTGGTGCGCGGGCTCGACCTCGCGCTCGACCCCGAAGGCTTCGTCCGGGTCGAGCCGATGCGCTGCGAGACCTCGGTCCCGGGGATCTATGCCGCCGGCGACCTCACCACGCGCGGGCAGGCCGCCATCCTCGCCGCCGCCGCCGGCATGCTCGCCGCCGCCGCCCTCAACACCGAGCTCACCATGCAGCTCGCCGCAGAGGGCCACGTCTGAGCGCGCGTGGTACCCTGGAGCCATGCGAATCGTGGGATCTCGCCAGGCGCTCGCGCTGCTGGGGTTGGTGTGGCTGGTCGGCTGTGGCGGCGGCTCGTCGAGCGCACCCGCGGCGACGCCCACCACGCCCGCCGATCCCGGCGCTGCTCCCGGGGAGCCCGCCGACGAAGGTGTCCCCGTCGGCGACCCCGGCACCGTGGGCCACGGCGCCGGCCCTGGCTCCGGCCAGGGCTTCGGCTCCGGTCACGGACGCCTCGGCGGCTCGCACCGCGCCAAGCCACCACAGGTCCGCATGGGCGCCACCCAGGTGTCCGGCCGCCTGCCACCCGAGGTCATCCAGCGCATCGTGCGCCAGAACTTCGGCCGCTTTCGCCTGTGCTACGAGAACGGCCTGCGCAACAACCCGAACCTGCAGGGCCGCGTCAGCGTCCGCTTCGTCATCGGCCGCGACGGCGCCGTGAGCCAGGTCCGCAACGGCGGCAGCGACATGATCGACGGCGGCGTGGTGTCCTGCACGGTGCGCTCCTTCTACGGCTTGTCGTTCCCGCAGCCCGAGGGCGGCATCGTCACCGTGACCTATCCGATCATGTTCTCCCCCGGCGGCTGACACCGGCGTCACGGCGGCCGAGCCGGCGCACGTGCTAGAAGTGCGGCATGAGCCAGCGCCCACCTTTCATCGTCTCGGCCCAGGACGTCCCGGAGCGAGCCCACTCCTATCCGCACAGCGAGGAGAAGATGGGACCCATGCGCATGCTCGGCAAGGCAGCCGGGCTGCGGCGCCTGGGCATCAACTTGCAGACCTTGCCCCCCGGGACACGATCGTCGTGGCCGCACGCCGAGGAGGACGAGGAGGAGTTCGTCTACGTCCTCGAGGGCGAGGTCGACTGCTGGATCGACGGCACGCTGCACCGCATGGTGGCCGGCGATCTGGCCGCCTTCCCGGCCGGCACCGGGATCTGCCACGTCTTCATCAACAACGGTGAGCGCGACGTGCACCTCATGGTCGGCGGCGAGGCCGCCAAGGCGCACAGCCGGATCTACTACCCGCTGCATCCGTCCCGGAAGCACGACATGACCTGGAGCCAGTGGTGGGACGACGTGCCGGTGCGCCCGCTCGGCGCGCACGACGGCCAGCCCGACGCGCTGCGCAAGCGCGGCTAGAGGAGACCTACGTCCTCGAGGCAACCAGGTCGTCAAGCGTTGACCGTGGTGGCAATCGTGTGCGCGCGGGAATGGGACGCGGCAGGACAGAGTACGATTCAGCGATGAACCGTGTGCTCGGGGCGATGGCCGCTGTCACCGTGGCGTTCGGTGCCTGGCGGGGCTGCTTGCCAACCCCGAGGAGATCGCAGCGTCATGCCAGGCGCTTGCGGGCGACCTGCTCGGTGCGCTCCACGGGTGAGGCGCTCCAGCCGAGGCATTGTCAGAGGGGGCTGCTACGGTCGCTCGGGTCATGCTCGAGCTCGGCAATCAGCGCTTCGTGGAAGGCCTCCTGCTCGATCCAGGTGCCGGTCCGCTCGATCTCGACGAGGAGGTCGTGGCCGACCTCACGGGGATCCGCGGTGGCGAGCAGCACGCGCAACCGGCTGGCCTCATCGCGATCGAGGGCACGGCCGCGCGTGACGAAGCGGCGGTGGGTCGCGACGTCCATGCACAGGGGTTCGAGGCTGACCGCGGAGCGCCGCGCCAGGCTGCGCAGGATGAGGACTCCCGAGCGATCGAGATCTCCGGCGTAGCGGACCTTGGCCCTGGTGCGCCCCATCATGCGCAGCAAGGTGACGACGGCCCAGTTGGCCTGGCCACGGCCCAGGATGACCAGCTCGCGCCCGGCCGCACCCGCCTTGATCACGGCATCCACATAGTCGAGGAACGGGGTCTGATTCTCGATCACGGTGACGTTGGCGACGAGCTCGGGAATCCGAGCCTCCCGGAGCTGGGGCAGGGTCAGCGCCGAGACCTCGCCTCGCGCGGCATGCCGGGCCACCTGATCGAAGGTCTCCCCGCCCTTGGTGTAGAGCAGCGGACCGAAGCAGGTCACCGCGACGGTCGCCTCGTCGCGAACGATACCGTGGAGCTCGAGCGCCCGCAGGGCGGCCGCGCGCGGGCTGGCGTCCTCGTCGAGGAAGAACACCTCACGCGCGGTCTCCGGATCGTGCGCGAGCAAGGCTTGCCCGAGGCGGCGCAGCCGATCGCTGCCCGGCACCAGCGCCTTGCTACTCCCGAGGACTCGTGCGGCGAAGTTGGCCAGGCGGATCGGGGTTCGGTCGACGAGTGCGGCGTCGATGCAGGTGACGATGGCACCGGCCTCGGCTGCGGCGATGGCGGCATCGCCAGCGTCGCGGGCCAGCGCGCTGAGCTCGCCGAGGCCCTGACTGGCCAGGTCGCGCTCGGCGCCGAGCCAGGCCCGCGCCGGGGCGCTGGTGGCGCTCGCGGCCAGGGCGCCAAGCGCCGTGTCCAGGGCGAGCCTGCAGGCCCGGGCCTCGGCCGCGGGATCGCGGGGCGCCCGGTCGAGCACCTGGTAGAGGAGGTCATCGAGGCCAGTCCCGCGCTCGGACATGGCGCGGCTGGCGCGGACCAGGTCCAGGCGGACGCGCCCGTCCGCCAGCTCGGTCACCGCGCGCGACGAGAACACGCCCTTGAGCGCGACGATGCATTGCTGGCTGGCCGGGGTGGTCACGCGGCTGGGCAGCCGACCGCGCCGCTCTCGCTGGTCCAGGATGTCCGCGAGCACGGCGGCGAGGTCGCTGACCGTGGCCACCAGGTGACGGACCTCCGCCAGCAGGGCCCTGTCCATCGCCCCCATGTTAGCATCGCCCGCTGGCAGGCCGCGGACATGGACGAGCAGCAAAAGGCAGGCTCGATCCGTCTCCTCGGGACGTCACGTGACGAGGCGTTCGACGATGGCGAGGCGCCGCTGCTCAGGCTGGCGTTCAGCACCCCGGTCACCGCACTGCTGACCGCGGAGCGCACCGACGCGTACCTCACCTTGCTCTACGGCATGCTGATCATGCGCCGCTCGCACGAGCTGGAGCCGCTGCACGAAGACCTGTATCGGCGCGTGATCCGTGCCCAGAACGCGCGAGATCCAGGGTACACGCCGGAGTCATTTGCGCAGGATCTGGCCCAGCTCGCCGACTGGGGCGCGCTGGAACGGACGGCTGAAACCCTGCGCATCCGCGGCTACCGCGACAACCGGCGCGAGCGCTTTCGCTACCGACTGAGTGAAGACGCAGTGGCACTCCTGGAATGGCTGGAGGCGCGGTTGCAGGCGCGTCTCCAGGGCCGCCTGCGCGACAGCCGGGACCGCCTGACCGACGTCCTTGGACATCTGCGCGAGACCTTGCGGCTGCTCGACGAGTGGCGGCGCGGCGAGCACGGATCCGAGCGCGCCCGCCGCGCGATCTACCTGCTCTCCGCGCTGGATGACGCGGTCCACGACATCTCGGCCGAGCTGCTCGACTTTCGGGGCGGCATGCTCGGGTTCGCGGCGCGGCCCTATGACCCGGTCGCGCTGCGCGAGGTCCTCGACTGGCTGGAGCGCTACGTCTCGGTGTACCTGGCGCGCGTCGAGGAGCTCAGGACCGACATCCTTGGTCGGGTCGAGGTGCTGGCGCAGCCGCGCTACCGACGCGCCCTGGCGGAGTGTCGCGAGGCGCTGGCCGCGGAGCTGGCCCTGACCCCGCGCGAGCTGCGATCCAGCGCGCCGCTCAGGTCGACCGACGAGCTCATCGATGTGCAGGCACCCTTCTTCGCTGCGGCCGGGGGACTGGCACAGCTGTGCCAGCGTATCGACGACTCCGCGCGCGCCGTGCTGCGCAAGATGCACCGTCACCTCCGGGACCTCGAGCGGCGCAGCGCGCGCTTGCTGGATCTCCGGGCACGTCTGGCCGAGGTCGCCGCCCTCGAGGCGGAGCCCGATGCGCGGCTGGCGGCCTTCACCCGGGCGCTGGTGGGCTCCGCCCACCTGCGGCTCGATCGGCGCACGCCACTCGCCGATGCCCGGGCGCTGCCACCCCTGCCGCGCACGCACAAGGCGTCGCCGGCTGAAGCGACCAGCCGGCCGCTCAGGCCGAAATCGCTCGCGGCGGAGGAGGCCCGGGCGCTGCGCGCAAAGCGCGAGGCCGAATTGCGGGGCTGGCTCGAGGCGCACGTGCTGCACGGCCGTGACCGCGTGGCACTGTCACGCGCGGAGCTCGCGGGGCCCGAGGCGCCACGGCGCTGGCTCGACGTGGTGCGCGCCCAGCTCCTCGGCGGCGGCCGTGGGCTGCCCAGGCTGGGTGTCTCCATCCAGGCCCGCGAGGGCACCGCGCGGCTGGGCGGACCGGAGGTCGGGGTCGAGGCTCCTGACTGCGAGATCGTCGCGAGGCGCCAGCCATGAGCGACTACTTCGAGAAGCTGTCGGCTGAGCGTGTGCGGCGCACTCTCAACGTCCTGCTGGAAGCGCCCTTCTTCTACAAGGCCGACGACCCGGACCTGTTCCTCTTCCTGCGCAAGAACCAGGCGCCGTTTCGCCGCTTCTTCGAGGAGCTGTTCGGCTGGCAGCTGGTGGTCGACGGGCGCGCTGCGCGGGTGGTCAAGGACCGCTGGGAGAACCCCGCTCTGCGCTGGAGCCAGCACGACGTCTTCGATCTCACGCGGCGCGACGACTGCATCGCCTTCCTGCTCGTGCTCGAGTTCCACGAGCACCTCCTGGAGGAGCGCAATGTCTCGGTCGACGACCCGGAGCCGCTTCGATTCCACTTCGGTGAGCTGTTCGCGTGGGCACGCTCGCGCTTCGTCGAGGTGTTGGGGGCGCGCGCACCGTCCGAGGACGGGGTGCGCAAGATCCTGCGCGACCTGATGCCGACCCTGCTGCGCTATCGCTTCCTGAGCGAGCTCGAGCCCTCGCCTGACGAACAGGCCCTGGCCGATCGGGACAACCTCATCTACGAGTGCCTGCCCGGACTCTATCTCTATGACGTGCGTGCCCTCGGACAACCGGCGCTGGCGGCGGCCCTCGAGCTGACGACCTCGGCCGCGAGGGTCGGCGAGCCACCAGCTGAGGACGTGCCGTGAGCGTCGCGCGCGGCCGGCCGCGCCGCCAGTATGCGGTGCGAAGGATCAGGCTCGTCAACTTCCACAACTTCGTCGACGAGACCATCGAGGTCCGCGACGGCGGGCACCTGTTCCTGCTGGGAGACAACGGCGCCGGCAAGACCACGGTGCTCGATGCCCTGCAGTACGCACTGTCGGGCGGCGTGGGTCTCGAGCTGAACGCCGCCGCGCGCGTCGGGGGGCGTCGCGACGAGGGTCGATCGTTGCAGGGCATCGTGCTGCGTTATGACACCGAGCGCGGCCTGCTCAACGAGGGCGGCGCGGTGTCGTATGCGGTGGTGGAGGCCGTCGGCGACGACGGCCAGCCGCTGTGCTTCGGCATGGGCGCCGAGGCCACCACCCTGGAGGCCCGCGTCACCCGCTGGGGGCTCATCAAGCGTGGCGCCCTGGAAGAGCTGCCGCTGCTGGGCGTGGACCGCAGCCCACTCACGCGCGACCAGCTCCGGGACCAGCTCGGCAAGGAGGCCTGCTTCGGCCGCATCGAGGACTACCGTCGCGCGCTGGCCGAGCAGCTCTTTGGCAGCCCTGCGCTGTACGAAGAGGTGTGCCGGTTCTGGTCGATGGCCAAGGCGTATCGCGAGATCGTGGCTGGCGCGCGGGACTTCGGGGTCCTGTTCGCGCGGCTTCTGCCGGGAATCGAACCCGAGATCTTCGGAGAGATCGTGCGCAGCCTGCGCGCCATCGACGAGCTCGAGGTCACCCTGTCGGCCATCGACCAGCAGCGCGGCTACGTCTCCGACCTGATGGCCCTGATAGAGGAGGTCCGCAAGCAACGCGAGGCCATTGCGCGGTATCGCTGGCTCATCCTGCAGCGCAGCCTCGACGAGGGCGCAGTCATGGTGGCGGATGCCGATCGAGAGGGTGCCCTGCTGGCCGAGCAGGTCGCCACGCTGGAGGCGCAGGTGGACGCGGGCCGCGCGCGCCTCGCCGCGAGCGAAGACGCGCTGCGCGCCGCCTCGGCGGGCGAGGCGTTCGACGTCCTGCGCGAGCTTCGCTCCGCGGAGGCAGCTTCGCGAGAACGGTCCGCCGAGGCGCGCACTCTGGTCGTCGAGGCGCGCAGTGGCGAGGCGCGGGCGCAGCGGGCTGGGGAGGGGTTCCGCCGTGCGCGCCACGAGCTCGCAGAGGTTCTGCGCAGCCTGGGAGAGGCGCTGTTCGAAGCCATCGATGCAGTAGTGATGCTGCCCGGCCAGCTGGGGCGGGTGCGCGCCGAGGCGACCCGTGCCATCGAGCAGGCAGCGGGGCTGGCCACGGAGGTCGTCCCCGAGCAGCTCGTGCCCACTGCTGCGGCGGCGCTCGAGGAGCTCGCGGCCCGCGTGGCGACGGCCCGGGGCGAGTTGCTGGCGCGGGGACGCGAGAGTGATCGCGCGCGTCGCGCCGACGACGAGGCGCGGGTCGAGGTGGCTCGGCTCGAAGGGGCCGAGGAGGAAGCGCCGAGTGTTCCCGGATTTTCGCTGGCACTGGCCGCGCTGGCGCGCGACGGCCTTCGTGCCGAGCCGCTGTACCGGCTGCTGCTCCCTCGCGAAGATGCTCCGCCCGAACAGCTGGCGGCGCTCGAGGAGCTGGCCGGGGAGCCGACCCTGGCGGCATTGGTCGCGGAACCAGAGCTGGTGGAGCGCGTGCGGATCTGTGTGCTCGAGGCAGCTCCAGGCATCCGTGTCGTGACCCGCGTGGCTCTCGAGGTCGCTCTGCCAGCCTGGTTGGCCGGACTCCTCGAACCAGGCGCCGGGCTGCAGGAGACCGCGACCGCGGCGCTAGCGACGGCGCTCTCGCAGCCAGCGTCTCTAGGCGAGCTGCTGCCGCCTGACAGCACTGGTGTGGTCGAGCTGCGTGGCGTGACCGCCAGGGGCGCGGCGCGGGCGCCACGGCTGATCGGTGCCCCGGCCCGGCGGCGCGCCCATGCGCTGCGGCTCGAGGCTGCGCGTGAGGCCCTCGCCAGCTCGACGTTGCGGCTGGCCAGCGCCGAGCGTGATGAGCGCGCGGCCGAGCAGGCGCTGGCGCGGCTTGCGCTGGTGGCCGACCGTCTGGCAGCGCTTTCGGGTGCAGCGCTGGTGGCTCGCCACGCCGAGGCGCTTCGAGCCCGCCAGGTGCTGGAGCTGGAACAGGCGACGGCCACGCAGAGCGGACGGCAGGCCGCTGCAGCAGCGGAACGGGCGATCCATGCCGCCGCCTTCGTCGAGGCGTTGCAGGCGCGCCTCGATGGCAACACGGTCGCGGAGCTGGAGGCTCGGCTGGCCAGGCTGCGCGAGCTCGCTGAGGCCGCACGGACGTCGCACCTCCACCTCATGGGCGAGCATGCGGACGCAAGGGCGAGCCTCAAGCAGGCACGCGAGCGCGCAGGGCGGTTGGTCTCCGAACAGGCCGGACTACGCGAGCAGTTGATCGTCGCAGCGCAGCAGCTTCGCAGTCACCTTCCAACCACCATGGACGACGACGCTCTGGAGCGCTATGTGCGGGTCGACCAGCGCGGCAGCCAGTTCCGCACCACGGCCGCAGTGCAGGAGCGGCTGCGCGAGGCGGAGCGCGTCGAGCAGAGCGCAGCCGATGAGGTCGGCGGTGACGGCAGCAGAGGTGTGCGCAATCTTCGCTACGCAGGCCAGTTCGGCTTCAGCTACGACCGGTCGGCGAACCGGATCGCGGATCGTCGTGGTCAGGCCGCCAGCGGGATCCTGGCCCAGCTCGAGCACGATCTGGCGGAGCAGCGCGGGCTGGTGAACGACCGCACGCGGCAGCTCATGGACACTGTCGTGATGGGCACCCTGGCCCGTCAGCTCCAGGATCATGTCGAGCAGCTCCAGCGCACGGTACGGGACATCAGCCGGCTGCTCGGGGGACTCACCTTCGGGCGTACCCAGTACCAGTTCGTGGTGACGCCCCGCGCCGACCGCAAGGAGCTGGTCGAGATGGTGCGCAGCATCTCGATCCTGAACGAAGAGAGTCGTCGCCAGTTTCGCGCCTGGATCGACGAACGCATGGGCGAGCTCAAGCAGGTCGGCGACGACGGCGTTCCCGATGTGCTCGACTACCGACTCTGGTTCGACTATCGCCTGCGCATGCGCAGCGCCGGCAGCGAAGGCGTCGAGCTCACGCGCGAGCTCCGCACGCTGGGCTCGGGTGGCGAGCAGGGCGTGCCCAACTATCTGCTGGTGCTGGCGCTCGCCAAGCTGATGTTCGACAACGCCGAGGCGCGGCTCCGACCGGTCCTGTTCGACGAGGCCTTCTATGGCATCGACGCCGGCCGGCGCGATCAGCTGCTGCGCTTCGCGACCGAGCTCGGCCTGCAGCTCTTCGTCGCGTCCCCCGACCAGGACGGCGTCAGCGCCGCAGTCCAGCACGCCACCACCCTCTTCGTCGTCAAGGACGCCAACTGCGACGTCCACCTGGCGCCCTACCACTACTGGAACCGATCCTCGATCGCCCAGACCTCGCTGTTCGACTCCACTCCAGTCGAACCGCCACCAGAGTCCGCGGAGTGCCGCGTCGCACCGGCCCCGCCTCTCCCAGGCGCGACCGAGTAACTCGAGGAGCGCGACTCCAGAATCGTGGTTCCCACTCGTGTCCTGGAAACACGAAGGGCCCCGCAACTGCGCGGAGCCCTTCATGCTTCCGCTGGAGGTGTGGGGGATCGAACCCCCAGGCCTCCAGAGTGCGATTCCGGTAGAACAGCACAAATCAGGCTGTTTTCGAACAACTCGTGGTTCCCATCGTGGCAAGACGCCAACGATTCTGACTTGTTGAGGTGGGAACCACCAATCTGCTGGACCAAGCCCTGTATGTC
>Ga0154020_10009038_pt1 | contig 11499 bp, 9 predicted proteins | sample Klosneuvirus_201_FD_109709 | JGI IMG/M metagenome (GOLD analysis project Ga0154020, IMG submission 109709) | Active sludge microbial communities from wastewater, Klosterneuburg, Austria - Klosneuvirus_20160825_MG | ecosystem: Engineered > WWTP > Aerobic digester > Activated sludge | place... | reverse complement strand
GAGCAGCAGGCGCACGGCCTCGGCGCCGATCTCGGCCAGCGGTTGATGCACCGTGGTGAGATTGAAGAGTTCGGCGGCATCGATATCGTCGTAGCCAATGATGGACAGCGTGGCCGGGATCGTAAGCTCGGTGTATTTCGGCAGGCTGAGGAGGTGGAGGGCGACGCGGTCGTTGACGCAGACCAGTCCGGTCAGCCCGGAAATGCGGCGCAAAAAGGCCTTCGACAGCGCGGCGGGTTTATCCTCGGGCCGCAACAGCCAGTCAGCCTGGATCCGGGGCCCAACCGGCAGCCCGACCTCGTTGTGCGCCTTGGTAAACCCCATCCAGCGCTCCTCCTCGAAGGTGTCCGCACCCTCGCTTTTCGCGGAGCGACCGACAAATCCCAGCCGCCGGTGCCCGAGTCCGAACAAGTGTTTGGTCGCCAGGTAGCCGCCCTCAAAATCGTCATCGACGACGTAGCTGACGTCCGGCCGGTAGCGCGCATCGACCCGCATCACGACGACAAACGGAATCCCGTGCGCCTTGAGCGTTTCCACCGCCTGCGAGCCCTCATTGCGGGTCGGCCAGACGAGCATGCCGTCACATTTGCCGCGGGCGATGAGATCGTCGATCGCCTGACGCTCAAGCTGCGGGTCGCCGAGGTGCGGGCGGACAATGACATCATGACCGAACTTCGCCGCCTCCTGCTGAATCCCCTCGATCAGCTTCGTGTGTTGTCCACCGAAGCCGTAACTGAGCCCTCCAAGGATGGCCGCGAGATTGTTGGTCCGCGCTCGCTTGAGACGGGTGATAAAGGTCCCCCGCCCGCTCTGTTTGTCCAGTAGGCCCTCTTTCACGAGCGTCGCGACCGCCTTGCGGATGGTGAGAAAATTGACCCCGAACTCCTCCGCCAGCACCCGCTGACCTGGGATCTGATCCACGTAAGCGCCGGAAACGATCCGATCCCGCAAGGTGGACGAAATCAGGTGATGCTTCTTGGCCGTCTTCGGCAAATCCGGGGCGCTCATTCGCAACGTATACCGGTGTCCGCTCAAACCAGACAAGCTGCAAACCTTGCCTGCCTCACCGCCAGAGGGAGAAACGATCGAAATCACCTTGACCATCCCGTCGCGTAGCATATCGGTATGTATATCAGATGCTCAAAACCCCTCTCCTCCATCCCGAGATCCTGCGTGCCCTCGCGGCCGCGGGTCACGGTTCCCGGGTGCTGATTGCCGACGGCAACTATCCTCTCAGTACCGGCACGCCCGCCACGGCCGCGCGCGTCCACCTCAATCTCCGCCCGGGCTGCGTGACGGTCACCGAGGTGCTTTCCACCCTCGCCGCAGTCGTGCCGATCGAGTCGGCGCTGGGCATGCAGACAAGGGATGGCAAGGAGGCGCCGATTCACGGAGAGATCGCCGGACTACTCGGCTCCGAGGTGCCCTTTGCGCTCAAGTCCCGGCAGGATTTCTACGGCGAGGCCCGCTCGGCGGATACCGCGCTCGCGATCGCCACGGGCGAACAGCGACGCTTCGCCAACATCCTTCTGACCATCGGAGTCGTTCGGTTGCCCGACGATCACAGCTGAACCCATGTCAGCGACATCCCTGACCATGGAGTTGCGCCCCTGCGGGCGGAGCGGCCTCAACCTGCCGGTCATGGGACTAGGCACCTGGGCCTTCGGCGGCGGCACCTACTGGGGTCCGCAGGATCAAAGCGACGTGGACGACGTCGTGGCCCGTGCGCTCGATCACGGAATCAACTATTTCGATACGGCAGAGATGTACAACGCCGGGGCGAGCGAAACCTCCCTCGGACTGGCTCTGCGCGGCCGGCGCGATCAGGCGCTGATCGGAAGCAAGGTCAGCCCGAGTCACACCCGGCCCGCCGCCCTGCGCGCGCGGTGCGAGGCCAGCCTGCGCCGTCTCGGCACGGACCGGATCGATCTCTACATGGTCCACTGGCCGATCCACGCCAATTCGATCCGGCACTTCACGGATGATCCTGATCTCATCGCCCGTCCGCCGACCGTGGAAGAAGCGTTTCTCACCCTCGCGGAGCTGAAGGCCGAGGGAAAGATCCGTCACATCGGGGTGAGTAATTTTGGCACCCGACAACTGGCCGAAGTGAGTGCGGTCGGCGTGCAACTTGCGGTCAACGAGCTGCCCTACAATCTTCTGATGCGCGCAATTGAGACCGAGATCCTGCCCTATTGCCGGCTTCACGGGATCGGAGTGATCGGATACATGGCGCTGATGCAGGGTGTGCTCGCGGGGGACTTCCCGTCATTCGACGCGCTGTCGCCCATGCGCACCCGCACCCGCCACTTTTCCTCGCAGCGCACCGGATCGCGCCACGGGGAGGCGGGCGTCGAGCCGCAAACCTGGCGGGCGGTCGAGGCCCTTCGCCGGATTGCCCGCGAGGAACGCGTGCCGCTCGCCGACCTCGCGATTGCGTGGGCGCTCAGCAATGCCGACATCACCTGCGTGCTCGCCGGCTGCCGGACCTTGACCCAGCTCGACGAAAACGCCCGCGCCGTCCACCTGGAGCTGACCCCGGACACGATTCGGCGGCTGGACGACGCGGGCGATGAGGTTTTCCGCCTGCTGGGTCCCCATTCTGACTACTATCAGGGCGTCGCGGACTCCCGGACTTGGTGATCCGTTGCGAGCGTCCCCCACCTCCCCATAAGCTAACCCCACGCATGACCCCGTCTCCCCCTCCCGCTCCGGACCCGGACGCGGAACCGCTTCGCCTGCGCTGGGTGATGATCGGCTTCGCCTTCTCCGCGACCGTCCTCAACTACCTGGATCGTCAGGTGCTGTCATTCGTCAAGGCCTCCCCGGAGTTCCAGCAGACCGTGCCGGTCTCCGACGAGCTCTTCGGCATTCTCAACGCGTGCTTCATGGGTGCTTACGCTCTCGCCAACGGGCTCTCCGGGCCGTTCATCGACCGGGTGGGAACAAAGATTGGCTATGCGGTGTGCATGGTCTGGTGGTCGCTCGCCGGCATCGCCCACATTTTCGCCCGCGGGCCGATTTCCCTCGGCGCCTGCCGCGTGCTGCTCGGCCTCGGTGAAGCGGGCAACTGGCCCGCGGCCGCCAAGCTGGTCGGAGAGTGGTTCCCTACCCGCGAACGCGCCCTCGCCTCCGGCATCTTCAACAGCGGTGCTTCGATCGGCGCGATTCTTTCCCCGCTCTTGATCGTGTGGATGGTGTCCTCATGGGGATGGCAAAGCGCCTTCATCGTCATGGGTGCCCTCGGGCTCGTTTGGACGGTCGCGTGGTGGCTGGTCTACCGCCATCCGCCACAGAGCGCCGCCGAACAGCGGGCGCCACGCGTGCCGGCAGCCCAGCTTATCCGCACCCGTTTCGTAGCCGTGTTTACCTTGTCGAAGTTCTTCATGGACCCGGTCTGGTACTTCATCGCGTTCTGGTTCCCTTCGTTCCTCAGCAAGGTCCATGGCGTCGCGTTTACCATGAAAGACATGGGATGGAAATCCATGATCCCGTTCATCGCGGCCGCGATCGGCAATGTCGCCGGCGGTGCGCTCACGGGTCTGCTTATCCGTTCCGGCATGCCCGTCAACCGCGCTCGCAAGACCGGGGTAACCGTATTCGCACTTCTGATGCTCAGCATGATTCCGGCAATCTTCACCCCCAACGTCGGTCTCGCCATCGGCCTCGTCTCGCTCGCCGCATTCGGGTACGCGGGCTACACGGCCAACACCCTTGCCTTCCCCGCCGAAGTCTTCCCGAAGAAGGCCCTCGCCTCGGTCTGGGGCCTCGCCAGCGTCGGTTCGGGACTGGGCGGAATGCTCTTCAGCTACCTGTCAGGTTTTCTGGTCGAACGCTTCGGCTACACTCCGGTCTTCATCGGCTATGGCATCATGCCCATCATCGCCGTGACCCTGGTCCTCTTTGGTCTCGGCCCGCTGCGCCCGCACCCGCGCTTCTCTCCCACGGAGTAAGCGCGTCGACACCAAAGGAAACGCCTCAGCGAGGCCACCTACATCGGAAGGCTCGGAGTCCGATCGGGTTCGAGTTCGAGCCCTTCCCCCTTTCCCCGCCCCCATTAGGGCGGTCCGTCATTCGCGTTCGTTCGCATCCCTTCGCGGTAAAAGAATCAGGGAGTCCGATCTCCAGAGCGTCATCCGCAGATGACGGCAGATGTCCGCAGATTCGGAGGTTCGGAGATTCGGAGGGTCATCTGCGAAAAACTGACCTGGGGCGACAGCGCGTTGGCCGACAACTTGACTTGCACCAAGAACGCGGCCGAACAGTATATCGGTGTGCATATCGCCTGGATGTCATTGATCTCCCCGAGTTCGGCGGCGCTCGCCCCGCCCCGTCGCGCGGTCTCCGCTGGATTCGCCTCTTTGAGAATTCCGCCTCCCCGTCCTCCACGCTTGGCGAATCTCGCGATAGCACCACGCTCCCGAAGCCCTTTCTCCATGACCTTGTCCTCGGTCTTTCTCGCCGCCGTTGCCGCCTGCTCCCTCGTGGTGTGCGCCGGTGGCGCCAATGTCAGCCAACTGGCCAGACCCGGACCTGACGGGAAGCTCGTCTATGCCGCCCTCCCGCCCAACGGCGACACCCTGCTGGATTTTTCGCACTGCGGCTATGGCGGGGGCGGTGTCGCCCTTCCCGTTGCGACCGTGAAGGCGCGGGTCGAGCCCGCGGCGATGGGCGATGACACCGCGCGTATCCAGATCGCCATCGACGAAGTGGGCCGGTTACCGCGCGGGGCCGATGGGTTGCGAGGGGCCGTGCTGCTGGCCCGGGGCACCTATCGCGTCTCCGGATCCCTCAAACTCTCGGTCAGCGGGGTGGTGCTGCGCGGCGAGGGCCGGTCTCCCGACGGCACGGTCCTGATCGCCACCGGCAAAGAGCGGCGAAACCTGATCGAGGTCAAAGGCACCGGCGCGGCTCGTCCGGTCGCCGGGCGTCGCCATCGGATCACGGACGCGCTTGTTCCGGTCGGGGCGCGCTCGTTCCAGGTCGAGAACGCCCAGGGCCTTCGCGTCGGCGACCCGATTTTCGTCCGGCGAATCGGCAATGCCGCCTGGATCTCCTTCATCAAGATGGACGCCATCCCGGCCCGCCCCGGTCCCAAGAACACCACGCGGCAGTGGGACCCCTTCGATCTGCCCTTCGATCGGCTGATCACCCAGATCGAAGGCAACCGGGTGACGGTTGATGCGCCCGTCGCCTGTGCCATCGAGGAGCGCTGGGGCGGCGGGGACATCCAAGTCTATGCGGATCCCGGCCGCGTGGAACAAGTCGGCGTTGAGTACCTGCGCGGCGTCTCGGAGTTCGATCGCAGCATCAAGGCTGACCACCGTGACAAACCCGGTTACTTCGCGGATGAGGAGCATGCGCTGTTTCTGGTGAACTTCGATCATGCAAAGAACAGTTGGGCGCGCGACCTGACCGCGGTGCACTTTTATCACGGCGTATCCAAGATCGAGCCGGGTGCCAAGTGGATCACCGTACAGGACAGCGCCAGCCTCGAGCCGGTGTCGAAGATCGACGGCGGGCGACGGTACCCGTTCGCGATCAACGGCCAGCTCAGTCTCGTCCTCCGCTGCGACTCCGAGGGTGCGCGCCACGCCTTCGTCGTCGGCAGCCGGGTGCCCGGCCCGAATGCGTTTGTCTATGGCGTATCCCGCGGGGAGTTCGGCACCAGCGAGCCGCATCATCGCTGGTCTGTGGGAGGACTCTACGACAACATCCGGTCTGACATCTCGTTTCAGGACCGCCAGTGGATGGGAAGCGGTCACGGTTGGGCCGGAGCCAACTATGTCGCCTGGAACACCCGCGGGACACTGGTCTGTCAGCGCCCTCCTGGCGCGCAGAATTTCGCGATCGGCCATGTGGGAACAAAGGATCCCGGCGCCCACCCCCGCGAAGACGGTCATTGGGAGTCGCACGGCCAGCACGTCATGCCGGAGAGTCTGTACTTTCAACAGCTTCGGGACCGCCTCGGCCGCCCGCCACCCGGAGCGGGGCCACGACCGGCCCGCTGAGAGGCTCGCAGGCAGCGGGCAAACCGGAGCACTCGCGCCTTGCACCGCGGTGCGCGGGGTGAGAATTTCCCGCCGAGGCTCACCGCTTCGTACCCCATGGCCAACCTACTCTTGGTGGATTCCAACGAAGTCGCGCAGCGCGCGCTCAGGGGACTGCTGAGCCGCGGTTCCCACCGATGCGCGGTCGCACCCTCGGCCGACGAGGGATGGCGATTCCTGCGCGAATTCGTCGCGTTCGACTTGGTGGTGGTGGAGCTGACACTGCCCGGCGAAAACGGAATCCGGCTGCTGCAAAGGATCCGCTCCGATCCGCTCCTGAAGAACATTCCGGTGATCATCTACACGGCGGTGGCGGATCCGAAAGTAGTGAAGGCCGTTCTGACCGTCGGGGTGCAAAACTACCTGGTGAAACCGTTCCGCGAGGAGGTGCTTTACCGGGAGATCGAAAAGGCGCTGAAAACGCCGTGGCGCGCGATGCACTTTGAAGAGGAGAAATCCTTCTGCGCGCAACTGGAGTTGGATCCGGCGGAATTGCGGCGGCGCCGGCTGGAGTTGGAAAGCGCACTGGAGCCGACCGGTCGTTTCCTTGCCCTGCAAGCCGGGGCCGAAAAGCCTTCGCATGCAGAAGTGCTGCGGCAGGTGCTGGCGCTGAGCGAGAAGGCCGAGGAGGCGGGAGTCTGGGCGGTCGCCGAGTACCTCGCCGGGGTCAAGGCGAGCGCCGAGAAAGGGGATCTGTCACCGGTACGCTGGGCGGAGAAGGACTTCGCGTGGATGGGCCAGCTGTTGTTCGACCATCTGCACCCGGGGATGCTGAAGGTGTCGGGTTTTGGTGAAGACGACCGCCACGCTGCCGAGGAGGCGCAGCGGCGCTCCCTCTGGTTGGAGGCCGACGTCCTCCACGGCGGTCCGCTCCTTGAGGCCGGCGTCCTCGAGGCGGAAACCGACAAGCTCGCCGGCTGCCCGGTCGTTGACACGGTGCTCGCCGCTTTCCAGATGTCCGCGGATCGTTCGGGAAGCAACCTCCAGCAAGTCGTCGATCTGGTGGTCCAGGATCCAGGTCTCGCCTGCACCGTCATGGCTGCGGCGAACAACCTGCGACACGATGAGATGACCGCGATTGAAGACCTCGCGGGTGCAGTGAGCTTGATGGGCAGCGAAAGACTGGCGAATCTCGCGAAACAGATCCCGTGGGCCAAAGAGGAATCCATGTTCGTCCCACCCCTATCGTGGCCGCAGTTCTGGCGTTTCCAGGTCGGCGTGGGTCGTTTGGCGCGGGTGATCTGCGAGTACCTGCAGTTCAATAACTCCACACCGGTGGCTTATCAGGCCGGGCTGATGCATGACATCGGCAAGCTGGTGCTGATCCACCTTCACCCTTACGCGCTGGAAGCCACCGTCCGCCACGCGCGGGCCCACAAGGTGCCGCTTCATCTGGCGGAGCGCCGCTTCCTGAGTTGCGATACCCGCGCGCTCGGAGAGCGGCTCGCGCGACGCATCGGCTTGCCGGAACGGTTTTGCGCAGTGATCCGCTACGTGGAGCGACCCCTGGAGGCGGAATCGGGCGAAATCGGCGAACTGGTCTGCGCGGTCGCGCTGGCGCGGGAGCTCTGCCTGCATCATCATGTGGGATACTGCGGCGATCCGGCCGAGGACAGCGCCCCGGCGGTCGAGCAGACCCAGGCTTGGACCGCAATTCGGCCACGTCTCTTCCCCGGTTTCAAAATGGGCGAGTTCGAAATCCAGGTTCGCCGGACTTGCTTCGAACTCAAGGAATCCTCCCACGGATGATCCGCCGGCCGGATCGGCGTCCGACGGTTGCGCTGGACCTGCCCGCACCTCCTCCCAGCGCGTCCGACGCACGGAAACTCAGCCAGGTGAGAACAAAATCTGTCCATTTCGAGATCGACGTTCGCCGTCTCGCCCAAACGCTGCTTTCCCGGGCCAACTTTCCCAGTCCATTCCCCCGACCCATGCTTCCCCTTCTTGTCACGCTCCTCGCCTCCCTGTTCCTGACCGCGACGGCCGCCTTCCCGGCGGCGCAGCCCAACGTGATTGTCATCATGGCCGATGACCTCGGTTTCGGTGACCTCTCGTGTTACGGGGCCACGGCATTCAAGACCCCGCACATCGACCAACTCGCGGCTGAGGGTCTGCGTTTCACCAGCGGCTACAGCACCGCATCAACCTGCACGCCGACACGTTATTCGTTCCTCACCGGTTCCTACGCCTTCCGCCGCAAGGGTACCGGCATCGCGCCACCCAACGGCCACCTCGTCGTCCCTCCCGACGCCTTCACCATCGCCGACCTCGCCAAGACTGCCGGATACCGGACCGCCGTCATCGGCAAATGGCACCTCGGCCTCGGCATCGAGGGTCGTGGACCCGACTGGAACGGCTCGATCAAGCCCGGCCCGCGCGAAATTGGCTTCGATTACAACTTCCTCCTGCCGACCACCAACGATCGTGTGCCGCAGGTCTATGTCGAAAGTGATCGCGTCGTCGGCCTCGACCCAAACGACCCGCTCTGGGTCGGCGACCGCAAGCCTGCGGAAGATCATCCCACCGGCATCAGCCATCGCACGACGCTGAAAATGGACTGGTCGCACGGCCACAACGGCACGATTCACAACGGCATCAGCCGGATCGGCTTCTACACCGGGGGAGAGGCCGCGCGTTTTCGCGACGAAGATCTCGCGGACAAGTGGGCCGAAAAATCAAACGCATGGCTCGAAGCCAACCGCAACCACCCCTTCTTCCTTTTCCTCGCGTCACACGACCTGCACGTCCCGCGCATCCCGCACGAGCGATTCCAGGGCGTCACCGGTCTCGGATACCGTGCGGACTCGATCGTCCAGCTTGACTGGCAGGTGGGCGAGCTGATGCGGACGCTCGACCGCCTCGGCCTGACCGATAAGACCCTGATCGTTTTCTGTTCTGACAACGGCCCGGTGATGGACGACGGCTACAAGGACCTCGCCCTCGAGAAACGCGGCCAACACCGCGCGGGCGGACCCTATCGCGGCGGCAAATACAGCGTCTACGAGGGTGGCACTCGCACCCCGTTCATCACTCACTGGAAGGGCCGCATCACCCCCGGGGTTTCTGACGAGATTGTCTCCACGATCGATCTCGCCGCCAGTCTCGCGGCACTCACCGGCACACCTCTCCCGGCCGACGCGTGCCTCGACAGTTTCGACGTCTCCGCCGCGCTGCTCGGGCGCCCGGGCGCCCGGGGCCGCGAGCACCTCGTCCAGCAGGACAACGGCGGCGACGGCAATTTTGGCTTCCGGGTTGGTCAATGGAAACTCGTTCGCTACGACACCAAGTCGGCCCGTAACCTCGTGGTCGAACAGACACTCGCCACCACCAAGGTCCCGCAGTTTCAACTCTTCGATCTTGCCAAGGACCCGTTCGAAACGACCGACGTACTCGCGCAGCACCCTGAGAAGGGCGAAGAACTCAGAGGGCGTCTCGCCGCCCTCATCGCCGCAGGTCGCAGTCGATAACCCGAAGGCCCTCCACGAGGACCGTCACCACCCGGCTCCCCGCTGAATCACAGCTGCCGGCGGCGCCAGGACCGGAGTCCGCCAGCAAAGCGACCGGCTCTGAGCCGGTTGACATCAGGTGATCCTGAACCCAAGCGCGTTCAACTCGACCAGGTGAAACGGGGCGCTGGACAGCACCTCCTGCATCAATGTCAACGCTTCCGCCAAGGTCGGCCGCGAAATCACCGAAGCTCCATCGAGCGAGTCGTGCACCTGCACCTCCCAGGAACCGGTGGCCTCGTCCCCGGTGTGAAACACCGAGCCGTGAAGATAATTGCCCGCCAAACCCGGATTCGGCCCGGCGCCGGGAACGAGAAACAGCGCGTGCAAGGGATCGTGCACAGCGGCCACACCCTGCTTGGCGCGGTGGTGGGCCGGTTTTCCAATCACCATCACTCGATCCTTCTCCGCCCGGGCGCGCAGCGCCGGCGGCAAGGATTGCACGTAGCGATCGTAGATGGAGCCATTCGACTCAAGCGCCTCCTCGGAAATTGCCCCAGCCATGAACGCCTCCAGATTCTCCGCATAAAACGACGGAAGTGACGCGAGCGACCGCGCGGTGACATACCCTCCCTTGTGATCGGCATGCACATACACGCGTCGCGCCGCGATCAGCCGCGTCAAAGCGTCCTGAAAGGTGGGCGTCACCGCCAGCGCCCCGATCGGACTGTGCTCAATTTTGTCGAGAATACTCTGATCGAACTCAGCGTGGGGATCTTGGGACATAGGAGGTGGGCAACGACGCGGCGAACGGGGAAAACGAAACGTGGCAGACTCATACCCCCAAAGCAAGACGTTGCCCACCACCCGATTCCTGTCTCTCCTGTGTGTCCGCATGACACCATTCGCCCTGCCCACCGACTATGCCCGCGTGAAGCGGGTGAATAGTTTCGATGAACTCGTTTCCACCCGATTCGCCGGCGGCGTCAATGCCCTCTGCTGGCAACGCACGCTTCCGGGCGACTTCGGCGAAGTCGTCAGCCAATTGGTCGTCAGCGAGGGTATCACCACGCTGGACGAATCACGCCTGAACACCCTCCGCGTGAGCGCGGCGGGCCGGATCGCCATCGACGTGCTCGTGGAGGACCAGCGCTTGCTCCGGGTTCACGGGCTCGCTCCCACTCTCGACTGCATTCACGCCTACCCGCGGGACGAGGAACCCGAAATCGTCCGCACCGACGTCTACTCCTTCCACGCCGACAGCGCGACGGCGGAAACCGACACCTACCTTTGCACCTACCACGGCCCTGCAAGCGAAGGCCTGCGCAATGAAGAGGCGCAGAGGCGGGTCGATCTCGCGGATATCCGCTCCGAGCTGCTCAAGCGTTACGGTGGCAAGGATGACGACGATTTCCTCACGTACTTGAGCGAGCACTGCTACGACCTCCATTACGCGCCGGTCGCGAATGCGCGCCCCTTTTCTTTCGGCCAGGGCAATCTCTGGCGCATCGCCGTCGAATATCCCGGATGTCCGGTGCCTCCGTGTATCCACCGGGCGCCGGACAATGTCCCCGGCCAGCCACCGCGCTTGCTGCTGATCAGCTGAGCCAAAAAAGGGAGCCTGGAGCGGGCCCCCGCTGACTGAGCAGGATCAGCTCCTGCGCGAGTCTGAGCGGCCGCTAAAGCAGGATGAAACACGCCGAAAGAATGGCCGTTGGGATGAGTGCCCCCAGCAGCAATCCAATCGGGCTGACACCGTCCGGGAAGAAGCGCTGGAGGATGTTCTGGCCCGCCGGGTTCGGGGCGTTGGCAATCACCGTGAGACCGCCACCGGTCACCGCGCCCGCAACCACGGCATATTTCAGCGGATCGGTAAATCCGGGAACCAGAGTCGCCAGGTAGGTGATGGCCGCGTTGTCATTGAGCGCCGTCAGGATGGTCGCACCAAAAAAGAGCGGCAGCTCCGTCAGGCGCGTCAATACCGGCTCGATCCACCACGCCTG
>Ga0154020_10009037_pt1 | contig 11499 bp, 13 predicted proteins | sample Klosneuvirus_201_FD_109709 | JGI IMG/M metagenome (GOLD analysis project Ga0154020, IMG submission 109709) | Active sludge microbial communities from wastewater, Klosterneuburg, Austria - Klosneuvirus_20160825_MG | ecosystem: Engineered > WWTP > Aerobic digester > Activated sludge | place... | reverse complement strand
TCCTCGATATTTTTTTGTAATTTCTCTGATTTTCATTTTATTGATTTTAGGTGAACCCCTTCGCGGAGACTCCCGAGGGCCACGTCTATTGCGCTGACGCCAAGATCAATTTCGACGACAATGCTGCCTTCCGCCAGCAGGAGGGTATGCTCTCCATTTCGTCTCCTTTCCGTTTGTCTTGGTTCTCACCCACCTTTCAGTTTTCGGATTGCACGATCCTGAGCTAGACGATCCTCGCGAGGCTGATGCCGCCAAGGTCGGTATTAACTATGTTGCCATGGACGGCAACATTGGTTGCATGGTCAACGGCGCCGGTCTTGCCATGGCCACCATGGACATGATCAAGTACTATGGTGGTGAGCCCGCTAACTTCCTCGATGTCGGTGGCTCTGCCTCGGAGCAGCAGGTCTATGAGGCTTTCCGTATCATCACATCTGACCCTCACGTCAAGGCTGTCCTCGTCAACATCTTTGGTGGTTCGTCTTTTTTGCCGTTCAGATGGTGCTCGAGGTCATTCTGAATCTTTTCTTATCTTAGGTATCATGAAGTGCGACGTTATTGCCAGCGGTGTCGTTAGCGCTGCCAAGAAGCTCGGCCTCAAGGTCCCCCTCGTCGTCCGCCTTGCTGGTACTCCTTTCGTCTTTCCTAGCATTCCCCCAACGATCGCCCCAACGCTCATTGTTCACTTGCTATCTCTCAGGCACCAACGTCGAGCTCGGTAAGAAGATCATGGAGGAGAGCGGCCTGCCGATCATCACTGCCAATGACCTCGACGATGCTGCCCAGAAGTCCGTCGCTGCCCTCAAGTCCGCCAAGTAGAACACTTCCCTCCATTTTGCCGTCATTCTCTTCCGTAATTCAAATCGTCGAAAAGTCGAGCAGCAGATGTTTTTGTTTAAGTCCGCAATCTGTCCTCTGGAAATAAAATGTAATTTTTTCGAGCTCTTATGAATATTCGGACAAGAAACAATACAGGCAAGGAGGACGCGGCGGCGATAGGACTTCATTCCCGCCTTTCCCGTGGTACGGTACTGCTAGGGACCTCTCCAGCCACTCTACTTATGATTATAATCAGGGCCTCAAAGAAACGTATGCGTTGAGCGAAAGCTGGAGTCGGTTTTGAAGGGCATTGATCGAAATCTTCTGGTGGAAGTTCGGGTGGAATACTTGCGTGAATCAACTTTTACTCGTTGAAGTCTCTTCAATTTTAGCGGTTGCAAGTCGATTAACACCGCCGGCGGCTACTGAAGTACAAGAAGCAATCATTCATCCACATGCAGAGAGGTGGATTGACTGAACTAATCCTCCATGTTTTTGCTGATTGGAATGCGGACCCCCACTACCACGATTCCCATTGTTTCTCGTTCTACCCAGTTTCTAAGCTATCGCTCAAGAAAGAAGTTATACAGCGCGGCATGACCAAGATAGGGCGCGTTTGGCTTGACTGGCTTCCAGATAATTCACAGCAACGAGGCATTGGGATAAATTGAATATGAATGAATTGATCTCTAATTATTCACTTTGAGAACTTAGATCTTGACATCAGACGTCAGGATCTTGAGACCAAATGGCTGGCTCGTATATCTCTGTCCGCGCTTCAACACGCCCTCCTCGTGCGGCATGAGACGAATATTAGTCTTCTTTTTTGTCTTCGGGTCAATGTATTTGAGTGTGGGAGTCCCATGACGTCCCGTCAACAAATCCGATTGCCAGTGATGGAAGAATTTGAAGAGGATGAGCTCAGACAAGCTACCACGCGGCAACTTCAAGAAGGAATTGCGAGCGTTCGCCAAGAGAATTTCGTGCAAGGTAATTAGATGTTCAGGTCGAAGGGTGATTCCCGCGCACACCTCGAGCACGCAGCTTTGAACGTTGTAGATCTCCAGGTAGGATTGGATGGCTGCGCTCACGGTTTCGGGCTCAAATAGTCGAACAACCTTTGGTAATATGATCTTCCGGGAACTCGAGTCTTTGTTGAACCCAAATTTGACAAAGAGAGCGTGTTGGGCGATAAACAAGCGGTGCATCTCGGTGGTTATTTGAAAGTCGTAATTCAAGCCGTCGTTATCACAGAGATCCTCAATCCTAGAACATAACGATCGCAACAACTTCGGCGTTATGATTTTGGAGAGCGGGACAATCTTGTCGAAAGCCAACACATCATCCGCCACCGGAAGCATAAGGCTGCCCAATGTCTCGCCATGCATTGATACGGATTCGAGATCAATCAGATCCCCGCCATCGGCGATCGCTTGCTGAAGGAGAGAAACACAACCAGTCTCGGCTATGTAGTGTATGGGCGTGCGATCAGCATATTGCTTGTTCCGGCTTCCATACCCCGCAATGGCGCATAAGAGCAATATGAGAACATCATTCTCGCAATAGTGGGGCTGGGTGGTGACCACTGGCAAGTAGGCCCATGGGTCGATGAATTCGTGGGCATGAGGGCGAAGCGCATATGGCAGGAGGGATTCGCAATAGGCTGATCTTATTGGCTCTGATTTCATGGCCAAATCGAAAGGAGTATCGCCGAAAGAGTTCTTGTGGCGAACCAAAGCGGGGTACTTTTCAACAACATATGATATGAATTCGGCGTCTTCCTCACCCAGCCACTCATCTCCCACAAGTGGTTTCTCTTCGAAAACGGTGCAGTGCAAAATATTGTTGCCAGAGTTATCGGTAGCCAATGGATCCAGGCTGAATTCATTTACGCACGTCAAAAATAATTCCAACGAGGGACGGAGTGCCAGAAAGTGCAAGACTCCCCTTCCATTGGACCACGTTGCTGCAGGGTTAGGATGCATCCTCAAAACTCTTTCGAGGTCGCTCTTGTTCGGGCAGGAGGCAGCGAAAGCAAAGAGAAACGAAGGTCGATTCCCCGCTAGGGTCAGGAAAGAGCAAGGGAATACTTTCTCTCCGAACTTGTCGAAGAGGGAGAGGAGGCAATCCTTGCTCAATATGATAGAGTTAGCAACGTCAGCCAATTCGAGGCTGCCATCTGAAGTCGGCTTCGTAATCCTAAGGCGCATTGTCTCGACCAACCAATTGAACAGAGCGAACTTCTCTTCAGCCATTGCGACGTTAAAGAGCTTGGTAAGAAGAAATTCGCGGTCATATAATGACGAGAATTGATCAGTGAAAAAATAGTTGAGGATTGGGATCAATTCAAGTGTTCCAGCGAGAAGGGCAGGAGAACGGCATAATAGCTCGCTTTCCCTAAAAAACTGCCATGGATCGGCGCCTCGAGCGCAGAGCTCTTTGCAAAGGGTCAGACATCCAGAATTAACCGCTGCATATAAAAGAGATGGTTCTCCATCCCACAGTTCATCAATGGATAAGACTCGGCGATCTATTAGAGAAAGGAACTCGGCTTCACGATTGTACTTCACGATAGTACTCAGTGGTGCGGGTGTCGTCTTTTTACTCGGATGAAAATTGCCATGGAAACGAGCGCCCATCGGAATAAGCCATTCCAAGATCTCCCATCTCCGAAATTGAATTGCGGTAACTACCGATAGCGATGACAAATAAGAAAATTCCACCTTTTTCATGATGAAGTCAACCACACCCATTCTACCTCCAGCTATGGCAGACTCCAAGTAAGAAGAGTAACAGCTGTGGGTACTATGGGTCTTGGCGAACCTTGGAATGAAAGAGAAAGCATTGAACAGCCATGAAATCATTTCGGAATCATCGCATCCTTCCTTGAGGGCGAATAAGAGAGCAGTCGGTGGCGAAGCGGGGGCGGCATCATCGTCGAGAAAAAGGGGGCATTCATGCATCCCACGCAGCCATTGGGCGATGTCGAGATGGGCCTTTGCACAAGCCAAGAACAACGGCGGCACCAGCTCCAACAGATCCTCCACTCGGTGATCTTCTGGAGCGGAACTCAGAAAAGGAGTTTGGGTGGGAGGGACACCTGAGAAGACCCGCCGCTGAAATCGGATAGTCGAGGGCTGGAGGTGGCACTCCGAGATGATCCACTGGCAGAGCTCGAGACGACCCTCCTCAATTGCCAACTCCAACATCCGCTAGAAAGCACACAAGATCATTATAATTGAGTCAAAGAAAAACGGCGACAGCCGAGAAAAGGTCGCCGAGGACAAGCTGGACATACGAACCTCGCCAGCGGCGGGGTCGTTGGACTGGGCGGCCCAAAAATGACGAACATCCTCAGCACTCCCCAGCTCTAGCACTAATCTTGACGATACACTAAACACAAGAGGTTTCAGGACTTCTTTGGAATTAGGAGGATACGGACGAGGAGGACGAGGAGGAGGACGAGGGAGAGGAGGAGGGAGAGGAGGAGGCACCGCTGCTCATCTCTAGACGCTGTCTGCGAGTCTAGTTCCAGCATATCTGAGATCGATCTTTTCATATTTATGTGGATCAAAGTTCGGCAGTGCGATCGGGGCGACGGAGGAAACGAATGGTCGTGGGCGAACTTGCCGAACTAAGGCCCCACTTCGCTGCCGCAATCATCGCGTCCACAGGCAGCACAGCCCGTAACTGCCCGTTGTCACTGTCATCTATGTATGGTAGCATAGATTCATGGAACCAGAGGGTCTCGCTGTGATTACGGCGCCGTCGTCGGCAGACAGCCCGTTGTCGTTGGCGCGCAAGGAGGCCAATGGAGTCACCATGATCGACGTCTTTCAGGACAAGGTCGCCCGCGCCGGAAGATACCACTCTCCTACGACGTAAGAATCCTCAATCTTTTTTTGCGATTGGATGGGGACAGCGGTGCCAATGAGGAGAGCGTCGCGTCCTTCTTGAAGCAATATCCGTTGTGTCATTGTCCTCGCCCGTCTCGCCCCTTCTTTCACTCGTTTTACTCGTCTTTTGGTGAGATTATCTCACTTGTCACCACGGAAAATGATACTCTATTTTGTTTAGGAATACCCGCGGTCCGCACTCGGTGAACGCTCCTGTGCCTTCGTCGAGCCAGAAGATCTCTATTGCCCATGGAGCATCGACCTCCTTGTCATCCTCATCGTTTCATCCTTCCTCGACTCTAACGGTGACGAGGACGACAGCGGCATCGTCGGCGGATTCAATGAAGCGAGTGTCGTCTACATATGGTCTCGTGCAACCCGCAAGTCTCTCAGAGGAGCCCGAGCAAGATAAGCACCACATCTCCCCACTCTCCATCGTATGTTCATCTTGGTGAATTCTTTTTTTGAGATATTCGGTGGTTTCCTCTCGATGCCATGGAAACAATGATCTAATATATCGCTTTTTTCCAGCGAGTCGCTGAAGAGACGAAACACGTTCGGCGGAAAAAGCCCAAAACCCGCTCGAATTTCCCCATGGCTTCCTTGCGCCAGCAGCCTGGTGCCCGCCTCGCTTCTCACTTGAATTACGCGCCATTATCAAGCAGGGTGCGTTTTCCATTGTGATATGTTCCGATAACGTTTGACCTCCGTTACAGGAAGACCCACGGCTCTCGGCCTTCTCTTCGCTCAAGAAGAATCCTGCCGACTTCTTCGATGACGAGTCGTCGAGTGAAGAGCTCCTTGATGCGCCATGTCCGTTGTTCTTTTTTGAAATCATTTCTCTTCATGTTAAGCTCATTGGGATCCTTATTCCAGCGATCGATCGAAAGAAGCAACCCGAGCCGGGCTCTGAATTAGAAAAGTGGAAGAACGATCTCACGACATTCGAAAAGGCTCAAAAAGAAAAGGAGCAGCGGTTAGATCGACGGTACGCTTGGTTTTCTTCGATTCTTTATGGTTAACTCACGCGATCTCATTGCCTCTTTCCCTCAGAGACCTCCGTGCTGAAGTATGGCAGCGAGATATGACGGAATTCGAGATGGACTTTGAGCGGCGAGCTAAGGAGGAATCGCAAATGAGCGAGGACATGCTCAGCGACACCCAACAAGGTCTCTTCATTTGGGACTACATCCTGGTTTATTTCTCTTTTTCTGACTTGGAGTTATTCAGATATCTCGGAGAAGATGTCCATCCAGAAAGCAGCGATGGCTGAATGGCTCCAGAAGTTCTCTGAAGACATGGAGGACATTGCCAAGTTGCGCGATCAAAACGAAGGTCCTTTCTCTGTTTGTGGATGTCGGTTTGTTATTGTCATTTACATGAGTGTTGTAGAATTGAAATTGTTGAAGCGTGTCGAGCAAGTGAAACAGCGCGCTCAAAAGTCCCCCAACCAGCTTCGCAAGTCCGACCCTCAAGTCCAGCAGCATATCGGCATGGTGCGTTTCTATCTTCGTCTTAGTCATATAGAGCGTCGCCGTTGATCCTTCTTCTTGAAGATGCACGCGACGATCTACGACGCCAAGAAGCACAAGGCCCAGATACGCTTGTCCTACAAGCGTGCCTCCTCTCCTCATATGCAGAACCGCCAACCGCGCGGAGCGACCAATCGCCGCTTGAAACCGATCCACTCGACCAACACGAGCTTCGGATCGTCATATAGCGACGACGAGCGGAACACGTCGCTCGGTCCCGGCCGCTCCCTCGACTCCTCGTTCAACGTTAACGGTTCGCAAATATTTTTATTTAGCACGTCCCGCTTCTTATCTTGCACGCTTTAGAATTGAGCGAGCTTGTGATGACGCCGACGCCATCGAAGCAAAACACTTCTGTCTTCTTTTCCCCTTCCAATCCCAACAATCCTAACGGCACCGTCGTCCTCCATTCCGACTCGGAGAGCGCCAACTCGAGCATGGCCCAGTCGGACGTCAAAGATCCCGATAACACCACCTTTATGGCTACGCCAGAGAAATTTGGCAAGGAGGAGGATAAGTTTATCAAGAACCCTAAGAACCTCAACACGGCCCTTGCCAAGGCAAAAGCGAACCCAGAGAAGTCCGTCGACTTGTCGGGCTCCATCTCCATGAGCGAAGACGAGGAGAACGAAAGCTTCCGGAGCTTCTCCTCCGACGAGGACATGAATTCTGAGTTCTTTGAGCTGGTGAGTAGCCAAGGTGCTGTATAGGACGCATCTTTGCATTTCATTCGAATAAACTTCTTGTTCGCCACCGAACGCGCCACCTTCATTCGTTCATTGTTTGCTTGGATCAATGGGTAGGAACTGACTGCAGCCCTAGAGTCGGAAGCACAGGACACGTTGGACTTGCCACTTGTTCGCACCGTCATTGTTTATTGGATCTAGCCGCCATGTCGGCACCCTACGCTTCGCTCGACGAGGTATTGCCCCTTATGTTGATATTATCACATTTTAAATGTGAACGTCATCTCTATTGGGCGGCGTGCTTTTTCTACCCGCGAAGTCTGGACCCATCAATGACGTCGCCCATCGCTGATCACCTCTAAAATTTATAGTATTTCGTTTATTGTATTTCAAACTATGTAATATTGGTTTCTAGAGCGAGGAGGCGGGGACGTCGCTGCTGACGAATGACGTCAAGCTCGAGCAACCACGACCGCGCTTCTCCAAGACCTCGTCGTTGTGCGCGCGCTTCCTCTGCTCACTTTCCCGAAGGCTTTTTATCGATAAAACTAGTATTAATAGTTACCACGAGTAATTTCCCATCCTTTTTATAGTGTCTTGCGTCCCTTGAGGACGTCTTACTGAGTCCTCGCCTGTCGTACTGAGTATTTTCTCCGGACGAGTTTCGATGAAAGCAATGTCTTTTTTTGTAACTCTTCATTCTTATTTATGAATAATACTTTTTTGATAGAGACTGGGATGAAGATCTGAGCCCCATAGAACGTGCCAATCCGCTGTCAAAGCTCACTTTCCACTATATCCAGGTATCGACTCCACCTTCTTCATCGTGTTTCTTCATGCAAAATGCAAATCAATTCTGTATTTAAGCCACTATTGAATTTGGGTGCACAAAGGCCGATCAAGGCTGAAGATCTCCCTCCACTTCCGCGAGCCGATCGTGCGGAGGAGATAGCTGAGAAGCTTCAAGATGCCTGGGATGAATCCTCCCAGAAGGGATCGTTCGGCCTCTCGAGCTTCTTTATCCTCATGCTCGCGTATTTCTTATTCGCCTTGTTGATTAGATCATACTTCTATCTATTGGATGCCCTATGGGTGGCATTTGGCTTCGAGTATATGCTTGCTGGCATTCCTGCCCTCATCAGCACGGCCTGCTCGCTCGCGCAGCCCTTGATCGCGTCGCTCGTTATTTCCCACGTCAAAGATATGGCCACTGCGACCGAGCCCGTTTCTACCGAGGATATTCTATATGGCGTGGGCCTTGTCTTCTTTGCCTTTCTTCTCCAACTCACCGGCGGTGTCTGTGAACAGTTCGCTATTCCTCCTTTTTTTTCAAGATGCTCGCATTGAGAACCTTCGCCTTTAGTTTCTATTATTTTTACCTCGAGAGGATGGGTATGCGCATTACAAATTCGCTATCAGTTCTGGTCTATAGAAAATCGTTAAAGATGTCGCAAGTCTCCAGCGGTCTGCTTGCTTTCTTTTGGTATTCGGATTGATCATTCCAGATAATATTTGTCCCTCAGGAAACGCAAACAATCTGCTAATGGCCGATCCACCGATGGTAGGAGGGCTGACGTGGCTGGTTCATCCTGCCTGGCGTTACCCTCTTCGCATTATCCTCGCGCTCGTGGCTCTATATCGCTGGCTCGGCTGGCCATCATTAGTTGGCATTGGTATTCCTCCTTGCCGTTCATCTACGTTTCGCGTATGATCGCCCTCCCGTAGCTGTTATGGCGATCTTGGGCCCATTGAACGGCTGGGTGAGCAAGCGGATGACAGTAGCGGAGACGAGGATTATGAAATTCCGCGATGCCCGTGTCAAGTCGCTGACAGAGATCCTGCAAGGCGTCCAAATTGTCAAGGTACAGTCTTATCCTCTGCTTGAATTGTCAATGATGAGAGCGATTATTTTGGTCTTAGTTGTTCGCTTGGGAGCCGCAAATGAGCGCACGTGTTGAGAAAGTCCGTGCGGAGGAAGTAAGTGAGCTTAAAGCCTATGCCTACCTCATGGCGGCAATGACCTTCCTCTCTGCGCTTTTCTCGAGCATAGTGTCGACAACTGTCTTGAGCGTTTATGCTGGTGTTCTTTCTCTCTCCTTATTTCATCATTTCAACCCGTTAATCATCTCTTTCAACAGGATTGGGAAATGCGTTGACGGCAGAGACAGTGTTCCCGTCATTGGTTCTCCTCGAGAGCCTCACCTGGCCAGTATTGTGGTTGCCCAGCATTATTGGTGGCTCCGTTGAAGCTGTCGTTTCCGTCAAGCGCTTGAATGAGTTCTTGAGGCGACCCGAGCTGAAGTTGGAGGAGCGCGAAGCTGATAAGCCCGGTGAGGAATACGCCCTGGAAATGAAGGATGCCATTCTTCGCCATCACCCTATCGACAAAGGTCTGACATCTTCTCTTCTATCATTTTGCAATTTCTAATGCAATATTATTGCAAACAGATATTGGTGATGAGGAGGAAGGCGAGGCGGGTGCGGAGGAGCCTGAAAAGGAGGCCGCGGAGGTCCAGTTGAAAGAGAGCACGTCGTCGCTAGGTTCCTCCACGTCGATCGCCAAGGACTTCCAATTGGAAATTCCCTCCTTCTTTGTTCGTCGTGGTGAACTCGTGGCGATTATCGGTCGCGTCGGCTCTGGTAAATCTTCGCTTTTGAGCGGTTTATTGGGTGAACTGCAACGCGAGGAAGGCCGTGTCGTTACTCGCGGTTCTGTTGGTATGTCGCTCTTTCACTCCCTTTCTTATCGCCGTGTTGATGGTGCATTTTAGGTTATGTTTCCCAGCAAGCATGGATTAGGAATGCTACTGTCCGAGACAACATTATCTTCGGTCGGGAATTTAACCAGGTCTGCGTATTCCCCTCTGCTTACTCCTCTGTGTCGCTGATTTCTTCGTCAGGAATGGTACACCAAGGTCGTTGAGGCGTGTGCGTTGAAAGAAGACTTCAATATCTTACCTGCGGGTGATCTTACTGAAATTGGCGAGAAGGGCGTGAACCTCAGCGGTACTTTTCTTGTTGCTTTCTCGCTTCGGTTTCTCTTCGTTGTGACACCTCTTTCATCATTCAGGTGGTCAAAAGCAGAGAGTGTCTCTTGCGCGCGCTGCCTACGCGAATCTTGACGTCTATCTCTTTGACGATCCGCTAAGCGCCGTCGATGCGCATGTTGGAAAGCATCTTTTTGATCAGTGCATCCTGAAGCTCCTCAAGGGCAAAACTCGCGTCCTTGTGACCCACCAACTCCAATTCCTTCCTCGAGTCGACCGCTTGTTCGTTCTCGACAAGGGCAGTCTTCAGCAGCAAGGCACTTACAAAGGTAGAATCCGATTTGAGAGATAAGGTTTTTTTTGTCTCTGACTCCTCCTGGCGGTCTTGTTAGATATCATGGAGAAAGGCGTCGACTTTGCTGCGCTCTTGCAAGAGTCTCGCGAGGAAGAGGACGGTGATCTCAAGAGCAGCGGCGCTAGAAAAAAACCCGAGGACCTCCTCGAGGCGACACTCAGCCCGAGCGAACAGCGCAAGGGCGGTGATAAGATGGACGCAGGTGATGAAGAGAAGAAGGGTGAGAAGGATGAAGCGGACGGCAAGTTGGTTGAAGAGGAGGAGCACATCACGGGGCAAGTGGACGTGTCCGTCTACAAGAATTACTTGTTGAGCGTCGGCAGTGTCGTCCTCATCGTCTTGCTCCTCGTCCTCGCCGTCACTTTCGAAGCTGGCGACCTCGCTCAGGTCGGATATAAATTTTTGATTCCCGTAATTCATCCATTTGATTTATATTTTGCATTTAGCGGAAGTGGTTGTCGGTTTGGAGCGATGGGGCAATTGACCCTGACCCCGGCCTCACCTTCTACCTCGGCATCTATTTAGGAATTGCCCTTCTCGAGACAGCTTCCGCTTTCGTCCGCCAGTTCCTGTGCGTCAAATCCCAGGATTAGGCTTCTGTTGGACGTAAGTGTCATTGTCTCTTATCCTAGGTGGGCGAAGGCAGCGCTCGATGCGGCGAAGCTGATGCACGATAAGCTCTTGGATTCGATCCTGCGCGCTCCGATGTCCTTCTTCCACGCCACCCCTGTCGGACGCATCATCAACCGGTCAATTCTCCTCTTCTTATATATCTATATGTACTCTTATGTTCGTCTTCTAGGTTCTCGAAGGACCAGTCGAGTGTGGATCAGCACTTGCCCGATATGATGTCTGATTTTATCATGTGCGTCCTGAGCGTGATCTTCCTCCCGCTCCTCATCGCCTTCACCGCCCCTTGGTTCATCGCCGCCATCATCCCCATATGTGCGTGGATCTCTCCTCTAGCACTCCTATCTATTCAGAATCTTAATATTCATAGAAATTTCGATGTTATAATATGGGTTGTCAACTCAGTTGATCAAGAAGTTAGAGTCTTCGAGCCCTTTGCTCACAACGATACCTTATTTTTGTGATCAGTAGGGGAAGTGGAATCAAGGGGTATAAATACGTGTGAGGGGGGTAAGAGCTTTCATCTAATAGCGGAATGGCGCAGCGGTTAGCGTGCTGGGCTCATATCTTAATATGAAAGTCACTCAGAGGTCC
>Ga0154020_10009036_pt1 | contig 11500 bp, 6 predicted proteins | sample Klosneuvirus_201_FD_109709 | JGI IMG/M metagenome (GOLD analysis project Ga0154020, IMG submission 109709) | Active sludge microbial communities from wastewater, Klosterneuburg, Austria - Klosneuvirus_20160825_MG | ecosystem: Engineered > WWTP > Aerobic digester > Activated sludge | place... | reverse complement strand
CGCCTTGGGCACATTCAGGCCCGAGAAGCTGCCTGCAACGGCGTAGGATGGCGTAACCTCGATGAACGGGCGCTGGGAGATGCCGCCAGGCTCCTCGAGGAGAGTCCGCCGCTCCGCGATAAGCGCGGAGTTCCGAATGTGGTACTGGGCTTCAAGGTACCGCAGCAGGCGTAGGTGAATCCGCTGCGCGATCTCTTTGACTCCAAGGTCGAACTGCACGCTCATCGGGAGACCCCTCGGGGTTGCACGACTGCGATCCCAAGGGATCGCAGCATGTCGAGCGCGAGTTCTTCGTTGTGCATGAACGTCCACCGTCTCTCAAAGCGGCGCTCATCCGGAATCGTCAATGAGCCAAACGCAGCAAACGCGCGCTGCTCAGCGCGAGGGAGTTCGCTGCCGAACAGCCACTCCGTCTGGCCTCCCAAGCGAGTAGGGCACGCGCGGACTGGGTTCTTTGCCTCGAGGGCGAGCGCGTACATGAGGCGACGCACGTCGACATCGTGAAGCTCACAAGCGCGGACGATCCGTCCTGCGCGAACATCCACAAGTCGGTACTCGCGCGCACCGTAGAGCCGGCGACGACGAGCGAGAAGAGTGCCTGTTCGGTCCGCTGCACTCTCCGACCACCGGAAGAACTGGGGGGTTCCTGCCTTGGCAGACGCTGGAACGTAGAAATCGAAAGCGTCTGCGCTGCTTGGCTCGTAGGGCAGGCGCTCGATCGAGTTAAAGACTTCGCGTGCCCAGTCCAGCAACGGGAGTTCCGGCAGTCTGGCCCACGACTTGAAAGCTTCCTGGGGAACCGTTCCAGCAAGTTTTTCAGGAAGGACTGCGATGCGACGGTGCGGACCATGGAATTGGACCACGTCGCCTTCAAGAGCTAGCAACGCGCATGGAATGCCACCGATGAGCACCCAGCCGGCACCGTGGGGAAGTAGCACCAACCGGGCCGCCGCTGGAGCCCAATAGCCGCCGCTCATGCCGATAAGGTCGTCCGCATCCTCAAGCATCGAGAGCGCCTCTCGCAGCTCCAAACGAAGGGTCTCCTCGCTGCGGTCCTGGCGCGGGGAGAGAAGCTGCCAGGGGAGGAGTGCCGTGCTGAGCACGCGATGCACGTGAGCCTTGGTGTCAGACGCGGCAACGCTCCACACGATCGTCCTAACGAGTTCGAACAGGCTCCCCCGCGCGGTGTCTTGAGTTAGCCGCAACTGCTGTCTGAGCGCGTCCGCGGCTCGTGTTTCGTCCCCCAACACCTCGAGACCCATTATGCAAGCCCCTTCCGCAACCTGCGCAATGTACGAGCGATTGCGCCATCAGCATCCCCAGCCTGGCCCACGGCCTCGGAGCGCTCCTCGGCTGTGAGCGCCGTCGCAACATAGGGCAGGACCAGACCGTGAAGGAGGACCTCAGCTAGGCGGGACTCATCATCGTTGATTCTCGCAAACGCAGAGCCGAGCCGAGTTATGGCTGGACGCAGTTCGCGACAATCAGGCCACGTCTCAAGCAGCGCATCAATCACGGCTGTCGGCTCGTCTCCAGGGACAAGCAGTTCGCTTGACAGTGCGACTTCGCCCGCCGCACCGCTCGGCGCAGTCGGCGAGTGGGGCTCAGCATAGATGGCAACTGCGTGGCTCCAGAGTTGCGAGGTGACCGGCACCGTCGTCGCACCCGCAACCAGCGAAGCACAAAGCCGAAGGCCGCTCGCGGAAGACAGCGGCGACAAGCCAACGTCCGTCAATTGTAGGAGCGGTATGAACGACGCTTCGAGCGGAGAGCGATTGGCTCCCTCGAGAACTACGAGCGAGATGCCGTCGATGGCCTTCGCTGCGGACGCCGCAGCGACGAGCCCGCCCCCAGGAAGTTCATCGAAGTCGTTCGGATGAATCGCTCGCGGCGAGACATGCAGCACCATCACGCGAGCTCCGCAAGCCCCTTGCGCATACGCTACTAGAGCAGCAAGGGCGCCTGGCCCCAAGGTGATGGGCATGAGGCGGGCGACAACCGCGCCGTGGATTTGGATCATCACTGCCGGATCAACTCCCTTGCTTCGAGCCGCGGCTGTCAGGGAACGCCTGAGCGACGCCCGGTCCTTGAGTTGTTCGCCGCGTGCGCGTGACCACTCGAGCTTGTTAGCTGTCGGAGCCACCGCTGCGCTCACTCCCCAAGTCGCAGCGCCGCCAAAAAACGGCCGGAGGACGCTAACCTGGGCGAGGAGGTCCAGCGGGCGCTCGAGCACGGCAAGCACTCGCGCATCCACGGCAGTAATGGCCTCCTTTTCAGCGGCATCCACCTTGGCACGAACGGCGGCGAGCTTTCCCTCCTCGGTGCGAATCTCCTCCTTGCTTGCCTGGATTTCCGACTGGGCTCGCACAAGTACGGCATTCGCTTCCTCGAGAGCGGCGCGCTCGCGAGCTAGCAGCTGGTCAAGTTCGGCACGTGCGCTTCGTTCGACGTCCGCCCGGACACTCGCGCTCAGTGCTGCAAGTGACACTTTGATGGCGGGGTGCTCCCGAAGCAGCTCTGCGAGTACTCCGGCATTGCGTGTGACAACGTCAGTATGCTCCAAGGCGTGGAGCGCGCGTTCCAGACGATATCGGTCGAGTTGGACCTCCTGCCCGACCACTTGAGACGCCAAAGCGCGTGCCGCCTCTTCGATTTGTTTCTTGGTTTGGCCGATGTCGCGACTGGCCTGCTTCGCAACCCTCACAGCGATCTCAAGAGCGCGGCGGAGCACGACCGCCTCATCATCCCAGTCGACGTAGCCCGATGGCGGCGCGTCATCGACGCGAAGGAGGCGCTCCGTGCCTTCGACAAGAACCTTGCGAATCTGCGTAGCGGTGTATGTTGCCATCCGGCTCAGGTTCGGGTTCGGCGCGACCAGCTTGACCGTACCCTTCGCCCCACGGTGCAGCTCCGCGGGCCCAACCAACACGTCAGGCGTGCACCAAATCAACGCTTTCACGGTGCCGAACGGGCCGGCCAAGGGAACGCCCTCGACTAGTGCAGCCCGGACCTCCGCTGTGGTTCCACACCGTCGAAGATCGAGCACTTCGTACGCCGGTTTCGCATCTGCCACCCTGAACTCGTCTTTTGGGCCGGCGTTGGGCTCCGCTCGGAAGACGATAAGTGAGTCTTTAACGGCAGCAGCGGCGTTGGGCCAGAATACCAGCCCCTGTGGCGGGAACTCTTCCACTGCATTGATCGCTCGCCAATCTGTTTTCTGGATTTCAACCAGAGGGCGTACGCCGGCAATCGGTAAGCCGCGTTTATCCCGTTCTGCCCAGTGAACGAGCCCGACGATCTTCATGACCCATTGCCTTTGGCTTCGATGCGTTGCCGCAGAGTGATGCGAGAGCGAATGAGGATGGCCGGATCGAGGTGTATCACGGCCGGCGGCACCGGAGCATTTGATCGGTCAACAAGCGCTGGCAAGTTAGGCGCCTCGGATTCGGAGCAAATGTTCAAGACGTGATCGCGCCAAGCGAGGCGGCTGCTGACCTTCGCCCAGTGGGGGCCATCAACGCCAGCGCGTTCCGGCACCAGCGAGAGGCGCCCAAGATTGCCGGCGTCGACGTCAATCCGCCCGGCGCTCGCGAGGGCGTTCTCGATTTCTCGTTCCACGCCGCGCTCGTTGAGCCCTCCCTTGGACTGCAACTTCCCCCGCTCCCAGACACTCACCCTGGCACGGGCAGTCTTGTCGCCTAGTTCCACGTGGACAGCAGGGCGCTCGCGCCTGAGCATGCGCACCTTGTGCGCATGCTCCTGCCATGCCTCGAACAGCTGCAGTCCGACCTGAATCCGAATACGCGCAGGCTGCGCAAGCAGATCCGCGAGAGTGTCACTCGGGGGACGAGGAACGAAAGTCAGTTCAACGCTTGCGGACCGCTCAGTAAGAACCAGCAGCCGCGTGGGGCCAGGGTACGCTGCCCCGACGCTGACGCAGACAAACCGGCCTGGGCCAGCGCGTACGTCCCCGGTGTACGAGTTGGTGCCGCTTTGAAGCGAAATCATCGCACCCGCGGAAGGGCTGGGGGCTTCAAGGACCAGCAACGGCAAGTCACCGATCCAGAAGATGGGTTCGCCGTGGTGACCATATCCTCGAGGCGGTGTGGCAAGCGCCACGCTCCACTGTCGCGGTACCACCTCGTGACCGAGCCGCCGGAGCCAAGCAAGTACGTCGTCTGTCGCCTCGCGCGGCAGTCGAATCTCCCAGACGCCCCAGTGCAGGCCGGCGCTGCGGATCGGCGCGTGGGCCGCAACGACAGCCGAGTTTGGCGGCGGGCTGCGCTGATCGGCGAGTGCGATCAGGTTCTCCCCGTCATTGACGCCCGACCCAGGAAGAAGCCTCGTCCACTCTCCGCGGCGAAAGCGGAACAGTGCTCCCGTGTGTTCGAGCCGTCTGGCGTCGAGGCGCCATCGGTCCCGTTTGACCGCGGCCGGCCAAGCGCCCGCTGGCTCCGTCCGGAATGTCTGGAGTGATGGCAACACGTCCACCCGGGCGGCGCCAACACCAGAGCGCAGGTCTAACGCGCTTACACGAAGCACTCGGTCACTCCCGGCGTCGACGTTGACGTACGCTGACCGCAGTGCCTCCAGGGATGTTTCCCCAAGTTCCTCGCTCGGGATTTCCGGCAAACGCAGGCCGAGGCCCCATCGGCCCTCGACCTGCGTGAGAACAAGGCCTAGCTCGGACGGGTCCTCCTTCGCGCCAGAAGCATGGTGAACGCCGCCTTCGCCACCGCTGGTCGCGCCCGGGAAGTATTCGTCGCACGCAGGAGTTCCTTCACCGGGGTAGTGACGAAAGTGGGGTCGCTGGATGACTACTTCCGGAAGGTAGACGCGACCACCGCACCCCGGACGAGGACAAGCGTATGACTTTCTGGGCGACGCTTCCTCGGCCGCGACAACCCTTCCGGTCCGCACGTCCTTGGCGTAGTCCAGGGTTCCCCCACTGTGGGTGTGTGCATCCCTACGGTGCCTTCAGGCACCCGCTTGCGCATCAACAATCCTGGCGCGGGGAGGACCACCAAGACAAGCGCCCCAGCAGACGTATGTTCGAATGCTGATGGAGGGCGTGGCCTGCTCAGGTGCCCATTCCACCAGAAAGTGAAGCTCATACAGGCGGTTTGTAACGTACTTTCAACGTCTTCGGCGAGTTCCAGGACGTTCCCGGTCCAGTGGAACCCGGATTCACAGGCCCCGGAAATGATGGTCATGATGTCGCGGAACCGGCGCTCCATCCGCCCGAGACCGTCAGGCGGTGACGTCTGTCGGTTTCTGCGGCGGCTGAAGCGCCACCTCCCAGCGAACTTTGGGGCCCAGCGGATGATTGTCTTTTCGCCGCCTTGAGGGGCGCCATGCGGCTCCTGGCACTTCCCGCGTGCATGACCAGTCCGCTCCACAGAGCGACGCCCTGGTTTCCTCAACGAGGGTGTAGGTGACCAGTCTCCAGTAACTGTACCGGGACGGCGTAAATGACGGCATGGGGACGGCCAAAGTGACCATGTCCGGGACGCCCAAAGTGAATCGCAGCGGGGGACGGCCAAAGTGACCGGTCCATGGGTACCCAGGGAGCATGGGGGGGCTGATTTGGGCTGGGCGGCTGCTCTCTAGGCCAGCCGCACGGAGGATGTCGGCATTTCGAATTCATCGTTGTCGGGCGAGAGCGGCGGTAAGGGGACGCGGGCCCCGTGGCGCACTGGGAGGCTCAATCGATGTCCCGCAACACGTGAGCGGACGTCGTCGCGCATCACGCGACGTGCGAGCCAACGCGCACGCCACCAGTCAATGATCATCTCGGTCCCGCGTCGGGGTTCTGTTTGGGGCAACAGGTAGTCAGGGGTCTCCGTCAAGCCAAACAGGAACTCACGAAAATTCCTCGCAAGCGGAATGCCGTAGACCACCCGGGGGGCACCGTGACGTAACAGAATATCGGAAGGAAGGCCGAGGTAGTCCAGCCCGTCCCTGACTTTTCGGAAGCGCGGATTGACGCCCTCACCGAAAATACTGTTCACGCGCTGGCCATCCTCGCGCTGCGCGACAAGTGCTGCGATCGCGTCAAGGGTCGGTGCGCTGAACTGAAGCGTACCGAAACCCTCGGTGACCCCCAACTCTAGGTACTCAATAGACCCCCGGTCGCTGCCGACCGCGGGCAGCCGGAGGCGATTGTATTGGGATGACCCAGTGCCATACAGGGAGGTGGTTCCCAGCAGGACCAGTTCTGGTGCCTTAACGAGCCCGCGGCCTGCCATTGATGAAGCAATGATGCTCCGCGCAGACTCATAGCGACTACGGTAGAACTGCCCCACCTCGGGGCTGGCCATGAGCATGGCGACGAGTTTGCCGCCGAGGATTTCATTGTACGGGGCGACGGCTCCACACACGTTGAGGTCGGCAATTGCAATACCCACCCTAGCGGCTTTGGTGCGACGCGCAGCGAATGTCAGAGCCTGGAGGCCTTCAGGGGTATCCAGCAGACGCTGAATTGCATCCTGGGGCGTGCGGCCAGAACAAGCTTCTGCCACAGACCGCCTGGCCCGGAGGATTTCAGAGAGCAGTTTGGCTCTCTTGCTGCGGAAAAGATCCGTGACCGCTCTTCCCGCCCAGATACTGTCGTCCTCGCCGCTGTCCTCCTGCCTGTGGTCACCAGTTTCAACGAACCTATGATGCTCTTTGCGGCGTTTTGCTGCCTCCTTTTCGAGGCGCGCGATACACTTCTCGTCGGGCTCGGTGAGGTGCCGGTGCGTTAGCAGTTCATCAGCTATGAGGTCGTCAACGTAAACGTCGCCCTGAACTGTGTCTAGCGTGCGCTTGAGCCAGTCGAGCCACGCTGCCGTGGGCATCTCCTGAACGCGATTGATGAACGTCTCCGGGTGCCAGCCGATCCATCGGTCACGCACCGCAATCTGCACCATTGGGCTGCTGACGGCAGCTATTCCGATGATCGGGTTGAATGGGGCCGCCGCGTCCCTGACTAGGAGCATCAAGGTTCTTCCGGGCACGCTTCGGTATGCCTTTGACCAAGTGTGGCGAAAATAGCGCCAGATATCGACGAGCCGAAACCCGGTCTCTGGGCAAAGCTCACCCTCTCGAACCTCCTGCAAGTAGGGCTTGACGCAGTCTCGTAGTTGCTCCGCCCTGGAGGTCTCGTCGGCGATCGCGGCAGCCTTGTTCAGAGTTTCAGCGAGCGATGTGCCATCCCGCATTAGTGAGAAAATTGATACGAACTTTCCGTTGTGGAGTCGGCGTCTCTCCATTGATGCTACAAAGTCACGCACTGGTAATTCGCGCAGTTGCTCGTCGCGCTCGACCAGCAGTTGCTGCTGGACACGCGATTTCTCGGCGGCCCGATCAGCCAGCTGTGCAGGTGCCGCAAGTTCGACGTGGCCATGCTTAACCCGGAGCGCCCAGCCTTGCCGCATCAAGTCTCGCAGCACCACGATGACTGTATCGATCGCAACGCGATCCTGAGGCTTTATGCGCACAGTCTTCCCAGTTGCACGACGGGAGCGCGCGCGTGGTTTGGCGACGTGCGTTGCCGCCGCCCCACCAACGTCTTCCTGCATGAGGGCTCGAACGCGCTGGAGAAGTTGCTTGGCGGCCGACGGCGTGGCGACGTGAGGGGAAATATTGAACCACTCTGGCATGGTCAATCCTTGAGGAAGGTCGCCATTGCGTGGCTCCAGCCATTGCGGAATCGCTTCAGGACTTCACGGTCCGTCTTCTTCGTCGCGAGCGCCTCAGTCCGCGCCGCGGCAATCAGAACCAGTTCCAGGTGACGCGCGGCGGCACGCGCAACAGGCGACTCTGCTTCCACCAGGGGCAGGTACACGCGCCTGTAAAACGGGTGGCTTGGATTAACGACGACAACGAGCCGTCCCTTGTCCAAAGTGAACGCAAAAAAGGTCGTATCCGGGAGTTTTGCGGGCACCACCTTGTAGTCAACGGTACCCTCCTCAGGAACCCCCAGGTTCTTCAGCGCGCGGTGGTGCTCTACAAGCTCTTTCACGTTGGCGTCCTCGGCCCTTGCCGCCCGTGGGAGCGGCTCTAGCAGTTTGTCGCGCGATGCCGCTCGTTCTTCGGAGGCTGTGAAGTGCGTCTTTGTCTTTATCTCCAAATGTGCTTTCCTTGCGCGCGCGTTCAATGTGCGCGCAATCTGTGCCATGTCCTCAATCACGGCCTGAAGGCGTTCTGAGTCCGGCCGAACCTGTTGCTTTGTGTGGGTGATGCCAAATACCTCGTCAAGTGACGGTGAGAATTGTACTTCACACCGCCACCAGTCGTCGTAGTTCTCGCGCCGTTTTCCGCCCAGCATCAGCCAAGCCAGTTCGATTTCGCGTCCAGCCCTGACAAAGGAGACGCCGGCGCCATCTGAGACGCCACGAGCCCGTTTCTCTTCGTTCGAGAGAGAGTGCCACTCGTCCACGGGAAGCTCTGAGAATGCCACCGTTACGTTCCCGGTGGCACCGTCATGCGCTTCCACCTCGTACTTGAGAACTTCCCCGTAGAGGGTACCGCCCTTCCAGAGGCCTTCTTTGTGCAAGAAGAGCGGGTCGATGCCGCGCACTGGGTCGCCGTTGATTTGGATGTCCACTCCCGTCCAGATGTGGTGGCGAAACACGCGCCCCAGAAAGGCAGCGACCTTCTTCGTTACGGTCGACACACGCCGGTTATCCAGGCGGTCACAGTTGGTCCAAAGCACCAGCGTGCCGTTGGGGCCGATGCGCTTTTCAGCCCAGTCCGGAAGCGGCGCCGATGCGGGCGCAGGCACATGCGTCAATGTCCCCGCGACGATCTCGTCAATGTCTAGATAGGTCATCAACGGTGTTCCACGACGCTGCCAGGAAAAGACCTCCACTCGCCGAGCTTGCGACAGCGACGCATTGGGAAGGCCCATTCCGAAACGCCCCATCCCGGTTCGGTCGTTGAAGCGGGAGGACCCGCCAAATCGCAATGCGTGACGCAGTGATTTGCGGTCCATCCCCGTGCCGTTGTCCAGCACGGCCACAGCCAAGCCGTCAGAGCCATCGTCTTGCACGGTGATTTCGATAAGCGACGCGTTCGCCTGAATGGAATTGTCCACCAGTTCGGATATCGCGCTCGTCGTGCCCTTGTAGCCGGAGTCCCGTGTCGCGAGCACAAATCTGTCAATAGCCACGAGGGTGGCGTCATCCTCGCCGGGTGGTGCGTCCGCTACCTTAAGCGCTGGTCGAACCATCTGTTTTTGTCCATTGGGCGCCGGGGGGGCCAAGCGTCCGGAGAAGGGCTGTGGGAACCGGTCCCACACTCACTCTCCCCAAAAGGGGGGGCGGACTGATAGCATCCCTTGGTCCGGCCGAGAACTCTCACGCGGGGGAGGATGGCCCGCTTCAAGGATATTGTTGAACCAGGTCGGACGGTTCCCAGTCCACGCAGCGCACAATTGTCGCTGCGCTCTGCTGGTTTCGGCGCCTAGGGCGGCTCCTCACAACCGCCGCGCAAGGGTCGCCTCCCACCGGATCTTTTGGCCCGTGGGGTGATCATCCGCCCTCTCCCGGGACGGTCTTGACCAGGTTTGCGCCGGCACTGTTCTGGTCGGCCGCCAGCCAGCTCCACGGAGCGAAGCCCCAGATTCGGCTACCAAGGTGTATGTGATGAGACGGTGATATCCGAGGGCCCGCGCGGCGCGCGCGCAGGCACCGAGGAGCATGGAGCACGCGTTCGGCGCTCCATCGGTGCAGACACGCGTCACCTCCGCAGTGCACTCGTCGTCTAGCAGCCGCGCTACGGGCCTCCCTACGATGGCAACGCCTCGTACACAGTTGTCTGCGTCCGCGACGCCAACCGCGAAAAGGCCGCCCGCGGGGGCCTTGTGGTGGCGGTGGTGAGCGCCAACGAAAGCCCGCGCCCGGCGAATGGTCATGGGTTGGATAGTGAGCATGATGGGTACGCATTATGCGTATGCGTTATGTGTTAGTCAAGCTCGGTCTTCTTCGGGCCTGACATCTCCCCTTGTGAGAGGCACAGTCTGCCCATGCCCAAAGTCAGTTCGACGGCGAGGATGCCCCGCGCAGATGAGATCAAGAAATTACGAAACGAGGCGGGCTGGACGCAGGAGCAGGCTGCCAAGCGGGTGAGGAGCGGCAGCCTTTCCAGCTACCAGCGCTGGGAGCAGGGGACCCACCCTATGCCAGAGGCGGCCTTCGAACTGATGCTCTTGAAGGTGCGCCTCGCCAAAGACGCTCCGGCGGTGCTCCAGAAGGCGGAGACTGAGTTCGATACTCTCGTCGGTGAGGGACACCAGCGAGGGGCATTCCGCGCCTCAACCGGCTGATCTCTAAGGTCGCCCTGTACAACGCCGGCCAGCCCGGGACATTACTGGTTTGAACGCCCCCGCTGCCATGTGCAGCCACGAAAGGAGCACCAAGATGAAAACCGTCCTGACTGAACTCGATCGCCAGAGGAAATACCTCGCCAAGCTTCCTGCGGACTTTCAGTTTCCGCTCTTCAACGCTAAGCAGGCGTTGGAATCACAGCGTCGAAATGGGTACCGCAACACATCTTCCGCCGCGCGCGAGATCGTTGACAATGCCATTGAGGCAAAGGCCACGCAGGTTCACGTCGCCTTTGATAGGACCAAGCGCCAGCGAGAAAAGCACGAACGTGCGGAAGCGGTGTCGGCCGTCGCGTTCATTGACAACGGCGCCGGGATGCTCCCGAAAATGGCGCAATATGCCTTGAGTTGGGGTGGCGGGACGCACTTTGATCCGGACGATGCGGTGTCAATTGGTCGTTTTGGGTTTGGTCTGCCAAATGCGTCCATCAACCAAACTAGGCGCGTTGAGGTGTACACCCGCACACAGAAAGATGCGCCGTTTGTGCGCGTTTTTCTCGACGCCAACACATTCGAGGAGCACGGGCTTCAGACTATCCCGGAACCGGAGGAGGCTGAGTTGCCTGGGTTTGTTCAGCGGTATCTCGACGACGTCAAGTTGAGGTTGGACCACGGCACCGTGGTCTTGTGGCTGAAGCCGGACCGCCTGACGTACCGCCTGGCCGCGACCTTGAAGGAACATCTCGTCGACGACTTCGGTGTGACATACCGCGAATATCTAAAGGCGGAGTTGCGCGGGGAAGATGGCAAGCTCATGAAAAAGATTGACGGAGTCGAGATCTTCGTCGACGGCCACAAGGTAGACCGCGTTGATCCACTGTTCCTGGACCCGCTCGCGCGATTCTACGTCCCACCCGTGACCGACTCCGTCGACCAGGGGGGCGCTCAAGTCATGCTCGACCGCACAATTCCAGTGCGCTATTCCGTTGACGAGCAGACCGGCGAGGCGCGCTTGCGGAAGCTGGAAACCGAAGAGAAAATTGATCCCGATGACAAGTCCCTGATTGCGGTCGGGGCCATCAACGTCATCATCGCCCGCTTCCCAAAGGGCTTCGTTGAAGCGAAAAAGCCGAAGGGAAGTGGCCCCACTGACGCGACCCGCCGTTTTGAATACCGAAAGTCCCGCCGCGG
>Ga0154020_10009035_pt1 | contig 11502 bp, 6 predicted proteins | sample Klosneuvirus_201_FD_109709 | JGI IMG/M metagenome (GOLD analysis project Ga0154020, IMG submission 109709) | Active sludge microbial communities from wastewater, Klosterneuburg, Austria - Klosneuvirus_20160825_MG | ecosystem: Engineered > WWTP > Aerobic digester > Activated sludge | place... | reverse complement strand
GACGTGCACCGGTGCCGTGGAAAGCTCCGCATCCAGCCTCGATGAGATCATTCAGGAAGTGGCGTCCGCCCGAGTGACCGAGCGAGGCGCGCGCGCGGATGACAAACGCTCGGAAACCGCGATGGAGGACCGCAAGAAGGCGGGGTACTTCTGATCCCGGTTCGAGATCAAGACGTTTCTCCTCTTCCCGCCGTTCTCGCTGCTCCTCCTGACTTCACCATGTCCACCGACACCCGTTATCTTTCCATGGACCTGCTCCGTTTCACGACGGCCGGCAGTGTCGACGATGGCAAGTCCACGCTCATTGGCCGTCTGCTGTATGATTCCAAGGCGATCTTTGACGACCAGCTGGAAGCGATCGAGCGTGCGACGGAACAGCGGGGGGAGGACCACCTCAACCTGTCGCTGCTGACGGATGGGCTGCGCGCGGAGCGTGAGCAGGGAATCACCATCGACGTGGCCTACCGCTATTTTGCCACACCGCGGCGCAAGTTCATCATCGCCGACACGCCGGGCCATATCCAGTACACGCGGAACATGGTCACCGGTGCGTCGACCGCCAACCTGGCCATCGTGCTGGTGGATGCGCGCAAGGGCGTTGTCGAGCAGACCTGCCGGCACTCGTTCATTGCCGCGTTGTTGCGTATCCAGCATCTGGTTCTGGCCGTGAACAAGATGGACCTGGTGGACTGGTCAGAGGACCGCTTCAACGAGATCGTCGCCGAGTACAAGCAGTTTGCCTCGCGACTGGAAGTCCCCGACATCCGGTTTATTCCCTTGTCGGCCCTGCATGGGGACAATGTGGTCGATCGTTCGACGCACATGCCCTGGTATCATGGTGGATCCCTGCTCTACACGCTGGAAACGGTGTACATCGGCAGCGACCTCAACCACGTCGACGCGCGATTCCCGGTCCAGACCGTCATCCGACCGAACAGCGACGAGCATCACGATTTTCGCGCGTTCGCGGGGCGCATTGCTGGGGGCGTATTCAAGCCCGGGGATGATGTGGTCGCTTTGCCGAGCGGGATCGGCTCGCGCATCAAGACGATTCATGGACCGGCGGGCGAGTTGTCCGAGGCATTTGCCCCGATGTCGGTCGCGATGACCCTGGAAGACAATATCGACCTCTCGCGGGGAGACATGGTGGTGAAAGCCAACAATCCGCCGCAGGCGACCCAGGACATTGAGGCGATGCTGTGCTGGTTTTCGGAGAAGAAACTCCAGCCGGGAGGCAAGTACCTGCTTCGGCATACCACGCGAGAATCGAAGTGCGTGCTCAAGGCCGTGCGATATAAGGTCGATATCAATACGCTCCACCGAAAGGCCGGCGATCTGGAGATCGGCATGAATGACATCGGTCGAGTACACTTGCGCGTGGCGCATCCGCTGTTGTGCGACTCTTATCAGCGCAACCGCGCCACCGGCAGTTTCATCCTCGTTGACGAATTTACCCATGCGACGCTCGGCGCCGGTATGATCATCGGCACACCGATGTCAGAGCTGCCTGGGCCAGGCACCGTGGAGATGGGCGGCCTTTAGGCTTCCCGCGTCAAAGCAGAGGAGCGAGAAGCCGGCACAAGTCTTCCGCAAGAGAGCCCAGAATCCGCTCCCGCCTGCGCCGTTCCTGCGGGGGCGGGCGACACTGGGCGAGGACTGTTTGCGCCCAGGTGCGCATCGCGTCGAGATCGGTGCGGGAGTAGAGGACGACTCCGATCTCGAAGTTCACAAAGAGACTGCGGTGGTCGAAATTGGCGCTCCCCAGCAGGCCGATTCTGCGATCCACGATGATCGCTTTGCTATGCAGCATCCCCGGGGTGTAAAGACGCACGCTCGCTCCTGCCTTTTGCAACTCCCGCACGTAGTGACGGCGGGCGAAGTCAGCAATCCGGTGATTGGAACGGGCTGGGAGCATCAGCGTGACGTCACGACCCGCTCTGGCTTTCACGATCAGTGAGCGCAGCAGGACCTCGTCCGGGATGAAGTAGGGCGTGACGATCCAAATGCTCTCTTCCGATTCCTGAATCATGGAGATAATTCCTTCGTAGAGCGGATCGCCGGCCAGGTCTGGACCGCTTGGAACCACCTGCAGCTGACTCTGCGCGGACTCGGGGCCAGGGTGATGTGCAGCGACGTCGGGCGCTCGATTGATGACGGACTGGCGTGAGGCGAAATTCCAGTCGGCTAGAAACACGTCATTGAGCTCCGCCGCGGCTGGCCCCCGGACTACGGCGCCGAAGTCAGCAAATCGTTTCTTCCAAGCTCGGCTGCCCATGTATTCGCGGGCCAAATTGTGCCCTCCCACGATGGCCGTGGTGTAGTCAAAGACAGCGATCTTGCGATGATTGCGAAGGTTGGCCGAGCTTCGCGACGTCAGCGGGAGAACGGGAAGGAATCGCACGACTTCGCCCCCGGCCTGGCGCAGAGGGTCGCAAAAACCACGACTGGAAAAGAAACACCCGACCGCATCGAGGAGGAGGCGAACCTTGACTCCGGCACGGGCGCGTTGCGCGAGCGCATCGATCAGCGCTCGGCCCGTGGCATCGCGCCCGAGAATGAAGGTGGTGATGTGAATCTCGTGCTGTGAGGATTGAATCAGCTCTATAAACGTTCGAAATGACGTTTCACCGTCGGTCAGGTAGGTCACCTGATTGCCACCCGTGGCGGGGTGGGCTCCGGCTTTTGTGATCGTTTGAGCAGTCGCACAAGGTGGACTCAGCTCGGAGACGTTAGTCCTGGGATGTCCCGTGTGGGAAAGGCTCGTTTTCCTTTGGGCGATGCGTCGCAATTTCCGCCCGCCGAAGAGCAGGTAGAGAGGCACCCCTAAGTACGGCACCAGGACAACCACCAACACCCAGGCCAGCGTATTGCCTGGCTGACGCCGTTCGCTGATCAGGCGTGCGATGGCAAAAACAGCCAGAATGAAGCCTCCAACCGTGAGAAGATGGGGGACGAGGCTCGTCGAAACTGCGTCGGGTAAACCTTCGGGCAGCATAACCATCAACCAAGAGACCACGCCCTTGGTTCACTGGATTCAATCCTTACCGTAACCCGCGGGGCTCTTGTCGGGGAAAAGTGGTGGTAGGACCTGGATTCGAACCAGGGAAGGGCGAAGCCCAAGAGATTTACAGTCTCTCCTCGTTGGCCACTTGAGTATCCTACCAGCCAGAGGGGCTGAGAACAGAGTTTGGTTCGGAAGGAGCAAGGATTTTCTTGAGTTGAACCTGCTGGAGGACGTTTTCCTTACATCTAATGTATCATTAGCATTTGAATTTGAATTAGTTATGGCGATATTGGAGGAATGAGGAAAGGAAGGGGCAGTGACAGCGGCCAGACTCTAGGTTCAACGGATCCGCCCGGTTTGACGTTCACTTCAAGCACGGCGGGCAAGCTTTGGTCGCGCAGGGTGCATTGGGGAGGATCGAAGACCAAGAGGACGGGGATCCCGAGCTGGATCGATCTCTGGCATTGCATCGCCAACGACCCGTTGACCAAGCTCCAAAACGTTTGGTTTGGAACCTCTCTCGTGGTTCGCAACCTGCCTCGGTTCCTCCCTTTTTGCCCGCAGCCCCCATGTCTGCCGTTCCAATTCTTGCCTTCCGGCAGATTGAAAAGTCGTTTGGTGCCATTCGCGCCTTGCGAGGCGTGAATTTTGAACTTCAAGCAGGCGAGGTGCACGCCTTGCTTGGTGAAAATGGGGCGGGCAAGTCGACCTTGATCAAAGTGGCGACCGGCGCTCATGCACCGGACGCTGGAACCATTGAGGTGGCGGGCGAGACCTTGCATCGGATAGATCCCCTCTCTGCGCGGAAGCATGGTATTGCCTGCATTTACCAACAGCCCGCGCTCTTTCCGGATCTGACAGTGGAAGAAAACCTGGCGCTCCGGCTTGAGCCGTCCTCGTCCTGGCGGCGGGTGGATTGGAAGGAGAGGAGGGCGCGTGCAGAAGCGTTGCTTTCACGCATCGGAGCCCATTTTGGGCCCGAGCGGGAAGTTCGGACGCTGTCCATGCCTGAGCAACAGTTGGTCGAGATTGCTTGTGCGCTGGGGGCGGGAGCGCGGATCGTGATCATGGACGAACCTACCGCATCGCTTACGCGACGGGAGCAGGAGCGCCTGTTTTCCCTGGTGCGTGCGTTGCGCGATCAGTCGGTGGGTATCATCTACATCTCTCACCGGTTGGAAGAGATCTTTGCGTTGGCGGACCGGGTGACGGTCTTGCGCGATGGTGCGTCGATTGGAACGCATGCTGTCACCTCGATGAGTGAGTCCCGTTTGATCGAGCTCATGGTGGGTAGAGAGGTGGCTCACCTGTATCCGCCGACGGAGTTCTCAGAAGGAGCCACCCGAATGGACGTGCGAGCGCTTACCTGCAAAGCGAGCGGGTTGAAACAGGTGAGCTTCACTGTTCGGGCGGGTGAAATTCTGGGCTTATCCGGGCTGGTCGGCGCCGGCCGGACGGAACTGGCTCGCGCACTCTTCGGAATCACGCCGGCCGACTCGGGCCAGATTTGGGTCGACGGGCAGCCTCTCTCCATCAGCAATCCCCGGGTGGCCGTGGCGGCTGGTATAGCCTATGTGCCAGAAGACCGTCGCCGGCATGGTGTGGTTCTGGAAATGCCCGTTTCGCACAATCTGACCTTGGCGGCGCGACGACGGTATTTTCCCTGGGGTATCTTGCGACCGCGGACGGAAAGGGAGGCGGCCAGTCATTTTGTGGAGCGCCTCGGGATCAAGACCGCCGGTATTGGTGCGCCCGCCGGTTCACTCAGTGGCGGCAACCAGCAGAAAGTCTCGTTGGGGCGCTGGCTCGCGACGGAGCCGAAGATATTGATTCTCGATGAGCCCACGCAGGGCGTCGATGTAGGGGCGAAAGGGGAGCTGCACCGGATCATTCGCCGCCTGGCGGCCAACGGTCTGGCCGTCATTCTGATTTCGAGTGATTTGCCGGAGATCCTCGGCATGAGCGATCGCATTGGCGTGATGCGGGAGGGCAGACTTGTGACCCTGCTCCCGGGAGGATCGTCGGCTGCCGCGGTCATGGCAGCGGCGTTGGGAAAAACGGAAGAGGAGAAATCCGCATGAAACGGTATGTTCGAGAGATCTCGGTTCTTGGGGTCCTCCTCCTGTTGTTGTCGTTCCTCGCCTGGCGCGCCCCCGATTTTTTCCAGGTGCAGCCGCTCCGGTCGCTTCTGACGCGAGAGGCGCCGGCGCTTGTCGTGGCGTGTGGCATGGCACTGGTGATCATGACCCGACAGATCGACATCTCTGTTGGGTCACAATTTTCCGTGTGCAGCGTGGTGGCGGGCCTCCTGGCGACCGAGGGCTTGTCCATCTCGGTGGTGACGATGCTGGCAGTGGCGCTGGGGAGCGTGCTGGGGGCGTTGAATGGGTTCCTCGTCGCGGCATTGGGCTTGCCGTCCATTGTGGTGACGTTGGGGACGCTCGTGGCTTTGCGCCAGGGTCTGAATCTCGTGAGGCAGGGTGAGTTCGTAAACATGCCGGATCAATTCCAGTGGCTGGGACAGAGCCAGGGGTGGGGTCAAAATGCCCTTTTGATCGTCGCGGTGCTTGTGGTCGTCACGCTTTCCTGGGCTTTGCGACACGTGGCCGTTGGACGATATGTGTACGCGGTCGGAAGCGACGGAGAGGCGGCCCGCCTCTCCGGCATCCGCCCCAAGCGGGTTACTTTTGGAGTCTTTGTCCTCTTAGGGGCGCTCACCGGCCTGGCCGCCGTGATGAACGTCGTTCAGTCTCCCCAGGTACAACCCTTGTCGGGACTGGGTTTGGAGCTGAAGGTCATTGCCGCGGCCGTGGTGGGGGGAGTGGCGATCTCGGGTGGACGCGGAAATCTCTGGGGAGTGTTTTTCGGTCTCTTGCTCCTAGCCTGTGTTTCGCCCGCGATGATTCACCTCCGGATTGAGGCCTATTGGGAAAAAGCCATTCAGGGGGGCATCATTTTGCTCGCCGTGGCGGCCGAAGGACTGCGAGGTCGGAGCCAGGCCTGAAACGATCATGAAGACCCCGGATGTTGCGGGAACCACCCCGAAGGTCATGACGACTCCACACTCAAGAACTGCGTTTTGGAAGTCAGTGCTGATTCGCCACGAGACCCTGCTCCTCGTTGTGCTGGTAGTGGAATGGTGGTTCTTTTACACGTACGGAACGACGACGAATCGTCGAGGCATGGTGGTTGGATTTGGAACCTGGGAGCGTCAGTTCGACATCCTGCGGCACTCGTGTGAAATCGGACTTCTCGCGTTGGCGCTGACCCCGATCATCTTGACTGGAGGGATTGATCTTTCGGTGGGGTCCCTCCTGGGATTGTGCGCGGTGGTGTTTGGACATCTTTCGCACGCAACGGGGTTGTCGCTGCCCGTCGCGACGCTGCTCACACTGGGGCTCGGGGCATTGGCCGGGGGGTTGAATGCCGGATTGATCACGGGTTTTAGATTGCCCCCATTGATTGTGACACTTGGCACGTATTCTCTGTTTCGCGGATTGGCGGAAGCGCTGACGCGAGGAGCGGTGACCTACACGGACTTTTCGCCAAACTTCTTGTTTTTTGGGCAAGAACGATGGCTTGGCCTGCCCGTGCAGGCCTGGATGTTCCTGAGCGTGGCCCTGGTGATTTGGTTCCTGGTACATTCCACTACGGCGGGGCGTTCGTTCAGGGTCATTGGCTTTTCGCCTGAAGGCGCACGATTTGCCGGGATCGCATCCAACCGCCAGCTCGGTCTGGTCTACATTCTTGCAGGTAGCATCGCCGCACTCGCCGCGATGATTTACACCGCGAGATTGGGGCAGGCGAAGGCGGACGCCGGCACGGGTTATGAACTCTTCGCGATCACGGCCGTGGTCCTCGGTGGCACCAGTATTTTTGGAGGGAAAGGCAGCGTCACCGGCACATTGCTCGGAGTCGCCGCCATTGCCGTGCTGAAAAATGGCCTCGCCACGCTCCCGAGCGTCATCCGCATGAATGCAGCCGAAGAGATGGCGGGACTCCTCACAGGCTGTCTCTTGATTTTTGTCCTCACAGCGACGATGCTCTCCGGCGCCATCCTTGCCCGCGTCCGCCGGTGGACGCTCCTGGCTCGCCAAACCGGAGCAAGTCTCCCATAGGCCAATGCTGCCCGATGGATTCGGTCTTTTTCTCGCCCCCGTTTCACCCCCACGCATGACTCTTCGAACCACCCGCTTCACTCTTTTGATTCTTTGTTTCGCCCTGCAGCCGTTCTCCAGCGCCTTCGCGGCCGGCGAAAAACTCATGGTCGCTCTGTTGCCGAAGTCGAAAGGCAATGCCTACTTCCTGTCGTGCAAAGCAGGGGCTGAAAAGGCGGCCCAGGAACTCGGTATCAATCTTCTATTTGATGGGCCGGTGGACTCCAATGCCGCCAAACAAAACGAGATCGTCGAAAACTGGATCACGTTGGGTGTCGACGCGATCGCGGTGGCGGCCGAGAACAAAGAGGGCATCTCAACAGCCCTGCGGAAGGCGCGCAAGCAAGGCATTCAGGTGGTCACTTATGATGCCGATGCCCTGGCTGATGCGCGGAGTTTTTTTGTCAATCAAGCTACCCCGCAGGGCATTGCCCACGCGCTTATGGATGAGGCCGCCAGACTATGCCAAGGGACGGGCGAGTTCGCCATCATCAGTGCATCCCTGACTGCAGCCAATCAGCGCGAGTGGCAAAGGTACATTGAGCTTCGATTGGCAGAGAAATACCCGTCAATGAAACTGGTGGCGGTTCGCCCCTGCGATGACTTGAAAGACAAGGCGCAGTCAGAAGCGACTGCTCTCATGAGCGCTCACCCCAAGCTCAAGCTGTTGATGGCCATTTGCTCTCCCGGAGTGCCCGGGGCGGCGGAAGCTGTCAAACAGGCCGGGAAAGTGGGCAGAGTCAAAGTGATCGGCTTGGGCCTCCCCAACGAAAATCGACGCTACGTGAAAGAGGGCGTCACCGAGAGTGTGATCCTTTGGAATACCGAAGATCTCGGATATCTGACGGTTCACGCCGCAGTGGCTCTGGCTGAGGGTAAACTCAAGCTGGGCATGAAACGCTTCGGGGCCGGAAAACTCGGTGAGTTTTCGATTGAGGGGGATAACATTCTCCTCGGCACGCCATTCTTGTTCAACAAGGACAATATTGATCGTTTCGACTTCTAGGCCGGGAGACTCCGCCGACGAATCGGATTTGGTGCCATGCCCCGCTGGAGATCGGGACGCGGCACATTTGAACGGGGACCGTACCGTCTGATTCGCCAAGGCGGGCGGTTAAGGCGGTTCATTTGCTTTTGAAGACAAGGGGGCGTCGCGATCTCGGGGTTATCGAACGTACGAGGTGGAGTGCTCCTGCGATCATCCGGGGGCTCTGTCGGACTGTCTGAATCCCGGTTGGTTGTGTCTGCTTCCTGGCCTCGTTGATCGTGTGAGGGTCGAAGCGAATTTCGCGTTACCTCGGAACCGCGCGACCAAGCCAGAAACGTTTCACCCCGGTTCGTTTCCAAATCTGTTTTGTCGGATTTGGAGGCGCAGTTCATGTAGCCCCAACCCAGACCCTCGATCCAACATGCCCCCTCTCTCTCGTTCGATACACGTTGGCGCTCTGCTTGCTCTGGCCCTCGGCGGGCCGGCGACCGCCCAAGTGGTCAGCCCGCCCACTGAGGCCTCCGGAACCGTGCCGGAAAAGAAAATCCCGGTCGAAAAAAAGACAACGGGAGCCGCGGAGGACACGGTGGAGTTGTCGCCGTTCACGGTGACGGCTGATAACAATGGTTACCAGGCTTCGAATACGATGTCGGGCACGCGACTGAACACCAAGTTGGAGGATCTGGCGTCTTCGATCACCGTCATCACCAAGCAACAACTGATCGACACCGCAGCGGTCGACATCAACGACATCTTTTCCAACGAAGGAAACACGGAAGGTGTGTTTCAATACACCGATTTCACAATCGACCGCGGGTTCACTGTCGACAATGTCGCGCAGACTCCTGAAACCTCAAATCGTGTCCGAGGATTGGGCACAGCGAATCTCGCGCGTGGTAATTTTGCCGCATCTCGGGCCATCCCGGTCGACACCTACAATCTCGATTCCGTTGAGATCAGCCGCGGTCCAAACTCCAACATCTTCGGCTTGGGCGAGGCATCAGGGACGGTCAATCTGATTTCAGGCCGCGCGAATCTGACGCGCGACATTTCCCAAGTCTTGGTTCGCGTCGATGATCGAGGCAGTTTCCGCAGCACGTTCGACCTCAATCGAGTCCTGTGGAAGAACAAGCTGGCGGCGCGAGTCGCTGCGGTGCACGACGACACCGAATACGTACGCAAGCCATCTCGCGACAAGTCGAACCGCATGACGGCAGCGTTCTCATTCCGTCCTTTCAGCAACACCACGCTGCGGGGAAGTTACGAATCATATCACAATTTTGCGAGTCGCGCGAATTCCACTACCCCGCGCGACACGATCACCGAGTGGCGGGCCAATGGCAGTCCGGTCTGGGACCCCACGTTTCAGAACAATACCGGCGGCTGGCGGTTGCTCAATGGCACCACCTACACCGCGATGACGGCAGCGCAAGAGACCGCTGGGCTTCCTCGGGGCATGCTCAATGGCGGCACTGGATTCTGGAATCGCCCGAGCGTGTTCGTGAATCCGGATGGCACGGTTGGAGGTTATGCGGTCAGCCGCACGTCCACGACCGCGAGTCCGGGTGGTGCCAATACACAACTTCGTTACCAGCAAATCGGAACGCCCTATCAGAGAGGCGGCGGCGTTTATGGAATACCTCTTTCTCCGCTCTTCCAGCAACCTGGGGTGACCGACCAGTCCATCTACGATTGGGAAGAGGTGAATTTTGCTGCGCCCAACTTCATCAAGAAGAAGGCGGACATCTATCAGGTGGAGCTCGAGCAGTGGTTGATCAAGGGACGTGAGCACCAGCTCGCCCTTCAGGCCGGCATCCTGCGCGAGGACGTCACCACCACCAGCCGCGCCTTCATTGGAGCGTCCGATGGTGCGCCCCCGGTGATCCAACTCGACATCAACGAGAAACTCCTGGACGGAACTCCGAATCCCTACTTTCTGCGCCCGTATTTCGGCGGCTCGGAAATGCAAACATTTCGTCGCCCCGAGCTGAATGACAATGCCCGGGCCACGCTGGCCTATCAGCTCGATCTGACTCAGCGCGAAGGCTGGCGCAAGTGGGTGGGTCGCCACAATTTTGCGGCCTATCTTGAGTTCCGGGAAAACACCTTCGCTCAAAATGGAAACGGTGTCAGATATCGCGACCAGATCGTATCGGCGGAAGCCTGGCATACGGCGGCGAACCTGGCCAACATTCCTGGCTCTGGCGTAGAGAACCGCGCTTACATGCGCTACTACAGTGGCGGAGCGATCAACCAGCCCGGGTCTGTCATCGATTATGCCGGGTCGGCGCCAACGAGCTTCAGCGGTGCCCAGACGTTTCGCTACTACAACGGAGTCACTGCCCAGTGGGTCAACGAGAGCGTAAATCTCGACGAGATTTATTTCGCCCTCGGCATGCAGAAATCGCAGATCCGTACACGCGGCCTGGTCTGGCAGGGCTTCATGTGGAAAGACCGCATCGTGCCCACGTTGGGCTGGCGCCGGGACAAGAGTCGTTCGGTGAACAATGTGGCGGTACCTCTGCGCGCGGACGGTTATCTCAATACGGACTTCCTCGACATCTTCCCGACGACATGGATCCAGACGCAGGGGCCCACCAATACCAAGGGCATTGTCGTTCGGCCGTTCTCCGGCTGGAATGCCATTGAGCGCCGGGCCGAGGCGGGCAACAAGTTGGCCGACATCGTCCGTACGGTCCGCTTCCACTACAACGAGTCGGACAGCTTCCAGCCCGCTCCCGCGGCTTACAATTTGTTCGGCGAATTGCTGCCTGACCCCACGGGGTCCGGAAAGGACTTTGGCTTTTCCTTCAGTGCGCTGGATGGAAAGCTGTATGTCCGCTTCAACAAGTATGAAACCTTGCAGAACGCGGCCCGCAATGGATCCACCGCGGTCATTGGTACGCGCCCCATTCGTCTCGACTTCGACGCATCGGGTGACGCCTCTGGTTTCGGGTCCGCAGGTGGAGACAACTTCGATCTGGAGGACACGGCTTACACCTGGGTCACGACCATTCACCCGACGTGGACGCTCGCTCAGGTCACCACCGAGGTTTACCGCATCATGGGAGTCACCCAAGACTACGTCAACGGCCTCAAGAACCGTGCACTTTCTGATGTGAACGACGTCCAGTCCAAGGGCACCGAGATCGAGATCTTCTACAACCCGACCCGCTTCTGGACGGTGAAGGGCACGATTACGCAGCAAAAGGCGGTGGATACGAGTATCTCGCCCAACATCGCACGCTACATCGCTGCGCGCATGCCGACCTGGACTTCGGTGCGTATTCCCACGGATCGGCTTCCGGATGGCACCCAGCTGGCCGGTGCAGGGCAGCTGTGGTGGGAAACTG
>Ga0154020_10009034_pt1 | contig 11503 bp, 5 predicted proteins | sample Klosneuvirus_201_FD_109709 | JGI IMG/M metagenome (GOLD analysis project Ga0154020, IMG submission 109709) | Active sludge microbial communities from wastewater, Klosterneuburg, Austria - Klosneuvirus_20160825_MG | ecosystem: Engineered > WWTP > Aerobic digester > Activated sludge | place... | reverse complement strand
GCAGGGGATGCGCATTGTGGCGGTCGACGCCGATGATTCCCTGCGTCGCGCCTACCCTGGCGCCGAAGAAATCGACTGCGACCGCGGACTGCTGGCGCCCGGATTCGTCGACTCGCACACGCACACCGTGTTCGGTGCCGCGCGGTTTGCCGAGCATGAATTGCGCGCCACCGGGGTGCCCTATCTCGAAATCGCCCGACGCGGCGGTGGAATTCACGCCTCGGTGCGGGATCTCCGATCGCGAAGCGACGACGAGCTGTTCGCACTCGCGCTGCCACGACTCGCGCGTCTGGCTGCTGGCGGCGTCACGACCGTCGAGATCAAGTCCGGATACGGCCTGAGTACGCACGACGAGCTACGCACGCTGCGCGTGATCAGGCGGCTCGCGGCGTACAGTGCCCTCCGCATTGAGGCCACCTGTCTGGCCGCGCATGAGGTGCCGCTCGAATTCCGGGAGCGCGAAAACGGACGCGATGCGTGGATCGGTGAGATCATCGCGCAGATCTTTCCGACGGTGGCGAGCGAACAGCTTGCGCGATTCGCCGATGTCTTCTGCGAACCCGGGGTGTTCGGGCTGGACGAAACGCGTCGCCTCATGAGCGCGGCGGCCGCTGCCGGCCTCCGCAGCAAGCTGCACGCCGATGAACTGCACGACGGCGGCGGCGCCGCGCTCGGGGCGTCGATCGGCGCGGTCAGTGTGGATCACCTGGCGGCGATTTCCGCTGCCGGCGTGACGGCCTTGGCTGCGAGTGAAACGGTGGCCACGCTACTGCCGGCCACCATGGTCTTTCTCGGGACGGGGCGCCAGGCGCCCGCGCGCGCCCTCATCGAGGCGGGGGCGGCCGTGGCCCTGGCAACGGACTTGAACCCCGGCACATCGCCGCTCCAGAGCTTTCCCTTGGTACTGACCTTGGCCGTCAGCGAACTCCGCATGTCAGCATCCGAAGCGTGGATTGCGGCAACCGTGAACGGGGCGGCCGCCCTCGGGATTTCGGATACCGTAGGACAACTCGCCCCGGGCTTTTCCGCCGATATTGCCGTCCATGCTGTCGACGATTTTCGGGCGTTGCCTTACTGGTTCGGAGAGCGTCTCTGTCGAGTAGCGTGGAGCCGTGGGCGTGTCTGTCATTCCAGCGAATGATCGGCATGTGAAGCCGGTGGCATGTCGCATCCGGATACGCGGGACGCGCTGAGCGCCCCGTGGGAGGGTGCCTAATCCGATCTTGGGAGTCAGCCTCGAGCGCATGTCGAACGCCGCGAAGCACCGGAAGAAGGCGGCTGAATTCGAGCAGCTGAAGCAGATCGACCGTGCGATCGTCATGTACATCAAGGCGATCGAATCGAGCGAATCTGAGGGCGAAGAAGTCGACGTCGCCCTGCTCAACAAGGTCGGCGACCTGACGTTGCGTCAGGGTCGTGTGTCCGACGCCGTGACGTACTACGAGCGGGCGGTCGAGCACTACGCGAGCGTCGGGCTGTTCAACAACGCCATCGCCCTGTGCAACAAGATTCTTCGCAGCGCACCAGGCCGGGCCAACGTGTACTTCACGCTGGGCCGTATCTGCGCCAAGAAAGGGCTGCGCGGAGACGCCACGCGGAACTTCCTGGAGTATGCCACCCGCATGCAGCAGGAAGGGCGGGTGGATGAGGGCATGCGAGCCCTCTCGGAAGTGGCGGATCTGATGCCCGAACTCACCGAAGTTCGCCGCCTCGTGGAAGAGCACGCGACGCGGGCGGGCATCGCGCTCCCCCGCCGAAAGACACCGGCCGCGGCCCAGCCGGCGCTGGAGGACGGTGCGCAGCCACGACCCAGCGCGAAATCCAACGAGTTGGTTTTCCTCGACCTGGGTCCGGCGTCGGAAACGTCACGGAACACGCCACCCTTGGCGCCGCGCGTCGTCATGCCGCCCAGCTCGACCGCGGCGCCGGACAATCGTCGCACCGGGGCAGACCGCCGGGCGGGCAGCGGCCCACGTGCCTCTGGTGTCGCCGATCGCCGCGACGCGGGCCGCGCGGGGTCCCCAGGTGGCGGTTCCAAATCGTTGGACGAGTTTCTGCTGTTTGATCCGACGCGCCCCGGCGCGGTCACTCCACTCGGCGCACGCGCCGTCGGCCTGTCTACTCAAAGTGCTGGCGCCGTGCAGCAGCCGCTGCCCGCTCCCACGGATCCCGCGGTCGCCAACGAGATCCCGGCGGCGACACCCGCTGCCGACGCGCCGGTCGCGCAGGAGCCCCAGCCGGAGCCGCAGCCGGAGCCGCAGCCGGAGCCGCAGCAGCCAGAACCGCAGCCCGTCGCCATCGAACCGCCATCGGCGGAAGGCAGCACATCCGGGCCGGAGCAACCGATCGCGAGCGACGCTGACGCCGCGATCGCCGCACCGCCGTCGGCGGCGGCGCCGGACACATGGGAGAATGAACCTCATGTGATACATGAGGTGGATGACTGGAAAGCCAGCCAGGATTCAATTTACGGTGACGTAACTCCAGTGCATGACGTGTCAGAATTGCCACCGGAACCGGTATCAGTGGCCGACACCTCATCCAGTTTCGAGGAGCCCGCGCTTGCCGAATTCGCACTCGGCGAGAGCGAGGAGTTCTCAGGCAGTGCCTTTGGCGATTCGATCGAGTCGTTGGGCGACATGCCCCTGTTGTCGCTGTATGAGGCCGGCGTGACGCACTCGGACGCGATGACGGACGTCATGCCAGACGTCATGTCAGACGAGATGTCCGAGGTGATGTCAGGCAAGATGGTGGACGTCGTGTCAGATGTGATGGGAAATGTCATGGCGGACGCGCTGAGAGACGCAACGCCCATCGACGTCAGCCCAGAAGAGAATGCCGATCAGTCGGCGGAGTCGCAGCGCGACCGCGGTCCGGAGCCGGCGCCGGAGCCGACGCCAGAGCCGACGCCAGAGCCGACGCCAGAGCTGACGCAAGAGCTGACATCGGAACGGGCATCCGAATCGGTCGACGAGCCCACGGATCTGTCGCCGACCCTCGAGTTCATCGTCGACTGGACACCCGAGAACGCGACGCCGGTCGAACATGGAATCTTCAGCGACGAGGAACTGCGCGCCGCCGACGAGTCCGCTGAAGACGTGCCAACCGCTCATCCCGACTTCGAGTTGGTGATCGATGAGGCGATCGCGGCAGCTCCCGTGGAGGGATTGGAAGTCGCGGAGGCGATCGATGACCTCGACGTAACCACCGAGGGACTAGCCTCTGCGTTCGAGGTCGCCCTTGGCATGGTCGAGACCGAACCGGCGGTCATCGTTCCGATCGACGGCCTGGACGCGGAGGACGACGAGACCGGTCAGATCGCCGACGGGTCAGGCCTGTGGGAAGACGTGTGGTCACCCACGCCGGCCGCCCACGAGACCGAACAGGAGGCCATCGCCTGGATCGAGACGCCGTCTTCACTGGCCGACGATGAATCGCTGGTGGCGGCACCGCTGGCCGATCTGGTGCTCGAAGACTTTGAACACGTGGCCGACAATCCCGACGTGGCGATCGTCACCGGCGCGCGCGCCGGAACACCCACGTATGTCGAGGCGATCGGACGCGCGCTGACACCGCTGGAGTTCTCGCCGATTCCAGAACTCGACGCCGCCATTGAAGCCGGCGCCCTCGCGGCCGCACGTGCCGAAGCCGATCCCGAGCTGGTGATGCGTCGGCCGCCGTTCCGTTTGGATCCGCACGACTTCATCCTGCCAGGCGAACTGCCACCCCTTGTCGTCGCCGACGAGCTGGTGGACCTGGGGCTCGCCGCGGCATTCGCCGCCGTGGCAGCCGTCGCGCCCGTCGTCGTCGACGACGCCGCGGACATCGAGGACGACGCCGCGGACATCGAGGACGCCGACGCCTTCGCCGAACCGGTCTTGGCGCTCGAGCCGGAAACCGTCGAGGCCGAAGCCGTCGAGGCCGAAGCCGTCGAGGCCGAAGCCGAAACCGTCGAAGCCGAAGCCGTCGTAACCGAAGCTGTCGAATCCGAATCTGTCGCGGCCGACGTGTTCGGGGCCGATGACCGTGAGCCACCGGCCATGGCGGCCGCCACCATCGACTCCGATGGCGTCGTTCCGATCGCGTCGGTCACCGATGCCGTTGGTGACGTTGACGATCATGCCGCGGCCACTCGCGTTCAGGAAGACGACGCCGAGCGTGCGCTACGGGAGGTCATCGAAGCCGCCCAATCCGACGCGGATGTCGCCGAGATCGCCGTGTCCGATACGGCGAGCTTCGAGGAACAACACGCGGTGAACGAGCCTGCGGCGCTGCTCGATTCGCCTCTGGAACGCGAGACGCTCGTGTCGGCTGAGGCGCCCGTAAACGCGGCGATGCTCACACCGGCCGTCGTCAACGCGGCGTCGCTCACTCCGACACCGACGCTGCCGATTGCGGCGGTGGCCGCAGAGGCAAATGTCGTCGCCACGTCTCGCCGCGATGAACTTCGGGCGGCGACCCTGCGCGCGCCGCAGGATTGGGTGTTGCGTCGCCGGCTCGCGGAGGCCCTGTTCGAAGCGGGCGAACGAGAAGCCGGTCTCAGCGAACTGCACGCCACACTGTCGGGGTATTCGCAGCGTGGGCAGCTTGCCGATGCGTCGGACATTGCGGACGAACTCGTCCGGATCAGTCCGGAGCGGATTCAGTACCATCAGAAGCGCGTCGAACTGGCCGTCCGTCTCAGCGATCAGCAGCGCCTTCGGCGGGCCTATCTGGATCTCGCCGACACGCTTGTTCGCAGTGGAGACGACGCCCGTGCACACGCTGTGTACGTGCGCGTCCTCGAGATTGACCCGTGGGATGAGCGTGCCCGGACCGCACTCGGGTCGGCCGCCCCTCCGCCGCCGCCTCGGCCTACTCCGGACGACAGTGTCGTCAGTCTGGCTGACTGGCTCCGTGAGGACGATGCCCCGGTCACCACGCGCATGCGGATGCGCGCGCCAGAGGTCAGCGGGAACGAGCAAGCTGACTTTGACGCCCTGCTGAGGCACTTTAAGGAGGGGGTTTCGCGTTCCCTAGGTGAGGAAGACTACGAAAGTCATTATGATCTTGGCGTGGCCTACAAGGAGATGGGGCTGCTCGACGACGCGATCGCCGAATTCCAGAAAGCGCTGAGAAGTCGTCGTCACCGGCTACCGGCGTACGAAGCTCTGGGGCAATGTTTCGTAGAGCAGTCGCGACACTCGGTCGCGGCCACAGTCCTCACGCGGGCCCTGCACGAGCCCGGGTTGGGTGACGACCACCGGATCGGGGTCTTGTACCTCCTCGCATATTCTTGTGAAGCCCTGCAGCGGTGGGATGAAGCCCGGAGCTATTATTCGCGTGTGTACGCGACAGACATCAATTTCCGTGACGTCGCCGCCCGGTTGGCGGCGCTCGATCAGATAGCGCGATGACGCTATCAACGCGCTCGCCGTCGGCACTCGCCGCGGCTCTGCGCGACATCCAATCACCAGTGTTGCCTGAACTGGGAGCGGTGTCGCAAGAGCTGTGGCGCATTGTGTCCGCGGACGTTCCGCTCGTGCAGGAAGTGCAGGAGCACTTGATGGGCATGAAGGGGAAACTCTTCCGACCCACCTTGCTCTTGCTTTCCAGCGCCGTCGAAGACCGCGCGCAACCGCGCGCAGTGACTTATGCGGCCGTTGTCGAGCTCATTCATCTCGCCACGTTGGTGCACGATGACGCCGTCGATCATTCGGCACTGCGTCGTGGTATGCCAACCGTGAATTCGCTGTTCAGCCATCAGGTGTCGGTCATCATGGGCGACTACCTGTATCTGCGTGCGTTACGCGAGCTGGTTACTCTCGGCGATCTCGAGGCGATGCGGGCGATCACGTCAGCGTCGAATGAGATGACGCTGGGCGAAATGCGTCAGCTCTCCGCATTCGATGCGCTCGCCTTCACAGAGACCGACTACGAAACACTGATTCGCGCCAAGACCGCGTCGCTGTTCATGGCCGCGTGTGAAGTCGGCGCGCTGTGCGGTGCACCGCGACACCGCGATGCGTTGGTTCGCTTTGGCGAACGACTCGGCATGGCGTTTCAGGTCGCCGACGACCTGCTGGACTACACGGAAGGGCAGGAGATGACCGGCAAGCCGAGCGGGCTGGACCTCAAAGAGCACAAGGTCACCCTCCCGCTCATCGCCGCACTCCGCGAGATGTCGACCGCGGAACGCGGGCGCGTCGAACTCCTGTTCGCCACAGCGGAACCGGAGGACGACATGATCGCCGATGTCGTCGGAATTGTTCGAGATCGAGGCGGCCTCGAGTATGCCCGTCGCCGCGGCGATCAGTTCGCGCGAGAGTCGGAGGAAGCGTTGGCCGAGCTGCCCGAAAGTCCGGCTCGCGCCGCACTCGTCGATGCGATTGCCTACGTGGTGGAGCGTCGCTGGTGATGGCGCGAGGACCCTCGAGGCACCGGCCGGTGTTCCATCTGACGGTGCTGGCCAGCGGTTTCGTGGCAGGCGGCGTGCTGACGCAGGTCGCGCGCAAGTTCCTGCCGCCGGGAGCCGTGAAGGAATTTCTGACGACAGGACTTCCCGCGTCGATCGGCCCGTTGTCGATTGACCTGCTTATATTGAAGTTTACCGTTGGACCCTTGGCCCTGGACGTCTCCTTGCTGAGTCTTCTGGGAGTTCTGATCGCCTATCTCATCGCACGGTCCCTGTTCTAGGAGCCATCATGCTGCAAAACTTCGGTTTCACCGAGATCCTGTTTGTACTGGTGGTCATCCTCCTGTTCTTCGGCGCAAAGCGCATTCCGGAGATTGCCGGCTCGTTCGGCAAGGGTATCAACGAATTCAAGCGCAATCTGAACGAAGCGCAGAAGCAGATCACCGAGCCGGCGCCGCAGAATGATCGCGTGTCGCAGGGCACGCCGATGACGGCGGCGACGGAAGAAGAGCGCCCAGAGCCGAAGCGGTTGATCAGCTAAGGCACGACCGACCGGCACACAACACGAGGGCCCCGCGATCACTGCATCGCGGGGCCCTCGTGTTGTGATGCGTCCGATCCGCTGCGATCAGGGGGCGATGGCCGCCTGCTTGCGCAACTGCGCATTCACCGTGTTGCGGTGATCTTCGACCTTCACGCTCTCGCGCAGGCTGGTCATGTACTCTTCGACGCGCTGCTGACGCAGCGAACCGAGCAGCTGATTCTTCTGCTCCGCCTTCTGTGTCTCGAAGATCGCCTTTGCCGACTCGGTGCGGCTGTCCACACGAATGATGGCGATGCCGTCCGCTGTCGCCGCGGGACCACCCACCTGGCCAACGGGGATGGTGAATGAGGCACCAATAGCTTGGTTGAACTGACCAAGCCCGTTCACGGCGTCAACACGAGTGAACGGCGTGGACTTCTCCACCGTCATGCCGCGGCCGGCGGCCACTGACTCGAGCGACGACGTCCGAGCAGCCTGAATCAACTGCGAGGCGATCGGGCGCAGCTTCTCGATGCGCTTTTCGCGCGTCAGCCGGCGTCGAATGTCCTCTTTCACCTCGGACAACGGCTGTGCCCCGCCGGGTGTGAGCGAGTCGAGACGCACGAGGTAGTACGCCTCGGGCGAATCGAGCAGATCGCTGGTCTCACCCGGGCGAACGCCCGAGAAGGCCCACGCGCTCGCGCTCGGGACATAGCGTCCAGCGAAATTGAGCGGTTCGCGTTCGATGGCCACGGCCGACAACGGGGTCAGGCCGAGCGTTTTCGCGGCCGCGTCAAACTTCGCGGGGTCTTCCTGGTTGCCCGCCTGGTTGGCCAGCGAGTCGGCACGACGATCGGAACGCGTCGCGCTCGAGTCACTCTGAGCGACCGTGACCAGGATATGGCGCAGATCCAACGTGTCGCCATTTCGCCCTTCAAGACGAATGATGTGCCAGCCGAACGGCGTCAGCACTGGCTGGGAGAGTTCACCGGTCTTGAGCGTATAGGCCACGTCCTCGAACTTCGGCGTGTAGCTATTGCGACCACGCTTGCCCAGCGCACCGCCTTGCGCACCAGAAACGCTGTCCATCGACTCCCGCTTGGCCACATCTTCGAACTTGGCACCGCCCGTGATCTCGGCGCGAATCTTCTCGATGCGGGCCTTGGCCGCCGCGGAATCCGCTGCGGTGATCGCGCGCGGAACGCTCAGGAGCGACACCACCGCACGACCCGGCGCTTCGAAACGTTTCTTGTTCCGTTCGTAGAATTGCCCGATTTCGGCGTCTGTGACAGACACGGCCGAGTCTGTGAGAGACTCCGGACGCAGCACAATGAAACTCACCTGTGCAGAATCGTGACGGTCTTTATAGATCTGCCAGAGTCGTTCGTCAGAGACATAGACGTCGGACGCGATCTGATCAAAGAGCTTCTGCTTGGGGATCTCATTGCGGTAGTACGCCTCGAGACCGACGAGCATTCCCGACTGACGCGCAGTGGGGGAGGCGAGCAGGCGCTGGTACTTCTGGATGTCGAACTGTCCGTTCGTCATCAGTTCCGGCGACTGGGTTGCCTGGGGCGGTGGGGACAGTCGTGCCGCTTCGAGGATTTCGTCGTCTGTTACCGTGATGCCTCGACGCTTGTATTCCTGCCGCAGCAGCACTTCGTTGACCAGCTCGTCGAACGCCCGATCCTCGAGCGTACGGCGCTGGTCGAGCGTGATGCTCTGGCCGAGGCGCTGTTGCTCTTGCTGTTCGAGGTTGGTGACGGCGGCCTGCCAGGACGTCAACAGAATCTCTTCGCCGTTGACCGTCGCGACAGCGGTGGTGGTCGTCACTGGCGCTCGGCCAGAGAGGCCCGACGTTTCGTACAGCAAAAAGCTGCCGATGAAGGCCACGACGAGGAACCACCAGATGTATTTCGCGACGCTCCGCATCGATTGCAGCACCACGGGGCGAGACTCCTTGGGTCGGAAGAACTTGGGAAAAGCAGCCGAGTTGGCTCCACGCCAGTCGGCGATGGGACCGCGGTGGGGCACCGTGGCGCACAGACCGCGCGAGGTGCCCGAAAGCGGGCAGAGCCTCAAAACCTAGCGGCGGCGAAGCACTAAAAGCAAGCGAAGACACGACTTCTGCACCCGTAGTACGATTGACTTCCCCGAACGACGACGGCTAACTTGGCGCGGCATGGTGGCCGCCTTGCGTCGCGCCGGGATCACCCCCTGAGGGCACTGGACGGATGAGCACTGCTGCCCGGATCGACGAGCTCCGGAAGAAGTTCGAGGAAAACCCGCGACGCTACTTCGCGCCACTTGCCAACGAATACCGGAAGTCCGGTGATCTTGAGCAGGCGATCGCGTTGTGCCGTGAGCATTTGCCCAAACAGCCGGGCCACATGAGTGGCTACATCGTCTTTGGTCAGGCGTTGTATGAAGCCGGGGAAATGGGTGAAGCGCGCACGGTCTTTGAGCAGGCCCTCGCACTCGATCCCGAGAATCTCATTGCCCTTCGGCACCTGGGCGACATCGCCCGTGCGAGCGGCGATGCCCCAGGTGCCCGACGCTGGTACGAACGCGTCCTCGACGCCGACCCAAGAAACGACGACATCGCCGCGCAGCTAGCGACGCTCGCCACGGGCCAGACGCCCGTGTCGGTGCCAAGCGTGGCTCCGCCGTATGGGCGACAGATGGAGACACCGCCCATTCCCATGACGCCAATCGGGTTCGGGGTGATGCCAACACCCGATTCGGCTATGCGGGCGGTGGATATGGACGCCATCAACGAGCGTGTGGTGCGCAGCACGCCGATGGCGCTCAGTGCGTTTGCGACGCCGATGTCGGTGCCAGCGCAGCCGGCCACTGCGGGAACGCCCGCAGAGCCAATGCCGCCGATAGTGCGTCCAGCCGACGCGGAACCGATCGATGTGAGCGATTGGGGCGCCGACGCTGTCGTGGAGCGAGCCGGAGCGGGTACAATGGACGAAGCTGCCGCAGTTCCTGCGGACGGTTTGGCCGATCCATTCGCATTCCCCAGTGCCGAGCCATCCCTCGAATCTGAACACGGCGACGTCGAATCGGCCGCGGAGCGTTCGGCAGACGACGAGGCCTTCGAAGAAGGCTTGGTTGCGCCCGAGTGGCCCGAGGCCGCGGAGATCGTGGCACGATTTGCCACGCCGCGCAGCGTCACGCCGCGGAGCCTCACGCCGCATGCCGCGACGCCGCGCTCGGTCACGCCGGCGTCGTCGGAAGGGGTCGGGGATGCGATTGCCGCCTTCGGGCGCGAGGCGCACGACGACCTCGTTTCCGACGCGCTTGTCGATGAACACACGAGCGTTCGGGCGAACGCGGACGCAACGCCGATCTCACAGCCGGCGTATGCCGATGCCGATGTCGAACAGCCCGCGTTCGATCCGCCGGCGCTCTTCGTGCCGACGAACGCCGCGGCCTCGTACGACAGGTCCCACGACGTCGACGAGACGCCCGTGCCGCCGGTGCCAGACGTGGTGTCCCATGCCGACACCTGGGCGGACGTTGCGACGATTGGTGTTGCCGATGCAGCGGCGCATGTCGTCGCGGAGGTCGCGGAAGACGTCGTCGCAGACGCGGAGTCATCAGACCGTACGGGTGAGCCCGACCAGACGTTCGGTGCGGCCGCTACCGAAACACCGGCAGGTGAGTGGTCGGCCGATGCATCGAGCGGAACAACCGCAGATGACGTGGCCGTGGTGGCCGCCGAATCGGTCGACGCCGAATTCGCCGTAGCGGAATCCGTCGAAACGATCGTGGTTGATGAGACGGCCACCGAGGAGTTGCCGTGGCTTTCGGTCAGTGAGCCTTCGGCTTTGGACCACGCGCACGACGCACAGGAGCCGGGCCTGCAGGAAATCGCCGAGGCCTTCGCCGAGGACGCTCGCGCAGCGGGTGACGCAGAAACGTTGGTCGTCGAAGCACTCGATCAGCCGGCCTCGTTTGACAGCAATGTCGACGGGCAGGCGGCGGATGACGAAGCGTTCGGACTGGTGACCTCGGAGTACGAGTCGTTCGATGTGTTTGACGGTTCCGATGCCGTCGAGTCGACGTCGTGGGACGCGAGCGACGCTGATGCGACGCTGGAACGCGTCGACGAGGCGCCGCTCAATCTTGGCGCATCTGTGGATGCGAGTGATGCGTTGCGTGATCAGCCAGCCGCGGCCGCTTCGTATGCGCCAACCCCCGCGACGGGGAGCACTGCATTCGTGACGGAGACGATGGCCGAACTGCTGGTCTCGCAGGGTTTTGTCGCCCGCGCCGTCGATGTGTACGAAGAGCTGGCGCGTCGCAATCCGTCCGACCCCGCTATCGCTGCTCGGTTGACGGAGGTGCGCGGCATGCTCACGTCGAACACGGACACGAACCCTCTTGCCGCCTCCGCAGGCGATGAAGAGAGCGCGTTTGCCGACGGCGTCGAGGACGTCTTCGCCGAATCGTTCGGTGAATCGTTCGATGAGTCGGTCGACGAGGGCATGGACGAAGGACTCGACGCCTGGAATCCGGCGGCGCTGACGTCACCGACACCGGCCACGGGGACACCCGCGTTTGGTACGCCGGCGTAT
>Ga0154020_10009033_pt1 | contig 11504 bp, 13 predicted proteins | sample Klosneuvirus_201_FD_109709 | JGI IMG/M metagenome (GOLD analysis project Ga0154020, IMG submission 109709) | Active sludge microbial communities from wastewater, Klosterneuburg, Austria - Klosneuvirus_20160825_MG | ecosystem: Engineered > WWTP > Aerobic digester > Activated sludge | place... | reverse complement strand
CTGGAAAACATCCTAGAACGTAGATTCGAACAGTTATCTCTTATTTGATATTCTAACAAGGTTCGCGGTCCCTTATCGTGGGCCAAGTAGTAGTCCTATTATTTGCTGTAAATAGATTTAATTTTGGCTTTGTTTCGTAAAATTATCATCCGGTTTTATATTCAGAACCGTCTACGTTATCAAATGATACATCTACAGCCAATGGAAGTGCGGTGAGCGAACCTAACCGCATACCCTGAATCCGTTGAAATTCGTGCAATGCTTTATAGAGACTTCGTTCCAGCGACCCTTCATATCTCGATAAGTCCTGCAAAAGATCTGTACATGTTCCAAATCTGGTAGCACGGGTTGCTTTACCGAGAAATTCTAGTTCTGTATTTTGATAAAGTAACGACTCAACTTCGATAGCTCGACGCATTCTCCATATCGAAACGACTACTTTGTCTAAAAGTACATTTTCAAGACCCCCTTGCGGCTGCATCGCTGCGAAAATTTCATTTGAGAACTCTTCAAACTCAGCGGCGTCCTCATCAGAAAGAAGTACCTTTTTGGATAGCAAGCCATGCTTTATAGCGTTCATAGTGACTTTCGCCTTTCCCTCTATTGTGCGTGGTCCGGTGCTCTTTTTTGAGTTTCGGCGATTCGCTGCAATCTGCTTTTCGGAAGCCATAGATTAACCTCGTTTTTTTTTGTTGGATGATCCCTTTTGCATTTCAACGAATGCGCTTTCGATAAGGCGAATTAAAACGTCGGCCTGACTAACTTCATAGGATTTTGAAATCTGCTTCAACTTTTCAACGACTGACTCTGGCACGCGTACAGTAATCGCTGTATCTCGCTTTTCCTTCTTATTAAACTCTAGTAGTCCCATATATTCGATCCTATATGCTTGTAGAATGTATTGCAAATAAGCTTGCAATTTGTAATGCATTGCGCTAGACTTAAAGCAGATGGAAGGCTGTGGGCCGCATTATGTCCAGTCCGCTTCGAGTTGGTATCTACCTTCGTGTTTCCACCGCTGATCAACAAACCGATCTCCAGAGTAGAGAGATTATGGCATATGTCCATGCCAGGGGATGGACCAATCACGTAGTTTATGAAGACAAGGCGACAGGCACGCATTCCGGTAGACCGGCCTTCCAGTCCATGTTGAAAGATGTAAAATCCCGAAGAATTGACGTGGTTATCTGTTGGAAGCTGGATCGCTTCAGCCGGAGCCTTAGAGACCTCGTTATTACTCTCCAAGAGTTTTCCGAATCCGGAACCGCGTTTGTGAGCATTCGTGATCAGGTAGACTTAACTACTAGCTCAGGTCGCCTCATGCTTCACTTGATAGGAGCTTTCGCTGAGTTTGAGGCTTCGTTAATCCGTGAGAGGGTTCGTGCCGGTTTAAGTGCCGCGAAGGCTCGTGGACAGCGTCTAGGACGTCCTAAGATGCGTAACGATCGATGCATACGTAATTTGCGAGATCAGGGCCTGAGTTATACCGAGATCGGTAAGAAGCTTGGTATTTCAAAGGGAGCAGTATGTCGTGCTCTTGCTACCTCGAAAACCCCCTTAAAAGCTTAGTCACAAGTGGCTGAAATCACTGGAGCGAAAGAGCCGAAAAACCCTACCTCGAAATCATAAGTTTTCGGGGTGATGATTTAGCTTTTGTACTTTCTTTCAATGCTTCCAATCAGGTCGGATAGCGAAATCTTTAGAACCCTTTTTATCTGAAACATAGTGCTAAGGGACGGCTGTCTGACTCCTCGCTCAAGCATGGAAATAAAGGTGCGATCTAACCCACTCTCAAATGCGAGCTGCTCCTGTGAAATCCCCTTGGAGAGCCTAGCTTCCTTTAGTAGAGCACCGAATGCATTGGCAAGCGCCTTGTCCATTGCGCTAGGATCTAACGCACCGAGACCCATGGTCTACGGACTATAGTCTACAGAAATTATAAAAGTAGCCGATCAGTAATCAGAATTAAAAATTTAAAGACAATCTAATGACTGGAGATTTCCATGGAATCGATGTTTTGCAAAAAAACTTTTCTCACCTTAGTCACTTTAATCCTTATGAACTCTGCAATGGCGGCTCGCCTTGGTACAGAAGGACTTACTCAATCATTTGATGCCGACTATGAACAGGTTTGGAATGCAGCTCTTGGTGCTCTTGAAGATAAAACCATTGAAACTGGAAATAAAGACATCGGTCAAATAACAACCAAGGCAGAAAAGTCCACTAACTTGCTTGGCGACAAATCGACTACTTATTCGATTAAAATCACTCGCGCCAAACCAGTTAAAGTTATTATACACGTAAATATAGAAAAAACCGTATCTGTGGGGCTATCTGGCCGATCCTCAACAGACACCTACAGTGATGATGACGAAGAAAAGGCAGTGATGAAAAAAATTGAAGGTGCTTTGGCTTCGGCACCTAAGACAAAGACTGAAGAAAAGAAAAAATGAAAAGATTCTCGACATGCTGAAACGATTCAAGCATTGATGTAGAGTTCTATTTTCACAGGTGCTTTTCCAAACTACGCCTTCATTTCCTTTTCTATTTGGCCGAGTAGATCCTCTATCGGAATCAACCTAAAAGGTACCCCGTCTGGCAGACTCTGGGGCGGTTTAAAGCTGCTCCCTTTTCTACCGCGTCGCTTATCGGATGATCGTGTTTCAGTTGTATTCATAGTATGAATATTTAGCCAATAAACAGATATTTTTTCTGCATCTTCTGGCATAATTTGAGTACGCGGAATCTTGTCATATGGTGAGCCTTGGATACTAATCTTAGTCGGCGGGTTTGCTTTGCAGCCTTTTGAGTCCGGCCCGAAAGCATCCCCAGAGAGGGTATTGATAAACACAGCGCCATTACTGCTATTCGATGTGTATGTGATGCCAAAAACTTTCTCAATTCCAATCTTTCTCGCATTTTCTCTTGCTGCTCGAATACGTCTATCCATTAAAGAGATGCTCTCAGCTTTTTCTTGACGAATGCCGGATACCGAATTTTTGAAGATTTTAAATGTGTGTGGAAAAAGTTCCTTAAATTTTTGACCGCGGCTTTCGGAGTATTTTTTTATCTTTAGTCGAGACAGTTTATAAGCTTCTACAATATTTTCTGCGAGAACTAACAAAGACGCTTTAGGTTTTTGCGTTCGGCTCACAGCAATCAAATGAAGAAAAAAATGATCCTGCCACGCCCAGAATTTTTCATCGCGTGAAATATCACTCTTACGATTTATGGGTGGTTTCAAACCGGCTTTATTTCGAATGTGCTTAATGTGCTTATCTGCACCCTTCGCGAAAGAGGCAACTACTGAACCAAAACAGCAATGAAGGGCGAGATCCTCTAAGCTTAAGGGGTCGGCGACATTTTTGTTTTCCTTAAGAAAATCCCGCATTTCTGAAATTTCACGAAGAAAATCTGATTTTTTTTGATCCGCTACCATAGATGCCTAATTCCATTACCACAGTAGTTGTAGAAAACATCTAAGACTTTAGGAGGTCTTAAAAATGAATACAAAGCTATTAAAGGTCATCGATGTTGGTCTTGTTTTAGGAATCCCAAGCCGAGGAGTATATCGACTCATTCGTCAACGGCGGCTAGCGGCTATACGTGTTGGTCGTCTTTTACGAGTCCTTGAAGGAGATTTAAATACATATATTGAAGAGCAACGTAAGAGAGGGGTTCTATGAAATACCCACCCAGAACGCGGCTTGACTTTGAGTTGTTTGAAAAATGGCTCTGGAACGATCTAAGTGAAGAGCAAATTAACCTTAAGACTTCATCACCATTCTGGAGGAGTGAGGTCACTGAAGGAAGCGAAGGCCTACTTTGCGCAGTTTGCACAGAAAAAATTACCCACATCCGCTGTAACGAATGTGGGCAATAACCTAAAATAGAAAGATTTGAACTAACATGAATAAAATTAACATTGAAGCCGTACTCAATCAAGTTGAGAAACGATATCCTGGCTTACGCGAAACTGCCCACTTGATATTATCTTCCGTCACTACACTGTTTTTAAAAAGACAACATCCGCTAGTCATCATTCTAGTGGGTGCTCCATCGTCAGGAAAAACGAGCCTTTTAAGTGCATTAATTAGAAGCCGTGAAGGAGGCTGGCTAAAGAATAATACACTTCGCCTAGATGAATTTACCCCAGCGTCCCTTGTTAGCCATGCGGCTAATATGTCTGAGGAGCGACTTAAAAATATCGATCTTTTACCCAGGATGAAGAATAAGAATGTAATAGTAAAAGAAATGGCCCCGCTCTTCTCAGGAAATGAAGAAATTCTCCAAAAAAAATTCTCTACTCTAACCAGCATTTTAGATGGCGAAGGATACATCACCAGTAGCGGCACTCATGGCCTACGCGGTTACGACGAACCCACAGTTTTTACGCTTCTAGGTGCTGTAGCAACTCCGGCACTAACGGCTAAAACGATGAAAACGCTATCCGCCATCGGTCCCCGAATGTGTTTTTGGCAAATGCCAGAACGACACATCGACCACGCCACATGGTCTGGACTAGTGAACCCAAAAATAGAGGACGATGAACTTCTGTTAAGGGAAATGATTTCAGATTACTTTGATCACCTTGCAGAACTATTTGAAATTGGAAGTGTAGAAATCTCTCACTTTATTGTTTCACCACCGATCCAAAAACTGCTCGACTCCTGTGCCATACTCATGGCCCAGGGTAGGTCGATTATCAGTTCAGAAAAGGAAGGTACAGAAACTCTAGACGAAATCTATACTGAGTCTCCTGAACGAGCTTTTAGATATGTTCAGCAAATTTCCTACGGCGCAGCGCTCGCGGACATGGGACGTATGACTCTTAACGAGAATGATGTTCGTCTTGCTGCAATGGTCGCTATTAGTTCTGCTGGGACAAGGCTACGCAAAATCATTCGAATTTTCTTTGATTTTAACGAACCACTAACGGCAGCGCATATTCATGGTTACAGTGGCCAATCTGATGACTCTGACAGAAGACGCTTAGATGAACTCGTAAGGCTTCGAGTTATTGAGCAGGTTTCCGAATCAGGATCTAAACAATGGGACTTAGTACCGCACTTACGCGCTCTACGGTCTTCAATCAACAAGGTGCCACCTAACAAATGTCTGGAGCACACGCACCCTATGGATTTTGCGGATAACCATCTTTTTTAGTCGGAAAACCGCAAAAACTAACATATGCCTGTCCACCAGTGATCTTTGACAACTCACCCAGGTGGACTCCTACGAAAGGAGTCAATAATGGCTTATATCCGAAAATTAATACGTAAAAAGGGAACAACCTATAAAGCAGAAGTTTCCTTAAGTAATGGCACTAAGCGATCTATAACTTTACGAACCCGCGAAGAAGCAAATCAGTGGGCAAGAGGGCAAGAAGATGCAAAAGCTGGCCATCGGTCCGGTGGACTTACTCATGTGCGAATGACGTTTGATGAGTTCTTCAAGAAATTTTATGAAGAGTACGCAGTTATTCACCACTCAAAGGGGTGGCTAACGACCGATGTCATGATGAACAAAAAGTATCTAAGTCCGATTTTGGGTCCCAAGCTTCTTCGTGAAATACATCCACTCGACGTCCAGCGCGTTATGCAAGAAATGCTAAAACGTGGTTTAGCGAAATCCTATGCCAACCGCGTTCGGGCACTGCTGCATAAGGTATTTTCTGAAGCCGTGAAAACCTATCGTTATCTGTCAGTCAATCCTGTCTCTAGTGTCCGCCCCTATAAGGAAGACCCTTTTGAGGCTCCACACATGAAGTCTGAAGAAGCGATAAAATTATTACGGTGGGCGGATAGCCATCCATATGGAATCGCATTTCATCTCGCAACCCAGCTTGGATTGAGAGAAGGAGAAGTCCTTGGACTTAAGTGGGACGCAATAGACCTAGATACCAGATCAATCACCGTAAAACGAAAGTGGAACAAGAAGGTGTCCACAATGGATGAGTTCACAAAGGGACGAAACATTCGTTACCTTGGAATCTATCCGGATGGCTTGCTACATCGCCTGAAAGAACAACGAAAGCGATATCCGCATTCCGAGTTTGTTGTTTGCAACTCAAACGGTGATATGGCGTCTCCGATGCAAATCATTCATGCGCTCAAGCATGGAGTTGCGGCGACAAAAATCGAAAGGGTTACCTTCCACGGTCTTCGCCACACGTTCGCTACTCTCTACATGCAAAACGGTGGAGATCTTTATGATCTTCAGCTTCTGATGGGACATCAATCAGCAAGGACGACAGAGAGATATCGACATCGAGATCCCGAATACATGAAGAGCAAATGTAATATATTTGATCTGTACTCCGCCCAAACTCCGCCTAAAGCTGAAGCGAGCGTTTTAAAATTAGTCCGATGACAAAAATAAAAAATCGTTTATCGTATTGAAATTATTTAAAAAGATGGCGGAGAAGGAGGGATTCGAACCCTCGTTACGCTGTTACACGTAAACACGCTTTCCAATGCAAAAGGAGTGTTTTTTGCGAAATTGCTAATCTCGTGAAAATGCTCAGTTTCTTTAATTAAATCAAAAACATGAGTTCACTTGGGTGGGTTATCTAGAGACATCGAGTTTCATCGAATGACGCTCATCTCTCCGCCTAAACTCCGCCCAAATCATCTTCATTGTTATTGATCTGTAGCTTTAGATTTTTTATCTCCAAGTGAAGTTTCATAAAAACATGCCTAGGAGTAGCAAGAGCAAAGACGCGACTGGGTCCGGCAATTTGCTTTTGAAGAATCATAAATTCTCCGCGGGGGCTAACACAGTAACTAGGTTTCTAAATTCTTTTTTAAGAATTGAGTTCAAAAAAATCTTTCCCCATTCAAAGGATTGAGTTGCATCCTTATCTAAGCTCGATTTTCTGCCATGAACAAGTTTACTACGGATTTTGTACAATCTCATAAACTCATCGCGTATTAAGACCCGAGCCTCTTGGGTCTTTCCATTTATATATGCACCTCTATCCGCTAGGGTTTTTGTAAGCTCTCTGTTTCCTATCTCATCGCCCAAAAGTACTTCCATCGCTATACATAGCTGAATAAATGAAACCGTTTCATTTGTATTTGCGTAAGAATCAAATGCCCATTCAACGGCCGCAACCAACGAACTTACATTTTTATCAATAGGATTGAAGTCGAAAAAACGCCCAATCAATTGAAGTTTCTCGATGCGCTTATAAATATCATTTCCGTCTTCATTTCCAGATGCAAAATAGCCAGAGACGTGCTGAGCAATGTCGTGAAAGAAATCTACCTTTGAAATCGTTCCATCATTTGAAATCGTGTCAACAGTATACAAAGCACTTAGCGGTTGCTTTGCATAAATGGACCAAGCTCTTTTATGTTTGAAAACCCCAAAGAGGGTACCAAAGTATAAAATAAACTTTATTTTAGAAAGAGCTGCAGCCACACCTGAATCATTTACATCATCACGTATAAAGCCGGTGGAATTTATTTTTAGAACAACGTCATCTTTGCGAAAGGTATTACTAGAACTTTCAAACAAGCCGTCGATCCACACAGGCTTTAGCTGCAGTAAAGAATCATTTTCAGACACTTGAAACATTTCAACACCATTAGCAATTTTTACTCTTCCCAGGTCGTAATTTTTTGACCTATATAGTTTCAAATAAATAACATATTCACGAGGGATTGATCTAATAAAGCCAATTACTTTATCTTCCAGTTCTTGCAGTTCTTTCTCTGAAAGTAGGTCCTGAATAAGTCCTTCGACTTCACTTTTTGTCTTACGGTTTTTAAAATAATCAACTATTTGATCAACGAGAATACTCCATGCATTGCCCGCACTGAGGTAAATTCCTAAATACTTTTCACATGTATCTGAAAACTTCCAAGCCCAAAGAGTTTCAGATCGGAAATCCGGGTAGACGCCGACCATTGGACACATCTTAATGGCGCCTTTTAATGTTTCACGTATTTTCTTTTCCGCTCCGGCATGAAGAACAAATTTAGATTGGTCAGCTTTTTTATTTTCAGTACGCTCAACAGACACGCGACAGTTCTCCAATTAAATAGGTTTTACTCAATATTCTGATACAACTAAAAAATCATTCCCCACGGAGGGCAAATGGCAAGACATCCCAAAGGAACTAACCCAAAGCTTTCTCATAGAATATTTTCTGCCCTTTCGGAAGCCATCAGTAAAGGTGTTTATGTTGAAACCGCATTTTCACTCAGCTGAATCAGCAAAGACACTCTGTATAGCTTGATTAGAACAGCAAAAGACGACGGTGCCGACCCATTAGCTCCGATAGCCATTGAGATTCATCGAATATCGCGTTCCATACTCCGCCCAAATTGCAACGCAATGACCAACACAATAGATTGTAAGGATTAAAACTATCCTTGGGCTTGTCGACATATTATTTTGGTTGCCAGGCGTTTAGCGTACGTCAGAATTAAACTAGGTTATAAACGAGATATGCCAAAGAAAACGTCAAGAAGCGTAGATAAACATGCTCTAGCTCGGATTCATAGAAAACTCTCCTTGATTGCCAAATCAAGGGGTGGTCGACTTATCAGTAGTTCATACAAAAATTCAAAGACAAAAGTCGAATGGCAATGCGAAAAAGGTCATTCATGGTCTGCCCTACCGAATAAAATCAGGGTAGGTCAGTGGTGCCCATTTTGTGCGGGCAAACGTAAAACAATCGAAGAAATGAAAAAACTTGCCGCCAGTAAGGGCGGGCATTGTCTATCAACCGCCTATCTTGGTGTAGATTCTAAATTAAGATGGAAATGCGCTTGTGGGAATATTTGGGAAACTATTCCGACTGTAATTATTCGAGGGGGCTGGTGTCCAAAGTGTTCGAAAAAAGGTAAATATTCAAATTTAAACAAAGAAAGACTGATAAGAGAGATTGTTGCTTTTTTTGGGCGAGTGCCTACGAGGCGTGAGCTTGACTCATCAAAGAAATTTCCATCGCATACAACAATCAAAAAATTATTTAGTATGCCCTACAGAGAAATTTTCAAGTCTCACGGTTTTTATCTAGAAAAGGCTAATAGAAACAGGTTTTCAGATGAATTTATAAAAGATGAAATTTGCAGAATTATAGCCCTCCCACCCCGAGGGATTATCAATTTAAGGAAATGGAAAAAGTATTCAAGAATAAGCTATGTAACACTTAGTTCCAGACGAAAATTAAAAATAATAGATCTATATAGAATTGCCGGTGTTGACCCTGCAGTTGTGCCGGGGAAAATTAAATATTCAAAAGAAGACTGTATAAATTCGCTTAGAGCATACGTTTCAAAATATGGTGTTATACCTCAACGAAGAGACTTAAAATCCACTCCTGGAATGCCGACAAATAGTGCGATAACAAGGCATTTCGGTAGTTATAACAAATTCATTATCTCGCAAGGATTCAAACCTAATGCAAATCGCTATGGAAAGCTTTGGAGTTCATGGGAAAATTTCATTTATGAAGTTTTGTCATCAAGATATAAAAATAAATCAATACTACGACAGTATTACCTGAGCAGTGGCGGTATTGTTGATTTTTACATTCCTCATCTCCGAAAGGGCATTGACGCTAAAACATCAAATTATTATTTACCTGGCGTTACTGATAAACAAATTAAAAGATTTTTAAGGGCAAACGAAATATCAAACTTAGAGATTTGGTGTATTCAAAAAACACAAGGAGGCAAGCTGCGGCGTGATGTTAAATACAAATTTGGTAAAGATATCCTAAAATTTAGTGAAAGGGATATGTTTGAAAATAGGCTGGAAGACTACATAAACAAATCAGACAAACTATCTAGTGAATTAGGGTTTTTAACTAAAGAAGCACTTATAGAAAAAATTAAGATTTATGCTAGAGAATTAGGGCGAGCACCCACACAGCGAGAAATTAATCGTGATCCAAGATTTCCCTCTTCAAATTCCGTAATGCGCATTTTTGGATCATATTACAAAGCACTTCAAGCTTCAGGGTTAGAATCACAAAGAACAAGGTTTGCGCGCCTATCAAATGAACAGTTGCTAAATGCATTCAAGGTCGCAGTATTAAATTATACCAAAGCACACAATCAAGTGCCGACAATAAAACAGTATATGAGCTTACCAAGAGAAACGCGTCCTCCTTTATCCCTTCTTAACAGCAGATTAAAGCTAACATATCTAGTCGCTCTGAGGCGACTCAGTATCGAGCGCTTTATAAAATATAAGCTAATCTCAAAAAAAGAAGTCGCCAAGAAACTTATTGAATTTAATAGATTGAATAGAAGAAGCCCTGTCTATAGTGAATTGAAAAAGCTTGGTATTAGTAAGCGAAACTTAGAGGTTACTTTTAAGACGTTGAAACTGGCATCAAAAGAGTTAGGCTTCGTAGGATTTGGCGTAGCACCAACACGTCAGAAATTAATTAAAAAGCTCAAGACATTACTAAAAGGAAGTCGAGATGAGAATTTAACAATTAAAGTAATTACCGAATCGGGCATTAAAAGATCTTGGATAATCAAGCGATTCAAGAATTATGGAACAGCGATAAAAGCCTCTAAGTCAAAAAAATAGAACGGCGCTTATATGTATGTTGACCATTAACAAACAAAAATGTTTAATTTTGGAATACAGCTTTAAAATCATTTTTTGAGGGCGTCGGTAACGCTGGTTTGGTTTTTATGCACTCAGCATTTACAACACATGATTAGCCCATCAAACACATAAACATTATGAGTAATGAATCTAATACAAGAATCAACCCTTCAGCTACATTAAACCTCACACCAAATCAGCGAGAAAAAACGGAGTTAATTGTAGATTCCGAGAATAAAAAATTTCAATTTTGTACACATTCAGATTCAATCGATGATGAAGACTATTTCTTGAGTGGAGAGTATCGTTTTGAAGATCTAAAAGTAATGACTCGCGTCTTGGAGGAAAGCTCGCATAGTTTTAAAAACGGAGAAATTTTTTCAATTCGAGATGGTGTTGTTCTTGAAAGCGATGTGCGAAACAGGCACGAAGAGGTTAAAGAGATATTATCTTTTGTAAATATTGACGAAAAGATTATCGAACTTAGGAACTCGACCAATTGGCGTCCTGAAAATAACTACATTTTTAAGTATTTTTTAATTTCACTTCACCCCGAAGTAGCCGACGACCTTGCCTTTAGGCGCCTTGTGCGAAGCGAGATAGAAAGCCATAAAACAGCTAGAGATAAAGCTATAGCTTTAGCTAAAGAGTCCGGCTGTAGCTTTGAGGAAACAGAGAAGGGTCATTGCTTGGTCGCTCCTACAATTTCAGAGGAATCGTTAGAAAAATTAAAGGGGTTACTGAGAAATCAAAAATTAATGGACTTGGGTAAGTTAATGTATTCTAAAAAAATTCTTTCCGACCTGGAAAACATCCTAGAACGTAGATTCGAACAGTTATCTCTTATTTGATATTCTAACAAGGTTCGCGGTCCCTTATCGTGGGCCAAGTAGTAGTCCTATTATTTGCTGTAAATAGATTTAATT
>Ga0154020_10009032_pt1 | contig 11505 bp, 9 predicted proteins | sample Klosneuvirus_201_FD_109709 | JGI IMG/M metagenome (GOLD analysis project Ga0154020, IMG submission 109709) | Active sludge microbial communities from wastewater, Klosterneuburg, Austria - Klosneuvirus_20160825_MG | ecosystem: Engineered > WWTP > Aerobic digester > Activated sludge | place... | reverse complement strand
CGCTCGACGGCGCGGGTATTGTCAAAAGCGAGTTTAAGCCGAATGAGACCCTGCAAAAGGAAATTCTCTACTCGGACGTGAATTTTATCCTGAAAGGCAAAGTGGTGATGTGTAATTCCACCATACCGATCCAGGATGTCTCTGTGGTGCTGAAAAATACCGGCCTGTCGGAACAAAAGAATACCGTCACCGATGCCAAAGGCGAGTTCGTGTTCCGGGTGAAGCAAGAGACCGAATACCAGATTTATGGAAAAAAAGAACAGTTTTTCTCCCAAACGGAAAATATCTCCACGGGTGCGTATAGCCGGAACACCACCCTTTTCGTGAAACTCGAAATCTGTATGGAACAGGCGGATTGCGGCAAGGCAATCGTGCTAAAAAATATTCATTACGACCTCGACAAGTATTTCCTGCGGGAAGAAGCCAAGACCGAACTGCGGCGCCTGTCACAGTTTATGGTGGACAACCCCGGCATCCGGGTCGAACTCCGGTCGCATACCGACTCGCGCGGCACAAATGCATACAACGAAACCTTGTCACAGAACCGGGCTAACTCTGCTGTGGACTACCTCGTGTCGCAGGGCATCGGCCGCGACCGGCTTGTGGGCAAAGGCTACGGCGAAACAAAATTGCTGAACCAGTGCGCCGACGGTGTCACGTGCCCGGAAGAAAAACACCAATTGAACCGCCGGACCGAGATGAAGGTCATCTGCCCGGGAAGAAACTGATCGCCGGTAATCACGTTCACTCCCGCACCAGCAACTTCTCCCGTTCCGGCCCTGTGGACACCATCCGAAACGGTACCCCGAGGTAGGCCTCCAGGTCGTCCAGAAAAACCCGGGTGGCACTGGGCAAATCCTCGATGTTGCGAGCGTCATCGAGCGCACATTCCCAGCCTTTGTATTTTTTGAAGACAGCCTGCACGTCGACTTGACACAGATCATAGGGCAGGTTTGTCGTTTCCTGCCCGCCATAGCGGTAGTGCGTGGCGGCAGCGATGTCGGCGAAGGCATTCAGCACGTCAATTTTGGTCATGCACAGTTCCGTGGTGCCGGTAAGTTGGATCGTGTAGCGCAACTGGGGCAGGTCAATCCAGCCGCAGCGCCGGGGCCGACCGGTGGTGGAGCCAAACTCGTGCCCGGCTTCGCGAAGGCGGTCGCCGGTGGCATCCGCCAGTTCGGTAGGGAACGGCCCGCTGCCCACGCGGGTACAGTACGCCTTGGTGATGCCGATGACCCGTCCGATACGCTGAGGCGCCACGCCGAGGCCGGTGCACACACCTGCCGTGATGGTGTTGGACGAGGTGACGTACGGGTAGGTGCCGAAATCTATGTCCAACATAGCGCCCTGTGCGCCTTCGGCCAGCACGCGTTTGCCTTGCGCGAGCGCGTCGTGGAGGTAGTATTCGCTGTCCACAAACGGCAACGCACGTAAGGTGTCGAGGCTGGCAAACCACGCATCTTCGGCGGCTTTCAGGTCGAAATCAATAGCCGGGTAAATTTTGAGCAGTTCCAGGTGTTTTTGTTTGAGCGCATCGTAGTGGTCGCGGAAGCCCGGCTGCTCCACGTCGCCGAGGCGCAGGCCGTTGCGTCCGGTTTTATCCATGTAGGTTGGGCCGATGCCCTTGAGGGTGGAGCCAATTTTTTCCTTGCCCTTGTGGGCTTCACTGGCGGCATCGAGCCAGCGGTGGGTGGGCAGAATGAGGTGGGCTTTTCGGGAAAGCAGGAGGCGTTTGTGAAACTGAACGCCGCTCTGTTCCAGGTTGTGCAGTTCCCGCTGAAACACTACCGGGTCAAGTACGACACCGTTGCCGATCAGGTTGATCAGGTTGGGGCGGAAAATACCGGAGGGTACGGTATGCAACACATACTTGTTGCCGCCAAATTTGAGGGTGTGTCCGGCGTTGGGGCCGCCCTGAAAGCGCGCCACGATATCGTACTGTTCGGCTAAGTAGTCAACGATCTTGCCTTTGCCCTCGTCGCCCCATTGTAGGCCGAGGATAACGTCAATGTGCATGGTAATGGTTGGTGTTCCGGCGTTCGTGCCGGATTTTTTTGGACAAAAAAGCGGGTCAAAGGTAGACAAAGAAAACTGGGCATGGCACAGTGAGGCAATTCTTTACCTTTGCCCCATGTTTGCGAAGCGGCACCTCTGGGTTATGTTTATATGGGCGCTGGCGGCTGAAGCCGCCGGGCAAGGCTCGCCCAACCCGTTCGACATCGTGCAACGCCTGCCCGAAACCCTCCGGCATACTGCTTTGGACGTCGCCGATGTCCCGCCGCATGTGGCGTTCAACCCGTTCAACGTGGTTTCGCACCCTCCACCGGGGTCCTCCGTTGATTTGGGCGGCCCCAGTGCGGGTGCGCAATTTGAGCCCATGGACGTGCTGCCGACCGGCGATGAAATGTCGGATACGGGTGTGTACTGGTTTTTAGTGGTGCTTTTGGCGTTCCTGTCGTTTTCCATCGCTGCCAAACGCAACATTGTCGGGAAGGTATGGCGCGGATTCCTCAACGACAATGCCCTGGGCATCGCCCAGAAGGAAGCCGCCGGCCTGATCGGGAGTACGCCATACTACCTGCTCTACGGCAGTTTTTTGCTCAATGCCGGCACCTTTGCTTTTTTGATCGCCCGCCACTTCAGCCCCAAAACCTTTAACAACCCCGGCTTTTTAATCATCTGCCTGTTGCTTTCCGCCGGACTGTTTCTGGCAAAACACATCCTGGTGAATATCCTCGGTTGGCTGTTTCCCGTGGCCGCTGAAGCACGTCGCTACAATTTTTTGATTCTGGTGTTTAACTGCGTGCTCGGCCTTTTCCTCGTGCCTTTCAATTTTTTGATTGCCTTTGCGCGCCATTACGGCGATTTTATGGTTTTCTGGACGCTGGCGCTGGCGGCTATTTTTTACCTGTACCGCGCCTTGCGTGCCACAGCAATTGGCAGCAAATTTTTGAGCGGAAATCTATTTCACTTTTTCTTGTACCTTTGTGCCGTCGAAATAGCACCGGCAGTTGTACTGGTCAAACTCGCTTTATTGGCTTCCGAATGAATTTCTCGCTCAAGGATTTAATCAAACGACTATCCGGCCTCCACAAGGAAAACACGCCAACAATTCGAGGCGACCAACCAATCACCGAACAAATTTTAAAACACAACTCCCGAATGTCTGCCACTGTTGCACCTGTTCAGGAAGAGACCTTCAAAAAGGTTCAAAACATCCTTATCTCTCAACCCAATCCCAATCCTGCACAACGGACTGCTTACGACGAACTGGAAAAACGGTTCGGCGTGCGCATTGACTTCGTTCCGTTCGTGACGGTAGAGGGCCTGACGGAAAAAGAGTATCGGAAGAACCGGGTTTATCCGAACGACTACACCGCCATTGTGTTCACCAGCCGGACGGCAATTGACCACTTTTTCAGGCTTTGCACCGAACTGCGTATCAAAATTTCGGAGGACACCAAGTACTTCTGTTCCACCGAAACCGTGGCGAACTACCTCCAGAAGTTCATCATGTTCCGCAAACGAAAAGTGTTCAACGGCGCCAAGTCCATCCAGGACCTCAAAGCCTACATCCTGCGCAACAAGGACGAGCGTTTCTTCCTGCCTTGCAGTGACCCCAGCAACCCCGAGGTCACCAAGTTTTTCCTCGACCTTAAGGTGCCGATTCAGGAGGCTGTCATGTACCGAACTGTCAACACCGACCTGACCGACCTGAAGGCCATCAAGTACGATATCATCGCCTTCTTTTCCGCGCTCGAGATCAAGTCTATGTTTGAGCAGTTTCCGGATTTCAGGCAGGAAGACCGCCGCATTTGCGTGTTCGGGAAGGCTGCCCACAAGGCCGTTACTGATAGTGGCATGACCGTGAATATCCAGGCCGGAACTCCGGAAGCGCCCTCTATTGCAGTGGCAATCGAGAATTACCTGAAGATTTCCAACGCCCACTGATTGTTCCGATTGATTCGATTAAATCCGATTGATTCGATTACCCACTTGATGTCGCAGTTGTCGCGCTCGGTAATCGAATCAATCGGATTTAATCGAATCAATCAGTTATTCGCGGCAAACGCCTGTTCCACTTTCTTCCGGAATTGCTCAAACGTCTCCGCCGGTATCTTGTGGCGGATAGACTGAAGAAACTGCCGCAACTTGGTATACTCGCTTTCGGTGAGCATATTGTCCTCCATAAACGTGTTGAATAGTTCGAGGAAGTTCTGGCTCACGTTGCGGGCAAACTCGATCCGTTTGACCTTGTCCTCCACAAAGGCCAGGAAGTACAGGCCTTCGGTGTAGTTGAGGCGGCGGCGCATGACAAGGCCGTCTACTTCGTTTTTGATGGCTTCGAGGCGCTGGGCCGCTACCTCCGCACTGATGAGTTGCGTTTCGAAACCCGCGTACACCTCCTGGGCTTGTTCGCCGTAGAACCGGATGAGCCGTTCCCGCCGGCGAAATACCCACCATCCGACCAAAAACGTGAGCAACGCAGTGGTGGCAACCATGGTGATTTCAACGAAATAACCGGTGTCGTGCAGAAATTGTACCTGCCGATCCCAAAAACTGGAACGCTGAGCCAGCCCGCCGGTGCGAACGGTGAAATCGAGCGAGCCAAAATCCCGATCCGTCATTTGGCGCGTGCGGCGTAAGGAATTGATGTGTCCCATGAACGTGCGCTTCAGTTCGGGTAAGTCTTTTTGTAGGAAAAAATCGCGCACGCCACTGCCTTGCCCCAGTTGGAAGCCGCTCCCGTAACGCTCTTCGATGAGCAGGTTTGTTTTCAAAAAATAAAACAGAAACGGCTGCATCTGCTGGTTGTCGGCCACAGTTGCTGCCCGAAGGCTGTCGGACGAACCGCTCCATTTGCGGCGCAGGTGTTCGGCCAGTTCGCGGGCATTGGGCTTCAGCACGTATGGCCATCCGAGGCGTTTGAAGTGCTCCCCGTTGAACTCCACGAGAGACCCGGGACCGTGGTGCGTGACCGAAAGCAACCGGCAATTGGGCGGCAGCCCTACTTGCCTCTCGCCAAGTTCAGCCAAATCGCCCGAACTGCCCAACACTTCCCACAAAGCAGGGCCAAAAAATGTTTCCGGATTGATCTTGTCTAAATTGTCCAGTACCACCACGAAGTGCTGATTCGGTTGTTCATGACAATGCTCCCAAAAACGCAAAAGCGCACCGGGCACAAAACGGCCCGCGTGCTCGAAGCCGATATATTTTTTGTGGAGCTCCAGATCGAACTGGGGCGAGCACTCGATAAGCAGCACATTCTCCGGGTGGCCGGTGAGCAAACGGGCGAGGTGTTTGGTCTGCTTGGTGGCGCCCACTCCCGTGACCCCGGAAATGACTACGTTTTTTCGCCGCATGGCTTCGCGGCACAGGTCTCGAAACCCCGTCCACTCAATGGTGGAAAGGGTAGGTTTGGAAACGATGCGCAGGGCAGTGGAATCGCCCTGATGGTAGGGGACCCGATGCCAGGCACAATATAATTGTTGCAGGGAATCCGGCACGTCCTGAAGCAACCGGTGTCTTTGTTGCGCCAGGGAGCCAGCCTCTTCCCACACGGGATCGGGGCGATCCCGCAGTCCGAGCCATAAGGCAAGGATAATGATCGGGATCGCAAACAGGAGCCCGCGATTAGGGGGGGTGGATTTATTCAAATGAGTTGTCTGAATCACGCACAAAAGTAGAAGGATTACCGGGCTTGCGAAATTCGCTACTTTCGCCGCGCCAATTTTTTCAAACAAACCACCATGCATCGTCACGTTTTACCCCTGTTGTCCGTCTTTTTCTGCTGTGTTGCGCCGCGCATCGAAGCCCAAAATTTTCGGGTTCAGGTCGCTGCGTTCGCCGATACTGTGCCGGCGTCCTACTTTAAAGCCCGCGGGATCAGCGGTGTGGTTGCTGCCGTGGACGACAACGGAATTTTCCGCTATCTCTTCGGGTCATATCCCACGCGCCTCGAGGCCGAAAAAGCCCAGAAGCAACTCATGGCCAACGGCTTCGCCAATGCCGCCATCCTAGACCTCGAAGAGCAGCGCGTGCTGACCGACCAGAGTCTGTGCGCATACTTCAAAGGCGGACCGGTGCAGGTGGCGGAGAGCGACACCGTGCGGTTTGCCTACTTCGACCCCGGCAAAGCCGTGCTCATGGCCGACGCCATAACCGACCTCGACCACGTCCTGCGAAAATTGAAGGAACATCCCGGGTCCGAATTGCGCATCCTCGGGTACTCCGACGCCACGGGCACGGGCAAAGCCAACCTCGAACTGGCCACCAACCGCGCGCGCGCCGCCCGAAACTACCTCATTGACCGGAGCATTGATCCCAACCGAATCCGGTTGCGCGTGTACGGCGAATCGGTTTCCGGCGGTATCGAAGATCCGGAGGAGGTGGACCGCGAAAGCGAGCGCGAGGAATTGCGAAAATTGTTTCGTTGCGTAGTGCTGTACTGGAAAGGCTGAGGAAGTTATGTACTCCGGCTCCGTATCTCCGACCCGATATGTTCGAAATACCTGCGCCGGGCACCCTCGGCTTCTCCGCTAATTTTGATGCATTTCTTCCGGAGGTTGGTCATCCAGTTTTGGGTGTACTGGAAAAATTGGGTGTCGCCCACAAACATAAAATTGGGATCGTCGAAAACCAGAAACACGCCCTGGAGCAATGCACTGTCGGCCAGCAGGGTTATGCCCACAGGCGCCATGCTGTTGTAGTACAGGTCAAATGTCCCTCCGGGCGGTTTGACGTATGCCTTCCGCGGAGAAAAAGCCCATTTGCAACCTTCGGTGGCCATGTCGTATTGGTGGGCACATAATTGCTCCAGTTGTTCGTACAACAAGCGGACGATTTCGTTGCCCGCGATCTGGCCGGATTGCTCAAAATAGTTGATCTGTTTCAGGATGTTGTCGTAAATCCCGTCGGTCCAGATTTCCACCGTTGGAATGCGGTTGTAGTGGCGCAGAATAGGCGCCATCAGGTCTTCGTAAACGCCGTGTTCGGGAAAGTGATCCGGGTCGAATTTCAGGGAATCCGTGTACGGCAATTGCCAGTTGATGCCTGCGTACGTGAACAACTTGAACAAAGCCAGTTCCCGAAAGTGCATGCACTGGAAGTAGGAAAGTTCGTCGGTGCACAGCCAGAGTCTGAAATCAGTTGCCCGGGCGAAATGGTTGAAATTGGCCAGTACCTGCTCCAGATGCTCCCGTCCGCTGCGGAATTGTTTTCCAACGGTATCTAAGCGAAAAAGCCCCCTTCGGGTTTCCGGCAGCAGCAGTTCCTCCAGGGGGACGCGGAACGTATTGACCAACAGGGCGAGTTCCTCCAGATCGAGGCGTTTGGCGCCGTTCAGCCGGTTGTACGCCGAACTCTTGTTGATGTGGAGTGCGTCGCAAATGGCCGCGATGGCCTCTTTTGGGCCGACCTGCCCGACGATGTAGCGAAACAGGTTCTGCTGAATGACGGAAGCATCGAGGTTTTCCATACGTTTTTGATTGATCCGAACGGCGAAGCAAATTTTCCAAAAAATCTGGAAAACGAACAGGCCGTTTCCAAAAAACACCGACAATGCACGAATCCGTCCGGCCCACCTTTGTTCCATCGTTCACTTTTTAACAAGCAAGTTATGACACACACCGCTGTTACCAGTAAAACCACCCTCGCGCGCTTCGTTTTGTGGGCAGCACGGATTCTGGGCACCTTGACCATTCTGTTTTTATTATTCATGATCCTCGGTCACATTTTCGGTTCGGAGCCGCAGCGTTTGAACGGTCTTTCCGATGTCATTGCCCTGACGTTTTTTCCAACCGGCCTGTTGGTAGGCTTAATCGTAGCCCTGAAATATGAAAAAACAGGAGGCGCTATCGCGTTTATCAGCATGTGCATTTTTTTCGCATATAGACCCAATGCCCTTACCAGCAACCTGTTTTTACTAATTTTCGCCCCTGCGGTGCTGTTTTTTGTGTACGGGTGGTGGTTGGAGCCGAGACACATGCAGGAAGGATAGGATGGTCAAATAACAAGAGCCACCCCGGAAAACCGTGGTGACCCTCGTTGAAAACTACCCTGTTGTTCTTGTCTGTAACCTGAAATTGATTCGAACCAATTAAACCATCGAATCAATTCTTACAACTCCGTCGCCTGCTCCACGTATTGTGACACGGCCACTTTGCCGGTTTCCTTGATTTCCTTGAATCCGCCCTCTACGTTCACGAGGTTGTCGAATCCACGGTTTTTCAGAATACTGATAGCGATGACCGAGCGGTAGCCGCCGGCGCAGTGCACGAGGTACTGCACGTCGTGCCGGAGCTCCGACATGTTTTTGTTGATGAAGTCGAGCGGGAAATTCTGGGCGCCGATGACGTGCTCGGCGTCGTATTCGCTGTGGCGGCGCACGTCGAGCACCGTGGTTTTGCCGGTTTTCATGCGGTTGCCAAACGTGTCGGCGCTCAGGCTTTCCATCGAGTCAATGTCGTGGCCCGATGCCTTCCAGGCAGCGAAACCACCTTCGAGATAGCCCAGTGTATTGTCGTAGCCAACCCGCGACAGGCGCGTGACGGCCTCTTCCTCGCGGCCGGGTTCGCATACGAGCAGGATCGCTTGCTTCAGGTCGGTGATGAGCGTGCCCACCCAGGAAGCGAACTGGCCGTCCAACCCGATGAAAATGGCACCGGGTACGAATCCTTTCACAAACTCCTGCTCGGTGCGGGTGTCGAGAATGAGCGCTCCTTCGGCCTCAGCCACGGTTACGAATTCCCGCGGACTAAGGGCGTGCAAGCCCCGGTTCAGCACTGTTTCGATGCTCTCGTAGCCCATTTTGTTCATCACGGCATTTTTGGGGAAATACTGCGGTGGATCTACGAGGCCGGTGGTCACCTCTTTCACGAACTCGGCCCTGGTCATGTCGGCGCGCAGGGCGTAGTTGAACTGCTTTTGCAAGCCGATGGTGGACTCCGTTTCCTTGGCCATTTTTTTGCCGCAGGCCGAGCCGGCGCCGTGACCGGGGTACACCGTCACGTCGTCGGGCAGGGTCATGATCTTGTTGCGCAGTGAGTCGAACAGGTGGCCGGCCAGGTCTTCGCGGCTGAGGTCGGTTTTTACGGCCAGATCGGGGCGGCCCACATCACCAATGAACAGTGTGTCGCCGGTAAATACGGCCACTTCCTTGCCGGCTTCATCGAGCAGCAGGAAACTGGAGGATTCCATGGTGTGGCCGGGGGTGTGCAGCACTTTGATCGAAACCTTGCCCACGTTCAGCACTTCGCCGTCTTTGGCGACATGCGCCTCGAAATTGGGTTGTGCCGTCGGGCCGAACACGATGGTGGCGCCGGTGTTTTTGGCCAGGTCCAGGTGGCCCGACACGAAATCGGCGTGGAAGTGTGTCTCCAGGACGTACTTGATTTTGGCGCCGTCTTTGGCAGCGCGGTCTATGTACGGCTGCACCTCGCGGAGCGGGTCAATGATGACGGCCTCACCGTTGCTTTCGATGTAATAAGCAGCTTCAGCCAGACAGCCGGTGTACAGTTGTTCAACTTTCATAAATGCGGATCAATTTTGTTTGTGAACGTTGGTTGCGCGCCGGGAGTGCAATCACTTTTGGGGGAGCCGCATTGCCGCTTCCGAAACGCAGGACAAAAGTGCGGAGCAGGGTAGGGCAGGCCGATGATGCACGGCAAGTGAGAGAAAAATGTGCGTCATTTGTATTTTAAAGAAGAAAATGTATGTATAAGTAAAAAATGCAAAGGCGGTGGGGATAAGTGCAAAGACATATCACCAATCGTCCGCGTCAACCCGTCGTTCCCTATCCCTACGGCCACTCTTCGACGATTTTCCAACGCGTCCACCCGCCGATCCGCTACTTTTCGCAACAGCAAGTCAACCGCTGTTTTCATTAAAAAACTATACGCTATGAACAAAATCCTCCTCCTTGCGCTCCTGACCCTGACCACTTCCCCAATGCTGTTCAGCCAAATGATTGTCCTGCCCGACGGTGGCGTAAACCAAAAGTCCTGGATCGGCCAACGCGTCGGCACCACCGACATCGAAATCCATTGGAATGCACCGGGTGTGAAAGGCCGCGAAGGCAAAATCTGGGGTACACCCGTGGCGCACTACGGTTTCACCGACATCGGCTTCGGCACCGCCAAATCCTCCCCATGGCGTGCGGGCGCCAACGAATGCACAGCCATCTCGTTCTCCACCGACGTGACCATTGAGGGCAAACCCTTGCCCGCCGGCAAGTACGGTTTTTTCATCGCCGTGCACGCCGACTCCTGCACACTCATCTTCAACAAAAACGCCGAGGCCTGGGGCGCATACTTTTACAAACCGGAGGAGGACGTGCTGCGCGTGACGGTTCGGCAACAAAAAGACCTGCCGCAGAGCCGCGAATGGCTGGCCTACACCTTTTCCGATCCGACCAAAAACTCCATAATTGTCGCACTCGAGTGGGAGCGCTGGCGCATCCCGTTCCGGGTGTCGGTGGATGCTGAAAAAACAACCATCGCCTCTATCCGCCGCCAACTCAGCACCGGTATGGGTTTCGACGGCCCCAGCATGCAAGCCGCTGCGCAGTGGTGTCTGACCAACAACACCAATTTGGAAGAGGCCTACCTCTGGATCACCCGCGCCACCGACCCTACGCTGGGCAATATGAGCACCTTCGCGGCACTCTCCACCAAGGCCGGGCTGGAACGCAAAATGGGAAAAGCCGCCGAGGCCGACAAAACCATGCAGGTAGCGCTGGACAAAGCCTCCGTCATAGAAATGCACGGCTACGGACGCCAACTTCTCGGGCAGAAGAAACACTCGGAGGCCCTCGCCGTTTTTCAGAAAAACTACGAGAAATACGCCGGTGCTTGGCCGACAAACGTGGGTCTGGCCCGCGGCTATTCGGCCACAGGCGACCTGAAAAAAGCGCTCGAACACGCCAAAGCGGCCCTGCCTCAGGCACCCGATGATTTGAATCGCACCAGTCTCGAAGGCATGATCAAGACCCTGAGCGAAGGCAAGGCGCTGGCACAGTAAGTACCCCAGACTTTCCAGGTTTTATACCGCCGCGCCTCGGTCGTGCATAATCCTGCCGCTTGCAAGTTGGGCGGGGCTTGTCCCCGCCCAACTTGCAAGCGGAATTTTATGCGTAGCCGAGGCGAGGCGGTATATAACCTGGAAAGTCTATTTTCAAAATCGCGCCGACATGCAAATGCTCACTGCCGAGTCTTTCCTCGACTACTACACCCGCTTGCGCGAGCGCACCCGCCGTGTGGCCCTGCTGATCCCGCCCGACCACCTGGAGTGGACCTACAAACCGGGTAAGTTCACGCTCGGCGACCTCGTGCGCCACCTCGCCACCATCGAACGCTGGCTGTATGCCGAAACCGTACAGGGCCGCCCGCCTGCGTATCCCGGCTGCGGGCGCGAGCTCGCCGATGGCTTCGAGGCGACCATAGAATTTTTCGACCGTTTGCACGGCGAATCGGTCGCCATCTTCGGCAGCCTGTCGCCGGAGCAATT
>Ga0154020_10009031_pt1 | contig 11506 bp, 8 predicted proteins | sample Klosneuvirus_201_FD_109709 | JGI IMG/M metagenome (GOLD analysis project Ga0154020, IMG submission 109709) | Active sludge microbial communities from wastewater, Klosterneuburg, Austria - Klosneuvirus_20160825_MG | ecosystem: Engineered > WWTP > Aerobic digester > Activated sludge | place... | reverse complement strand
CGCGGCGGCAGCGGATTGGTCACGGTCGGCAGCGGCGTCCACACCCGCGCATCACCGGGAGTCGCGGCCATGTACTGCCAGGCGTCGGGCTGGACCACGCCACCGGCGCCCATGCCTTGCACCACCACCGCGCGATCGCTCGTCGGATCGGCGACCATCTGCGGTTGGCGCGGGCCGGGGCTCATCACCGTCGTCGAGCGCTGCCAGGTGCTCGCGCTCAGGTTGTATTCCCAGGTGTCGCTCAGCGGCTGGTCACCGGCCACCACGCCGCCAAACAGCACCAGGGTGGTGGGCGAGCCAAGCGGCAGTGCGACCAGGCCGGCGCCATAGCGAGGCTCGGGACCGATGAACGGCAGCTTGCTGACATCGCGGCCTAGCGTCACCACGATCCGCTTGTGCTCGCCTGGGGCCAGCGTCTCGCTGATCGTGCCGTGCATCATCGGGACAGCGGCCAGCTCGGCAATGAGGTCGCCTTGGACGTTGCCACCGTCTCCCAGCGCGAGCCCGAAGACGATCGGGAAGCTACTGGCGGTGTTCTGCTCCGTCGCGAAGCCCTTCTGCTGCTTGGCGGTGTTGTCGAGGCTGTAAATGGCCCGCACCAGATCCGCTTTGGCGTCGCCCGGCGCCTCGACCTGGACGGTCAGGCAGCTCGAGCTTTGCCCCTGGCAGGGATCAGGAGGGCTGCAAGCCGTGCCGCCCGCGAGCAGCAGCGAGACCAAACCACAGAGCGGAAGGCCCAGTTGGTAGGCGTGACTCATGGATTCACCGGATCAAAGACTGTGACTGAGGGACCGCGAGTCCCGAAATAAACGCCCAGACCAATCGCCGTGCCCAGGATGATCGCCCCACCGGCGGCGCCCCCAATGATCAGCCAGGTCTTCTTCGACAGCGGCCAGATCGGCTTCTTGGCGACATGGCCTTGGGGCGGTGGCTCGTCCGGGGCGGTCACCGGATAGGTCTCCATCGTCGCAAGCTGCACCTTGGGCGTGGCGGTCTGCTTCTCTAGCTCGGCGATCGTCTCTTCGACCTCGGTGTGGTTTGGCGCCGTCGGTGCATCGGCAAGAAAGCGCTTGTAATAGGTCAGCGCTTGCTCGGGTCGGCCCGCCTTGTTGTGCGACTGCCCGATGTTGAACAGAAACACCGGCTGCGGCAGGTTCTTGTAGCAGAGCTCAAACTGCTCGATGGCTTGGTCCCACTCTCCACGTTTGTAAAAGGCGGTGCCTTGCTCATAGGCCTTTTTGGCAGCCGCTTTGGCAGCGGGAGTGGGCGGTTCGGCAGCGTACCCTTGCGGCGACGCCAGCCCGATCAGGCCCCAGAGGAGGAGCGAGCGAGCGATAACTTTTTCCACAGGTTACCGTACCACGATTTGTCGCTGATCTGATAGGAGCAAGTCCGTGCAGGTTGACAAGGCTCGCGAAGCAGACACCACAAGTGGCAGCGGGGCCGAGCCGAGCGGGGTGGTGCTGCTGTTTGTCCTTTCGCTGACCCTTCTGGTGGTGACTGGGGCCGCGCTTACCGGGCTGGGGCTGGGAGCGGTGGCGGGGACGGGCGCACGCAGTCGCTGGTGGGGGACGCTGCTCTTTATCGCGCTGCCCGAGCTGCTGGGTCTTTTGGTGCCGGCGCTCGGGTTTATGGCGTGGAATAAGCAGCTCGGCGTGCTGCGCGGGCTGTTGCGGGGCGGGGCAGGGCAGGTGGCGGCGGGCGTGCTGCTCGGGATCGGGCTGTTTTACTTTCTGGCGGCCTGGATCGAGCCTTGGTACGAGCAGCTGGTCCGTCTGTCACCGAGCGAGCAGCGGGCGCTCCAGCGGATGATTGCCCCGCCGTCGGGCTTGCGGCCTCTGGTGCTCGACCTTGTGACCTTTGCGCTTACGCCGGCACTGTGCGAGGAGCTTCTGTTTCGTGGCGCGATGCTCGGCTCGCTCTTGGCGACGCGACGGGAGTCGCTGCCACCCGAGTCGGGGCTGCCGCCACAGCCCTGGACTGCCAGCCCGGCCTTCCCGGTGCTGCTGAGCGCGCTTCTGTTCGGGATGATTCACCTGTCGTGGGGGCGGCTGCTGCCGACGATGCTGCTCGGGGTGGGGTTTGCCCTGGCGGTGCGGCGCAGCGGCAGCCTGTGGCCGTCGATCGCGATGCATGCCGTCAACAACACCTTGGTGGTGCTGATGGTGCGGCACGGCAAGCTCAGCTTCTCGGCGTTCGGGGACGCGACCCGACTGGCGCTGCTGCCGCTGGCGATCCTCTTCACAGCGCTTGGCATCCACCTGCTCAGGCCGCGCGCGCCGCAGTAGTTAGCTCTTGGCGGGCTCGGGCTCGGCGGTCTTTTTGGGCTTGCGCTTGGCGAGGCCGAGGCGGATGTGGTGGTCGCGGCGGTGGATGACCACGCGCGCCACTTCGGCCCATTCCTCATAGAAGCTGCGTAGCTCGGACAGGGTCTGCTCGCGGGCGGCGGCTTGGGCGGCTGCTTCTGCGGCGAGCTTCTCGGTCTCGGCCAGGGCCTGGGCGCCGCGCTGGGCCGTCGTGAGCAGCTTGCGCAGGCGGGCCCGCTCCTCGGTGGTGATGCCGCGCTCGGCCAGGGTCGCCACCGCCTTGAGATCGGCCTGCTTGGTCTCTTTGTGCTTGTGATCGCGACCGGGCAGCTTGCCTTCGAGCATGTCGAGCCGATCGAGGAAGGTCCGCACCGACAAAAGCGCGCCCGCCCCGGTGGCCGCCGTCAGATCTTGGAAGACAAACTCGGCCTGCTCGGGGAAGCGACGGTTCAAGGTGGCGCGGGCGAGCCGAAAGTTGGGCTCGTCCCAGGCATCGAGCGCGGCAATCGCCTCGGCGGCGGCGTGGTCGATCTCCGGCGGGGGCGGCGAGGGCCGATAGCCGGTGGCGGCGTGTAGTAGCGTCCATCCAAGCTGATGTTCGGAGTCGCAGTAACCATACTGATTGAGCACGGTGCGGATCTCGGCGCTCGCCGCCACACCTGCCAAAAACTTGAGCGCCCGCTCTGGCGTCTCATCAAGAAGCTGTCGTGAATATCCTGCCTTCGGAGTACCCATATCGATGCACCTACCGTGGAAAGGCTCCTGCCCGTCACCGGCCCTCTGCCCTCCTTCGGGCCGCCAGTGCGCGTAGGAGCTGTGGAAATGTCGCAACCGAGCAGGGGTTCATCTTGAAGTAGGTCCCAAAACCCCGCAACCCGACCCCAGCCACCCACCGACGGGTAAGCTGCATCGATTTGAGCGGTAATAAATCATGCGGGCGATGCGCCTCTCGAAAATGGGCTTCCCTCCCTTGACAGCGTGAGGCGGCGGGCCAATGGTTTGCGACCATGCCGAAGCTGCACGATCTCCTGTGTAAGCATCTTCTCCGGGAAGCGCTGGACCCGCTTGGAAACGTCGAGCTGGAAAAGCCGGTCGCTCCTCTCGATGAGCAGCGCATTGATGTGTACTGCGAGATTCGAGATCAGCCGCCCCCGTCCGGTTCGCTCGAGCATCTCGGACTGCTGCGACAGATGGCCGGGGTGGCGCAGCGCTTCCTCATCGAGCCGTTTTCTGCGACGCCGTCGGTCGAAGCGGTCGATGACAACCTGCGCAAGAAGTTTCAGCTGCACCACGCACTCAAGAAGTCCGTCCGCAGCGCAGCGCTGGCCAAGCCGGTGCTGTGGGTGCTGTCGCCTGGTCGCCCCGAGGAAGTGATGCGTGGCTACGCGGCGCTCCCGGTGCCGGGCTGGCCAAGCGGTGTCTACGGCTGTGTCCCCGAGCTGACGACGTGGATCATCGTGCTGGCGGAGCTGCCCAAGACCCAGGCGACGCGACTGCTGCGACTGCTCGGCCCGCCGGCGATGCAGCTACAGGTGCTGCGTGAGCTGGATGAGCAGTCTCTCGACGAAGCGCAGCGCAAGCCATGGATTGAAATGCTCGCCGACATCCGCTATCTGTTGTTGGACGAGCCGCCCGAGCTAAGCACCGAGGAACAAATCATCATGACCGAGCTACGCCAGCGCTGGGAACGTGAGAAAGCCGAGCTTCGTGCCGAAGGCCTACGCACAGGCAAAGCGGAAGGCAAAGCGGAAGGCAAAGCGGAAGGCATCCTCGCCGTCCTGACAGCCCGCGGTCTCCCCGTAAGTGAGCGGGTCCGTCAGCAAGTCCTCTCTTGCAAAGACCTCGCGGTCCTGGACCGCTGGCTTGCCCGCGCTATCACTGCCCCTTCCGCCACCGATGTAATCGCCGCCTAGCACCTCCAAGTATCGCAGTAGAGCGGGTCGAAGGCGGGCCTTGCGCCACGGGCGGGGAGGCTTGCGGTGGGGCTTTTGGGGCTTGCGGGGCCGAGGGGAAGGGGCTTGGGCGGGCTGTTTGGGGCTTGGGGCGGCTGGGATTGGGCTTGGTTGTCGACGGGAAAGGCTGGGGAGGGCGCGGCGCAAGGGCTGCGGGGCGCGACGGAAGGTGCTGGGAGCATGGCGCAAGGTCTTGGGAGCGTGGCGCAAGCCCTTCGGAGCGTGGCGCAAGGTCTTCAGCGCGTGGCGCAAGGCGTAAAACGTGGCGCAAGGTCCAAAACGTGGCGCAAGGTCGCAAACGTGGCGCAAGCTGCGGGCCTAAAGCGGGCGGCCAAGACAGTTGGCTCGATACTTGACAGCGGTGCCCACAGTCGATTTGCTTGAGGAGTGATCTCTATGCGTCTGCGACGATGCGGCCTTGGGCTTGGTGCGGCGCTGGGCCTGCTTGGGCTCGGTGGCCTGCCGCGCGCCAGCCTGTCGCAGAAGCCGCTGGCCGGTGCGGCGCAGAAGCCGGGGACGAGTGTTTCGCCCAAGCCGGTCGTCGCGATGGCGGTGCTGGTGGCACCGGTGACTGCGCCGGCGACTCTGCCGGGGATGGCCAAGGAGCTGCAACGGGCGCTGGTCGCGGCCCTCAAAGAGGCGAGCATCAGCGCCGAGCCAGGTCGGAGCGATGGCGAGGGGGCGCTCTTGGCCAAGCTCGAGGAGCTGAGCGCGGGGCGGTTTCGGCTCACCGTCACTTATCGCGGCGCCAGCAGCCACTCGGTCGGCGATCTCGAGCACCTCGATGATCTGATCTACGCGGTGGTCGGCGAGCTACGGCCCAAGCTGAGCGCGGAGCTGCCTTCCGTCGGAAGTGGCCGCTTGGCGACCGGGCCCCAGCCGAATAGTGAGCAGTCCAAAGCGCCGTCGCCCGTGCCGATGCCCCACAGCGAGCTGGCTCGGACCGTCTCGAGCAAGCGCGAACCGAGCGCCGCCAAGCCAGAACCAATCCCCGCCAAGCCAGAACCGAGCGCCGCCAAGCGTGAGCCGCATCCCGACATGCTGCCGCCGCCCGTGCCGGTGTCGCTGCCTGCGCCGACTCCGGTTGCGCCGACTCCGTCGGTGGTGGCCAGCCCAGAGCCGAAGCCGCGCGCGCGTCCACGGGTGGCAGTGGGGGTGATGGGCGAGCCAATGTCCGCCCTACCGCCGGGCTACTATGGGCTGGGCGTCGTTGGGCAGCAGGCGATCATGGGCTTTCTCCAGCAGCGGCTCCAGGTGCCGGCAGTGGCGACCCGGCTGTACAGCTTGGTAGGCGGCTTCGAGGCGCTGGAGCAGTCGCTGCGGGCCAGTGCTCGGCATACGCTGATGGCGCGGCTCGATGCGGTGTCGCTGATCAGCGGCGTGCTGAGTGGCCGGCTCCACCTGGTGCTGCTGCAAGACGGCAAGCTGCTCTATGACCGCAGCATTGCGCTGCCGCCGACCGTGCCAGGGCCCGCTGAGCCACCTGCCACCACATTTGGTCGGGCCGTCACCGCGGCCCTCGAGACCCTGTCCCCTGAGCTGACCACCCGGCTCGCTCCGCCGAGCTAAGCGGCTTCGACCTGTCTGCGACTGTCTGCGCCAGCCTGCGCCCCGTCCGCCACAAGCGGGGCGATTGACGCTAAGTTGGCTTTTGTCATACGATAACCTTCGCAAAATGGTGTCCTCTTTGAGAGCCTTAGTGGATCACCAGCTAGGACGCTGAGGAGCGCGCGTGGCACTACCGCAGCCTTTTGGAAAATACCTGCTCCTCGAGCGAATCTCGGTCGGCGGCATGGCCGAGGTCTTCAAAGCCAAGACGTTCGGCGTCGAAGGCTTCGAGAAGATCATCGCCATCAAGAAGATCCTGCCGGCGATGGCCGAGGACGCCGACTTCATCCAGATGTTCATTGACGAGGCCAAGATCGCCGGCCAGCTCAATCACGCGAACATCTGTCAGATCTTCGAGCTGGGCAAGATCGACGACAGCCACTTCATCGCGATGGAGTACATCTGGGGCAAGGATCTGCTCCAGATTCAGAATCGCTTCCGTCGCCTAAAGAAGCACATGCCGGTCCAGATGGCGGCGTTTGTCATGGGCAAGGTCTGCGAGGGCCTCGACTATGCGCACCGCAAGAAGGACGCCACCGGCAAGCCGCTCAACATCATCCACCGCGATGTCTCGCCGCAGAACGTCATCACCAGCTACGACGGTGAGGTCAAGGTCATCGACTTCGGCATCGCCAAGGCGGCGTCGCGCTCGTCGAAGACCCAGGCCGGCGTGCTCAAGGGCAAGTTTGGCTATATGAGTCCCGAGCAGGTCGGGGGCAAGCCGCTCGACCAGCGCACCGATATCTTTGCCGTCGGTACGATCCTCTACGAGCTGCTCACCAGCGAGCGGCTGTTCATGGGCGAGAGCGACTTTGCGACGCTCGAGAAGATTCGCAGCGCCACGGTGCCGCCGGCCTCGACGATCAACAAAGAGATTCCGCCCGAGCTGGACCGCATCATCTTGAAGGCGCTGGCGCGGGAGACTGCCGACCGCTACCAGTGGGGCAGCGAGATGCACGACGATCTCGCCGACTTCGCGGCGCAGTATGAGCCGGTCTATAACGCCAAAGCGCTGGCGACCTGGATGCGCGACGCCTTCTCTCCCGAGATGAAGAAGGAGTCGGCGATCCTCGAGGGGCAGCGCAAGATCGGCAAAGAGGCGATGACCCAGGGCGGCGCGGCCAAAGGGGGGGCGCCTCCCTCAGCCCGGCTGCGTTCGCCGACGCTGGCCCCGACCTCTTCGGCACCGCGGGCGGCACCTGCCGAGTCCCCGGAACCGACGTCGGCGCTCTCGGAAGCGGAGATCGAGCCGCTGACCGAAGGCGAGGGGGATGGCCACGGTGGCGAGGGCGACCTGCTCAACCAGGCCACCGCGATCGTCATGCCCGACCAGATGCCGGGCGCCGAGGGTGATCTTCCGAACCAGTCGACCGCCATCTTCGACAGCGCCAAGCACGGCGGCGAAGAGGAAGGCGACATCAAGGCGCAGTCGACCGCCATCTTCAATCCCAACGAGCATCCGGGGGGACCGCAGGCCTCGCAGGCGGCCCAGCAGCAGCCCATGCAGCAGCCCATGCAGCAGCCCATGATGGACCCATACGGTCAAGGCATGCAGCAGGGCTATCCGGCCAACCAGAGCATGGTCGGGCCGATGGGCATGTTCCCGTCGGGATATGGCTCCGCGGTGATGCCGGCGATGGCGATGCCATTTGGGACCGGCTCGATGCAGGCGATGCCGCCGGGCGCGATGGTGATGCTGCCCAACGGGACGGTGATTCCAGCCGCCGCCGTGCAGCAGCAGCAAGCACCGCCGCCGCCGCCCCAGCCGGTTGCCGAGCCGAAGGGTAGCTCGCTCGGCAAAGACATCCTGGTCGGCATCATCGTGGCGATCGCGGTGGTCGGTCTGGTGCTGGGTGGCAAGTTTGCGCTCCAGCCCGGCAAGGGCACGCTGGTGGTGACGGTGTTTCCGTCTCGGCAGGCCACGGTCTACGTCGATGGGCGCGAGGCCGGGCGGGTCGAGCAGGGGGCGGCGCTCTTGCTCCGCGACATTCCGCGCGGCCAGCACCAGCTGCTTGTCCGCGCCGAAGAGGGTGAGACCCAGCAGATGGTCGATGTGGTGGCCGGCGATACGGTCCAGGTGCCGATTCAGCTCGGCGCCGGCAGTGCCGCCAGCCAGACCAGCGGCCAGGGCAACGGTGTCATTCGACTGCGGGTGCCGCCGGGCGTGTTCATCTCGGTCAACGGCAGCCTGGTCAAGGAGAGCGACATCCTCAAGGGCTATCTGGTGCCCGCGGGCCAGGTCCAAAATGTATCGGTCAAGAAGGCGGGCAAGCAGCCGGTCAACTTCCAGGTCACGCTCCAGGCCGGTCAGGAATACGACCGCTCGATCGAGCTGCAAGAGGGCCGCGGCAAGCTGGTCGTCAGCACCAAGCCCGCTGGTGCCGAGGTGCTGGTCAATGGTCGCTCCTACGGCAAGTCGCCGGTCACGGTCGAGGACCTCGATCCGACCAAGACCGTCAAGGTGGTCCTCAAGAAGCGCGGTCATGGCTCGGTGACCAAGCTGGTGTCGTTCGGCGACTCGTTCGAGCAGAGCCTCGACATCGACTTCGCGGGCGGTGGTAGCAGCAGCAAGGACGAGGGCTCCGCAAAGAGCAGCGCAGGGTCTGATGCGGCGGCCAGTGCGGCGCCACCGGCTGCGGCTGCGACTCCGGCCAAGGCTTCGTCCGGCAGCAGCGACAAAGAAGGCTATTTGATCGCCAACAGCCAGCCCTACGCGCGGGTCTTCGTCGACAACCAGGACACCGGCAAGACCACGCCGATTGCCCCCCGCGATCGCATCCCGCTCAAGCCCGGCAAGCACAGCGTCACCTTCGTGGCCAACGGCAAGCGCCTCAGCTTCGACGTGGTGATCCGCGCCGGCGAAGAGTACAAACTCGTCAGAAACCTCAGCGAAGACTAAGCGGGCTCGCTCGACCGCTAGCGGGCGGTCACCAGCACGAACAGACCGAGCAGAAGCAGCGTCGCCAGCAGCAGGCCGGCCAGCTCGAGGAGCCGCAGCGAAAAGCGGAAGCCGGGCAGCCGCTCGCGGACGTGCAGCTCGAAGCCCGCCACCAGCCCGAGCGGCAGCAGCCACGAAAAGTCCCAGGCCAGCGATAGAAACAGCACACAAAAAAGCACCCCGAGCAGCATGGCCAGCAGGGTCTTGGCGACGTGCTGGATCTCTTGCAGCTCGGCCTGCTCCTGCTCATCATCGGTGGGCAGCGGCCAGCGAATCACCTGAAGCAGCAGCTTGAACGAGGCGTAGCTGCCGGTGATGTAGAGCGTGCCACCAAGCACGCCGGTCTCGACGAGGGCCTGCAAGAAGCTGTTGTGGGCGTTGAGGAAGCTGATTCGCTCGTAGTTGGCAAAGCCGACGCCGAAGAACGGATAGTCGAGGAACGCGGTGAAGCCGTTGAGGTAGGTCATGATGCGCGTCACCGTCGAATACGCGGCCTCGGCATCGTTGCGGGTCGAGACGAGCAGCAGCGGCGAGGCCAGCACCCCAGCCAGCCCAGCGCCGACAATGCCGACGCGAAAATAGAAGAAGGTCAGAATGACGGCGCCCATCGCGGCTTGGGCGGCTCGGGACGCGGCCAGCACCACCGCCACTCCGAGCAGCGGTAGCCCGAGCAGCCACAACCACTTGTGGATCGGTCGCCTCGGCCAGGTCGCCAGCCCGAGTAGGAGCGCCGCCGCCATCACCAGCGCCAGCGCCAGCGAGTTCGGATCGACCAGGTTGCCGGCGTAGTGAATTCGATCCACCACCGTCGCCAGGCCGAGCAGTCCAACCCGCTCGCAGGCCCAGCCGTAGTCGCGCAGGTGCTGCTCATGCTTGGGCACCACGTAACACTCGGCGGTCGACTGACAGGGGCGGCGGTCGGAGGTCTGCTCGTAGTTGAGCTGCCAGGCAAAGCGGAAGTAGTGGCACTGCTTGGGCCCAAAGCGCTGCGGGATGGCCACGGCAGCGATGAACAGCAGCGCCACCACGATGGTCACAAACAGCGTCCGCAGCCGCGCCACATGGGTCGCGAGCAATCCGAGCACGGTCGCAAAGATCAGATCTTTGGCGTAGTCGCCGCTGAGGAACGGCAGAAGCTCATCTAGCCCGTCGGACACCAGGCGGGAGACAAGGGCCCAGATGTACAGTAGCCACTGAATCGCCAGCACCATCGAAAAGCGCAGCGAGACCTGGCGGCGCAGCATCGCCAGCGGCACGGCCAGCGCCAGCAGGGTGAGCAAGACGCTCTGCGGTCGCAAGGCGAGGACCTCGTCGCTGAGCAGGTCGAAGCGCAGCAGACGATGGGCAACGATCAGAGCGATGATCGCAAAGGCAGCCACGGCGGGCTGAGGTTGTACGTCGACGGCGCCGTCTGTCAAGGGGCGCGAACCTGGCGCAGCACTTGGCCGGCCAGGATGCGGGAGCAGCGACGCAGCTGGGCGAGCGTGAAAGCGGCCCGACCGACGAGGCTACGCTGACCGATGAGCAAGGTCTGGCTGCGCAGGGGCTCGGCGGCGAGGTGGCGCTTGTAGGGCTCATTGCCGCGCAGCAGATCGATGGCCGAAAAGCCTTGACGGAGGGCGCGACGGAGCAGCAGAAGCAGCAGAACTCGGCCCGGCTCATCGTCGAGGAAGTCCGGGTTTAAGCCACTTTGATAGGCGTGCAGGATTCCCTGGTCAGCCAGGCAGTAGTACGCCGAGATCGGGGTGTTGCCGTGCTGTAGCCAGGCCAGCCACAGCTTGCCGGACTCGAGCAGCGCGTGGGTCGCATCGCGGTGAAACGCCAGAAAGCGCCGCCGGGCAAAGGCGCTGTGCTCCCCGATCAGCGAGCGCCGTCGCTCGTGGAGATCGACCAGGATCGCAAAGCCGCGCTCGAGCGATGCGGGGTCGTGGGCCAGGTGCAGCGTGAAGCCCTGCTGCTGGCCGTGGCGCTCGGCCTTGCGCAGGCGGTGCCGATGGTTGCGGGCGACCTGCTTGAGATAGCTGTCGAAGCGCGCTTGCTCATAGGCGGGGCTGCCGGGCTCGTGCGTTGGGTCGTCGTCGAGCTGAATCCGCCAGCAGGCCGTGCCCAGTCTCGTCTCGATCGGGTGACCGAGCGAGGACAGTGACTCTTGCAGCGCCCGCAGCGTCTCATCCGCCGGATCTTGGGCATCGAGGAGCATGAGATCCCAGCCCTGCGCCAGCGGCGACGAGGCGTGCTTGTCGACCGACAGGGTCTGCGCCAGCTCACGGGCCACCTGCTGGGCCCGACCCGGTTTCGCCAGCGGCCCCAGATACTCCGAGCAGACCTCGCCACTCGCCAGAGGCCTGAGCACTCGCCCGAGAGCAGTCAGTCGCCGGTAGCAGGGCAGAAGCCCAATCAGCTCGTCGCCGTCGTAGCAGGCCAGGATGTGCAGCCGTCGGTCCGGCGCTTTGCCGTAGTGACGCCACCAAGCGACCTGCCAGTCCCAGCTCCGGAACGGCTGTCCCGTCGAAAGCAGGTTCCAGGCCGATCGCAGCGCCGCCAGCTGATGGTCGCGGGTGAAGAGTTGCACCGTCATCAGGAGCGGACAGTCTAGCGGCAGAACGGGCTGCGTGCTGACCATAGAAATACCTAGCAGTTGCGATGTAGAATCAGTCCTTATGCGAACCGTAAGCTATCTTCCCAACATGTCTCGTGTGCGG
>Ga0154020_10009030_pt1 | contig 11507 bp, 12 predicted proteins | sample Klosneuvirus_201_FD_109709 | JGI IMG/M metagenome (GOLD analysis project Ga0154020, IMG submission 109709) | Active sludge microbial communities from wastewater, Klosterneuburg, Austria - Klosneuvirus_20160825_MG | ecosystem: Engineered > WWTP > Aerobic digester > Activated sludge | place... | reverse complement strand
CGATATCGAAGCGGATACGCTGCCTCCCGGGCTGTCCGAAGACACCGTCCGTTTCATCTCGGCCAAGAAGCAGGAGCCGGAATGGCTGCTCGAGTGGCGCCTCAAGGCGTTCCGTCGGTGGCTCACGATGAAAGAGCCGCACTGGGCGAATGTGAAGTATCCGCCCATCGACTACCAGGCGGCCAGCTATTACTCGGCGCCCAAGTCGACCAAGCCGCTGGGGTCACTCGACGAAGTGGATCCCGTGCTGCTGGATACGTACAAGAAGCTCGGCATCTCGCTCAATGAGCAGAAGCGCATGAACAATGTGGCCGTCGACGCGGTGTTCGATTCCGTGTCGGTGGGTACCACATACAAGGAAGAGCTGGGCAAATACGGCATCGTGTTCATGTCGTTCGGCGAAGCGGTACGTGAACATCCCGAGCTGGTGCAGAAGTATCTCGGTTCGGTGGTGCCGTACAGCGACAATTTTTTCGCCGCGCTCAACAGCGCCGTCTTCTCCGACGGGTCGTTCTGCTACATCCCGAAGGGGGTGCACTGCCCGATGGATCTGTCCACGTATTTCCGCATCAATGCCGCGGAAACGGGGCAGTTTGAACGCACCTTGATTGTGGCCGACGAAGGCGCACACGTGAGCTATCTGGAAGGGTGCACGGCGCCGAAGCGCGACACCAACCAGCTGCACGCGGCCGTCGTGGAGATCATCGCGCTCGACGGCGCGACCGTGAAGTACAGCACCGTGCAGAACTGGTACGCCGGCGATGAACACGGTGTGGGCGGCATCTACAACTTTGTCACCAAGCGTGGCAAAGCCATGAAAGACGCCAAGATCTCGTGGACCCAGGTGGAAACGGGCTCCGCGATCACGTGGAAGTATCCGAGCGTGATTCTGCAGGGCGACAACAGCGTCGGCGAGTTCTACTCGGTGGCGGTGGCCAGCAAGATGCAGCAGGCGGACACCGGCACGAAGATGATTCACATCGGCCGCAACACGAAATCCACGATTGTCTCGAAGGGGATTTCGGCGATGAAGGGGCAGAACAGCTACCGCGGCAAGGTGCAGATTCTTCCCAAGGCCGAAGGCGCACGCAACTACACGCAGTGCGATTCGATGCTGGTGGGCAATGCGTGCGGAGCGCACACCTTCCCGTATGTCGAGGTGGGCAACAACAGCGCCACGCTCGAACATGAAGCGTCGACGAGCAAGATCGGGGAAGACCAGATCTTCTATCTCAAGGCGCGCGGACTCGACGCCGAGCAGGCCGTGTCGATGATCGTGAGCGGGTTCTGCAAAGAAGTGTTCAAGGAGCTGCCGATGGAATTTGCGCTCGAAGCGCAGCAGTTGCTCGGCATCACGCTCGAAGGTTCCGTCGGCTGATTTTCTTCATCTCTCCATCGCACTCCATACTCTGATGCTTCAGATCAACGATCTTCACGCCGCGATTGACGGCAAGGCCATTCTCAAGGGCATTTCGCTCACCGTGAACGCCGGTGAAGTGCATGCCGTCATGGGCCCCAATGGCTCGGGCAAGAGCACGCTGGCGCAGGTGCTGGCCGGACACCCGGCGTACGAGATCACCGGTGGTGAAGTGCTGTACAATGGCGAGAACCTGCTCGAGATGGCGCCCGAAGTGCGCGCGCAGAGCGGCGTGTTTCTGGCCTTTCAGTATCCGGTGGAAATTCCGGGCGTGACCAACGCCTACTTCCTGCGTGCTGCGTACAATGAAATCCGCCGCGCGAAGGGGATGGACGAAGTGGACCCGATGGAGTTTCTCGATGTGGTGGAGGAGAAGCTCAAGCTCGTCGAGATGGACGCCTCGATGATGAGCCGTTCGGTGAATGCCGGCTTTTCGGGCGGCGAGAAAAAGCGCAACGAAATCCTGCAGATGGCGGTGCTCGAGCCCAAGTTGGCCATTCTCGACGAGACGGACTCGGGACTCGACATCGATGCCTTGCGCATCGTGGCGGGCGGGGTGAACGCACTCAAGCGTCCCGACAACGCGACGATTGTGGTGACGCACTATCAGCGGCTGCTCAACTACATCGTGCCCGACTTTGTGCATGTGCTGGCCGGCGGCCGCATCGTGCGATCGGGCGACAAGTCGCTGGCGCTCGAGCTTGAAGCCCGCGGGTACGACTGGGTGCTGGAGGCCGCGTGAGTCAGGCGACCAGCTCGGTGAGCAAGTTCACCGAACAGGCATCTGCCGCTGCCGCCGCCGAGGCGCCCGCGCCGTTGGCGTCGCTGCGTCAGGATGGCGCGGCAGCGTTTGCGCGCCTGGGATTTCCCACCACACGCGACGAAGACTGGCACTACACCAGTCCCGCCCCGATCGCCGACGCGACGTTTGTGGCGGCCACCGATCGCACGGCGACCACCCTGGCTGATGCGGCAGTGCTCGCGCCGTATGTCTTTGGCGGCCGCTGGCCGCTGGTGGTGTTTCTCAACGGCCGCTTCGCGCCAGAGCTCTCGTCGATATCCGCGCTGCCCGAGGGGGTGCGGGTGTGGACGCTCGCGCAGGCCGCCGAGCAGCAGCCGGAGTTGCTGCAGCGCTACCTCGGTCACGCCGTCCCGGCTGATCGCGATGGCTTCTCGGCGCTCAACGCCGCCTTTGCGGGTGAAGGCACGCTGATTCACGTCGCCAAGGAAATGGTGAGCGACACGCCCGTGCATCTGTTGCATGTGGTGGACGCGCAGGGTGCGGGGACGATGTCGCATCCGCGTCATGTGATTGTCGTGGAACGGCACGCCAAGGCGACGGTGGTGGAGAGCTACATCGGCCTGGCCGACGTGGCGTACTTCACGAATACGGTCACCGAAGTGGTGGTGGAAGACGGCGCCACACTCAATCACTCGCGGATCCAGCGCGAGGCCGGTTCTGCGTTTCACGTGGGCACCATAGAAGCGCGTCAGGGCCGAGACAGTCATTTCATTCAGTTTTCGTTTCAGACGGGAGCGCGGCTGTCGCGCAGCAACGTCTACACCGTACTCAACGGCGACGGATGCGGAACCACGCTGAACGGGCTCTACATGCTCGATGCCCATCAGCACGGCGACCATCAGACGCGCGTGGAACATGTGGCGCCGAACTGTTTCAGCCGCGAGCTGTATAAGGGGCTGCTGGACGGCGCCTCGCACGGCGTGTTCAACGGCAAAGTGTACGTGCATCCCGAAGCGCAGAAGACCGACGGCAAGCAGACCAACAACACGTTGTTGTTGTCGGAAAAAGCGCAGATCGACACCAAGCCGCAGCTCGAGATTTTCGCCGACGACGTCAAGTGCACGCACGGCGCCACGGTGGGCCGCATCGATGAGATGGCACTGTTCTATCTCAAGAGCCGCGGTATCGGCAACGTGTTGTCCAAGCAGCTGCTCATGTACGCCTTTGCCGCCGATGTGCTCGAGACGATCGAGAACACGGAGGTGAGGGAGGAGTTGGAGCGGATGACGATGGCGAGGTTCACGGGCGTGTAAAACTGCAGAAACAGCGTAGTTGTCAGTTTGTCAGTGGTCGGACAACGGCTGAGTTCTGGGTTGTCAGTTTGAGTACTCGGTGTTCAGTACCGACCACCCACTGACAACTGCTCACTTCCACTGATTACCGGCAACTCAGCCGTTGTCCGACTACTGAAAAACTGACAGCTGCCGTTTTTTTCACAGAGAGCGTCTCCATGTCCGACCTGCAGGAGCTGTATCAGTCCGTCATCCTCGATCACAACCGCAAGCCGCGGAATTTTGGCGCGCTCGAAGGCGCCAACCGGACGGCTGAGGGGAAAAATCCGCTCTGTGGCGATCAGGTCGAGGTACAGCTGCATGTCGACGGCGATGTGATTTCGGATGTGCACTTCGTCGGGCATGGCTGCGCGATCTCCAAGGCGTCAGCCTCGCTCATGACGGCGGCCGTGAAGGGCAAAACACGCGACGAAGCGGAGGCGCTGTTTCAGCGGTTCCACGCCCTGGTGCTGGGTCAGGATCCCAACGCGGGCAAAGACCTCGGACAATTGGTCGTGTTCTCCGGCGTCTCGCGGTTTCCGGTGCGGGTCAAGTGTGCGTCGCTGGCGTGGCATACCCTGCGCGCTGCGCTGGCCGATGACGCCGTGGCGGCGGATGCGGCGCCCGTTGTCACCACCGAGTGACGAGTGAGGACCAGCGCGTAACGGTCCTGGCAGTGGTGGTTTGCCATCCTTCAGGGTGGCGCACCAGCTGGTGTGCGGACGATCGACTCCCACGACGAGGTATCGATGGCCCTGGTCCAGTTGCAGCGAGCGGCGCGGCTCGCCGAAGTGGAGACGGGAATTCCGTTGGCGGTGACACTGCCGGATGGTCGCCGAGTCTGTTTGCTGCGTGACGGTGACCGGGTCTACGCGGTCGCCGATCAGTGTCCGCACAAGGGCTTTGCGTTGTCGGGCGGCGATCTGGTCGCGCCGTGCATCCTCGAGTGTCCGTGGCACGGCGCACGGTTTGACATCCGCAACGGACAGGTGACGCACGGACCAGCGACTGAGGCGTTGACGACGTACTCGGTGCGGGTGGTGGGTGAAGAAGTGTTTGTTGGTGGACCGCGCGGAGGATAAGCGCGCGGGCAGGCCTCCTTTCGAGATTCCGATGACGACCCTGGCGGCGCTGGCTCCGCGCTCTGACTTTCCGTTGCTCGCCACCAATCCGGCGATGCACTATCTCGATTCTGCCGCCACGTCGCAGAAACCTGCGGCGGTGCTGGATGCGTTGCGCGGGTTTTACGAAACGGCCAACGCCAATCCGCATCGCGGCGCGTACGCACTCTCGGCCGCTGCCACCGACGCCTACCACGACGCGCGCGCGACCGTGGCCCGATTTCTTGGCGTGGCCGATGCCGACTGCGTGATTTTCACGCGCGGCACCACGGAGTCGATGAATCTGGTCGCGTCAAGCTGGGGACGCACCAACGTGCACGCGGGCGATGAGATTGTGGTCACCGCGCTCGAGCACCACGCGAACTTTGTGCCGTGGCAGCAGTTGGCGAAGGCGACCGGTGCGGCGTTTCGCATCGTCGAACTCACGCCGCGTCAGGCCATCGACCTCGACGCGTTGCGGGCGGCCGTCAATTCGCGCACGAAGGTGGTGGCCATTACCGCGGTCTCCAATGCGGTCGGTGCCATCACGCCGATCGCCGAAGTGGTGCGCATCGTGCGCGCACAGTCGTCGGCCGTGATTGTGATGGACGGCGCGCAGGCCGTCCCGCATCTGCCCGTGTCATTCGACACCATGGATGTCGACTTCTTTGCATTCAGCGGACACAAGATGCTGGGCCCCATGGGCATCGGCGGGCTGATCGGCAAACGGGCGTTGCTCGAGGCGATGCCGCCATTTCAGTTTGGCGGCGATATGATCGAGTGGGTGCACGACACCGACAGCACGTGGAATGTGCTGCCGCACAAGTTCGAAGCAGGTACGCCCAACGCGGCGGATGCAGTGGGACTTGCGGCGGCCGTGCGGTATCTGGAATCGCTCGACATGGTGCAGGTGCGGGCGCACGAACTGGCCCTGCTCGAGCTGGCGGACGCACGATTGCGCGCGATGCCGGGCGTGACGGTGTACGGGCCGCCGCCGGCCGAGCGAAGCGGCGTGGTGAGCTTTTCGGTGGAGGGTGTCCACCCGCACGATCTGGCCACGATCTTCGATCAGCATGGGGTGTGCATTCGTGCCGGTCACCATTGCGCGCAGCCGCTCATGCGCCGACTGGGAGTGAGTGCCACGGCGCGAGCGTCGTTCTACGTGTACAGCGACGCGAGCGATGTGGAGGCACTCTGCGGTGCGTTGGAAGCGGCGCAGACGATGTTTGCCGTGGCCGAGTGACGGGCGACCTCGCTCGATTGACGGCGTACCGCGGCGGAGTGGGTGGATGGCTGAACCAGTGACCGCGTCGCTGGCGACGATGTATCAGGAGCGGTTGCTCGACGAGTATCGCGCGCCCAAGAATCGGCGCGTGATGATCGACGCCACGGCGCACGCCGAACGCAAGAATCCAGTGTGCGGCGACGCCATCACGGTCATGGTTCGCGTGGCGGATGGGCGCGTGGCGGATGTGTCCTTCACCGGACACGGGTGCTCGATTGCCATGGCCTCGGCGTCGCTGCTCACGCAGGTGGTGGGGCAAACGCCTGTCGCGGACGCGAAGCGGATGGCCTCGGCCGTCGAAGGCATGCTTTCGGGGGCGCATCCGGCAACATCCGTAGCGCTTGCCGATGCACTCGAACCCTTGAGGGGTGTCATCCCCTTCCCTGCCCGGCACGGCTGCGTGCTCATGCCGTGGCTGGCACTGCGCGAGGCGCTCGGGTAGTTGCGGGGGTAGCGTTGCCGTCGCGTTGGGATCGCCGCAGGGCCTGTGTGCGCGTCGGGGTCATGTGTTTGAATCGCAGAGGCGCAGAGGCGCAGAGGCGCAGAGGCGCGCTTGCGGCGGGTGCGGGGCCAATCCAATGATTTTTTGGGGAACTGCCCGTGCCTCACTGACACGGGGCTCTGCGCCTCTGCGTCTCCGCGATTCACGCTTCGCGATGCGAGGGCGAGCACACTGCTGGCGGGTACCGCGGAGAAGGCGCACTTTGGGGTTGCCACGAGCCCGCGCTGCCGCGGCGCTCCATGCGTACTCCCAACGCGACGAGTGAGATCGATGTTGCCTACCCGTGTTCGGCGGCAAACGCGCGCTGAAGCGCTGCTCATTGGACTGACCGTTTTTGTCACCACGACGGCTCCGGCAACGGCGCAGCAATCCGCGAGTGCCGCAGCGCGCGGTCGCGCCGTGGCTCTCGAGGATTTCTATCGGGTGCGCTCGGTGGGTGCGCCGCGCATCTCGCCAGACGGACGGTGGGTGGCGTACGCCGTCACGTCGCGGCTCGAAGCCAACAACGCGGAACCGAGTGAGATCTGGCTCGCCTCGGCCGATGGGGCGCAGGCTGCCCGGCGCGTGTCGAAAGTCGACATGAATGCCTCCGCGCCGCAGTGGTCGGGGGCGATGCTGGAGTTTCGGAGTGGGGGACGTCAGTGGCGATTCGATCCCACGGTCCCGGATTCACTGTCGGTGGCACCGGCCGTTGACGAGGCGCCGCGAGGCGAACGCCGACTGCCAGCTCCGGTAGGTGGTCGTCTCGCGCTGCTTCGCGACATGCCGCCAGCCATCGCTCCAGCGCTTGCACGCACCGACTTCGAGAAGCGTCACGACGCGCGATTCAAAGGCGTGCAGTTCGACTGGCTCAATTTTCAGGCTGATGGCCAGCGCGCACCGATCCCGGACCGCACCAACCCATTCGTGGCGCCGGTACAAGAATTGTTTCTGGTCGATGGCGCGCGCGAGCAGCAGCTGACACGACTGGGGTTGCGGCCCGAGGATGTCCAGTGGAACGCCGCCGGCACGCGGTTGGTGTTCACGGCCGACTCGGGATATCGCGACGAACGCCACTACGACGCCTCGCAGGTGTTCACCGTTGGTCTCGACGGTTCCGCACGTATGCTCACACGCGATCCTGAGGTGGACCATTCGGGCGCGGTCTTTTCTCCGGATGGTCGCAGTGTGTTGTACACGCGCCGACTCTCCACCAACGCGGTGATCGCGCGCAAACTAAATCATGGCGGTGCGACCGACTTGGCGATCGTGCCGACGGACGGCGGCGCCGAGCGGATGCTCACGGCCGACTGGGACTACCTCCCGACGAACGCCACGTGGAGTCCTGACGGGCGCTTTGTGTACTTCATGGGCGGCGTGGGTGGCACCACCCATCTGTTTCGTGTGCCGGCCAGTGGCGGCCCCGTGCAGCAGGTGACCACGGGAGAGCGCCGCATCGCCAGCGTGAGTTTCGACCGTGCGTTTGCCTCGATGACCTACACGGTCTCGTCGATTGAAGCGCCGAGCGATGTCTACGTGGCGCGCATCGACGGCTCGAATGAACGCCGCGTGAGCAACGTCAATGCCGATCTGGTGCGTGAGGTCGGTTTCAGTCGTGCCGAACGTCTGCAGTTCACGAGCGCCGACGGCACACCCATCGAAGGCTGACTGATGTATCCGCATGGGTACCGCACCGATGGGACGAAGTACCCGCTCGTACTCAGCAATCACGGCGGTCCGCACTCCGCCGACGGCTACGCCTTCGACTTCAAGAGCCAGTACTTTGCCGCCAATGGGTACTTCGTGCTCAAGGTGAATTTCCGCAGCAGCACCGGATACGGCGAGAAATTCTTGTGGGGCACATGGGGCGCGTGGGGTGACAAGGACGGGCAGGATGTGATGGCCGGCGTGGACTATGCCATTGCGCGCTATCCCATCGATCGCGCGCAGGTGGCCACCGTCGGGCATTCGTACGGCGGATTCATGAGCAACTGGCTGATCACGCAATATCCCGACCGTTTTGCGGCTGCCATCCCGGGCGCTGGTATCGTCAACTGGGTCAGTGACTACGGCACCGCCGATATCGCGCGCACCAAGGAGACCGAGTTCTTCGGTACACCGTGGGAAACGCGGGCGCGCGACATCATGATTCGTCAGTCACCGCTGACGTATGCCAACCGTGTGCGCACGCCCACGTTGTTCATTCACGGCGAGATCGACGAGCGTGTGCCGTTCTCCGAGGCGGAGCAGATGTTTGTCGCGCTCAAGAAGAACGGCGTCCCCGCCAAGATCATCCGGTACGAGGGGATGCCGCACAGCATCAGTGGGTCCTGGAACCAGATCCATCGGATGATGCACGAACGGGAGTGGCTGGATCGCTGGCTGAAGCGGAAGAGTGTAAGTTGAAGATGTCCCGCGTATTACTCCACCCACTGCTCTGACGCACCCATGTACGCCATCGCCATCATTCGTTATCGCCGCGTGTTTGAAGACATCGCTCCGCACGTGGATGAGCACCGCGCGTATCTGCGCGAACTCAAGGCGGCGGGACGCCTGCTGGTATCGGGGCCTGTCGATCCGCGCTTTGGCGGGGTGCTGCTGTTGCGCGTGCCTGACGAAGAAGGGACGGCGGCGCTCGACGCAATCCGTGACGGCGATCCATTCACGAAGCGCGCACTCGCGCAGTACGAATTGCTGCCGTGGGCGCCGGTGATCGGGAAGGAAGGCCTGGATACGCTGTAGTGGGCAACACCGACATCCGCATGGAGCGGCAGCGCATCATCTTTCGCCGCACCATCGCGGCGCCGCGCGCGACGCTGTACAGCGCGTGGACCACGTCAGCGCTGCTGTCGCAGTGGTGGGGGCCAACCGACGCGGACGTCTCGCTGTGCGAGATGGATGTGCGAGATGGCGGTGTGTATCGCGTGGTGATGCGGGCGCCGGATGGTGCGGACTATCCACTGTCCGGCGCGTATCGCGAGGTGGCGCCGCCGTCGCGGCTCGTGTTTACCATGAACCCCGCCGCACACAACGCCGCATGGCACGCGATGGTGGACAGCTTTCGCGATACACCGACGGGTGAACCCGGCGGCGCATCGGAGTTGACCGTGACACTCGAAGAGACTGACAACGGCGCGGCAACCACGATGACGGTGTCGCAGTTCTTTGAGGTCAACGCGGACCGCGACGCGTACTATCGCATGGGCGCGCCGATGGGATGGGGGCAGAGCTTTGACAAATTGGAACGGCTGGTTCTCGCTGCCGATTCCAGCGCGTAGCAGTTCGCACGTCGCACGTCGCACGTCGCACGTCGCAAACGCACCGCTACGACCGCCCGCAGCGCCCCAGCACCGCCAACGCGTTCGCCACGGGGCGTTCGCCCGTGGCATCGGACGGCTTGTTCACAACCCGCGTTTGCCCGGTCGTCGCATCACGCACCACCATCGCCGTCGAGCCACCACCGTCGAGATTGACGGCCTCACGTGCGCCGAGGTCGCGCAAAAGCGCCGCCGTTTCGCGAATGGTCGTGCCGGCACTGAACCCGGCCTGTCGTCCGTCGATCACCACCAGCAACAGTCGTCGTCCGTTCGCGGCGAACCCTGCGGCGGTGCGTGGATTGACGCCGCGGAAACTCACGGCGCCGTCGGTGTCCACCGTCGGCACAATGACACTGTCTCGCACCAGCAGTGGGAAGCCACCGACCGCGTTCACCGGCATGAGTGGCGCGAGCGCGAGTGACACCGTCACGGTATCACCCACCAGCACCGATGCGCGCGCGCTGCCCACCAGCATCAGCGTATCGCCGAGCGCCTGCCCAGTGTGCGCGACGGGGAGCGCACTCACCCGATAGCGGCGGCGCGCGGCGGCGGCGCGAGCATCGCTCGGCACCAGCGCCAATGCACCCGGTCGAGACAGACTGTCAAGCGCTTGGCCCCACGCGGCGTCCACAAGACCGACCGCGTTGGGCGACGGGCGATTCCAACTGCTCACCGGTATTGTCACGCGCGAGGTCGTAAGCGTGCCCTGCACCGTCAGGCGTCCGATGAACGGACGGCCTTGGTCATCGAAGGCGAGCACCGGGCGTTCGATGGGGCCGGACAGGAGGTGCCCCTCTTCCACGAATGCTCCCACCGGCACACCCGGCGGCGCGAACAGAAAGAAGTCCGCGTTCACCGCAGCAATCGCGCGTTCCGTCGCCGGCAGCGACTGCAGGAGTTCGGTGGTGGTCTTGCGGCCAACCGCCGTGCCACCGCCTTTGATCGCCCGCATGGCGACACACGAGCGGAGATCGATATCCAGCACGTGTGCGCGCAGCGGCGTGGTGAGCCGCACCAGGTGATGCAGTCGCACGCCGGGCGCGAGCACTTCCGTGCGTACCGTATCGGCAAGCGACGGCGACACGGTCCAGCGTGCGGCGCTTCGGCCGGTGATACTGCTGCAGGCGCCGAGTCCCACCAGTGCGCCGATCGCCATGCGGGTCAGAAAGTTCATGCCGGAATCTCTCGGTGCGGCGCGCCGCGGACCAGTCGGGATCCGGCGCGTCCGGCCCAACGCTTCGCCCGTCGTCGCGTGTATCGTAGATTGCCGCATGCCCTCGCCCAAGACCCCACTGGTGCCACGCATCTTTGCACGGCTGCAGCGATGGGCCGACGCGGGGTGGTCGGGATCGGTCGTGTTTGCGTGGGGACTGCTGCAAGGCTGCATTTTTCCGGGCTTCGTGGACGTCTTTTTTCTGCCGCTGGCGATCGCCCGACCACAGCGCGCGTATGTCCTCGCGCTCCTTGCCACCGCCGGCACGCTGATTGGCAGTGTGCTGCTATACATCGTCGGATCGTCAGCGCAGTCGCTGCTGCAGGGTCCCGTGGCGGAGTGGCTGGGTGTGACCACGGCGCAGATCGACCGGTATCGTGCCACACTGGCGACGTACGGCGCGTGGGCGATTCTGGCCAGCACGATGAGTCCGTTGTCCACCAAGTTGACCAGTATTGCGTCGGGCGTGGCCGGTGTCTCGTTCCCCGCGTTTGTGAGTGCGCTCCTGGCAGGTCGCCTGATTCGCACGTTGGGCCTTGCATGGCTGGTGCGGCACGGCGGCGCGTCCGCCGTGGAGCGCTGGGCGGGCTGGAAACCCACCGCCACGTCGCAGCCCTGAGG
>Ga0154020_10009029_pt1 | contig 11509 bp, 8 predicted proteins | sample Klosneuvirus_201_FD_109709 | JGI IMG/M metagenome (GOLD analysis project Ga0154020, IMG submission 109709) | Active sludge microbial communities from wastewater, Klosterneuburg, Austria - Klosneuvirus_20160825_MG | ecosystem: Engineered > WWTP > Aerobic digester > Activated sludge | place... | reverse complement strand
CGGTCAAACGCCCGAAGGCCGCCTGCTCGAAATCGTAATCTGCCCGGACTTTGCCAAAAGCGAAGCCAAACAGCGCGGCATCCCGCCCGAGCAGGAACTGGCGCGATATGCGGTGCACGGCGCGCTGCATCTGATGGGCCACGATGATCACGACCCTGAAGCCAAGGCAAGGATGTGGCGCGCGCAGGAACGTGCGATGAAGAAGTTCTTCGGCGCACGATATGTTCCGGCATAACATTGCGAACGCGGCCACCCCTCGCCATACTGCGCGCGTCATTGGCATCTGGAATCTCGTGAGAATCGAGAACGGCCCCGCCGCTGTAACCGGGATCGAAACCGCAACGCCATTGCCCCTTGGTCATTCATCGGGCGAGAAGGCGCGGGAGTAGGTCAAAGCCCGGAAGTCAGAAGACCTGCCATGACGTCGCACGACCGCCTTCGGAGGAGGGGCAGGCGCAAGCCTCCCGTCTTCTTGCCCGGCAGTCGTGGCTCGCGCAGGCGAAGGGCCTGCGGCGTGCGCGCACATTGCGCCTTTGTGGGCAGCAAAGATGCGGCTTGACCGCGTCTGCGAAAGACTTCCATGTTCCGTTTGATTCTCGGCGCGCTGTGCGCCTTTGCGGCCTCGCTGGCCGCGCAACCTTACTTCGTGGCCTCGCCCGGCTACAACGCGGCAGAGCACACGATCGCCAACCCGCCCAGCACCACGTTCATCGGCGGCGCGGACTGGGATCCGACCGGCCCGGATCTTTACTACTGGGACGGCACGAACATCCGCCGCTTCGACACGTCCACAAACACGCCGGCAGCCACGCCGCTGTTCACCGTGCCCGTGGCGTTTGGACCTTACGTTGACGTGATGAAATTCGACCCGAGTACGCCCACCGATCTGATCGTCAGCGACAGCGGCGCCTTCAAGCTCTATCGCCTGCGCCGCAATGGCCTCGACACGCTGGCATCACAAAGCAGCGGCACCGTGAATCTATACATCTACGATCTCGCCTTTGACGCACAGGGCCGGCTGCTTGCAAGCGCCTCCGACGCCACGACCTACACGAGCGGCATTTACCTGATCGATCCAGTCACGCTGACCGAGCGGCTGTTGATTGATACCGCGCTGTACAACATCAATGGCTCGGGCCCAATCACCTTTGACGCCGCCGGCAACCTATACGTAGCCGCGCCGCCGGTGTTTGGCACCAGCAGCCCCGGCGAACTGCTGCGTTTTGAGCGCAGTGTGATCGACAACGCAATTGCCTCGTTGCCCCCCACGCCCGGCCCCGCGCCGCTGGATGACGCCGACGGCACACTGGTTGTCTCCGTGGCTGACAACTTCTACGGCATGGGTCGCATGGCGTTTCGAGTCGAAGACGGACAGGAAGTTCTCTATTACACCGTAAGTGGCGGCACGAGCATTCGCCGCGCCAACTTGACGCTGCGCCAGGACGCGCTGTTCCTGCAGGGAGCGGCTGCACAAACCGGCCTTAGCAACTTCAACAGCGCGCTGGCGCTGCGTGGCGGAGAGTATTCACCCTTTGGCGGCGGAACGGGGCGCATGGCGGCGATTGTCGGAGCACAGAATTCCAGCTGGGCGATCGTGGGTCATGCAATCGCACTGATCGATCCTGTCGCCTCTCCAAGTGGTGTCGCCAGCGTTGCCATAACGCAGGCACCCGCTTTCATCCGCAACGGCGTGCCCTTTGATGTCACGGTGGAGATACGCAACGGCAGCAGCACGCCGATTACTTCGGGCGCGGCTGCGCGCCTATCGCTCGTGGGCACAACGGGCGTCCTGATGGGCTTCACGACGCAGGCAGCCTCCAGCGGCACGATCGTGATCTCGGGTGTCGTGTTCGCGGCCCTGGATTCGCAACTGCCGGCACAAGTGCAGTTGCGCGCCGAGGCCGTGGGCCTGCCCGCGATCGCCGCAGCAATCACTCCCAACCTGCCCGCCTACCCGTTGCTGGGCGCCACTGCATTTGTCAGCGCGCCGGCGAGCGCGACCGTGGACCAGACGTTCGTGGTTACGGTCGAGATTGTCGACAACTTTGGTCAGCGCGTGACGACGGGCAGCGGCGGTTCAGCCACGGTCGCGTTGAGCATCTTTTCGGGCTCGGGCGCTTTGCTTGGCACGACAAGCGTTGCGGCAGTGGATGGCCTGGCAACATTCAACGGTCTGGCATTGGACACCGCGGGCAGCTTTGTGCTGCGCGCAAGCGTCACGGGCCTGAACGCGGGATTGAGTGCGCCGATCACGGTCAAATCACTGGAATCCGACACCGGTTCCTCCAGCTGCACCACCGGCGAAAACGCGGGTTGGCTGGCGCTGGCGTTGCCACTGCTGCTCGCGTTGAGGCTGAGGCGCGTAGCGAAGCGGTAACGCCTTGGAGTGCGGCGGCTTCCCACTTCGCCAAGGCTTCGTGGGACACGTGCCGCCGCAATGGACGACGGGGCTTCCGACTTCGCTAAAGCTGGTTCGGACACGTGCCCCGTCGCTCCATTTAATGGGGGGGCCGGGCTCCCCACACTCCAAATCCATTCATGGGAACGCCGCTTGCATCGTATTAGCATGAGGTGGAGGACCCTATGAATCGGCTTCAATTTGCCTGGCTTCGTACCACCGTTCGCATGTGCGGTTTTGCCGCCATCCTGGTGCTCTTTGGCTGTGCGGCAGTCGTTGCTTCCGGCGGCAACTTGCCGCCTGCCAGTCAAGTCCAGGCTCAGGACGAACCGAAAAAAGAAGAACCCAAAACGCCCGAACAGGAAGCCGAAGCTCGCGTCAAGGAAACGTTCAAGACACCCCTGGGCGACGAAGGCGTGGTGCCCGTCAAGCCACCCGCCAAGGTGCTGCGCACGGTGATCCTGCGCGTGCCCTTTGACGACAACTGGAACGACGACCCGCTGGAGTGCCTTGGCGCCAAGGCGCGCAAGCAGGCGCTGGCTTTCGAGAGCGTGCTCGAACAACAAATCGACTATCGCCCGTGGCTATGGCGTTACGATTCTCCGCGCGTGAAACGATACTCGCCGCGGCTGCGCTTTGCCGATCTCAACACATTTGTCGCGGGCTCAGATTTGGCAGCCTCAAGACTGCAAGCTGCGTCGCGGTGCTTCTCCGCGGACGTCGTTATCGCCCTCACATACCGCGTGGTTGAAACCAATGTTGAGTGCGCGGCATGGACATACAGCAAGCACAATCCCGTTGCATTTCGCACCGTATTGGGGCCACTGCCGCCCATGACGGATGGAGCACAAGCCATCAAATCGTTGTGCGACAACGCTGAGTCCCTTTTGAATGGGTTTGTTTCCAAAGAAGAACAGGACAAGTTGAGTGCTGTTCCCGCGCTTGCCGCCAACGATCAAGCACTCGCCCATTTCGTCGCCATGCGCCAGTGCTTCGACAAGGGCGATCTCGACGGCGCATGGATTGAATACGCCGCCTGCCTCAAGGCCGACCCCAAGTGCGGTCGCGCGGCCTTGTTCGGCATGGAGATTTTCCGCAATCACCCTTCGCAGCTTTCGCCGCTCCGCGCCATCCAGGAAGGTATCCGTAGCGCGCGCGCCACGCCCAACGACGTGCTGCTGCATGGACGTCTGGCCTACAACGCATTCATCTGGTTCAAGGAGAAGGACTGGGCGCTGGCCGCGCTCGACACCGCACTCAAGGCCCAGCCGCATCGCTATGAGTTGCTGGCGTGGAAAGCTCTGGTCGCCACCGAGAACGACCAGCCAAAGATGAAGGCCTGGCTCGTTGAGCACGTGCTGCCGGTGTGCAAGGACGGTCGCGTCGAGATTGCGATTGGCAACGCCTGCGCGCTGAGCGACGGCATGGGCGAGGCCATCGAGTGGTACGAAAAGGCCATCAAAGTCGCGCCCGACGATCACGAAGCCAACTTCAGCCTCGCCATCATCTCCACACACTACGCCGAAAAATTGCAGCGCACGGCCTTTATTGACTCCACCGGCGATGAGCAGCGCGAACGCGCGATAAGCCATTTCAACCGCGCACTCTGGGCCTGGAACCGCTGCCTCGAGATCGACATCGCCGAACAGGACATGGTGCTTGAATTCTATGTGCGCGCGGCTACGCGCGATTACAAGTACATCCCCGCCGAGGATGCCGACATGTCACGCCTGTTCTTGATCCAGGCTATACGCAATGGGTTGGTCAAGGGCGCTGGCGGCGTGAACTTCGGCCGGCTTGCAGGCAACATGCTCGAAATTCAACAGAAACTGATGCGCGACTTCGTGCGCGAAGGCAAGCCGGAGGACACGGATTACGAGCTGAAGCTGCTCGCGCGCCTGAACTTCGCTGTCGCCGACAAGAACGATGATGACGCCGTGCTCGTGCTGCGTGAGTTGCGCCAGAGAGGTTATCGCGGGCCTTCTTACTACGGGTTCATGGCGCGCTTTCAATCTCAGGTGGAAGAATCCGACGCAAAGGAAAAGAAAGACAAGTAGCCCGCGCGGCCGGAGCGACAACGTCACGCGCTCACGGCCCGTTCAACGGTGCGGTTCTTCGTTTCTCCACTGTTCCGTGCTAAGCTCCCCGCCCCATGGCTGAGCGCGCGAAACTTCTCCACGACTGCACTGTCACAAAGGTTACTGACTTCGGCCTGGGCTATTTCGAACTGCTCCTCGAATGTCCGGAACTGGCGGCGCAATTGAAAGCCGGGCAGTTCATCAACGTGCGCGTGCGCGACGAACTCTACCCGTTGCTGCGCCGGCCCTTCTCCAGCTTCGACTGGATCGCTGACGCACGCGGCCGCGCCACAGGCATTTCGATTCTTGGCCACGTCGTGGGCCAGGGCACCGCCCTGATGGCGAAGCTGGCGCCCGGTTCACAGATTTCGCTCAACGGCCCCCTGGGCAAGCCCTTTGAGCCGCCGGCCGACCCCGCCACTCGAGTTGTCCTCGTTGGCGGCGGCATTGGACTTGCGCCCTTCCTGCATGTCGCGCGTCAATGGCCGCGCCTGGGCCACAAACACGAACTCGCGCTGCTGGCCGGAGCGCGCAGCAAGAAAGACTTCGTGTTCATGAAGCGCTTTGCCGAGACCGGCATCGAAAACATGCTCGCCACCGAAGACGGCAGTGCGGGCGTCAAAGGCAAAGTCACCGTGCTGCTCGAAGCCGAGCTCAAGTCGCTCAAGGGCCCCGCCATGGTCTTCACCTGCGGCCCCTGGCGCATGATGCAGGCCGTAAGTGAGATGAGTGCGCAATTCAAAGTGCCCTGCTACGCGAGCCTCGAGCGCACCATGGGCTGCGGCTATGGCGTGTGTAACGGCTGCGTCGCCAAAGTGAAATGCAGCGACGAACCGGGCTACCGCTACGCCAAAACCTGCGTTGAAGGCACGGTCATGGACGGCGCATCACTGGTGTGGTGATTACTTGGCTGCGGCAAGTGAGGCTTTGTGAGCCTCGACCGCCGCGAGTGTTCTGGTGAGCGTGGCGTTGACGGCGGGCTCGGTCTTGGCGAGCAGCGTCGTCGGCGATAGCCCTATGAAGAAAATGAGCACGACGACCGGAATGGCAAAGGCCAGCTCGGTGCGGTTGACATCGCGCAAGGTCAGGTTCTCTTTGACCGTTATCTCGCCAAAGAACACGCGCTGATAAGCCCAAAGCATGTAAACAGCGCCCAGCACTACGCCCGTGGCGGCGAGCACCGCCATCGTGGTTGAGAACGTCCATTGCCAGCCAGCGCCGGGCACACCGCCAAAGGTGCCGAGCAGGATCAGGAATTCGCCCACAAAGCCGTTGGTGCCGGGCAGGCCGATGCTGGCCAGCGTGGCAATCATGAACAGCACAGCGAACTTGGGCATCACCTTGGCAATGCCGCCAAATTCCGCGAACACGCGCGTGTGGCGGCGCTCGTAAAGCATGCCCACAAGCAGGAACAAAAGGCCGGTGCTCAGACCGTGGTTGATGTTCTGGAGCAATGCACCCTGTGTCGCAATCAAGTTGAACGAGAACAGCCCCAGCACAATGAACCCCATGTGCGCCACGCTGGAGTATGCGATCAGGCGCTTCAGGTCGTCCTGCGCGAGGCACATCATCGAGCCGTAAATCACCCCAATCACGCCCATGGCCATGATCCACGGCGCCATTTCAAAAGCCGCGACGGGGAAGAAGGGAATCGCAAATCGAATCATGCCGTAGGTGCCAAGCTTCAGCATCACACCCGCCAGCACCACAGAGCCGCCGGTGGGCGCCTCCGTGTGTGCGTGCGGCAGCCAGGTATGAAACGGAAAAACAGGCGTCTTGATGCAGAAGCTGAGCATGAAAGCCGCGAAGCACAGATACTGCGCCGTGCTGGAGAGTTTGCGGCACTCTTCAGGCAAACGCTCAACGTCAAAGGTGCCCGCCACGCCCGCGATGTAAAGCACGGCCAGGAACATCAGCAACGAGCCCACCAGCGTGTAAACGAAGAACTTCACGGCCGCAGCGCGCCGGGCCGCTTCATCGCTGCCCCACACGCCAATCAGCAGGTACATGGGAATGAGCATGAGCTCAAAGAACACGTAGAACAGGAACAGGTCGAGCGCGCAGAACGATCCAATCAAACCCGTTTCGAGCACCAGCATGGCGATGAAGAACTCTTTCACCTTGTGGTGAACGTTGGTGCTCGAACTGAGCATGATGATGGGGCCAAGGAACGTGGTCAGCATCACCAGAAAGAGCGAGATACCATCGACGCCCATTTTGTACTGGATGCCAAAGGCGGGAATCCAGTCAAAGGTCTCCATCAGGCGTTTGTCAAAGCCCGCGCCGCCGTTGAACTCGAACAGAATCGGCAGGCTGGCGATAAACGTAATCAGCGAGAAAAAGAACGCCGTGGCCTTGAGTTCGCGCTCGCGCTTGCGGTTGATAAATGCGAGGAAAATGGCGCCTAGCAGCGGCAAAAACGTAATCACGCTGAGGTGGTGCCGGATATCCGGGTCAATGGCGGCTGCAAGAAACTGGAACATGTGGGGCTCCGAAGCGCCGCGATACTAGGCGTAGGGAGCGTAGATTCAAGGCGGATTTGGCACGCTTATCGTACGCTGCGCGCGGTCTTCTGCAGCTTGCCGTACTCGCGGCGCGATTTCTCGTCGGTGAGATAGACGTCGCTCAGCGCCTGGTCAAAGCCGTCGTCATCGGCGCTTGTAAGGCCGCTGGTCTTGAGTTGGCTGGATTCTTCGTCCGTCCATGAATAACCCGCCACCGCTTGCCCGATGGCCTGGCGCAAGTCATCGCGCACGCGCTTGAGATAGCGGCTGACGCTGGCCTCGGACATGCCCAGCGCCGCCGAGATGTCCTTGCCCTGCATGTTGCGTACGAGGCGCAGGCGATAACACTCGAACTCCTGGAACTCGCTTTGCTTTTCGACTTCTTTGAGCGCGCGATAGACCTTGGCCCGAAACACGGCCATCTCGAATTCCTGGTCCGGCAGCGGGCTCTGGCTGACTTCGTGGATTGTGTCGTCCAGGCTCATGGGCTTGACGCCGCCGCCGCGCTTTTGCGCGCCACGCGTGGTGAGTTCGCTGTAAACAACATGCTTCGCAATCGCGTAGAGCCAGGTCGAAAACTTCACGCCGCGGTGCGGATCGAACTTGCCAATTTCCTGATAAACGCGCGCCAGCGTTTCCTGGCTGACATCTTTAATTGTCTCTTGCCCGAAATAACGCGATGCTATGGAGCCAATCAATCGCTCGATGGAAGGTCCGAAGACCTCCCACATTTCATACCACGCGCTGGAATCGGCCTTTTTCAGACGACCCAGCAGGTCAGTGTTGATGTTGATCAAGCGCGTTCCCCCGAAGCGGCAGTCGTAATTGGGATAACCGGGCTGCGGCTTTCAGATTGTCGATTGTCGATTGACGATTGTCGATTGGTGATTCGCTAAACTGCACACCATGCACTTGCGCGTCACGACGCCTTTACGCACGTTCGAATATGCCGCTCCGCCCGGCAAAGCCAGCTTCGTCATTGGCAATCGCAAGCAGGATGACGTTTGTATTGACGACGACCCCGCCGTCAGCGGCCCCCACGTCCGCATTGAGCGCGCCATGGAAAAGTGGTCGTTCACCGACCAGATGAGCGACTCAGGCACGATGCACCAGGGCGAGAGAAAGGCGACGGGCGACCTGAGCGTGGGCGACGTGCTCATGCTCGGGGCCTCCCGCATTGAAGTGCTCGCCCACGAAGCCATAGCAGCTGCTCCGGTTGCGCCGTCCAGCAACGCGCCGACGCTGGAACAGCGCATGTTCGAGGCCCTGCGCGACGCGGGTGAGCACGATGGCGCCTTCAGCTTTCTTGACGAGAACGAACGCGAAGCCGAGTACCGCAAGCTCGCGCGCAAGGCCCTTGAAAAGGGCCCGCCCGAGCGCGTGGAGTTTGTCTGGCTGCCACTGCTGCGCGAGGGCGAAGAAAACGTCTACGACATCGAGTCCGACCTCAACTTCGACATCGATGATCCGATGGAGGACTTGAGCAAAGAAGAAATCGAAGTCGTCGATTTCATCGTCAAGGAGTTTCGCCAGCGCAGCGGCATTGAGCTGCGCAAGGATCCCTTCTCGTTACAGCGCGTGGGCGATGAAGCGGACTGGGTGGCCGACGAACTCAAGGAAAAAGGCGAGTCCGAGATTCGCCTGCCCTACCTCGGCGCGCTCAAGGATGGTCCACGCCACTTCTGTGCCCGCCTTGAGTTCAAGAGTGGACACATCGCCATCAGACAATGGCTCGAGCACACCCCCGCACCCAAGACGTTCAAGCCGCGCCCGCTTGAGCCGCAGCGCGTGCTGGTCAAGCGCATGATTGAGCGCTTCAAGGAAGAAACCGGCATTGACCTCAAGCCGGATCAGGCCGCGATGGATCGTCTTCACACCGCAGCCAAGACCGCCTGTGAGGAGTTCCGCACGAAGAATCACGTGCGAATCGACCTGCCCTTTATCTCGGCCTACAGTGCCACACCGGTGCATCTGAACATGGAGGTGGCGCGCACCGTATTAGGCGAGGCGGCAACCGCACTTGCCGCCAAGTCTGACTTGAAGCCCGAGCCGGCGGTCAAGAAAGATAGCCTGGGTCAGCAGGTGTTTCAGTGGCTCCTGGCAATCGCGATTTTCGTGCTGGTTCTGATCGCTATGTACGTGCTGGATTTGTAGCCGGCTCAAAGCCCGCGCGCCTGTTCCACCACTCGCGCAGAGGCTTGGCCGCCCAGTAGGCAAACAGCGCCAGCGCGTGGCCCGCGATGATGTCCGGAATGTAATGGTAGCCGCCGTAAAACGTGGCGATGTACACGCCGATCGCCACGGGCAGGTACACCCAGAACAGAACGCGCAAGCCGCGCCACGACGCAATCAGATAGAGAGTCGTCCAGGCTGTGTGCAGGCTGGGGAAACAATCACGGTTGCGGCCCTTGATGTCGTCCATGAAACTGAGCGCACCCGGTGTGGCTTCAAGCCAGCGATCAGGGAACACGTATTTCGGGCCGACCACGGGCACGAGCACATAGCCGATATATGCCAGCGCGCCACAGATGGTGATCGCGCCGATGAAGCGGTCAAAGTGCTCGCGCCGCCCAAGGAACCACAGCGAAAGCGCCAGCGCCGGCGCGGCATACACATAAGATATGTAGCACGCCTCGTGGATATCGAGCTGCGTGATGCCAAAGGGCAGCCAATTGAGAAAACTCGTGATCCAGTCCGCGTGCATGGCCTTACGCACGATGGCAGCACTCAGGTCGCCCAGCAGCCAATAGTCGAACTGCGCCATTTCGACGTCGTAGAGTCGTTCGCCACGCACGGCGGGAATCAGGCGCTTGAGCATTTCATAAACGCCCATGCAGGCCAGGAAAGGAACATAGGCGCGCGTACCGCCCAGACCCCAGATCAACGTCGCCTTGCCACGGCCCAGAAAACCGGCGTGGCCCTGCCACACGCCGTGCATCAGCTTGGCGGCCTTGCCGCCCGAAGCCATGGGAATGGCGGCGATCACAAACAGCAAGAGCGTGCCGGCGCTGCACCAGGCCAAGAACATCCACATAGTGCCGCGGCCGTGGAAATTGTAGCTGAAGCCGGCCCAAAGCGAGTCCCTCGATGGCCCGCCTTCTACGCTGAGCAACAGCACGCCAAAAATCAGCAGCAGGCCCAGGATGATGGCTTCTTCGAATCTGAAAATGCGGAACACAACCTGTGAGAAGCGCACGCGCTCACGCGGCTGCGGAGTCGCTTCTTGTGCGGGTTTGAGGGGTGCTTCAACGTCAGGGGGTTCTGCAATGCCAGCCATGTTTCACGTGCCCATAACGAGCCTCACAGTGAAACATTCTTGCGTGATTCTTCAACGGAGCTTGATGTTGCTATTTGCCCGAGACGCTGCTCGCCGGTTCGGTTTTGCGCAACATCTCGATCAGGTCGAGGGCCGCGCCCTCACGCCCCACAACAGCGGCTGCGGCCGGCTCGTAAACAAATCGCTCCAGCCGCCAGCCGTCCTGCGTGCGCGCGAGCACCATTGTTGCGCGCGCTTCCGCTGTGCCCACAAGGTAGTCGAACGTAACCTCAAAGCGCGTGCAGCCACGGGGCAGATACTCCAGATCGCAGAACCCCTGCGCCATGCCCTTGAGCGCTGCGGCCAGGAACTCGCGATCGTCAGGAGGAAGCCCCACGTGCACCGTCGCGCCATCAACCCGAACGAACGCCGGAGGTTTGCCCGTGGCCGCAAGCGCATCAATTGTTGCCGCGATGGGTGAAGCCTCGCCGGGCGCCACCAGAAGCGCAATCCCTTCCGGCAGCGAGTAGCCCTCAATGCTTACCATGGAGCCACTCAGGTTCTCGCGCCCGACCTGCCCCACGCGGGTTCGGCGGTGCGGGCCCAACAGGCTCTCCACCAGGGCCACCTTCGCGCTGCCCAGATCAAAATCCCATCGGCAGGCCAGCAGATTCTCGCGACGCATCCGCACCAAGGGCGCAAAACGCCGCCAGGCCGCGAGCAGCAGGGATGGGTCGGAGCCTTGCCTGTGCTCAAGCAGCAGGCGCTGCACTTCATCCTCGAGCGACTTGGGCGAAACTCCGCCGACAAAGAGCTGGCTCGGAGAAGCATCCGCGTAGAAACCGTATTCATCAAAGACCTCACGCCGCAGTGTGCGCGGCACCGGCTCGGACAGTCGCCACATGTTCTTTGCGATGCGCACGTCATCTGGCGCAATCCGCCCTGCGTCTTCTAGCAGGACGATCGCCTCACGGTTTTCGGCCCAGGGTTCCGCGAGCGTGCGCTCGATCCGGGCCAGCGCGCGAGCCAAAGATATGGCGGAACTGCGACGCGCCACGATGTCACGCCGGCGCAGCGGCTCGCCGTCAAAACGACGCAGCGTGGTGTCGTCCGGTTCCGGCCCTGGATCTTCAATCGACGCGCAGGCTACAAGCCAAAGGCTCAAGAAAACAAAGGCGCAGATGGAGAAAGCCGCACGCATGGTGCGGAGATTCTAGGTTTTCGCCCCACACGCTGGCAGCCAAATAGCACCAAGCCGGCGTTCGAGACTACT
>Ga0154020_10009028_pt1 | contig 11509 bp, 11 predicted proteins | sample Klosneuvirus_201_FD_109709 | JGI IMG/M metagenome (GOLD analysis project Ga0154020, IMG submission 109709) | Active sludge microbial communities from wastewater, Klosterneuburg, Austria - Klosneuvirus_20160825_MG | ecosystem: Engineered > WWTP > Aerobic digester > Activated sludge | place... | reverse complement strand
CAGTGCCTGTTCATTTATCTCGGGAAAATCAGGATAGTTCCGAATCATGCGCCCCCCTCCTGCTCCAACTTCTATTGCATTTTTAAACGACTGTCCATGCAGCTCTGCATTAGCCAGAAAAAATATACTAAAGATTAAAAATATCCTCATACCTGTGTTATGGATCAACACAAATACATACCGATAATATCCACCGGAAATTGTTAAAACTGAATTTTCGTGGCTGTTATCATTCATTATCCGGTATGCATTTTATAGGAACCGAGCTTAACTAAAACTCTTAATAATATTTACAAAACTTCTTGACTTTAAAGAAGCTCCTCCTATGAGTCCTCCATCCACATCCGGCAAGGCGAATAATTCAGTCGCATTATTCTCGTTACAGCTTCCTCCGTATAGAATTGAAACAGCTTGAGCAATTGCATCACCGTAACGGTTATTTATTTTGCCGCGAATAAATGCATGCATTTCCTGAGCCTGAGCCGGTGAAGCAGTCTTGCCTGTACCAATCGCCCAAACCGGTTCATAGGCAATAATCACTTTTGAAAATAAAGTGTCAGGCAGGATAAACAGACCTTCTTCCAGTTGACTGAATACTGTCTCTTCATGCTTTCCTGATTCTCTTTCCGGTAATGTTTCTCCTACACAAAAAATAGGGATCAAATGGTGATCGAGTGCCAACTGCGTTTTTTTGGCAAGAAGCGCATTATCTTCATTAAAATAGGCTCTTCGTTCAGAGTGACCAATGAGAACATAATTTGCACCAACAGAATGAATCATGGGTGCTGAAACTTCACCAGTAAAAGCTCCTGAAACTTCTGAAGCGCAATTTTGAGCAGCCACACCAATACCGGTTCCATTCAACAATTGTGCAATAGCGCCAATATGTACAAAGGGCGGGGCTAAAATAACTTTAACAGCAGAAACCTGCTCGTTTTTCAACATTCCGGAAACTTCAGTAGCAAGACTGAATGCTTCTTCCCTATTCGTATTCATTTTCCAGTTACCGGCAACAATTTTGGTTCTCATTCGAAAGAAATTTAAATATCAATTAGAATAAATCATGAAACCCTGATTCTTGGGTCAAGTACACCATATAGCAAATCTACTATAAGATTTATAATTACAAAAAACACGGACACAATCAAAACTGCACCCATCACAACCGGAAAATCATAGGTTTCCAAACTATCAACAGTGACTTTTCCTATTCCTTTCCATCCAAAAATATACTCTATAAAAACTGCACCGGCCAGCAATGATCCAAACCATCCGGAAACTGCGGTCAACACGGGATTAAGTGCATTTCGAAGGGCATGACGCAAGATTACAACTTGTTTCGATAATCCTTTAGCTTTTGCAGTCCGAATATAATCCTGTGATAACACATCCAGCATGGAGCTTCTGGTAAGCTGAACTATGACTGATAAAGGTCTTATTCCAAGCGTAAATGCGGATAGCAATAGATTTTTCACCTCCAGCACCATCCCATCAAAAGGATCAATTCGATAGAGGCTTCCTGTCATATTCAAGCCGGTAATATCGGCCCAAACAAATCCGAAAAGCCAGGCAATAATAATTCCTGCAAAAAAAGATGGAACTGCCATTCCAAAAACAGCAAGTACGTTTATCAGATGATCAATAATCCGGTTTTTATACAAGGCTGCAAGAATTCCTAATGCGATTCCTGCAACAGCAGCAAACAGCAATGCTGCAACTGCAAGAATTACTGTTCCCGGTAAGGCATCTTTAATTATTTCTGAAACCTCCTGCCTGGTTTGATACGATCGTCTCAGATAGGGACTTTTAACCATCAAAGCTTTATTGCCAAGTGGCAAAATGGTGAACATACTGCCATAACGTGATTCATCGGCAAACCATACCGATTCCTTATTTTCAGTGTCGTGAAAAGAAAGTGGAGACAAATCGTTTACATACATGGCAAACTGAACTACCATGGGTTTATCGCGACCCAGTTCCCGATTAATATTTTCTATGCTTGAAATATCAGCCCGCTGTCCTAACATCATTCGGGCAGGATCACCCGGCAATATATTGAATAGAAAAAATACAACAGTAACTACACCGGCAATTACCAGCAGGCCATACCAAAACTTCCTAGCCAGAAAACCGATCATCGGGATGGTATGATTAGGCTCACTTGAGTTGGTGTTTGCTGTTCACTTCGTCCCACGTAGGCCAGTCGTGATGATGCCACATATCAATTACAGTTCCCTGTTTTAACAATACCAGACCGGGATTTGACCTGATAATAGTTTTCAAAGTGGTTGCATCGCAGTAATAGTAATCAAACATCGATTGGAATTCATGTCTGATTTTATCTGTTTCTTCAGGCGCCGTAGAAGTGAGTCCGAAAAATGGAATTTTGTTTTCATCACACTTTGCAACCAGTGCATTCACTTCATTCTGCACCTTATCACATGTCTTGGTTAAGTCATAAGCTACCAGCATGAAGGAATATCCTTCGTGAACTAAAAAATCTTCCGTGTAATCTGCTCCACTGGCATCGGTGATGGTAAAATCATGAATTGGTGGGACATATCCTTTTTTAATAACCTTATCGATCCGGTCTACAAATTCATATTTATCTAAATCTTCAGGCAATTGCTCCGGAGTAAATTCGAATTCTTTGCCATCTTTTTTGTACTGAAATACCATCAGAATGCTGTCTTTAGGAGCGCCTTCAGGAATCGACATTCCGTCCAGAATATTTTTACCAATGGCATATGGCCTGAAATCTTTTATGGGAAGGTGATTCAAACAATGATAAGTAAAATAGGAACTAATTATGCCCGACAATCCTAAAACAATCGTGTTCGGAATGGAAGGCAATACCTGTTTAAGCATTACTGTTGCAAAAAGCAGACCTGCAGAAAACCAGAACGGGAAAGACCAGTTGATTACTACGAAACTGAAGAAAGCTATTAGAGCAAGTGATAACCCGGCATTCACAATATCGGATTTCATGTCACCATGTTTGATATTTTTTCTTTCGAAGAATATAAAGAGTGTGAGTACCAGCAATACCAGATCTTTGGTGAACGATTCCCAGGGAGTAAGTTTTAAAGCATCACCGAAGCATCCACAATCGGTCACCTTATTGAAATAAGCCGAATAGAAAGTCAGGAATGTGAAAAATACAATCATTAATAAAAGCAGCCATGATACCGTTACCATTCTGGTTCCAAAAATTACCGCGACACCTAATATGACTTCTAAAATGCAAACAAAAGCGGCAAGCAACAGCGCATATTCACTCATCCATGGAGTATTGAATACAGTAAAGTATTCCTCCAGCTTATAAGAAAAACCGAGTGTATCGTTTGCTTTAATGAGGCCGGAAACGATGAACAATGCTCCAACCAGAATTCTGGAAATCCAGCTTAATTGTTTCATATCTGAATCAGTTTTATTTTGGTTCTTGTAACTTGATTAATGCAAATACCGAATAATTTATAATATCATAATAATTGGCGTCAATGCCTTCCGAAATAAGGGTTGCCCCATTATTATCTTCAATTTGTTTTACCCGAAGCAGTTTCATCAGAATCAGATCTGTGATAGAACTGACACGCATTTTCCGCCATGCTTCTCCATAATCATGGTTTTTATCCTCCATTAATGATCTGGCAGCCTTAATATGCTTTTCAAACAATTCAGTTGCTTCCTGGTTTCCTAAATCCGGTTTATCTGATATTCCAAGCTCATTTTGAATGAGTGCAATGACTGCATAATTGATAATCCCCTTGTATTCGGAGGCAATCCCTTCTTCTATTTTCTGAGTGCCTTTTTCTTCTATGCTTCTGATTCTTTGCGCTTTAATGAACATTTGATCCGTAATGGAACTCAGTCTGAGAATTCTCCATGCACTGCCATAGTCTTTCATCTTGGCAGTAAATATATATTTGCACTCCGAAACGGCTTGATCAAATTGAGCAACTGTTAGTGCAGGTTGGTTCTCCATGGTTAATGTTGTGTTCATTGGCTGTAAATGAATCCGCCCCTGTTTCAGAGCGCAAAATAGTTTAAACTAAATGTATTTCAGATGAATAATTTTCAGGAATCCCCGTCCCCGATCGACAATAGCCCAATTACGTTGAATTGTAATGGCAAACTGATTAATCTCGACGAACCTAAAATAATGGGAATCCTGAATGTAACACCCGATTCTTTCTATGATGGTGGCAAATTTACCGAAGAAAAGGCAATTATTGAAAGGGTTCAGCAAATGGTTTTCCACGGTGCTACATTCATTGATATCGGAGCTCAATCGACCCGACCGGGGGCTGTAATTATTGAAGAAAATGAAGAAATTTCCAGATTAATTCCAGTTATTAACTTGATAATCAGAAACTTTCCTAATGTACTGATTTCAGTTGACACGATGCGTTCAAAAGTTGCCAAACAAGCCATTAATGCCGGAGCGTCGTTAATAAATGATGTTTCGGGTGGTGAACATGACCCATCTATGTTCGACTTTATTGCCCAATCCCGGGTTCCTTACATTTTAATGCATACACAGGGCACCCCTGAAACCATGCAGCAAAATCCGGAATATGATCATGTTGTTGCCGATATTTATTCGATCTTAGTTCAAAAAGTTTTGGTGCTGAGACGAAAAGGGGTCAAAGATATTGTTTTGGATCCCGGATTTGGGTTCGGAAAAACGGTAGCTCACAATTTCAAACTGTTGAAAATGCTTGGTTTCTTTAAGAACTCTGGTTGTCCCGTTCTGGCTGGAATTTCAAGAAAATCGATGATTTGTAAAACCTTGAAGGTGAATCCGGACAAAGCACTAAATGGTACAACAGCACTCCATATGGCTGCTCTGATGAATGGCGCTTCCATTCTCAGGGTGCATGATGTGAAGGAAGCTGCTGAAGTTGTGAAGTTGTTTCTGGCGTACCAAAACAGTTAACTATTTTCCCTCCTCATTATCTTCCAAACCTGAAAGCAATTTCTTCACTTCTTCATCAGTTTGTCGCAATTTAGTCTTGCACAAATTGATAAGAAACAGAGCCCTTTTTACTCTTTCAGAAAGTACATCAATATCTGTGTTGCCCTCCTCTATTTCTTCGAGAATGGCTTCCAGTTCATTCACTGCATCCTGATAGCTTATATCTTCAATTTCCTTTGACTTCACTTTCGATGGTTCCTTCATATAAAATTGTTTTTAAAATTGCTCCGGGTTGAACCGATTCAGCACTCTTTATTGCTTTTCCGTTGTGTAAAGTTATAGAAAACCCTCTCTTCAATACATTCACAGGATCCAAAGTTTGTATAATACCTTCCTGCCGCGATAGCTTTAAACCTGCCACTTTCAACAGAGCCTGTGGTAAGGAATGCAACACTTTAAATTTCTCCTGAATCAGCATTTCACCTCTGATAATTTTTTGTTGGGTTTTATAAGATAACTCTCTGATGGCTACTCCTAAATCTGAACGAGCCTGATTCAGGGTATTCATTGAAAAATTCCTGATTTGTGCTGCCGAACCTTCCACATAATAATTTTCATGTTGCAACCGCTGTTCAACGCTGCTGCGAATTTCAGATGAAAGCTCCTTCAGACGAAGTGCTTCTGCTTCCATACCTGATTCAAATGCATCCCGGATTCCAAGCATCATCTGATCCAAACCCAATTCAAAATTGGCTGTTTTTTCTAAGATGAAATCAGCAGCATCTGTTGGTGTAATGGCATCGGCATGTGCAACTTCATCAATTACACTTTTATTGGTGGTATGTCCGATGCCAGTTAAAACCGGGATAGGAAAACGAGCCACCGCTCGTGATAGCCTGTAATCATTAAAGCAATTGAGATCAATGGCACCACCACCACCTCTTACTATAACCACCAGATCATATTTTTCTTTATTATTAAAAATACGAATCAGCCTATCGACCATTTCACCTGCAGCCTTCTCACCTTGCAATAGTGACGGATACAAGTCGACCTCAAATTTATACCCTTTACTGTTAGTTTCAAGTTTATTAATAAAATCTTCATACCCTCTCGAATCACGGGCTGAAATGGCTGCAATTCGCTGTGGAACCAGTGGGAACGGCAATAATCTGTTGTTATTAAAAATTCCTTCTTCCCGCAAAGCGGCAATAGTTTTATCGCGTTCCTGCTGAAGCAGTCCAATAGTGTATTTGGGCTCAATATCCTCTACAATGAGACTTAATCCCCATTTTACATCAAATCGTACAGAAGCCTGAAATAAAATAACGGACCCCGACAGGAGTTCATTACCCGTTGCCTTTTGAAAAATGGTATGGATTCGTTCAAATTTGGTGGACCAGACAATGCCTTTCATCTCACAAACGGGAGCCGAATTTCCGGGTAATTTTTCTACCAGCGACAAGTAACAATGTCCTTTCCTCACACTCATTTCTGAAATCTCAGCAACAATCCAAAGCAACTGATCCCCAAATTTTGATTGGATAGCAGTTCTGATTCCCTGGCTAATTGCCGAGAGACTAAGGAACTTTTCTTTGGTTGAAGTAATTAGTTCTGACATTGGAAAACGGTAAAAAGTACCGTAAAAATAGCTATTTCAGTGTTGATTGGTTCAGGAATAGTATCAAAACCTATCTTTGCGATGATTAATGAACAAATGTATCGAAAAATAATCCTTAAACCGCAAAAAGATCGTTCTGTTTTGAATTTTCACCCCTGGGTATTTTCAGGAGCTATTCAAACTGATGTAAAATCGTTTACTGATGGTGAATTAGTGGATGTATATAACCATGCCGGTAATTATCTGGCTACCGGTCATTTCCGACATGGTACGATCATGGTTCGTATTATCAGTTTCAAAAAACAAACTATCGATGCCGCTTTCTGGAAAGAAAAATTTCGGCAAGCCTTAGAATTACGTAAAATGCTTGGATTAATTAAAAATCCTGAAATCAATGCTTTCAGATTAATACATGGAGAAGGAGATGGTTTACCGGGATTAATTATTGATATTTATGATGATGTTGCCGTTGTGCAAACACATTCCGAAGGCATGCATCTGGCTATTGATGATATTTCTGCCGAGTTGCAGCAGTTAACAGACCTGCAAATAAATACTGTTTACGATAAAAGTTCCGAAACGCTATCCAAAAAAGGGATGCCACCCATTGCTAATTCTTTCCTTGCGGGAAGCAAAACCAATGAGATAGTCACTGAAAATGGGGTGAAGTTTTACGTGAACTGGGAAGAAGGTCAGAAGACAGGATTTTTCCTCGATCAACGTATGAACCGTCAGTTACTTGCTACATATGCAAAAGGAAAGCGGGTATTAAATACATTCTGTTATTCAGGTGGCTTTTCAATGTATGCATTGCAAGCTGGTGCTGCTCATGTTGATTCAGTTGATAGTTCCAAAAAGGCAATAGATTGGATCAGCCAAAATGTGGAGCTGAATGGTTTTGATACCGGAAAGCATTCGGCATGGTGTGAAGATGTATTTGATTTCTTAGGCAAGAATGATGCGGTACATGATATTATTGTGCTTGATCCTCCTGCCTTTGCCAAACATCTAAGCTCTGTGGATCGTGCAACTATCGGTTACAGAAATTTGAATCAGGAAGCAATCAGACGTATTAAACCCGGTGGTTTGATTTTTACCTTTTCCTGTTCCCAGGCAATCGATAAATCCTTATTCCGAAAAATTGTGTTCATGGCCGCAGCTAAAACAGGAAGAAATGTTACCATCCTGCATCAAATGACGCAAGGCCCGGATCATCCGGTGAGTCTCTACCATCCTGAGGGAGAGTACCTGAAGGGCCTGGTTTTGAGAGTTGATTAGACAATGCCTGCTATTGCTTAACTTTGCAAAAAATCTTATTCATGTTAGCTAATATCCCCAACCTAAAGCACCTTGAAACCGGTAATTTTTTCATGATGGCAGGCCCATGTGTTGTCGAAAGTGAAGAAATGACCAGAGGTATTGCTGCATCTCTCAAAGAACTTACAGACAAGTTAAAAATACCATTCATTTTTAAAGCATCCTACAGGAAAGCAAACCGGACCCGACTCGATTCTTTTACCGGAATCGGTGATCAGCAGGCTTTGGAAATCCTGGGACGCATACGCAACGACTTTCAGGTTCCTGTTGTTACCGATATTCATGAAAGTCACGAGGCTGCCGAAGCAGCTGCTTTTGTGGATGTGCTTCAGATACCGGCATTCCTTTGCAGGCAAACCGATTTATTGGTAGCAGCTGCAAAAACAGGTAAAATGGTTAATGTGAAGAAAGGACAGTTTCTGGCTGCTGCATCTATGAAATTTGCAGTAAATAAAATCAGAGAATCAGGAAACCAGAATATTTGCCTCACTGAACGAGGAACCATGCTTGGTTATACCGATCTGGTAGTCGATTTCAGAGGTATTTCAGTTATGAAAGAAATGGGCACACCGGTAATTCTGGATATTACACACTCTCTTCAACAACCTAATCAGGGTTCGGGTGTAACGGGAGGACAACCACACTTAATCAGTACCATTGCAAGTGCCGGTATTGCAGTTGGTGTGGATGGCATCTTCGTAGAAACACATCCCGACCCTGCTAATGCGCTATCAGACGGCGCTAATATGCTTCCATTAAATCAAATGGAAAACATGCTTAATAAGTTGCTGGCTATTCATGCTGCAGTACGCAAATTTTAACTCATCATTTCTGGAATTATGAAAGTAAAGTTGTCACGTAAATATATTTTGCGTTTTAAGAAAATGGCTTTTGGTGGTGAACCCGATGGTGAAACATTGGCTGTTGAATCGTACTACGACGAAAATGGAAATTTGACAGAGGAAATTAAAACGGATGAAGAAGAGGGCCTCAACGAAAAAAACATATTTGAATATGATAAGGATGGCAGAATCATCAAACATGTGATGCAACTTTTAAATGATGAAGTTGAAGAAACTATGATTTACGAACGCGATGAAAAAGGTCGCGTGGTCTGCGAAACCAAACTTTATGGGGATGATCCGGGAGAAAGGATCGTCAATTCTTATCATGAGCATGAAAGTCCCGTGCATATTGAAAAATATGATGCTGATGGGGAACCGGAATCAACCGAAGACCTCACATTTAATGCTGCCGGCTTCCCTATTACCCATAAAAGAATGGATCCTGCCGGAAAAGTAATGGAACGAAGTGAAGTCTCCTACAATGAAAATAATAAGCCGGTTGAAAGGAATGTTTATGATGTAAATGATAAACTGATAAAAAATATAGTTCTGCGATACAATGAAAAAGGTCTGCTATCCAGAGTCACTGAAAAAAATGGTGAAGGGAAAGTAACCTCAGATATAACGACAAGCTATGATGAACGCGACAATATTATAGAAAGGCGGGTCAGAGATTATCATTCCAGAACATTACGTTTTACTTTTGATGACCGTGATAATTGTATAGTGGAAGAAATGCTGGATGAAAATGGCAACCTGACAATGAAATCAGAATTTGAATTTGATGAAAATAACCTACTGACTTCTGAAACTGGATTTTATACCGACATGAACAGAAGTACTTCAATGGCAAATACCCACAGCCGGTATGAGTACGAATTCTATTCGTGATCAGGAATTCATTTTCGATTTTACAACATCTAAAAATTCCTGATATACATCGCTGTTGGTTGCGATAATTTCCTTTCCAAAAATATAATTGGAATTTCCTGAAAAATCGCTCACCTTCCCTCCTGCCTGTTGGACAATAAATGCTCCGGCAGCAATATCCCAGGCATTCAAGCCATATTCATAAAATGCTTCAAAACGCCCACAGGCTACGTAAGCAAGGTCGACAGCCGCCGATCCGGGTCTTCTGATGCCATGTGTATTTCGCATGCAATAATCGAAAATTTTCATGTAATCATCTAATCGAGAAAAATTGGTGTAAGGAAAACCGGTTACAATTAATGAATCAGCCAACAACTTTCTGTCTGATACCTGTATTTCTATATTGTTCTTAAATGCTTTTGCCCCTTTCCAGCTATAGAAACATTCATCCAGGTTAACTTCATGAATGATTCCCATAATCAGTTCTTCACCATCTAAAAGTGCCACACTAACACAATAGCAAGGAACACCATGCACAAAATTAGTAGTGCCATCTAGCGGATCAATCACCCAACGGAATTGCTCACCACTGGCTCCGGCAGTATTTTCTTCTGTAATAAATCCACATCCGGGAATCAATGGTCGCAAACCATTCACCAGCATTTCTTCAGCTGTTTTGTCGACATAAGAAACCAGATCATTAAATCCTTTGTGCTCAACAACTGAATGGTCAAAATTTTTCGCCTGCTGGCGGATAAATATCACCGTTTCAGCAATAACTTTCCTTGCTTCCAGGCAAATGTGTTCCCATTGATGGCTCATGGTTTATTTGTTACTTGCGATTTTTTATAAAAGAAGTAACATCCTGCAGTACCAAGAATTACTAATACAACAGAAATAATTTCTGCTTGTGTAATTTCATGACCCGAAATATGATACTTGGTATTAACTCTGATTTTCTCAATGAAAAATCTTTCAATTCCATTAAAAATAAGGTAAATACTGAATAGCATTCCGGCAATGTTAATTCTGGTACGCAACGACCATAACACAAAGAACAAACCGATACAAACAATGGCTTCGTATAGCGGTGTCGGGTAAACCGGCTCGGGCAGCATCATACAATGCGGACCGGTACAGCCGGGAATTGGAATTCCTTCACTCAGCACATTGTGTGGATAATTATAAGACCAGAACCAATCAGGTAAAAACTCCATCCAGGATGGCTTAGGATTATTGTTCACAATTCCCCAGTCACCATCACCCGAAATCTGACATCCCAAGCGACCGGTTCCATATGACAGCATTAAGCCGGGCGCAGCAGCATCAGAAAAATGAAACGGATTCATTCCCTGTTTCATCACATACCAAATCACACCTGCTCCACCTACAATTAAACCGCCGTACATCGTTAATCCACTGAATGAAATAAGTGATCCCCACGGGTCTGTAGCAAAATCATCCAGATTTTCCAGATTGTGAAATAACTTGGCACCTATTAGTCCCGAAAAGGCTGCCACCATAGTAATATTACCAACCATTTCATAGGGTCTGATGGTTAACTCTTTCCATTCGGGTTTTTCGAGTTGCTGCTTTTTGTTATCACTGTATTTGAGCCATGCACCAAAAGCAGCGCCTAAAATTCCACCCCATACCGATCCCTGAGCCGAAAGTAATATGCCTTGAGTGTCACTCACAAAATCAGAATAATTCAGGGCAGCATAAAGCAATTTGTAACCAATTAAAAATCCGATAACACCTGATGTCACCAATTCAACTGTGGTAACCTTTTCGCCTACAAGAACTTTAGTTTGCAGCGGTTTGAAAATTCCAAGTTTCTCTTTTCTTTTAAGTTCCAGTGACAAGGTGTAAGCTGCACAAATGAAAGATATTGCCAGTAGAAAGCCAAAACTTTGAATCGGTAAAGGAATATTTAAT
>Ga0154020_10009026_pt1 | contig 11511 bp, 10 predicted proteins | sample Klosneuvirus_201_FD_109709 | JGI IMG/M metagenome (GOLD analysis project Ga0154020, IMG submission 109709) | Active sludge microbial communities from wastewater, Klosterneuburg, Austria - Klosneuvirus_20160825_MG | ecosystem: Engineered > WWTP > Aerobic digester > Activated sludge | place... | reverse complement strand
GCGGTTTCTCGACGTGCTCGATCTGGCGCGCTCGCTCAGGCCCGACCTGCCGAACTTTTCCCTCGAAACGCTGGCCGCTTGGCTCGGCATTGCAGTGGTCGACCGCCATCGTGCCCTGCCCGATGCCAGGCTTGCGGCGGAAGTCTTCCTCGCCCTCTTGCCCCGCCTTCGCAGGAATTCCATCCGCACCCTGGCGGAAGCCGAGGATGCCTGCCGGAAATCCGCCACCTCTTCAGGCGTGGCGGGTTGGCATGAAGCTGCGGCGCCAGCGTCAAGTCCCGTTCGTGTTGACAGCTATCCCTATCGGCACCGGGCCAAGGACGTGATGTCAAAGCCGCCGGTATTTGCTGCTCCCGCCCTGAACCTTCGCGAAGCCCTTGCCCTGCTCGTGCGCCGCAAGGTGAGTTCGCTCTTCATCGCGCGTGAGAAGCCCGGAGCCCCCCACGGCATTGTGACCGAACGCGACATTCTCCGGGCCATTGACCGCGATGCTGCGAAGGCATTCACAAAGCCGGTGAAAAGCATCGCCACATTCCCGCTCGAGAGCGTTTCCCAGGAAGATTTTCTCTACATCGCCTTCGGCCGCATGCGGCGCAAGAAATACCGTCACATGGGCGTGGTCGATGCGGATGGTGAACTCGTTGGCGCCATCACCCAGCGCGATCTGCTGCGCTTGCAGGCCGATGAGGCCCTGGCCTTTGCCGACGCGCTTGGCGAAGCCGCAGGACCTGCAGAGCTTGCCATGGTCTGGCGGAAGCTGGCGAACGCCGCGCGCTCCCTGCTGCATGAGGAGGTGGATCCCCGCGACATTGCCGGGATCATTTCCGGCGAAGTGCGCAGCCTTACGGCCCGCGCCGCGACTCTTGCGGAAACGGAAGTGTCCGCGGCTTTTCCGAAACCGAAAGCCCTGCGCTTTGCGGTGATGGTGCTGGGCTCGGTCGGCCGCGGTGAAAGCCTGCTGGCGCTGGACCAGGACAACGCGATTGTCTTTGACGCGGCAGATGAGCCTGAAGCTGAGGCCTGGCTCCTGAAACTTGGCCAGCGCATGAATGCCATTCTGGACGAGGTGGGCGTTCCCCTGTGCAAGGGCGGCGTGATGGCGGGCAACCCGGCCTGGTGCAAATCGGCGGGCCAGTGGCGCAAGCAGGTGGCCCATTGGCTGTCCCGGGCCGAACCGCAGGACATCCTGAACGCCGACATATTTTTCGACGCCCTGCCGGTCCACGGCGATCATGGCCTGGTGGATGACCTGCGCCGCGATGCCATTTCAGCCGCTTCCCGGACCATGGTCTTCCTGCAGCTCATGGACATGAGCGCCGCAAAGGCGCGCCCCCCTGTCAACTGGCTGGGCCGCTTCAGCCTGGAAGAAGATGGCCGCATGGATCTGAAGATGCACGGCATCATGCCGATTTTTTCTGCCGCCCGTGTTCTGGCCCTGCGCCACGCCTTGGCCGAACATTCCACCGCCGCCAGATTGAACGCGCTGCGCGGCAAGCCGGGTGTTCTTGAGGAAAGGATTGATGGGCTACTCGAGGCGCACCAGATTATCCTGCGCGCCATTCTCCAGCAGCAGCTTGCCGACATCGAGCAGGGCATACCGCCTTCGAACCGCGTCGACCCGAAGAAGCTCCACGCGCCCGAAAAGGCCCATCTCATGTGGGCCCTGAAGCAGGTGCCGCTGGTGCGCGACATGCTGGGCGTTCCCGTCGCCTAGATAGCCCGGCATTTGCATTCGCAAGGTTTTCGCCTAGGCTCGGCCCATGCTGCAAAGCTGGATGATCTTCTTCTTTGGGTTGGCTTATCTCGGGGCCCTGTTTGCCGTTGCAAACTGGGGCGACAAGCCCGCCAACCGCCGGGAACCAGGTTCGCCCCGGCCCTTTATCTATGCCCTGTCGCTCGGTGTCTACTGCACCTCATGGACCTATTTCGGCAGTGTCGGCATCGCCTCCCGCACCGGTTTTGATTTCCTCCCGATCTATATCGGGCCGATCCTGGTTTTTGCCCTCGGCTGGCCGCTTCTGCAGCGCATCGCCGAAATCGCCAAACGCCAGAACATCGCCTCGATCGCCGATTTCCTGTCAGCCCGCTATGGCAAGAGCGAAGCCCTTGGCGCCCTGGTGGCGGTGGTGGCGACCATCGGCGTGGTGCCCTATATTTCCATTCAGCTGAAGGCCGTGTCGCAGTCCCTGCAGACCATGATCACCGACCCCCTGTTCCCCGAGGACATCATGCCGGTCATGCAGGGCGCTGACGGGCTGTCCATGCTGGTGGCGCTCACCATGGGCGTCTTTGCCATCCTGTTCGGCACCCGCCATATTGATACCACCGAGCACCAGGATGGAATGATCCTCGCCATTTCCGTTGAATCCATCGTCAAGCTTGTGGCTTTCATCGCGGTGGGGCTGTTCGTCACCCTCACCATGATGGGTGGCTTCGAAAAACTTGCCGCCCAAGTCACCGCCGATCCGCATATCTATGCCTTGCTGGCCAATGGTCTGAGCGGCACCCGCTGGCTGACGCTCACCCTTCTTGCCGCCATCGCCATAATTCTTTTGCCGCGTCAGTTTCATGTGGCCGTGGTCGAAAATGCCGCCCCCTCCGACATCCGCCGCGCCGCCTGGCTGTTTCCGCTGTATCTCGTCGCCATCAATATCTTCGTCATCCCCATCGCCATTGCCGGGCTGGTCATGCTGCCCGCGAGCGCCGACGGCGACACCTTCGTGCTTGCCCTGCCGGTCAGCGCCCAGAGCGGGTTCTTCGCCATGGTGGCCTTCATCGGCGGCCTCTCGGCCTCCACCGCCATGGTGGTGGTTGAAACCATCGCGCTCTCCATCATGATCTGCAACAACCTCGTTGTGCCCCTGCTGCTCCGCCAGCGCACCGAACGGCCGGAACTCCTCCATGACATGGGAAAGACCCTGATCACCATCAGGCGGCTGGCCATCGCCCTCGTGCTGGTGCTGGCCTATGGCTATTACCGGATGATCGGCTCGACCGCCGCATTGGCCCAGGTCGGCCTGATTTCCTTTGCCGCCGTGGCCCAGTTTGCCCCGGCCTTTTTTGGCGCCCTGATGTGGAAACGCGCCACGGCCCGCGGTGCCATGGCAGGACTCACGGCCGGCGCCCTTGTCTGGGGCTACACGTTGCTGCTTCCGTCCTTCGCCGATGCCGGCTGGATGGGCAAGGGCCTGATCGAGCAGGGCCCGTTCGGCCTGGATTTTCTCCGGCCCCGGATGCTGTTCAACATGGAATTGGATGCCTTGAGCCATGGCGTGCTGTGGAGCCTTGCCGCCAATATCTGTGCCTATGTCGGCTTTTCCCTGAGCCGCCTGCCCACCCCCATCGAGCGCATTCAGGCCGCAAGCTTTGTGACCCGCGAACTGACTGTCGGCACCGGCACGGGCTTCCGCCTCTGGCGAACCGCCGTCACTGTTGAAAAGCTCGAGCAGACCGTCGCCCGCTATCTCGGCGAAGCCCGCGCCAGATCAGCCTTTGCCGAATTCTTTGCCCAGCGCGGCGTCACGCAAAAGCCGGCCCTCGAAGCCGATGTCCGCATGCTGCGTTTCGCCGAGCATCTCTTGGCCCGCGCCGTGGGCGTGGCCTCGTCGCGTCTTGTCATGGCACTGCTGCTCGAGCGCCATTCCGCCCATCCCCGCGGCGCCATGCGGCTCCTTGATGATGCCTCCGCCGCCATCCAGCACAACCGCGACCTGCTGCAATCGGCCATCGACAATGTCGAGCAGGGAATTGCGGTGTTTGATTCCGAAATGAACCTGAGTTGCTGGAACGCCAGCTTCCACGACCATCTCAAGCTCAGCAATGAACTGGGGCGCGTCGGCGCCCCCATGCGCGAGATCGTCCAGGAATTCCTCCGCACCACCGAAAGCGGCGAGGCGAGCCTTGAGGACCGGTTGCGCAAGATGGCCATCACCCACGAGCATTTCCGCGAGCGCCTCTGCGACAGCGGCCAGGTCCTGGAAATAAGGTCAAATGCCATTCCGGATGGCGGCGTTGTTGTCACGTTCAACGATGCCACCGAAAGCGTGCGCGCCGCGGAGACCTTGCAGAAATCCAACGAGGAGCTGGAACGCCGTGTGGTCCAGCGCACGGTGGAACTGACCAGGCTGAACGATGAACTGGCCGTGGCCAAGGCGGCAGCCGAATCTGCCAACCTCGGCAAGACCAGGTTCATTGCCGCCGCAAGCCATGACATCCTGCAGCCGCTCAATGCCGCCCGCCTGTTTACCTCAAGCCTGGTGGAAAGGCTGAAGCGCTCCAACGATGGCGCCCTGGCGCGAAATGTTGATACCTCGCTGGAGGCGGTGGAGGAAATTTTGACGGCGTTGCTTGATATATCGCGCCTTGACGCGGGCGTCATGCTGCCGGAACTGTCGATCTTCCGGATCGACGATCTGATGGAAACCCTGAGCACCGAATATGCCCCGGCCGCCTCCAAGAAGAACCTGGTTCTCAAGTTCATGCATTGTGGCGCAACGGTTGAAACCGATCGCAAGCTGTTGCGGCGTGTCATGCAGAACTTCATCTCAAACGCGATCAAATACACCAGATCCGGACGCATTCTGATGGGCTGCCGGCGCAAGGGACGGGCGTTGCGCATCGAGATTCACGACACGGGCATCGGCATTCCGGACTCCAAGCGGGAGCTGGTATTCCAGGAGTTCCAGCGTTTGGGCGATGACGGGGGTTCAGCCACGGGCCTTGGCCTTGGCCTGTCGATTGTCGAGCGGGTAGCGCGCATTCTCGGCAGTGAAATAACGCTTCGCACCACGCCCGGCAAGGGCAGCATGTTTGCCATCACCGTGCCCCTGTCGCACGTTGTCATACCGCGCGTCCGCACCAGGAGCGTGTCGCTCCAGCGCCCCGGGCTGGGCATAACGGCGGCGGTTCTGGTGATCGATGATGAACCGGCGATCCTCGAAGGCATGAAGCACCTGCTCAGCGGCTGGGGCTGCACACCGCACTTGGCGCGCGGCAGCGCCGAGGCGCTGCGGGCCTATGACATCGCCGACGGCAGGATCGACATGATCCTCGCCGATTTCCATCTCAACAAGGAAGATGGCATTTCGCTGATCAATGAATTGCGCCGCAGGGCGCGCCGGCCCATTCCGGCCATTCTCATTACCGCAGACAGGTCTCCGGCCGTGGCGGACCTCGCCACCGTCCATGACATTCATGTCCTGCGCAAGCCCGTCAGGCCCGCCGCCCTGCGTGCCGCCATGTCGCATCTTGAAATCAGGGCTGTTGCCGGCGAGTGAACCGGGGGTTCCGCTGCTCAGGTCAGATGTCGGCTGCCGGCTGCGAAGCATCCTTGTTTTTCAGCAGCATCCTGAATGCGGTTGCAGGCACTTGCAGCAGTGTCCGCCGCGACGGGAAATTGCCGGCGCCTACCACGCAGGTCAGGTTCAGGTTAGGGAAATCCGTGAGCAGATGTTCGCTTCCCGGCTCAAACTCCAGGCTGCCGCCAAAGGCCGATTTGTATCGCAGCTTGATCGTGCAGCACTGGGCCAGCGCCCCGGGATCGAGGGTGCTCGAGGTGACCGGAGTGTAACGCTGCATTTTCCGGACAATGGTGATCTCCTGCTGGGCCCAGCCCGGCGCCGGGGCCGCGTTGAGGCCAAGGACGGTCAGACAGAAGAAGGGAAAGTTTGCGGGAATGAGGCCGTTGTTTCTGAGCAGGACGTCAACCAGGCAGAAGCCCCGGCCCGGGCCTGCGGCCACGCGTTCGAACCGCAGATTGTACTGCGGCTGAATTTCTTCGGCGAGGTCGTTTGTGGTGCCTGCAATTGCGTGGCTGGCTGCTGGGGTCATTGGGAACCTGGTTGATGAAGCTGAAACTGGCCTGCATTTATAGGTCCAAGGCATCACTGGCCGATTAAAATATTAAGTGAATATTTTCTGATCGGGAGTCAGGGCTGGAATTAAAGCTTCTTAACAGAATTAACCCCAATGCTACGTGAGGGTCCCGCAGTCTTGAGTTCATCTCGAAGGGAAGCGAACCCTTGCCAGACCGGAAATCCGATGTGGCACGCTCTCTATAAGTGTTAAAGCCTATTACGGGGTTATAATCCTTCCAGCTTGCTGGCGGCGATCACCGCCTGGGTGCGGCTGGCCACTCCAAGCTTCAGCAGGATGGCCGAGACATGGGCCTTCACCGTTGCTTCCGAAACGTTAAGAGCGTGGGCGATCTGCTTGTTGAGAAGGCCTTCCTTCAGCATCAGCAGGACGCGGATTTGTTGCGCCGTGAGCGAGGCTACGCGCTCAGCGATGGTCGCGGCTTCTGAATCAGCGGGCGGCTCGCTTTCGGTCCAGGGCGGGGCCCACACACCACCGGCCAGGACAGTTTCCACCGCCTCGATGATCGCCGCCGCGCCTGATGACTTCGGGATGAACCCGGAAGCCCCGAGATGGAGCGACTTCCGCATGATGCCCGGTTCTTCGCTGGCCGAAACGATGACCACTGGAATATTGGGATATTGTGAACGCAGGTAGATCAGGCCCGAGAGTCCCTGAACGCCTGGCATGCGCAAATCAAGCAGAACCAGGTCACAGCTGTCGTCCCTGGCAAGATGCGAAATCAGCGCATCAAGCGAGCCCGCCTCGGAAATATCGAGCCGGGTCTTGGCCGTGCCAAGCGCATTGCGCAGGGCCTCGCGGAAAAGGGGATGATCGTCGACGATCAGAATCCGTGCGTCGGCCATTCATGCTCCCCGTTGCCTCGTCATCTCCCGATGCTAGTCCACTTGCCGGTCGTTGTCCAAATCACCCTCGGAAGGCTCTTCGTTCTCAACCGCGGGGATTGCATAGTTGCCGCCCAGCCAGCGGTTGAGATCAACCTGGGCGCAGCGCGCCGAACAGAAGGGGTGGAATTTCTGCAGCGAGGGTTTCCCGCAAATGGGGCACGGACGGCGTGGCTTGAGGCGGACCGGTTCGGCCATCACACGACAGTGGAAGCAGTCGTCATCCAGGTGTGAAGCACCGGATAGCCAGCACCTTCCAGCAAATGCACGGTTTCGTAAAGCGGCAGCCCCATCACCCCTGAATAGGAGCCCGTAAGCTGGCGCACGAAAGCTTCCGCCCGGCCCTGGATGGCATAGCCGCCCGCCTTGCCGCGCCATTCATCGGACTTGAGATAGCTCTCGATGTCTTCCCGCGACAACCGCTTGAGCCTGACTTTGGTTTCGCTGCAGCGCGTGGATTTCTGCCCATTGGGGGCAATGATGCAAACCGTGGAATAAACCCAGTGGGAGCGGCCCGAAAGCAGGGTGAGGCAGCCATAGGCATCCTTGCGGGATTCGGCTTTGGGAAGGATCCGGCGCCCCAGCCCAACCACCGTGTCGGCCGCGAGAATGAACACCCCTGCGCCCAGCGCCTGCACTTGCGGCGCATGGATGGCGGCCTTGGCCTTTTCTTCGGCCAGCCTGATTGAAAGCCGGCGCGGCGTTTCGCGCCGTTTCGGCGTTTCGTCGAGATCCGTGGGATTGAGCAGGTCGGGCGCCAGGCCCATGCGCTCCAGAAGCATCAAACGCCGCGGCGAAGCACTGGCCAGAACAAGCTTAACGCGGGTATCAGCCATATGGACTTACTTGAAACGGTAGTTGATGCGGCCCTTGGTCAGATCGTAGGGCGTCATTTCAACCATCACGCGGTCACCAGCGAGAACCCGGATACGGTTCTTGCGCATCTTGCCCGCCGTGTGGGCAATAATTTCATGATTGTTATTGTCGAGCAGCACGCGAAACGTCGCGTTGGGCAGAAGCTCGGATACCGTGCCCTCAAATTCGAGAAGTTCTTCTTTCGCCATGAATCTTTCCGGTTGTTAAAAGGAAGCGGCGCGATAAATGGACCTCTTGGCCGCCAAATGCAAGAGACTGCGACAAAACCCTTATTTCATACGCCCCGGGCCCCCAGAGCTCCGAACCTTGCCCTGATCCTTTTTTCCAATCCGTCGCGCACCGCCCGGTAGCTGTCGAGAATTTGTTCGCGGCTGCCGGCCGTGGCGGAAGGATCCATGGTCGGCCAGTACTCGGTTTGAATGGCCATGGTGCGGGTAAGCTCCACAGCCCAGTGATGCGCCTCCGGCGACAGCGAAATGGCGAGATCGAAGCTTGAATCTTCCAGGTCGGAAAAATTGTGCGGCCGGTGCTTGCCAAGGTCGATGCCGATTTCATCGAGCACGGTTGCGATGAAGGGATCGGGATCGCCGGGCTTGACGCCCGCCGAGGCCACGTAAACCCTGTGCCCGTAGAAGTGCTTCATGATGGCCGCCGCCATCGGCGAGCGGATGACATTTTGCGTGCAGGCAAAGAGCACGGCATGCGGGAGGTCACCCGGCATCGGCAAATCCTATCCGCGCCAATGCAGGACACAGACCAGCGTAAACAGCCGCCGCGCCGTATCAAAATCGATGTCGACCTTGCCGTTGAGCCTTTCCTTGAGAATTTCGCTGCCCTCGTTGTGCAACCCGCGCCGCGCCATGTCGATGGTTTCGATCTGCGAGGGCGTGGAGTGCCTGATGGCCTGGTAATAGCTTTCGCAAATCTGGAAATAGTCCTTCACGATGACCCGGAACGGCGACATCGAAAGCCCGATGATCGACAACTTTTCTTCCTGCTCATTGAAGATTTCAAACATCAGGCGCCCGTCCTGGGTGGACAGCTGCAGGCGGTAAGGCCCCTCCTTCCCGTTCAGCAGGCCGAACGTGTTTTCCTCGATCAGGTCATAGATGGCGACGCGCCGCTCATGCTCGGCCTCGGCCGATGGGCCTGGCCCGATGCTGGCGTCAAGATCGACAGCAATGAGGCGGTTTTTCTTAAGAGTTGTCATGAATTGAGATTAGACGGAAAGCTCGCAAAGGCGCTAGTCACCGTGATGAGGGGTCAAATGGGTGGCCCAGACCCCGCCAAGGTCCTTCAAATGCAGATCGAGATATTCGACCTCGAGCCTGATGGTGCAGTTGGCCGAGAACGTGAGAACCACCGTGCCGGATGGCTCCGGGCCAGGTTCAAAAGTGATTGCAAGAAGCGACAGGATAGCGTCTTTCGCCTGGGCCATGATGCCGTGCTGCTTCACGCTGAGGACGTGCTCGAAATGCAGGCCGCTGCGCCGCCGCTCGGCTTTCGGCTGCAGCTCCCAGGCAAAGCGGTTGGCCACGAAGGCAAACTGCCGTGACTTGGCCAGGTAGCGGATGTCGGCAAGCCGCACCAGGGCATCCTGCATGTGGGCAGAAATGACCTTCAGATCTTCCGAGTCTTTCGCCGTAAGCCTCAGCACCAATCAGTTTCCCGCAAGCCTTTCGACATCGGCGCCGCAGGCCTGCAGTTTTTCTTCCAGCGCTTCAAAGCCGCGGTCAAGATGGTAGACGCGGTGGATCATCGTTTCACCTTCCGCCACGAGGCCGGCGATGACCAGTGACACCGAGGCGCGCAGGTCGGTGGCCATCACGTCGGCACCGGTGAGTTTCTGCACGCCGCGCACTTCCGCCGTGTCGCCATGCAGGTGGATATCGGCGCCCAGCCGGGCCAGTTCCTGCACATGCATGAAACGGTTTTCAAAGATCGTTTCGCGAATCATGGCGGTGCCCTTGGCCTTGGTCATCAGCGCCATGAGCTGCGCCTGAAGATCGGTCGGAAAGCCGGGATAGGGATCGGTATCGACATTGACCGGCTCGATGCCCTGGCCATTGCGCTCGATGCGCAGACCTTCGCTGTTGTCCTGCACCGAAATGCCGGCCCTCCGCAGAACATCGATCATCGATGCCAGGCTCTCGGCCTTCGCACCTTTCAACAGGACATTTCCGCCCGCCATCGCCGCTGCCATGGCATAGGTGCCGGTTTCAATGCGGTCGGCAATCACTTCGTGCTCGGTCCCATGCAGGCTGGTCACCCCGGTGATCTTCAATGTTGAAGTATGGATGCCTTCGATCTTGGCGCCCATCTTCACCAGGCATTCCGCCACGTCGCCGATTTCCGGCTCACGCGCCGCGTTTTCGATGATGGTATCGCCCTTCGCCAGAACCGCCGCCATCAAAGCTGCATGCGTCGCCCCAACGGTGACCTTGGGGAAATTGATGTGTCCGCCCTTCAAGCCGCCCTTGGCCTTGGCGATGACATAGCCCGCCTCGATTTCGACCTGGGCGCCGAGCTTTTCCATGGCCATGATGTGGAGATCGACGGGCCGCGTGCCGATGGCGCAGCCGCCGGGCAGCGAGACCTTGGCTTCGCCGCAGCGCGCCAGAAGGGGGCCGAGCACCCAGAAGCTGGCCCGCATTTTGGACACCAGGTCATAGGGGGCCGTGGTGTCGACAATGCTTTTTGCGGAAATGCGCAGGGTTTCTCCGGCCATTGGGCTCTGCCCCGGGCGCTTGCCCGAAACCGTGATGTCAACCCCGTGATTCTGCAGGATCCGCTGCAGGCGCAAAGCGTCCACCAGGCGCGGAACATTGCGCAGCGTCAGGGTTTCGGGGGTGAGCAGCGCCGCGATCATCAGGGGCAGGGCGGCGTTCTTGGCACCTGAAATATTGATGGTGCCGTTCAGTTTATTGCCGCCCCGGATACGGATACGATCCATTCAACACGTTCCCTTCATAAGAATCAGCAGAGCCGTCCCGCAGGGCCGCCAAAACGCCGTTAACAAGCATAGATGGCACCTTTGGGGCAAGGTCTATTCCGGGGCCTTCTTTTCGACCTTGGCCATGGTTTTCTTGAGCCTGGCTAGGGATTTCCGCTTCAGGAGGTTAATCCGCAAGGCTTCCGCCAAACGCTTGGTTTCGGCAGTTGAGCGCGGGGTTCGGGGTTTGTTGGCCATGGCCAAAAGATGAAAAAACGCGCCGTCCCTGTCAAGCACGCAGCGCGTATGGAGGGTTGCGAAAGGTTAAGGCCTGTGGCATGTCTCCCCCCATTCTGGTGCGCTGCTGTAGCTCAGTGGTAGAGCACTCCATTGGTAATGGAGAGGTCGACAGTTCAATCCTGTCTAGCAGCACCATTTTTCCCAAGCATTCTGCTGGACCTAGTAAAGCGTCCTCTTGTAATCGTCCTCGAGTTCATCATCCAGTTTGCGCATTGCCTCGTCATCTGTTGGAGCGCCGGTTGTCTGGTCCAGGATGATCTTTGAGAGTGACGGCATCTCGCGTCGATCCTGAAAATGCTCGGGGTTCCACAATTGCGAGCGCCGGAATGCCTTGGCGCAATGCATGAAGACCTCACTCACCTTGACAATAATGGCGAGTGTGGGAATGCGGTCCTTGATGCTCATGCTCTTGAGGATTTCAGGGTCATTCACCAGGCTGGCCCGCCCGCTCACCCGCAACGTATCGTCAAACCCCGGAATGATGAAAAGGAGTCCGACGCTGGGGTTGGCGAGAATGTTGGCTAGGGTATCGAGACGGTTGTTGCCCGGCCGGTCCGGTATCGCCAGCGTGTGCTGATCAAGGATTTTGACAAATCCCACCGGGTCGCCGCGCGGGCTGACATCGGCTTTTCCATTCCGGTCCTG
>Ga0154020_10009024_pt1 | contig 11514 bp, 11 predicted proteins | sample Klosneuvirus_201_FD_109709 | JGI IMG/M metagenome (GOLD analysis project Ga0154020, IMG submission 109709) | Active sludge microbial communities from wastewater, Klosterneuburg, Austria - Klosneuvirus_20160825_MG | ecosystem: Engineered > WWTP > Aerobic digester > Activated sludge | place... | reverse complement strand
TAGTTTTTGTACGGTGTTTGCTAAAACAGAAATTATGAACTGGCTTTTTGAAGGCATGAACATGCAGGATATTTCCCGCGGTATTTATATTTCAATTGCCAATAAAATTGCAAAAATGCGCCTCGATCCGGGCATCCCAACTTATATGATTGGCGGCGTAATTCAGCACCATCCATATTTACGCGAATTATTAAATGAAAAGTTTAATAAAGATATTAAGGTTGTTGATGGGCCACAGTATTTAGTCTCCTTTGGAGCTGCGATAATCGCAATGCAAACCTTTAACAAAACAAAGACAAATAGTTTAGAAGTTACAGCTACAAAAAATAAAAATTAGAACCATGAAAGGCATTCACGATAAGAGTAAAGGAATAGCAATAAAATACGACGATATTTATTTAGTAAATGGCGCAAGAACGCCGTTTGGAAAGTTGTGCGGAACACTGGGGCAGATTTCCCCAACAGATTTAGGAATTTTTGCCACCAAGGCTGCTATTGAAAAGTCGGGAATATGTGGTGATGACATAGACCAGTTGTTTTACGCTAATATAGGACAGAGTTCAGCAGATTGTTATTTTTTACCCCGACACATTGGTTTGTATTCGGGAATACCGGAAAGCGTTCCTGCTTTAATGCTTCAACGCATTTGCGGGTCGGGTTTCGAAACTATTATTGCGGGAACAGAACAAATTCTTCTTGGAAAAGCAGATGTTACGCTTTGTGGTGGAACAGAGAACATGACGCTATCGCCAACTGTTAGCTTCGGCAACCGTATGGGGTATCCTCTGGGGAAAATTGATTTCAAAGATATGCTTTGGGAAGCATTAAACGATACGGCTGCAGTTCCAATGGGATGTACGGCAGAGAATGTTGCAACTAAGCACGGGATAACTAAAGCACACGCTAACGAATTTGCTAAGCAATCAATTGATAAATATATTGCTGCGAAAAAGCGCGGATACTTTGACGATGAGGTAATAAAATTGAACTCAACTGTTTTTGAAGTAAAAGGATTGAATCCGCGAAAAGTATTTTTGCCAAGAGGAGTTGCTGATTTTAATACAGATGAAAATGTAAGACCTGCCGATCTTGAGTCTATGTCGAAATTACCTTCGGTATTCGCACGTGACGGTGTTCAGACTGCCGCAAATTCAAGCGGAATAGTTGACGGCGCTGCGTCAGTAGTAATAGCAAGTGGAAAGTTCGTTAAAGGAAAAAATCTAAAACCGCTCACAAGAATTGTTGCTTCTGCAACAAGTGCGTTAGATCCGCGTGTGATGGGTTTGGGACCAGTTCCTGCGATTAAGTTTTTATTAGAGGTTAGTGGGTTAACAATTGCGGACATTGGATTAATTGAAATCAATGAAGCCTTTGCCGCCCAATTTATAGGTTGTGAAAAAGAATTAGGACTAAACAGGGATATTTGCAATGTAAATGGTGGTGCCATTGCATTAGGCCATCCATTAGCGGCTACAGGCACGCGATTGTCTCTTACAATATCAAGGGAAATGAATGCAAGGAAGGTGAAGTATGGAATTGCTTCTGCATGTATTGGTGGCGGCCAGGGTACTGCAATATTATTTGAAAATGTAAATATGTAATATGGAAAAATTAAAACAATGGCATATGACTGAACTCAAAAAAGAGTTCACTTTGGTAGAGTCGGATATGCCGGCAATTTCTGAAGATGAAGCAATAGTTAAAGTGGCGGGTTGTGGAGTATGCCATACAGATTTGAGCTTTTGGCATGATGGTGTTAAAACAAAAAAAGAAATGCCTTTAACATTAGGGCACGAAATTAGCGGTACAGTAAGTAAAGGCCCGGCCCACTTAATTGGGAAGAATGTAATTATTCCTGCGGTATTGCCTTGCGGTAATTGTGAATTGTGCAATAAAGGACGAAGTAATATGTGCCAGAATCAAAAAATGCCGGGGAATGATTTTCATGGAGGTTTTGCTTCGCATATTGTTGTGCCGCATAAATATTTGTGTCCCGTTCCGGATTCAATTTTAAAAGAATATACCTTGGAACAAATTTCTGTGATTGCCGATGCGATTTCGACACCGTATCAGGTGATGAAAAAATCTGAAATAGAAAATGGTGATTTGGCAATTGTGATTGGTGTTGGTGGAGTGGGTGTATATGGTGCTCTCATCGCAAAAATCATGGGCGCTAAAGTTTTGGCAATAGACATCAGTGATGAAAAATTGGCGCAAGCGAAAAAGAATGGAGTAGATGCTACATTGAATTCAAAAGGATTAGATATTAAAGCAATAAAGACAGCGGTTAAAGATATTGCCAAACAATTGGGAGCTCCAAAATATGGTTGGAAAATATTTGAATTTTCCGGAACCGCCCCGGGCCAAGATTTAGCATTCAATCTTATCACATTTACATCTACATTGAGCATTGTTGGATTCACAATGAATAAATTGGAAGTGAGACTAAGTAATTTAATGGCATTCGACGCGAAGCTAATAGGCACGTGGGGGTGCAAACCGGAATTGTATCCTGAAGTAGTTGATTTAATTGCTACCGGAAAATTGAAAATAAAAGATTTCGTACAAACTTTCCCTATGTCAAAAATAAACGAGGTTTTTAAAAATACACTGGAACATAAATACGATAAGCGATCTGTATTAGTTCCGGATTTTAATTAAAGAATAATAACATTTAATATAAAAAAATATGAGCACCTTAAAAAATCACAATTTGGTAGACCATCAGTATACTGATATTATATTTGAAAAAAGACCTTGCTTAAATACAGACGGAACTCCTGTAAAAGGATTATATAATGCATGGATTGTACTTAATAATCCAAAGCAATATAATTCATACACTACAAAAGCAGTGAAAGAAATTATCTTGGCATTTGCTGAAGCTTCCAATGACAGAAGTGTGGTTGCAGTTATTTTTACAGGCGTTGAAGATAAAGCATTTTGTACCGGTGGAAATACCAAAGAGTATGCTGAGTATTACGCAGGAAATCCCCAGGAATATTCTCAATATATGCGTTTGTTTAATGATATGGTTTCTGCTATTTTGAAATGCGAGAAGCCTGTTATCTCCCGCGTGAATGGTATGCGTATTGGCGGAGGTCAGGAAATAGGAATGGCTTGTGACTTTACGGTTGCTTCAGATCTTGCGCGATTCGGACAAGCCGGACCAAAACACGGTAGTGCTGCAATTGGCGGAGCTACTGATTTTTTACATTTATATGTAGGTGTTGAGCGCGCAATGGCTTCACTTACGTTGTGCGAGCCATGGACTGCGCATCAGGCCTTGAATTTCGGAATGATTACGGAGATAGCGCCTGCATTAAAAGTTGATGGTAAATTTATACCGAACCCCTTAATCAACATTGAAAAGTATGCTGATGAGTATGGCCGTGTTATTTTCGGCTCTATGAAAACCGGTGAGGAATTAAAAAAAGGAAAAGAATTAATGGCAAAAGGAACTGTAGATTTATCGAAACTGGATGAAGTAGTAAATAAATTTGTAGCGAAATTGCTTCATACATTTCCTAATTGCCTGCACAAAACATTAACCGAAGTGCGCAAGAAAAAATTAGAGCATTGGGATATGAATAAGGAAAGCAGTCGCGAATGGTTAGCTTTAAATATGATGACTGAAGCGAAAGCAGGATTCCGTGCATTTAACGAAGGGCCAAAAGAAAACCGTGAAGTTGATTTCGTGAAATTGAGACAATTACTTGCAGAGGGAAAAGAATGGAATGACGAATTGCATAAAGCTATTTCTCCGCAATTTCAAACAGTGACTAAATAATTATCATGAAAAAAATTAAAACCGAGTATTTATTTGATAATTCTGTTGTGAGAATAATTCTTGACGACGGAAAAGGAAATGTATTGGATCATGTGATGATGGAAGACCTTCAATCGTTATTGGAAAGTTTTCAGGCTAACAATAAAATAAAACTGATTACTTTTGAAGGCGAAGGAAAACATTTTTCTTTTGGCGCGAGCGTGGAAGAGCACACAAAGGATTGCGCCGGAGCCATGATTAGCAGTTTTCATAAATTGTTTTTTACCATCCGTGATCTGGCTATTCCTACAATGGCGAAAATTTCTGGACAATGTTTGGGCGGAGGATTGGAGCTGGCATTGATTTGTAATTTTCTTTTCGCGGATAAAAGCGCAAAATTAGGTCAGCCCGAAATTGTGTTGGGAGTATTTCCTCCACCGGCATCGTTATTGCTTCCGTTGAAGATCGGATATGCCCGCGCAGAAGATATTTTAATTACCGGAAGAACTTTTGGCGCTGAAGAAGGAAAGTCAATGGGGCTTATCAACGAAGTATTTGAAGACAAAGCGCAACTACATGCAGAGGCCAATCTCTGGATAGAAAAAAATATTGTTCCTAAAAGCGCTTCTTCATTACGCTATGGCGTAAAGGCTGCGCGTATAAAATTCAATCATATTTTAGGTAACTTTTTACCACAGCTTGAATACATGTATGTGAAACAGTTGATGGAAACAAAAGACGCGAATGAAGGAATTAATTCTTTTTTAGAGAAAAGAAAAGCAGTTTGGTCTGACTGCTAAAATCTTATTGTTTCTTGGGTACAGTGAATAATTCAATATTCGAAATTCGTATCTCTTTGTGAAAACTTTGTATTTCCGTCAACACGATTTCTTTAGCCTCTAAATGCGGAGAGTGGCCGCAATTGTCAATTAGCAGATAATGTTTTTTAGAACTTTTCGTTTTTTCAAAAATAGCATACACTTGCTTTTCTGTTCCGTAGTGATCAGATTTCCCTTGAAGAATTAAAATCGGCGTGTTTATTTTCGGCAAACAATTTTCAATATTCCAGCTTTGAAAAGATTGCCGCGAAATGGTTTCAGCGAATTGGTAAAATGTGTTATCAGCGTGTTCGAAATGGTATTTCTTAAACTTTTCCCTGAAATCAGCATGGTGTTTGTATTTTTCAATCAACTTCACTGCGCTAGTCGTACTTATTTGTTCTACAAAAACATGAGCTGCCATGCTTACAATATATTTAACTTGAGTTGGAAAAAGGGAAGTATACAACAAAGCAATAGTTCCGCCATCGCTATGGCCAATCAATATAAGCGGACGGTTTTCTAATTTTAGAGCTTTGATGAAGAGTGGCAAATAGTAGTCTGATTCAACATGCAGGTAATCATCATTTCTGTTTTCCTGCAATGGAGTAGAATGCCCATAGCCATATCTTTCATAAACCAAGCCGGGTAAATTAAGTTGTTTGCACAGCTCTTCCGGAAAGTGTTTCCACTGGGCAATGCTACCTAAACCTTCGTGTAAAAATAGAAGCAGGGGTAAAGAAGAATCATCAAGGCCAATGTATTTATAACAAAGCGACACCTTATTATCAATAGCAATCTTGTGTAACATAGGTCACAATATTACTAAAACAATTTTAATTTGGGAAAATGTTTTATTTGCGCATTAAATCACAAGCTATTTTCAATTTCGTCGGGAAATTTTTCCAGTTCAGCTTTTTTCGATTCGCCTAATTCCATATCAATATCTTTAAATTTAAAAAACATGGTTTTAAGTTCTTCTTCGTCGAACAAGCTTTCTGCCAACACAAATAGTTCATCATTTTCAATTGCTATATGATCGAGTAATTCATTCAGATATTTCTTAAGTGTATCTTGTGCTTTGCGGTAATTATTTTCTTGAAGAGCTTCAGCGATGGCCCTTGTGTAATCCCTGAAATTTTCGTGATGCTCATTCATCTCAGTGATAATGCTGCTTAATATGAATTCAGGATGTTCTTCGAGTGCGGGAAACAACACGTCTTCTTCTTTATGATGATGGTATGCATCGCTGTATTGTTTCAGAAAATGAAGAATCTTTTCTAGTGTAGCTTTGTATTTCGGGGCGTCTTTTTCCCACAAGCCATCCAATTTAGCTAAACTGTTCTCAATTTTTTTAATAACATCATGTTCATCCATCAGAACACTTACGGGATTATTGCTCATAGTAAATTTAATTTTTTGTAACTGTTAGTGATGTAAACTTTCATAATATCTCTTCTGTAATTCCGGGTGAACATATCATTGTCAATTGCTCTGGAAGATTTTAGTATTCTTTTTATAAGAGTTTCTAAATCTTCTGCCGAATTTGTCTCGATATATACCGGTTTAGGATCTACACCTGTAAAAGTAATGCGGATTATTTTGTCCTTGCCAATTGATACGACGCTTGTCAGGGAAGTAAATTCAAGGGATTCCCTTAAACGGAGTTTATTGAATGTGCATTTGAATTGTTGGTTAAGCGGCAGGATAATTTCTTTAATAATTGCATTCTTTGGAAGGGAGCGCGGGGCAACTCCATCACCTGTATAGATACTTAAAAGAGGCACGATTGATTCGCCTTCCGGGGTTTCAATTTTTATTTGAGCATTCATGCTAATTAATGCCGGCGCTGTATCTGAAACGCATTCCGAAAAACATGCTTTTGTTCCTCCTGTTGCAATGCAAACATCACCTTCGCATTTTAAGCAGTAACCAACTGCTTCTCTCCACCAGTCAGACTGGTTATAATACAAACAACGGTTTTCGCATAAAATATTTCCGCCAAGTGTAGCGGTTTTCCTAATAAGAGGCGTACCTACAGAATGGGCTGCTTCAATTAAAACAGGAAACTCACTTTCAATTTCTTTGGATTTTTTAAGATCATCGAGTGTTGTGAGTGATCCTATATAGAGATAATCTTTGTCTTTGCGTATGCCTTTTAATTCTTTTATTGACGTGATGTCAATTAAAAAACTGTTGGTTTCATTGCCCTGGAATTTATTAACGAGTAAGTCAGTACCACCAGCAATAAATTTAGAAGTTTCCGGATTTTCGGAAGCCAATTGAATAGCTTCTTTTATGCTTTTGGCGATAACAAATGTTTTTTCTGCTGCTATCATAGTACGGCGGATTTAAAATTATTTAATTCTTTTATTTTATTTAATACGTCTTCTGGTTTAATTGGCAGTGAAGTAATCCTTATGCCAACTGCATCGTAAATGGCATTAGTAATTGCAGGTATTGCAGGATGGAGCGCGCCTTCACCACATTCTTTTGCGCCAAATGGCCCTTCTGGATCATTGGTTTCAATAATGTTTACATGAATGTCAGGAGTATCTAATGTGGTAGGTATTTTGTAATTAATTAGGTTAGAATTTACCAAGAGTCCATTATAATATCTCATTTCTTCACTCATCGCCTGACCAAGTCCCATGTGCCACGAGCCTTCTAATTGCCCTTCTACTGCGAGCGGGTTTAATGCTTTGCCGCAGTCATGAGCACCCCACATGTTTAATACTTTTACAAATCCTGTTTCAGGATTCACTTTTACTTCGGCAACCAGTGCGCCGAAAGTATACGAAGGACTTAATCCTGCGCCGGCGCCTTTAAAATCTCCTCCGAGTTTAGGAGAGTTATAATAACCACTTACATTTACTGCGCCAACATGACGTGTTACCATTTCAATGGCTTCTTTCCAACTTAAGTCCAGTGTTTTGTCATTAGTGAAAACTCTCTCATTCTCTAAGTTAATTTCACTCTCATCTTTTTTAGAATATTTCGCTACTGCTTCAATGATTTTTTTCTTGAGATTTTCTGCAGCCATTTTTGCGGCATTACCCGCCATAAATGTTACGCGGCTTGAGTAACTGCCTAAATCAATTGGTGTTAATAAGGTATCAGCTGCAACAACAAAAATATTATCGAAAGTAATTCCTAAAACATCAGCAACAATAATACCAAGCATGGTATCACTACCCTGACCAATGTCGCTTGCCCCTGATGTAATAAGTACACGCCCATCCATGTCTACTTTTAAATGTACAACCGACTGTGGATATTCATTCCAATGAATTGGTAAGGCGCTTCCGCTGATGAAAAACCCGCAAGCTACACCAAAGCCGTGACCGAATGGCATTTTCCCGAATTTGTTTTTCCAGTCGGATTGTTCCATGACTTTTTCTAAGCTTATTTTGCTTCCGTTAGAGGTAATACGGTATTCGCCAACAGTTAATGTATTAGAGTCGAGAAAATTTTTAAAACGCAAATCGCAAGGATCAATTTTTAATTTGTGTGCCATTTCATCCAGCATTGATTCAATGGCAAAACGCGAGTTAACTGCACCGTGGCCACGCATAGCGCCTGATTGGGGTTTATTTGTATAGGCTCTTAATGTTTTAAAACCAAAGTTGTTGACTTTGTATGGTGCCTGTAGCAGCACACCGTTATAATATGAAGTAACAACACCAAAGCTACCATAGGCTCCTCCGTCAATAACAATATCGGCATCCAATACCTTTAGTTCGCCCTGATTACTAACGCCAATTTCCATTTTTAATTTGCTTGGATGGCGTCCGTGGTTGGTTAAAAATACTTCTTCACGGTTAAATCTAGTTCTTACCGGCCTGCCTGTTACCCGCGCCAAATGTGAAATAATCATTTCGTGAGGAAAAGGATCGCTTTTGCCACCGAACCCTCCTCCAACATATGGTTTAATGACACGAACTCTGTTCATAGGCACCTCTAATACTTTTGCCAAGAATCTGTGTAAATAATGAGGGACTTGTGTAGCGGTAATGATTGTAAGCCCATTTTCATCCCAATAGGCAGTAGCAGCATGAGGTTCGGTAAACCCATGATTAATACCTTGGAATTGAAACTCCATTTTTAATCTGTTGTCAGCTTCACTCAATCCTTTTTGCTGGTCGCCAAACCGTAACTCTGCTTTTTTGTGAACGTTGTTATTGAATTTTACATGGCTATGTATTTTTTCATTGGTGCCGATATCTTTAATGGATTCATCCATTTCAAAAAACGGATGAAGCGGCTGATAATTTACTTTAATTAAGCGGCAAGCTTCTTCTGCAATGTCATCGGATTCTGCAGCTACGGCCGCAACAATTTCCCCGATGTATCGCGTTTTTTCTACCGCCATTGCGGTTTCGTCTTGCGAAATAGGTAATACACCAAAAGAGATGGGAAGTGATTTTCCGGTTAATACATATTTTACGCCCTTTAAATTTTCAGCTGCGCCAGTGTCGATGCTTATTATTTTGGCATGAGGATATGTGCTTCTCAGGAATTTGCAGTAAAGTGCATTTTTTGTTTTTATGTCATCAGCATAATCCGCTGACCCGTTTACTTTTTTTGTTGCTTCAATGTATGGCCTTGGTTTTCCAACTTGTCCTTTAGAAATATCATTCTTTTTTGATTCGCACTTTCCACCGCAACCGCATTGTTTTCCATTTAACTCAGCGGCATAATCAGCAACTGCACTGATAATTTTTTTGTAGCCGGTGCATCTGCACAAATTTCCAGATAAAGCTTCCTTAATCTCGTCAATAGTCGGATTGGGATTCTCTTTAAGAAATGCCAGGGAAGTCATTACCATTCCGGGCGTACAATAGCCGCATTGTATAGCGCCGTGTTCAACAAATTTTTGTTGTAGGAGATGCAAATGCCCGTTTAATCCAACACCTTCAATGGTAGTAATAGTTGCGCCTTCGCAACGTAGCGCCGGCATAATGCAGCTTTGCACAGGCTTGCCATTTAAGAGCACTGTACATGCGCCACAGCTTCCTTGTTCGCAACCCATTTTTGTGCCGGTGAGATTTACTTTATCGCGTAATACGCGTGCTAAATTATCATGGTCGTTAACCAGAACTTCGTAATCGGTGCCGTTAACATTTAGTTTAAGTATTTTCATAGTGCTCTTGGAAAATAGTTTCGGGTTTCTTGTTTTTAATAGTATTGTGTTTGTTATTTTTTACTTCAATTAATTTTGCCATTATGCTTATGGCAATTTCTTCCGGACTTTCTGCGTTAATATTGATGCCCATCGGTGTGTCGATTTCCGCAAATTCCCTTTCGGAAAACAGCTGGGTGCTTAGAAACATCTTTTTAGTAATTTCAACTTTTCTTTTGCTGCCTATCATGCCCAGGTAGGCAAATTCTTTTTTCATACAGTAAGCCAGTATTTCCCTGTCAATCTGATGGTCGTAAGTCATTACGGCAATATATACGTTTGGGTTAAAAGGCAAGTGCGGGAGAATTTCATTGTAAGCCAACGGCACTTTATTAACGTCAGTTACTTTCATTTGATCTAATTCTTTTTTTCTTTCATCAACTACAAAAACTTCAAAGGGAAGGTCGGAAGCCAGTTTTGCTAATGCGCGTCCTACATGACCGGATCCAAAAATGTATAATTTATCCGGCCTCATAATAAATTCTATGTAAATAGAAACAGTACCACCGCAGCACATGCCGTGTTGCTGAACAAGGTTATGGTTAAACAATGCCGATTCCTGTTTTTGAATTAATGTGGTAGCGTTTTCAATTACTATTTTCTCAAGATTTCCACCACCAATTGTTCCAAATATTTCTCCATTTTCAGTTACCAACATTTTGGAGCCTGTTTTTAGAGGAGTAGAACCGCTAGTAGAAACAATAATGCACAGAGCGGAATTTTCTCCTTTCGCTTTCACCTCTTCAATTATTTTAAACAAACTTTTCATGCAGGTTGAAATTGATGTTTTAAAAAGTTGGTGTAATCTGTCTGATTATCTAAATCAAACAATATGCTTTTATTTTTCATCTCAACATTGATGTTTCCAAATATTTTGATTTCTTCATTGAGGAAACTTTCGGGATTGCATTTGCTCAGATGCATCAGTATCTTATTATTAATTAAAATTGGGTGACCGCCCCGTTTTCCGAATTGAGGCTTAATGCAATCTGCCTTGTGTTTGTTCGAATAAAGTTGCTCAAGGGTGTAAGCTTCAATAACAGGATTATCTGCATTGTGTATAAAGCAAAATCCGGTACCGTTTAATGCTTTTATCCCTAATTGTAACGAGTAAAATCTTTCTTTTTCCGGGAAAATATTTTCAATCAACTGTGCATTATCAAGTTTTAACACACTGAGAATTTCATTAATTACCTGCAAATATTCCGGTTGAGTAACTATAATAATTTGCTTGAGCGAGAGAGGTTTTAATTGGGTTAAAATATTCTCAATAATTGTTTTGCCATTTTGTAAAGGCATCAAAAACTTGCATTGCCCCATCCGCGAAGAATTGCCGGCGGCTAAAATTATTATGGAAGCATCCTTTTTCACTGTCAATTTCCGGGCGTATAAAACAAGCTAATTTGCCCTCATAAATATCACTATATAGCCCCATAAATAATATGATTTCAATCATATATGGCAGAAAGGAAAAACACACAGAAATAGTTATTCTGTAATGTTTTGAGAAAAAGATGCGTCTAACCGGCCCAACCGTCTCTGTCAAGACTCCGGTATTGAATGGCTTCAGCAATATGATTAGGCTCAATGTTTTCTGAATTTTCTAAATCAGCAATAGTGCGGCCAACTTTTAAAATTCGGTCGTATGCTCTAGCTGATAAGCCTAGTTTTTCCATTGCATTTTTCAGCAGCAAATTACCGGCATCGCTAAGCGCACAATATGTTTTGAGCTCTTTGGTGTTCAT
>Ga0154020_10009023_pt1 | contig 11514 bp, 10 predicted proteins | sample Klosneuvirus_201_FD_109709 | JGI IMG/M metagenome (GOLD analysis project Ga0154020, IMG submission 109709) | Active sludge microbial communities from wastewater, Klosterneuburg, Austria - Klosneuvirus_20160825_MG | ecosystem: Engineered > WWTP > Aerobic digester > Activated sludge | place... | reverse complement strand
TTCTTCGGGTCGATGACGAGGTCGGGCGGGGACTTGTATTGTTTTGACACTTTCTTTTTCCTTTGTTTGGAAGCCATCTCAGCCGTAGTGGCGAGATCACAGTCCCGCGCTTCGCACGGGGCTGTGATCTCGCCATTGGTAACCGGGACGTCTTCTAGAGATCTGAATATAGTCGATCCAGGCTGAGCTCAGGCGCAACTGTCGCCGTCGTCCTCAACGTCAACGCAGCCGCGCGCAAGCCCAATTGGACGGAATCACTGAGACTGATGTCGTGGGTAAGGCCAAAGACGAGCGTTGCCGTCAGCGCATCACCAGCGCCTGTAGTATCCGCGATTCGAACCTTGACCGCCGGTAGCTGGCCACTCTCGAACTCGGTGGCATAGCACGCGCCTCGCTCGGCCTGCGTGACGACAACCATATTCACCCCAAGATGGACAAGGCGCCGGGCGGTCTGCAACGCCCGATCAGGATCCTGAATTCCGGTCAGACTCTCATGCTCATTCGGGTAATCGCGCCCGATCGCTGTCAGGATAGCCTCGGCTTCGGTCATATTCGGCGTAATGATATCGATTTGCGCCAGGAACGGCGCGAGCCGAGCCGCCCGCTCGTCCGACGTCGGGTCGACGCACACGGGCTTTCCGGCGATTCGCGCCAGACGCAGCGCCGTGTCAAAGGCATCGGCCTCGAGATTCATGTCGAGGACAATCAGGTCAGCCTCGTCAAACGCGTCCGCATTCGCCTCGAGATACGCGCTCGACAGGCGCTCGACGATACGCAGGTCATCCAGGCCCAGAGCAAGATCACCCGTCATATCCAACGCCGCCAAATAGATCCCGGAGGATTCGCCGGGCACTCGTAGCGCGCGAGAGATGTCGATGCCGATTTCATCGGCATGCCGCAGCAGATCGTCGCCCACACTGTCATCGCCAACGGCCGTCAACAGCGTGACGGGCGCGCCAAGCCGGGCCAGGTTCTCGGCTACATTCCGGGCGACCCCGCCGTGTGACGTTCGAATCTCAGACGCATTTGACGATCCTGCAATTGGCGGCCCCAACAGCCGGCCCTTTACATCCAAATTGGCAGATCCGATGACCAGGACTTTGTCACCCATGATGCACCCGCCTTACCGCACCGGCGCGAGCTGCCATGCGGCGAACAACGCAACCGCAAGCACCACCCCAAACTCAACCAGAATCATCGGTGAGATATGGTCCTGCACGTGCTGTTGGGCTAGTCCGACCAGCAAATAGAAGACAGCCAGTAACAGCACGCCAGCGCTCCAATTTGAGACATTCCAGTAGTTGAGGGCCCAGGTGGCCTGGGCGCACACAAGCCCGGTAACAAGGGCAAAAGCCCCCGCAGAACGCAGCCCAATGATGTGCGGCGCCAGCAGGTCAAGCGCCAGTCCCGCGGCGATCACGAAGGTGAGCGTGGCGCTGACAACACTTCGCTCGCGTGCCGAGTACACCAGGGTGAACAAGCCAAATCCAATCGCGTAGGTTACGGCCGTCAGTGCCAGCCTGGAAAGCGCATATCCCCTTGAGCCGGGCGACAGTCCGACATATTCGGCTGTCAATATGACGACGATGAGAACAGTGCCGAACGCCAGGGTGAGCACCCAAAGCGGCCAATTTGGTATTCGAGTCAGCAACACGGCCAGCGCCAGAGAGGCGAATGCAGGCGCGATCCAGAACGGAAACAGAAACGGGATCTCACCGGCGCGCACTTCGGGATGCGCCCGCAACAGCCAATCCGCTCCGGAGCAAGCAAGAACGGGCATCAGCACAATCAACAGCGAGTCCGCCGTAATCGTTACGGTCAATGCCGAACCGAGAAATGCTGTCTGCAGGCGACGGGCGGGCAGGTCCGCAGCGGCGAGCGCGATCGGCGCCAGGGCGATCAAGGCAGCGACCACGAAGGTGCGGTTTCGCGCCTCGACGGCGCCGGAGTCTAGAGAAAGCTTTGAAGAAGAAGCCACGCAGTCATCCATTATCATCGATCGTATGGTCACCGTCTTCGAACTTCAAAACGAAAGTGGCACGATTCGCGCGCTCGGCCAGTACCAGACCATGACGGATGCGTCGGCCGGACTGCCGGCGGGGGCCTACACAACCTTCCGCACGTATTCGGGCGATCGGGTTGTGCGCCTGGCCGGGCACTTCCGCCGTCTCGAAGAGTCGCTGGCGCTGTTGGGCCACACAGTCCGGTTGGATCAGAACGCGGCCCGCGAGGCGATCGCAGCCGCCCGGGAAAGCGCCGGCCATCCCGAGTCGCGATTCCGCTTGACCCTCGTGGCTGGACCGCCTTCGCGCGTCTTTGTCGCAGTCGAGGCGTTCACCCCCCTGCCTCCAGCGGACTATGCGCGCGGTGTGCGGTGCGTGACCGTCCACGCCGAACGATCGAATCCCCACGCAAAAAGCACCGACTTCATCTCAACGGCCGATCAAACGAAACGCCGACTGCCAGCCGGTGTCAACGAGGGGCTCATGGTGGCCGAGGACGGCACACTCCTCGAAGGCCTCAGCAGCAACTTCTTCGCCCTCACCGGTCGGACGCTCCACACCGAGGAAGCACGCGCGCTGGCAGGCCTTACCCGGGCGCTTGTCCTCGAGGTTGCCGCGTCCGACGGGCTCGCCATTGTTCGCCGCGGCATCGGGCTGGCCGACTTGCCCAACGTAGAAGAGTGCTTCATCACCAGCGTCAGCCGCGAGATCCTGCCTGTCGTCGGGATCGACGATCAGCAAATCGGCTCGGGCGCGCCGGGGCCGCGAACCCGCGCGCTGATGGCCGCCTTTGCCGACCTTGCTCAGCGCGAGGCGCAGCCGATACTGCCCCGCTAGAAAGCCTCCGCCTCTGGTGGAATCAGGGCGCTTTCGCGTCAAGCCCAAGCACGATCACGATATCCGCGCCAACAGCCGGGTTAATCTCGCGTCTGGGGTCCGGCGCGGGTCGGATGCCAAGCGCCTCGGCGACGGCGCTCACGGTCGCGGGTTTGCCAGCGTAATCCGTGAACTGCGTCTTCACATAGTCAAATCGTCCATCCAGGGAGTTGCCAACGTCGACGATCAGGAAACCGCGTCCTTCCAGCAATTGGCGCACCCGGCTGGCAAATCCTACCTGCTCAGTGCCATTCAGAACGATGATCCGGGCATTTTCGGCCTTCCAGTCTGTTGGCGCTGGCGCCACCGTTCCTCCGCCCTTTTGAATCTCGGCCGCCGTATTGGCGCCGGCGGTAAACAGCGCGTTTCGCAGCTTTCTGATTTCGGTCTGGACCGGCACCTCAACCTGGTAGCCCTCAGGGGTCGTCACGTTTTCGGTGTAGTTCTGATCGATGACGGCGGTCCGAATGTTCTTGCGATCAACATCCTTGGCAAGCAACGCCAACCGCTGAATCAGGTCAAGGGGCATGTCGGTCTTGAGAGAGTTCTTCAGGTTGCTCCACAGCTCATCGGAGCCCGCCAGCAGGGCTGGTAGTGTTCGCGGATCACCGGTCACTTTGTCGCGGACGGCAAAAATAACCTGTTGCTGTCGGCGGGCCCGATCAAAGTCGCCCCCAAAGGTCGCCCGCGTTCGGGCGTATTTCAATGCGGTGGCGCCATCCAAGGTTCTGATCCCGCGGGTGACGGTGAAAGTCTCAGTCCCGAAACTGCTGGTCGGGTACCGCTTATCGACGATGTCCTCCGGCACATCCACCGTCACCCCGCCGATCCGATCCACAAAATCTTCGAACGCGGTGAAGTTGATTCGCGCGTAGTAATTGATCGGAACACCGAGCAACGCTTCGACCGTCTTCTTCGCAAGCGCGGGTCCGCCACCGGGATAGTCATCAAGATCGCCCTTGTAGTTGGCGGTGTTAATCCGGTCGCTCCCATAGCCCGGGATCGGCACCCATAAATCCCGAGGGATGGACAACATGGCGGCCGAAAGGGACACCGGGTCGAGAGACAGCACCATCATGGTGTCGGTGCGATGCCCTTTCTCGCCATCACCAGCCCTCTGGTCTATTCCCAGCAAGAGCAGATTGATCCGCTCTTTGCCATTCCAGGGTTTTGGCAACTCAAACCGCACAACACTGGTGTCGGTGATCGGCCCGGTAACCGTTGCCAGCGGCGCAGGCTGCAAGATGTCGATGACCGCCGTTACCTGGTTGGCCGAAAAGTCGCGCCCCCAGTTGAACGCGTAGATGCTCGCCGCGACACTCAGCGCAAACAAACCCAGCATCACCCAGAACCTCTTCAGCCTAAACATGCCGCGGCAATATATCACGCGCAAAAACGGGAGTATGATACGACCATCCCCCCGGGGGGGATTAGACGACTATCTGGAACCGCGAGGAGAATACACATGAACACCAAGACTGTGAACGTGCCTAACATCGGCTGCGACGGCTGCGTCCGGACAATTCAGAACGAAATCAGGGACCTGCCCGGCGTTGTCGAAGTCAAGGCCGATGTGAAGACAAAGATCGTCTCTGTCAAGTGGGACGACAAGACCAATTGGCAGACGATCGCCGGCAAACTTGCCGAGATTGACTACCCGGCCGTTGAGCTGGCGAATCCCGTCTAGCCCATTCAAACCGGTCAACCCTAAGGGTTGACCGGTTTACGATCGCCATGACCGACACCCCTCTCCGCTCCATCGATCTGCCCATCACTGGGATGACCTGCGCCAACTGCGCCACCACGGTCGAACGTGTTTTGCGCAAAACTCCCGGCGTCTCCGGCGCCGCCGTCAATTACGCCAACGAACGGGCCTCCGCCCAGTTTGACCCGACCCAGGTTTCGGCCTCGGCCCTGATCGAGCGCGTCCGTAATGCCGGGTACAACGTGGCTACAGCCAAGGCCGATCTGCCACTGCTGGGGATGACCTGCGCAAATTGCGCCAATACGATCGAGCGCACCCTGAAGAAGATGCCGGGCATGGCCGCCGCCTCTGTCAACTATGCCAGTGAGCGGGCGACTGTTGAATACGTGCCCGGCGCGGTCGGCATCGCCGACATGGTCGCCGCAGTGCGCAAGGCCGGCTACGATGTGGTGACCGCGGCAGCCGAGGACAACGGGCAGGATTTGGATGCGGAGGGGCGGGCCCGGGCGGCCGACATCGACGCCCGCTGGCGGCGGGTGGTCGTGGGCTTTGTGTTTGGCGTGCCATCGATTGTCCTGGCGATGGGCCGCGACTTTGGGTTGCTCGACAGCTTTATCCCAATGACATTCCAGCATAGCCCGGCTTTTCACTGGCTTCTGTTCGCGCTGGCGCTGCCGGTCCAGATCTATGTCGGACAGCCCTTCTTCAGCCATGCCTACAAGGCCCTGCGCAACGGCGCGGCAAACATGGACGTGCTGGTGGCGCTGGGGTCGGGCGCGGCATTTCTGTACTCGCTTTATGTGACGGTGTTCAACACCGGCGGGCACGTCTACTTTGAGACGGCAGCCCTCATCCTGGCCCTGATCAGCGTCGGGAAGTGGATCGAAGCAAAGGCCAAGGGCCGCACAAGCGAGGCGATCAAAAAACTGGTGAACCTGCGGCCAAAAACCGCCCGGGTCGAGCGAGACGGCGCAGAGATCGAGATTTCCGCGTCGCGCCTGTCGATTGGCGATCTGGTCGTGGTCCGCCCGGGCGAGCGAATTCCCACCGACGGCGTCGTGGTCAGTGGCGGGTCATCTGTTGATGAGAGCGTCATCACCGGCGAGAGCGTGCCGCGCGACAAACGCCCGGGTGATTCAGTCACCGGCGCCACCATCAACAAGGAGGGCGCGCTCCGAATCGAGGCGACTCGGGTTGGTCGCGACACCGCCCTCGCGCAGATCATCCGGCTCGTCGAGCAGGCCCAGGGCAGCAAGGCCCCCATCCAGGCCCTGGCCGACCGGGTATCCGCGATTTTTGTGCCAGCGGTCCTGGTCATCGCTCTGCTGACCTACATCGCCAACATCCTGATCACCCAGAATTTCGAGACGGCCCTGGTGAATGCGGTCGCTGTGCTTGTCATCGCCTGCCCGTGCGCGCTTGGCCTGGCAACGCCGACCGCGATCGTGGTCGGAATGGGTCGCGGCGCGGAGAACGGCATCCTGTTCAAGAACAGCGAGAGCCTCGAGCGCGCGTCGGCGCTGACGACGATCGCGCTCGACAAGACGGGGACCATTACTCGCGGCGAGCCCGCCCTTGTGGAGCGGGTCGCTGCGTTTGGCAGCGAACTGGCATCCGATGAGGTCCTGCGACTGGCGGCAAGCGTGGAGAAGGCCAGCGAGCATCCGCTCGCCCAAGCGATTGTGCGCGCCGCGGCCGAACTGAAGCTCAAGCTCGCTTCAACAGAAGGATTCACGGCCATTGCGGGACGCGGCGTCTCTGCTCGTGTCGGCAACCTCACCGCCCTAGTAGGCAGTCCGCGCTTCATGGATGTGGCGGGCATCGCGATCGCGCCCGACGATGCTGAGCGCATTCGGGCCTGGGAAGGCCAAGGTCGTACGGTTATGGCGCTGGCGCTCGATGGCGTGCTGGCGGGCCTTTTCGCCGTCGCCGACACGATCAAGTCCGAGTCCCCGGTGGCCGTTGCAGCCATGCGCGCGCAGGGCATGCAAGTCGTGATGATCACCGGCGACAACCCGCGCGCAGCCCGTGCGATCGCCGATCAGGTCGGCATTGCCGAGATCGAGGCCGAAGTCCTGCCCGAGCAGAAGTCGGATGTGATCAAACGCCTGCAGGCAGCGCCTGCTACCTCGGATGGGCGGACCCGGGTGGTGGCGATGGTCGGGGACGGCATCAACGACGCGCCCGCTCTCGCCCAGGCTGATATCGGCGTGGCGATGGGCACTGGCACCGACGTCGCGATCGAGGCGGCCGACATCACCCTGATGGGCGGCGACCTGCGCAAGCTTCCCCAGGCGGTGCGCCTGTCGAAGGCCATTGTGCGCGGGATCCGGCAGAATCTGTTCTGGGCGTTCTTCTACAACGTCATTCTGATCCCGGTCGCCGCGGTGGGGGTGTTTGCCCAGTATGGCCCGATCCTGGCGGCCGGCGCGATGGCTTTCAGCTCATTGTTTGTCGTCTCGAACAGCCTAAGGCTTAAGCGTGTGGCTCTCGACGGCTAGCTGTGTTCTGGATCGGCAGTAATCGGGGATAGCGCTTCGCTGTCCTCTTCCGGCGGTGGCGCCAATCGCTCGAATATGGCGTCGCGCGCCAGATCATCAGGGATCTGAAAACCAACGGACATGGCCGCACCAATCTGTATGCGTCCGCCGGCTTGGCTATTCCCAGCAAGAAGCCTGAACTCAAGCGCATTCGCCGAACGACTCACGTCGTCGATCACCATGAGTTCCGTTGCCTCGACATCGAGACAAATGTCGCCTGCCCAACAATACTTTTGAGAATACAAGTATCGTACAGTCCCTCGAACTGAGATCCGATCGAATGCAAACAACGTGTCGCCGGCGAGGACTAGCAACGTGTCCGCCGCGGCGTTCACGGCTGGAATCCAGGTCAGTGGGCCAAAAGCCGGCAGCGTGCGGCGGGCCGGCGTCTCGATGCGCGTCGCGGTTTCTGACACTGCGCGGACCCGGGCCAGCACGTTGCGAGCACGGTCATCCGAAACCGAAACAATAATTACGGCACCCAACGCCAGAAGAAAGGCGAGGCCAAGCAATTGCGCAAGTTGCGAACCCAAAGCATCAGACACAGAACAATATTACTCCATCCCGTGCCACCAAACTGCGCGCCAGGAAAACGTTACCAACGTTACCAACGTTACCAACGTTACCAACGTTATCAACGTTACCAACCTTATCAACGATCCCTACTGGCCTATAATCCCGCCCCGATGACGTCCCATATCAAGTTATTCAACCCAGGCCCCGTCGAGGTGCGCCGCGAGATTCTGGACGCCCAATCCGAGTGGATGATCGGCCATCGCGGCAAGGCCTTCGAGGCGTTGTACGCCCGCATCCAGACCGGACTTCGGCAGGTCTTCGGCACCGCGAGCCGGGTATTCGTTTCGACCTCTTCGGGTAGCGGCCTGTGGGAGGCCGCGGCCCGCAATTGCGTCAGCGATGACCCGGCCCGGGGCGTGCTCGCCCTGGTGTGCGGCGATTTCAGCGAACGCTGGGCGGATGTGTTCGCTCGCAATGGAAAGGCCGTGACGATCCAGGAGGTCGCGCGCGGACAGGCCAACACCGCGGAAAGTGTCGCCGCGGCGCTGCGGGCGCGCACCGTGCCATATGATGCCATCGCGGTCGTGCACAACGAAACCAGCACCGGAGTGCGCAATCCCCTGGCTGAGATCGTCGGGGCGATCCGCGCGCATGCGACGGAAACCTTAATCCTCGTCGACGCGGTGAGCTCGCTGGCCGGCGACAAAATCGACGTGGACGGCCTGGGTCTCGACGTGACGCTGACATCTTCGCAGAAGTGCTTCGGCCTGCCACCCGGCCTCGCCTTTGCCGCGGTGAGCGACCGCGCCCTCGCCCGCGCGGCGACAATCCCGAATCGCGGCTATTACTTTGATTTCCTCGAACTCGAGGCATTTGGGACAAAGAACAACACACCCTCGACACCGGCAATCTCGCTCATGCGGGCCCTGGACCGCCAGCTCGCCGACATGCTGGCCGAAGGGCTGGAACAGCGTTATGCCCGCCACGCGGCGCTGGCCCAGATGACCCGCGAGTGGGCTAAAGAAATGGGCTTCGAGTTGTTTGCCGCGCCAGGGTTTGAGTCACAAACGGTGACCGTGGTCAAGAACACCCGCAAGGTGGATGTTGCCGCGCTCAACACGTCGCTGGCTGCGCATGGGCTAAGCATCGCCGATGGTTACGGCGGGCTCAAGGGCAGGACATTTCGGATCGCGCACATGGCCGACACAACGGTGGCGGATATGCGCGAGCTCCTCGCTGCCATGACCGAACACTTGAACCATGGTTGAATTTGCCCACTCGGCGGTGTTTGACGTGCGCGACTACGAATGCGATTTGCAAGGCATCGTCAACAACGCCAACTATCAGCACTATCTGGAGCATGCGCGGCACTTGTATCTGCGTGAGCTTGGGATCGATTTCTCGGTGTTGAGCGCGCGCGGCGCGAACCTGGTGGTCATACGGGTTGAGATCGACTATCTCTCACCGCTGCGAAGCGGCGAGTCGTTCGTCGTGCGCAGTCGTCTGGAACGGGTATCACGAGTGCGCTTTGTCTTTGTCCAGGAGATCGACCGAGCCAGTCGCCAGCCGGTGGCCCGAGCAAAGATCTTCGGCGCGACGATGGATGCTTCCGGCCGCGCTACTCGCCCCCCACCCGAAGTCGAAGCCGTAATGTCGCCAATGGCCTTGACCTGACAGATGACAAGTGCTGCCTATGCGAAAGGCCGCTCAGGGCGCCAATTGCTGCATCAAGTATCCGAGTCGGATCTTCGCATTCGCATATAGATAGTCATTCCCAGCCGCCTGGGCAAGCTCTCCTGCCTTCTCCAGATCGGCGATCGCCGCCTTGCGTTCGGGAATCCCTTCGTATGCCGAAGCGCGCAGATAGTATGGGATTGGATCCTTCGGTCTGAACGCAATCACCCCGTTCAAGTCTTTGAGCGCCTGTTCGTATTCAAGGGCCGCCAACCATACCTGCGAACGCTCAAGCAGAAAATCCGCCTCTCCCAAGGCCGTGCGCGCTTGAGCGTAGGCGATTGTTGACTCGGCGCTGCGGGTGACGGGAAGCATGGCTCCCTGCCAGATGAGCAACATCGCATTTGATGGCGAGATGGCCAGCCCGGTTTCAATCGCGCTCAACGCCGCCGCTGGATTGCGCTTTTGCGCCGCGGCCTGGGCCGCGCTCACCGCATCCCGAATCGGATCCTCCGGAAACAGAGTGTCGCGGAAAACATAGCCCAACCCAAGCATAAACAGGAACGCCGCCAGGGTGCTCCCCGCAACGATCAACACACGGCGCTGGCGACGGGCCGCGATCGCGTCAAGCTGCCAGCCCGCTTCGTCCGCATCCACCCCCAACCGCGCGCGTAACGCCCGATATTGATCACCGCCGCCGCACGCTCGCAGCACTCGAGTGGCGTCTCGCTCCAGGCGCGCGCAGAAGTCCTCATAGCGCGACCGTTCCGAACGGACATCCGTGCCGGCCACTTCCTGATACGCAAGCATTTCGCCCGCCTGCGCAACGGCCGTCAGCACCTCCTCAACCGTGGCGCGAGTTATTCCGCCCTCGCTCTTCTCAAGCCCATTCAAAATCGCCCGCAACGCGTCCGCGTCGTTGAGCTGGTCGTGTTGCTGCTGCAGTTTTCCCACGCCAGGATTGTACCGTCCCACTGGCCTAGAATATCGGGATGGACTTAACGCCCCACACGCCCGAAACGACTCGCCTGCTTCAGGATCTGTTGCGTATAGACACAACAAATCCACCCGGCAATGAAACGCCCTGCATCGACTTCATCGCCCGCACCCTGGCCGGTGAGGGCATTGAGTCGACGGTCATTGAAAGCGCTCCTGGCCGTGGAAATCTGGTCGCCAGGCTCACTGGTGATGGCACGCTCCCGCCTATCCTCCTTTTCGGCCACGTCGATGTCGTTCCGGCGGAGGCCGACAAATGGCAGCGGCCGCCGTTCAGTGGCGACTTGCATGACGGCATCATTTGGGGTCGCGGCGCCACCGACATGAAACACATGGTCGCAATGGAGCTGATGACCCTCATACAGCTCAAGCGCGAAGGCATCGGCCTGAAACGGGACGTCATCTTCATGGCCAACGCCGACGAGGAAACCGGCGGATTGATGGGCGCGGGGTTTATGGTTCAGAATCACCCTGACCTCATCCGGGCCGAGTATGCCCTGACCGAGGGTGGCGCATCGAGCATCGAACTTGAAGGCCGCAGCTTCTTTGTGTGCAGCACAGGCGAAAAGGGTTCGGCCCGCTTCACCGTGCGCGGACGGGGAAAGCCCGGGCACGCCTCGCAGCCACATCTGGACAACGCCATCCTGCCTCTGGCAGTGGCGCTGCAACGAATCATCGAGACGCCCCTGCCCCTTCACATCACCCCGACGACCCGCGCGCATGTCGAGGCGCTGGCGTCGGGCGTAAGCGCGGGAACTGCCGAGATGCTGCGGGCACTGCTTGACCCGGAGACACATTCTGATGCGCTGGCCGAACTGCCGCTCGCTGAACCCGTCAAGCGCCGGCTCAATGCCATATTCCGAAACACCGCCACGCCGACGATTCTGCAGGCTGGCAGCAAGATCAACGTCATCCCGGCGGAGGCCATCGCGCAAGTGGACTGCCGCGTTCTGCCAGGCACGACCCCCGAGTCAATCGCGGCTGAGGTGCGCGCCGTTGTTGGGGATCGCGTCGAGGTCGAGTTCGGGCGCTTCAATCCAGGCCAGGAATCAGATCCCGCTTCCCCGCTGCTCGAAACCATAAAGCGCTGCCTCGGCGCGCGTGTTCCCGGGTCCATCGTGGTGCCAGGTTTGATCGCAGGCGGCACCGATGCCCGGCACGTCAACAAACTGGGGATCAAGACCTATGGCTTCATCCCCGCCCG
>Ga0154020_10009022_pt1 | contig 11517 bp, 9 predicted proteins | sample Klosneuvirus_201_FD_109709 | JGI IMG/M metagenome (GOLD analysis project Ga0154020, IMG submission 109709) | Active sludge microbial communities from wastewater, Klosterneuburg, Austria - Klosneuvirus_20160825_MG | ecosystem: Engineered > WWTP > Aerobic digester > Activated sludge | place... | reverse complement strand
AGAAACACCCTTTATCAAAAGACGACCTGCGAAATAATCGCGCCTTATCGAGTGAGCGCGCTCTCAATGAAAACGTTATTGGTATGCTGAAGCGTTTTAAAATCATCTCTGATCGTTATCGCAACAGACGCAAGCGATTCATGCTCAGGTTTAATTTGATTGCAGGACTCTATAATTTTCAGCTTAAACTTTGAGTTTCGAAAGAGGTCTATTTTATCCCTGCCAAATTCAGACCAAAATGATTTTGTAGCTGATCACATAGGGCTTCGAAGAACTCGGGTGAATCGTTTATTTGAGGGTTTCGCATACTTCTCAAACATCATTTCCCCCTTGTTTTTCAAGCCCTTTCATTTTTTTGTCCGGTAGTGAGAACTTTTGTGCAAAATCGATGCAAAAATTATCCACTTCATAGAAGATTTCTGTTATATCGCTCATCGGGTAATCTCTTTTTTGTATGGTCACATGAAGTGATTACCCTTTTTCTTTTGTTTTTCAAATACTTACTGATTTTCTTATCCCGTACTCAGGTTAATTACTCTGTCTTTTCAAAAACTGTTTTTTAATCCAATGCCGACTGGGTTCTTCGATAAAATAATAACTTCCTGCAGAAATGAGAGTAAGAATTAAAAATGAAACAAGGGCGAGTATGATATTATTCGAAAGGAATGGAAATAACTCGACCCACCTATCGTGATAAGTGACAAGTAGCAAAATCAATAAGGCCTGAAAAGAATAAAAACCATAACTTATTTTTCCTAACCACACCAAACTCTTGCTTGACAGCAGAGAGGTTAATAAACCTTTTTCTGTTGTTAATGACAAGATGATAAATCCAATAACAGGGAGTGCAACCCAATTATGTACAACGTAAAGAAATGGTAATTGGGGACCAATAAAACCAAGATAAACCAAGAAAAAAAAGATGACTACGAATTGCTTAAATGTCATCGCAAATTTGCTCATATCAAGAGAAGAAAGAAGGCAAATACATCCACCTAAAACAAACTCTGGCAATCTAAATATCGGCATCGAATAAAAAACAGAATGAGAAGAAGAGTTGAATAATATAACAGAAAGCCCAGGCAAAACAGCAATACAATAACAAGCGAATGACACAGAATAAAGTTGCCTTTTACTAAGCTTAGATAAACGCGCAATGATGAGTGGCAATAAAGAGTAACAAAAAGCCTCCACCGAAATTGACCAACTCCCACCATCATTCCACAAAGTAAAAAATTGAGGGAACCACGCCTGCAATAAAAAAATATTAGTACCCACCAAGAAGCTAACTCTCGCAACACTCATGATAATTTGTAAAATACCATTTGTTTCGAATGCAATTCCCATCCATGGCAGTGTTACAACGGCAGCAATGATATAAACCGGATATATCCGCGCAATTCGATTAATGATGTAGTTTTTGTACGAATGGGATAAATCACCATAACGAAGAACAAGAACAAACCCAGAAAGAATAAAAAACAAACTCATACCTATTGCGCCTTGATCAAGTATATTTTTTATAAAAACGTGAGAGGTTAAAGGCCAACGAATATGAATATGAAATAAGAACACATAAAATGCAGCAATAAACCGTAACCCTGTAAGAGGAAGAATTTCTTTTATCACAGGGTTTGAATGATTAACGAACGACATCACACACCTTTTGATATGATTTTTTTCTTGTTCGATGATAGTCTCAAAAAAAGTATTCCGATCATTTTCTGCAGGAAAACACTCTTTTTCACAAGAGTTATGCCAATTCTTGTTTCTGAGAATACACCACTAATCCAAGCTTCGATGTATTGATTCTATCACTTTTTTAGCGACCGCTAATGTCATTTGTGGCCATAATGGTAAGCTTAATATTTCACCTGTAATCTTTTCCGCGACAGGTAAACTCCCAACCGAAATTTGTAGCCCAGAACAAGCACGCTGCAAATGGGGTGGTTGTGGGTAGTGAATCAAATACCCAATGCTGTCTTTTGTAAAAGTATCTATTATCCTTTGGCGTTGTGCACTTTTAATCACATAAAGATGCCATACGGGCATGTTACCCTTAAGGACCATTGGTATTTGTATTGCTTTAATTTGTTGTAAGGACTCGCTATAGTATTGCGCAATTTCAACCCGCTGTTGATTCCATCGGTCTAGGTGTTTGAGTTTAACATGCAATATCCCAGCTTGTATTTCATCTAAACGAGAATTAACACCTACGTAATCGTGCTGATATTTTATCGCAGATCCATAATTTCTTAATGCTCTTAACTCCTTATTCAAAGAAGAATCGTTCGTTACAATCGCCCCTGCATCGCCCAGTGCCCCTAAATTTTTTGTAGGGTAAAAACTAAACGCTGCCGCAATTCCAAAACTCCCAGTTTTTGCACCGTTGTGCAATGCACCATGCGCCTGCGCCGCATCTTCGATAATATGAATACCGCGTTTCTTAATTAAATGACTCAACGAATCCATATCTGCTGGTTGACCGTAAAGATGGACAGGAATAATCGCTTTTGTTTTTGATGTTATCGCTTGCTCAACTAATTTCGGATCGATATTAAATGTCGATTCATCAACATCAACTGGCACGGGTTTTGCCCCTACAGCCATTACCGCCAACCACGTTGCGATAAAAGTATGACTTGGAACAATCACTTCATCATCTGGACCAACATTAAGAGCTCGTAAAATAAGAACCAATGCATCTAAACCATTGCCAACACCCACGCAATAACGTGAATCGCAATATGCAGCAAAATCATGTTCAAACTTCTCAAGCTCTGGGCCAAGAATAAAATGGCTTTTTTGCGTCACTTCAAAATAAACACTGTCTAACTCCGCTTTAATCTCTTGATAAGTCGCAGCCAGGTCAAAAAATGGGATCGACATAATTACCTCTTTGTCATTTTTACAGCTTCGCAAAAATCAACGTAACTGCGAAAATAATCGCCCTCATCATAGTACTCCGAAGCAATTACCAAACAAACAGCACCTGATGAAAAATTGTCTACCTCGCGCCAAACCATCGGATTTACAACCAACCCCCGGTAGGAGCGATTCAATGTTACTTTTTCCTTTATATGCCCATCATCCAAAACAACATCAAAACTACCGCTCATAGCAATAAAAAGCTGTTTCAAATTTTTATGCGCATGCCCCGCTCTGCTTGCACCGCCTGGCACATCATAAAGGTAGTATACACGTTTCATTTCAAAAGGAATATGGCGGCCACCTTCAACAAAACTAAGATTCCCTCGATGGTCAGGAATGACCGGCAAGTCAACAAGATACCATTTTTTTTCGTTCATATTATCTCTTTCTTTAAGATCCGCGTGGTAAATCGCTAAATTTTGTCAATTCATCAAGAGATATTTTAAAATCATCGTGAACCCCGTATTTCTCTTCGATTATAAATCCCCGTTGGCCTGCCAAATATTTAAGTTGAACTCCGGCAATAGTCGCAAGCTGATTAAACAAGAAGTAATTTGTACAGGGATGATCAGGGGCAAAAACAAGGCCATGGGTTCCTGGTTGGCATAAAATAACATTCGTTATTGCAGCACCAATCGCTCCAGCAAAAAAAGAGGTCTGGCTAAAAAGTAAGCGCTGGCAATTAAAATCCATTTCTGACAAATCAACAATCTCTGCGCCTTTATTTAAAAAGTAACCTTCAAGCTCTTTTTGATTCATTAAATTTCGGTAACCACTTCGACGCCTACTTAGAAATACCTTTCGTTGATTTTTATTCAACGAAAGCGATGATTTTAAACTCAGCTTTTCTATTAATTTTTGCACCCACTTCTGTGAAATAATGTGATCTGAAATAGAGGCTTCACCTTGATACCTATCTAAAATACGAGATAAATCTGAAACATAAATTAACTGTTTAACATCGTACAAAAAATTATCTTCAATAAAGAGAATAGGTCTTTTGTTCTCATTCACTATTTCAAGTGCGGCCAAGCAATTGGCATGAACTTGGCGAGAAACAAGCAAAGGCTGACCATGAAACAAATTTGATTCATCGACACAAAGAACCTTAGGTAAACACTCGATCATCCAATGAAAATAATTGGCATCGTAATCACACGAAATCAAAACACCACTTTCAATTGCTTTGTGATATTTTTTACTGCAATTAAGCAAGATATGGTTTTCATAACGCGTGGCATAACGATGCGCCTTCACACCAAAATATTGGGCATCATCCATTGCCAATTCGTCATGAAGTAAGTCTCCTTGTTGATTGATAATGAGACGCGTGCCACCGATCAATCTAACATTACGCAAGACCCCTATATAGGCGCGCGGTGCATCCACCCAACCGGAAGCATGTTCGATAAGACGATTAAGAACAGAAGGTTCTTCAATCCATATTTTTTCTTGCGCATGCTCTAAAACTAAATCACCATTTTTTTTAACTTCCTCGTATACAGAAGAAACGGAAACACCCACATGAATGGGTGTTAAATGTTGAACAGGCGAAGGGTTATTTTCAAGTTGAAAAACAATAGATGCATGTTTAAAATCAGACTTTTTCAGTAACTCCAATACAGTAAAAGACAAGATCCTTGAACAAGGTTTCCGTTTTTCATTTTTACCAAAAAGAATATAATGAACAAGGGGATTTTGAAGAGAAGCCGCAACATCACAATAACGAGACAAATAAAATTCATTATCAAAAACAACATGGGGACTGCGTATTGAATATGCACCATAACGCAAGTAATGCTCTAATGGGGTTCGAGCAAAAGCAGTAAGTTGCGGCTCCTGCGAAACATAAAAATGAGTATCAAACAATGGATGGGGGTTAATCTGTAGTTGGGTGTTGCTATTCAGTACATAATCAACCAAGGGATTTACATGGCTTTTTTGAGTTTTTGGATTTTTAACGAAATAGTATGCTGTATCGAACAATGGGTGAGGATTGGCATTCTCTTTTACCCCATGCTGTAAGTAATGTGCCAACGTATTGACACCTGAATGTACAACATCTGGACGCTGTTGTTTATAATATTGAACATCAAACAATGGATGCGGATTAGTTCCTTCATTATCTCCGTATTTCAGGTAATGAACCAATGTATTAACACCTAGATGTGCAACATCTGGGCGCTGCTGTTTATAATATTGAACATCAAATAATGGGTGAGGATTAGTTCCTTCATTGTCTCCAAACAAGAAGTAATGAACCAATACATTCATACCCGAAGAAACAACATCTGGACGCTGTTTTTTATAATATTCGACATCAAATAAAAGATGGGGATTTAGATTTTTATAATGGCCCCAAGCAAGATAATGAACAAGAGAAGCTGCACTTGATAACTTTGATCCTATTGGCGCGTTCTCAATATAAAAACGTTTATCAAATAAAAGTTTCTCCATTTTATTAATAAAAGGTGTATGATATTTTACTAAAGAAGGGATACCGCTTTCCACTGAATTTGCAATTCCAGAAAACCGTCGACGTATTTTTTTATATAAATTTGAGTATTGCCAACGCCGCCAAGCTTTCATTTTATAACTCCTCGAAGTTGCTTAATCAGTGCAGTGTTAAAAATATCAATTTGCTGTGTTTGTGAAAAAAAATCACCTAAAGAAAAATGGTATTGATTCTCAAGTAAATCGAACATGATTGGATTTTCTAAGTATTGAAAAATATTCGAAACACCTATCAACCTCACCAATGGGTTATTATGGGCAAGATAAAGAAAAGATTGATCTATCTTCATGGATTCGAGTGAGTGTTCAGAATCATGGCGCACAGAGTTGGGAAATGCATCACGCAGTAACGGGTAGGTCGCATTTTTGAAAAAATCTTGATAAACTAAAGGCATTTCCACTATTGTTCGCCGACCATTTTTATCGTGAGAGAGATTTTCATTGTCGCTTCTGATGCGATACTGAAAACAGGGAGTTTCAGTTAAAAGTAGTTTCTTATTGGCGATACAGCAACGAATCCAAAAATCAAAATCCTGAAGTTGCAAAAGACCCAATCTAAAGCCACCCATTTGTGAAAAGCAATCACGTCGTATGAGTGCACTTGGAGCACAGAGAAAATTTCCAGAGAAAAACAATATAGAATAAAGTTGAGGGGTGGAAACAAAACGCTGAGCAAAAAAAACTGGGTAATTATCTTGAGGCACAACATGCCCATCGTCATCAACAAGTTCAGGGCGTGATAACACAACATCGGCATGATGCTTATGCAAATTATCAAGTTGAGATTCGAGGCGATAGGGCAAGCTTATATCATCTGCAGCCATTAACGCAACATACTCTCCACGAGACAATGAAAATGCTTTGTTGTAAGTGTAACTCGGACCTCGGTTTTTTTGAACCAAGTATTTAAGCCTGCTGTCTTTGATGCGCTGAATAACATCAACTGTCGAATCAGTAGAACCATCATCTATAACTATAAGCTCAATATCTTTATGTGACTGACTAAGAACACTATGAATCGCTTGCTCGATATACTGAGCATGATTATACGCACCTAAAATGACGCTTACCAACATCTTACAGAATCCTTCATCATGACTCAATTTAAGGAGTAGCTGGAGTTCTAAAAAAAAACAGACTGTGCGTCAAGCTCAACTCAGTATTGCTCCCGTTTTGATTTTGTATGAAACAACTCGTATTGGCGAATGAGGTTGGCGATTTTTTCTGAGACAGGGAACATATTTCCCAAAACATAACGTTCAATTTCGTGTTTAAACTCAGAAAACCCATATTTTTCGATCGCGTAATGATTAACAGAAATAGGCTTGCCTGGAATATGTCGAGAAAAAGGCTTCACGTTTTTAACAGCAGAAGCCCCAGTGGCAACAATGGAATATTGCCCAATGACACTATATTGATGAACCGTTGCGCCCATTCCGATATTTGCCCCCTCCATCAATCTTGAAATCCCACCTATCACCACTAATGGAGTAAGAACAACCTTATCTTCTAGAATTGCATCGTGTGGAACATGTACACCATGCATTAAATGCACATCACTACCAATTTCAGTAACGCTTTCGTAGCACGGTTTTTGGATAGCCGTAAATTCACGAATAATATTACGATGACCAATAACTATCTTACTTTGAGAAGAATCATAACGGGGATTTTTAGTGTCCTCACCGGGTCCACCAATCACAACATGGGGCCCGATGATGTTGTTGTCACCCATTTCTAATGGTCCGATCAATACGGTATATGGACCGATCCGATTTGATGTTCCGAGTTTGACATCTCCATCAAGCACTGCAGTGGGGTGAATTGTGTTGTTCATAGTCTTATTTTCTATAATTTATTACAAGTACAAGCTAACATTCCCATTAAAAACAATACAGTCATAAATAAAAAATCAATGAAAGAACAAGAATATTAGACTAATGGGGACCTATGACTACCTGTATTATTAACTGAACTAAGGAAAAGATCATAGTCTCTAACATACGCGTCTTGATTGTAAAACTCCGAAGCAAAAACAAGAAGCATTGCATCCATTGAATAACGATATTGAGTACTCCAAGTCATTGAGGGTACAAATAATCCTTGCGACGGAGACTCTAAGTTAAAACTCTCCCTTGTTTGACCATCATCAACAACAACAGACACGGAACCTTTTATGCAAATAAAAAACTGGTCACAATTTTTTAATGCACTCTCACCACGAATTTCACGACTTGGAACATCAAAAACTAAAAAATATCTTTTGGGTTTGAATGGTACCGTTTTTTCGAATTCACCTACAACCAAGTTACTTCGAATATCATGAATTAATGGCAAATAATGGAGAGATACACCTTTCACTTTGGAGTTTTTAACAACAGCATCAGAGAGAACAGCAGGAACATCACGATTATTCGCGCAACCTGAATCGACGTATCCTATAATTTGAGCTGGGTTGCCTGCAACAATTGCGTTAGCAGGAACAGCTTGCGTAACTACTGCACCTGCACCCACCATTGCATTTTGTCCAATCGTAATGCCCGGTAAAATCGTTGCATTAGCTCCAATTGAGGCTCCTTTTTTTATTTGAGTTTTCAACCATTGCTCTGGCCTCTTTTTACTTCTAGGGAAGGGATCATTAGTAAACGTTACATTCGGCCCCACAAAAACATCGTCCTCAAGCCTAACACCATCCCATAACTGAACTCCAGATTTAATCGTAACTCTGTTGCCGACAACAACATCATTTTCAATAAAAACATGAGCACAGATATTGCATTCGTCCCCGATTATAGCGCCCCCTAAAACATGAGCAAAAGCCCAAATACGCGTGTTTTTACCAATACATTGAGATTCACAAATTGACTTTTCATGAGTGAAATAAGACTTATTCATATCTAAAAATTATCCAGGACCAGGTCCGTAGCTTTGATTAATCGTTATTTCAAGAGCAAAAACAAAGAATCTATCGCATTTGCTCAAAGAAAACACGGATGACTTTTACCTATTAAAGTGTAATATCGACCACATGGCAAAAACAGCAATTATGGTTTTGGATAGATTCGCTTTTTTAGATTCTACCCGTGCAGATTTTTACAAAGAATTATCAAAAACAGTCAATCAGCTCTTGCTTATTAATTTCCATTCATTTGATGGTAGTGAGTCCGCTCAATTACTAATCATCGAAAAGTTTTTATCTCAGCATCAAACATACTTTTGCCTCTCAATAAACGCCGTAGGAATTCAAACACCACTTCATGAATTATTGAAAGCTAAGTCCATCCCTTTTTCAGTTTGGTATTGGGACAGTCCGTCTGGGCAACCCACAGGAAATAATCATTGGAATGGTGTTTCTGAAATATTCTACGCTTGCGATGAATTTAATAAACATCCTGGATTCGAAAATCGTGGTGAATTTCTCCCATTTTCGGGGGCTCGCCCAATTAGGCGTAAATCAAATCCAGAACAAGGAATCTGCTTTCTTGGATCTTGCTGGCATATCGTCAGGGTAATGCAAAAGGTTGCTTTAGGACTCACATCTTTTTCTAATGGAAAATTTTACGATTTTGAAAATATCTATGATTTAATAGTCAGCGGTCAACTTACATCACACAAGTGGAAAACTATCAATAATGAGGCTCTCTCTGAATGGGATATATTAAATGCATTTTCATCCATTAAACGTTGCCAACAATTGACTCATGTTATCGATCTTGACTTAAAGATATTTGGCGGATTTGATTGGCTGATTAATTGCGCACCTGTTGCACCGCAATTATCTAAAGTATTTAATTTAAAGTTAATTAAGAATCATCGTGAAATGTCTCAGCTGATGTCGAAATTCAAGGTATCATTAAATATCTTTCACTGGCAAAACCGAAATGGTGGGCCTAATTTTAGGATTTTCGACTCCATTGTTCACGGGGTCCCGATCTTATCTGACTACAATGAAAGGTGTGCAAGTATTTTTCCACACCAAGAAGCCGCCATTTACTATAAAAACCCATCGGAGATGAGGGAGAGCGCAAAAGAACTCTTATCAAATGAAACGCTTTGTAATAAACTCGTTCAAAATTCCAGAGAAATAATGCTTTCAGGACACCTTCATAAACATCGAATTAAAAGACTTTATTCGAAAATCGAAACACCTAAGTTTAGTGTTAATACAAAGATTGTTTTTATCAATGAAAGATTAGAATTAACAGAATATGAGACCGCATCAAATAAAATCTGGTGTTCAGATAATTATGGCCAGACGGGTCGTTTACATGATTCCGAAATTTATAAGATTGAAAAATACTGGGTAGAAAGAGATGCATTCCAGCAATGGGAAATAAAGGCTCGCGAAATGAAAATTGCCGAAATGGAAACCCAACAAAAACAAATTTCTGCATTAAGAGGAGTGATATCAGCAAAAGGAAAAGATAAAATAAGAAGGTTATCAAAACAATATTCAGCAATTGCTTTATGCTATAAGGTCTATCGGGGAACGGAGCGCTACATAAATAAACGCATTAATTTAATGTCGAATCTCGTATCTCAGAATCAGAACAAACACTCTTAGTTTTGTTTGAAAGAGAACCCTGATTCAATGAGAACCAATCCTTTAGAATTCTAGACAAAAACAATAGAAAGACTGTTAGAAAGTAAAATTTACAAAAGAAAAAGTAACGCACTTCAAAATGAGCAAAAGTAATAATGGCAGAATAGCCCAGCAGAATAGAAGAACTAAGCCAGAATAAAACAAAAGCGTCCTCTTTAATGAGTTGATAGATAAGGCAAAATATACCGGCAACAAATGAGAACGCAAACATTAAATTTTCAAAGGAAAAACTAAGAGAGGGCGATGAAGAAAAAACAAACGACACAAAAGAATCAACAGTTGAAAACCAATAAGTTGGAAGCAACTTTAACTTCAAATAAATCCATAACAGAGGATGAGAAATAAAAGTCTTCAATGACTCTTTGATTAAGAGATTATGAGGAATTTTATCCGCTACAACCTGTGGTCCAAGTTCCTCACATTTTTTTTGATCTACACTACAGGCAATATTACCGCCGCCCAGCACAAAAAATCCCCCTCCCGTTTTTAAGAGAGGCTCAGAAGGATAAAATCCTTTTTCCAAAATTGCATTGCTTGTTTGTACCCAAGAAAAAGAATGTACTCGATAATAATTATAAATACGATACGGGACAGTAAAAAAGTGAAACGAAAGAAGTGCAACAAAAATAATTTTTACCGGTTTAAATTGCATCAAAAGTGCACTGAATGAGGTTTTTTTAAGGAGTTTCATTAAAAAAACTATCGGTAAAAAATTAAACGTGCCAACAAGAAAAAAAAGTTCGAATGGACTTCGAAAATAAGCGCTAAGTGCAAAAAAAAGACCTGCAATGAATGCGTACACCTTAAAATTTTTACCTGCTGCTAAAAGCAACAAGAACAAACCAATAAGAACAAAACTAACAGAAAAAGCCTCTCCTAACAACACTCCATCTTGACCCAAAATAAAATACCGAAACTGAGCAGACAATAAAAAAAATAACGGAATAATAGTTGCGTATCGAGCCTTAAGAAAAACAAGCAGGCATTGACGAAACAACAAAGACACTACAGCCAACAGAAATGAAGATAAAATTTGGATGATCCCAACAAGAGGGGCATTGCCTCCAAAAATTTTCAATATGATGGCCTGCAAACACATAAATCCGGGTGGCCAAAAAGATATCACCCAAACTGTTTCTGGAGTAAACCAACCTTCTTTGAAAATACTCCAACCACCAATAGCAAAAGAACCTGGATCCATTCCCCCAAAATGGGTACGCACATCAAGATTGGTTGAGGAGAAATGTAAAGGCCCTATAGATGAAGAAAGGACTAGAGGAGGAACGACCAACAACGAAATGACGCAAAAAAAACAGACGTAAAAGAGCAGGTACCCAGCCAATTTTTGTAAAAGTATTAACTTAATCTGACAGACAGGGTGTTGATTCCTGGTGTCAGTTAAGATTCAATCTGTCCGATTACATCGAAGAATCAGATGAAATAGTGAATTGATTATGATTAATACTCTT
>Ga0154020_10009021_pt1 | contig 11520 bp, 6 predicted proteins | sample Klosneuvirus_201_FD_109709 | JGI IMG/M metagenome (GOLD analysis project Ga0154020, IMG submission 109709) | Active sludge microbial communities from wastewater, Klosterneuburg, Austria - Klosneuvirus_20160825_MG | ecosystem: Engineered > WWTP > Aerobic digester > Activated sludge | place... | reverse complement strand
CGGCCATCCGCCGCGCGAGGATGCAGTTAGACGCGTACGAACCGGGGCGGCGCGATGCCGGTCCGTAGAGGTCGAAGACTTCGTCCGGCTCGTTGGCCAGCCCAACCAGATCGGGCACAGACATCTGCATCCGGAATGCCAACTCATACTGGGCGATCCGCGCCGAGATCTGCGGATCACCCATCTGCTCATGGTGCGCGGCGTTCAGCGTCGCCAGATCATCAAGCTGCCCGCGCCGGACCTCACGCGAAACGCCGTCCGGATTCGGAAGGTAAAGCACAGGCTCGCGCCCCGCGCGTAGCTTGACACCCTGATGCTCTGCAGGCAGAAACCCCGCGCTCCAGAGATGCTCATAGAGCGGCTGATCGCACGTGCGCTCCACATCCTTCGAGACCATGACAATGAAGCCCGGCAGATCTCGGTTGTCCGACCCAAGGCCGTACACCGTCCACGCCCCAAGACACGGACGCCCCGGTATCTGGTGCCCCGTCTGAAAGAACGTCATCGCCGGTGCGTGATTGATCTGCTCTGTAAACACCGTCTTGACGATCGCAATGTCATCGGCAATCTTCGCCGTGTGCGGCACAAGCTCTGAAAACCACGCCCCGCCGCGGCCATGTTGCGCAAACTTGAACTGACTGGGCAGCAGCTTCTGGGCCTGCCCGGACGTCATCGTCGTAACCCGCTGTCCCATCCGGATCGAGTCCGGAATCAGCTCTCCCCGCCGCGCGGCCAGCCCGGGCTTGTAGTCAAACATGTCAATCTGCGACGGTGCCCCCGCCTGAGTGAGCATGATGACCCGCTTGGCCCGTGGCGCGATCGTCTTGAACGCCCGCTCCGTCGCCTCCGGCTGCGCACCGGCAGTGTCCGCCAGCATCATCGCCAGGGCGGCCGAGCCCACGCCGGCCGATGCCCGCCCCAGAAACTGGCGGCGTGTCATCGCGAGATGTCCCGATCGAGACTCCATCTCATTCCCTCGTCAGCGTCTCATCCAGGTTCAGGATCACACTCATCACGCCGGCATACGCGGCCAAGTCGTACACCCTCCCCACTGCCCGCCGCCGCCGCGCTCCCGCGTGCGCCACGGCCTCCGCCTCCTCAGGACGCTCGACAAAATACCGACGAAGCACTTCTAATCGCGCAGCCAGCACGCGCCGTTCACCAAGTTCGGGCAAACGCCCCAGCACAGTCTCAAACGCCCAACCGATGGCATCTTCCCCGCCCTCAGCGATCGCCCGCTCCGCAAGGGCAGCACTCGCTTCCGCAAACGTCGGATCGTTCAGCAGAACCAAAGCCTGCAGCGGCGTGTTTGTACGAATGACCCGAACCGAACACTTCTGCCGAAGCGACACATCAAACAGGTTCGCCGGAGGCGCCGTTCGCCTCCAAAACGTGTAAAGACTCCTGCGATGCAGGTCCTCCCCCGTGCCCTGCTGATAAACAAGCCTCCCGAAACTCACATCCTCCCACACCCCCGCCGGGTGATACGGCTTCACCGGCGGTCCACCGCGCTTCTCCACCAGCAATCCCGACGCCATTAACGCCTGATCCCGAATCACGCCCGCACCAAGCCGATACCTCGGCGCCCGGGCCAGCAACCGATTCTCAGGATCAACCTCCTCCAACCGCGCCGAACACATCGACGACTGCCGATAAGTCGCGCTCGTCACCATCAGCCTCAGCATCGCCTTGGTGTCCCACCCGCTCTCAACAAACCGGTGCGCCAGCCAATCGAGCAACTCCGGATGCATCGGCCGCTCCCCCTGGATCCCAAAGTTATCCGGAGTCCGCACCAGCCCCTGCCCGAAGATCTGCTGCCACAACCGATTCACCGCAACCCGCGCCGCCAGAGGATTGGACCGATCCGTAATCCACCGCGCCAATCCCAGCCGATTCGCCGGCACACCCGCCAGCCGCGGCATCGCCGAGGGTGTCGCCGCCTCCACCGTCTCCCCCGGATGATCCCAAGCCCCGCGCTCCAGCACATGCGTAACCCGCGGCTCCTTCCGATCCCGCATCACCATCACTTTCAGGATCCGCCCGCCATCCTTCACATCCAAGAGCGGCGGCACATCTCCCTTGTCCGCGCCTCCATCTTCATCCACGCTGTTGAAGTACGCAAAGAACCGGTAGTAATCCTTCTGCGGAATCGGGTCGTACTTGTGATCGTGGCACTGAGCGCACGACATCGTCAATCCCAAAAACGTCGTGCTCGTGGCATCCACCCGATCCATCACGTAGTCAATCCGCGACTCCTCAATCTCCCGACCGCCCTCCCCATTGATGGGATGGTTCCGGTTAAACGCCGTCGCCAACACCTGCCGCGGCGTCGCATCCGGCAACAAATCCCCCGCTAACTGTTCCACCACAAACCGGGCATACGGCATGTTGCTGTTGAACGCCTCCACCACCCAATCCCGCCAAGGCCACGCCGTCCTATCCAGATCCAACTGAAACCCGTTCGAATCCGCATACCGCGCCGCATCCAGCCAGGCCACCGCAAAGTGCTCGCCAAACCGCGGCGAAGCCAGCAGCCGATCCACCACCCGGTCATACGCCTCTGGTGCCGCATCCGCCACGAATGCCGCGACTTCCTCCCGCGTCGGCGGCAACCCATTCAAGTCCAGACTCAACCGCCGAATCAGCGTCCGCCGCTCCGCCTCCCGCGCCGGCTCGACCGCCCGCTCCGCCGGCAACCGCTCCATCTCCGCCAACACAAATCGATCAACATCATTCCGACACCACGCATCACCCTTCACCACAGGCGGCTCCACCGCCTTGACCGGCTCAAACGCCCAATGCCCCGACCACACCGCCCCCTCCTCAATCCACCGGCGCAACAACTCCCGCTCCCCATGCGAAATTTGCCGCGCAGCCTTTCGCGGCGGCATCTTCTCATCCACATCTGACGACATCACCCGCCGCACAAGCTCGCTCACCGCCGGCTTCCCCGGATCCACCACCCTGCCCGGCAACGACCCATCGCGATCCGGATCCCCCGCATCGCGCGTCGGACCAAACAGGCCCTCGCGGACATCAAGTCGCAGATTCGCCTTCCGCTTATCCGCATGCGGCCCGTGACACGTGAAACACGCATCCGCCAGAATCGGCCGGATGTCTCTGTCAAAATCGATCTTGCGGTGCGGCTCATCACCGCCAACCGCGGCCACTCCAAGCAAGCTCACGACAAGCCCCAACACCATGCCGCCATGGTACAGAATTTGCGGCCGCGGCAAACAACTCCCACACGATCCCAGTAAGCTACCCCAATGCCACCCTCTGAACGTCACAAAATGCTCTCCGGCGATCTCTACCGGGCCTCCGACCCCGAACTCTCCGCCGCGCTTCTCCGATCCGCCAAACTCCAGGACCGCTACAACGCCACAGAAGCCGACCAAACCGGCATCCGCACCTCCATACTTCGCGAGCTCTTCGGGTCCATCGGCGACAACTGCACCATCCGCCCCTCATTCCACTGCGACTACGGCTCCAACATCCGCATGGGCCGCAACTGCTTCGTCAACTTCAACTGCGTCTTCCTGGATTGCGCTCAGATCACCATCGGCGATGACCTGCAAATGGCCCCCGCCGTCCAGCTCTACACCGCCGCCCACCCCTTGAACCCCGAACCCCGCCGCTCCGGCCTCGAGTTCGCCAAGCCCATCACCATCGGCAACAACGTCTGGATCGGCGGCGGAGCCATCATCCTCCCGGGCATCACCATCGGCGATCACTCCATCATCGGCGCCGGCAGTGTGGTCACCCGCTCAGTCCCCCCCATGACCATCGCCGCGGGCAACCCCGCTCGCGTCATCCGGGCCGTGCCACAGACCTGAATCCCAGCCTTTGGTATTCTGTTCCTCCCTAGCCAAAACCGACGGGAGACTCTGTATGCGCCGCACCCTCTCAACTCTCCTCACCCTCCTCACCACCGCCTCCGCGGCCCTCGCCGCCCCTCCCGTTAACTTCTCCTCTCTCCTCGACGAAATGCTCAACCGCGACACCCTCGCGCGCTTCCCCGACCCCGCCTACACCTGCAAACAGTTCAGCAGCTACGACCAGGCCTCCACCGACCCCGCCAACGAAAAAACCTGGTTCGCCAACGGCGATGCCAACCAATACCTCCGCACCGAAACCAACTCTGGCCGCAAAGAGTGGGTCATGATGGACACCGCCGGCCCCGGCGCTGTCGTCCGCATCTGGTCCGCCAACCCCAAGGGCACGATGCGCATTTATCTCGACAGCGCCGACAAGCCCGCCATCGAAGGCAAAATGTCCGACCTGCTCGGTGGCAAGTGGGAAGCCGCTTCCCCACTCTCCTACGAAGCCAGCAAAGGCTGGAACTCCTACCTGCCCGTCCCCTACGCCAAGAACTGCAAAATCACCTGCGATGCCGACGGGTTCTACTACCAGATCAACTACCGCACATACGCCGCAGGAACACCGGTTGACTCCTTCAAGCCGACCGACCTCAAAGACAAGGCCAATGACATCAACCGCGCCATCAAAGAGCTATCAATCGACCGCACCGAAGGCCAGCCCACCTTCGCGCCCGATGAGAGAGCCCTCCCGTTAGGCGGCACCGCCGCGCCCGGCGAAAAACTCACACTCACGCTTCCCGCAGGCTCAAACGCCATCACCGGCCTGATGCTCTCCGTCAAAAGCGACAACGATGCCCAGACCTCGCGCTCCTGCGTCATCCGCGCCACGTTCGACGGTGAAGAGTCCATCTGGTGCCCCATCGGCGACTTCTTCGGTTCCGGTGTCGGCTTCAACTCTTATCAGGACTGGTACCGCGCCATCAGCAAAGAAGGCCTGATGCGCTGTCGCTGGATCATGCCCTACGAAAGATCCGGCACCATCACGATCGAGAATCTCGGCAAGTCTCCCATCACAGTCAACGGTGGCCTTCGCATCAAGCCGTGGACCTGGGACTCCCGCTCCATGCACTTCCACGCCGTCTGGCGCGATGAATACCCCATCCACGCCCTGGGCGGCAAAGGCACCTCCGACTTCAACTACGTCGATGTCAAAGGCAAAGGCGTCTACGTCGGCGATGTCCTGAGCGTCATGAACCCCGTCAAAGATTGGTGGGGTGAGGGCGATGAAAAGATCTACATCGACGGTGAGAAGTTCCCGTCCCACTTCGGCACCGGAACCGAAGACTACTACGGCTACGCCTGGTGCTGGCCCGCTTTCTTCAACAAGCCCTTCCACGCACAACCCCGCGTCGATGGCGAATCCCTCCAAAACAACTGGGGCCGCACCACCGTCACCCGCTCCCGCTCCCTCGACGCCATCCCCTTCACCACCGCCCTCAGCATGAACATGGAAGTCTGGCACTGGAAAGCCTGCGATGAGGAGTACGCCACCACCGCTTACTTCTACGCCACACCCGGCGCCACCCACAACCGCAAGCCCTCCCCCGAATCCGCGGCCAAAAAGCTCATCGAACCCCCACCCCTCCCGCCCCCGTTCAAAATCAAAAACGCCCTCGAAGCCGAAACCCTGAAAGTCGTCAGCAGGAGCGACGGTCTGATCGTCATCCCCCAAGGCGGGTTCGACCCCGACCTCTGGAGCGGCCAGCAACAACTCTGGATCCAAGGCCGCAAAACTGGCGACTTCGTCGAACTCAAAATCCCCGCCACCTCCAAGTCCAAGATCATCCTCTACGCCACCAAGTCCTGGGACTATGGCATCGTCCGATTCTCCGTGAACGGCGCCAAAGCAGGCAACGACACCGACCTCTGCAGCCTCAAGAAGGAAGTCCTCGCCACCGGCCCCATCGACCTGGGCACCTTCGAACCCAAAGATGGCGCCTTCATCCTCCACGCCGAACTCGTCGGTGCCAACCCCAAGAGCGAAGCCACCAAGTCCTTCTTCGGCATCGACTGCATCGTCCTCGAACCCGCGAAGTAGCGCGCATGGCCCAAGCCGCTCTCGAAATCTCACCACTCTCCCGGCTCTGCAGCCCGAAGGGCTCGATAGTTAGTAGCCGGGGGTCGACGCGCTTCGCGTCACCCCCGGAAAGCGCCGGCAATTTTGCAGCAGTCTGAAAGACTGCCAGTAGCCGACGTCATCAAGTCACGCTATCGACAACCCCGCGATTCCCAACCCACTCTTCACTTTTCCACTTTCCATTTTCCACTTTCAACTTTCCTCACCACTCCACCTCCACCTCCACCACCTCCCCCGCCTTCACCACCACCGGCGGCCCCAACCTCACCTCCGCCCCCTCCCCAACTCGAATATGCGTCGAAGCCACCGGCTTCCCCGCGCACACAACCTTCGGCATTGCATTCATCGGCACCCCATCCACCCGAACCCGCCCGACCTTCACCGTCCCATACCTCACCTCAAACTTCACCACCCTCTTCCCCTTCTCCTCCGCAAAGCTCGCCAACCCCCACCCCTCCGGCCCCGCAAAGAACGCCCTGAAATCCTCCCTCCCCATCCGCGGCGAAATCCCGATCACCCCCGCCGGACCATCCAGCACGAACCCGCACAACGCCTGATACACGCCGTACGACGCCATCGCCCGCCCATAGTGATCCCCGCACTCCACCTCATTCCACGGATTCCGCACCGTCCCGTCATACCGCTCATCAATCGCCTTCACCACCACCAACGCCTCATCCACCATTCCCTCCCAAGCCATGCCCCCCGCGGCCTGATACTCACACCCCGTCCAAACCTCATCCCGATACCGCACCGGCTCTTGCGGTCTCCCGCCAAACGGCCAAGTACACACAAACATCCCCCCCTCACGCCCCTCCGCAAACCACCGCTCCGGCGGAAACGCTGCCGAATACGGCCCCACCGCGGGCGTCCAGTTGTACTTGTAAATCGACTTGAGCCCCGACATCACCTTGTCCTGCGAATAGATCCCACCCAGATCCAGACACCGCGCCCAGTTCTGCCCAAACAACTGATCCGCCATGCACCCTTTGCCATACTGGAATCGCGTCGAAGCATCCTTCGGAATGATCTGCGTGAAATAGCCGTTCTCGAACAAGTGCTCCTCGGAATACGCCGCGCCCTTGCGCGCAATTTCCCGATACCGCTTCATGCTCTCCCCGTCCCCCATCCGATCTGCCATCGCCGCCCCCGCCTTCAACGCCGCCAGATACAACGATCCCACAAACGTGTTCGGCCCCTCAAAGTTGATATCAAACGTGTTGTGCTGCGTGACCTCGATGATCCCATCCGGCTCCCCCGTCCCACCCCCCCGCTTCATCGCATCCCGCCCGATCTGATACTCGATCACCTTCTTGATCTTCTCCCAGTTCGCCTTCAAAAACGATTCATCCGCGCTGCACAGGTGCTCGCGGTAGCACTTCAAAATCGTCCCCGACTGCCCATCCGCGGCATACTCAAACCCCCCATTCACCTCCCCACGAAACGCCACGCGTCCCGTGGCCTCATCCATCCCCGACCCCAAATCCTGCATCACCCGAGTCGACCGCGACAACTCCGGAAACAACCGCGCCTCCGCATGCGCGTAGTTGTACACATGCGTGCAAGTCCCATGACAAGACCCCACTCCCTCCCAACACCAGAACCGCCCGTTCTTCCACCACTGCGCAATCCCGCTCGCCAGATTCGCCGTCGGCATGAACAGCCGCGATGCGAGCCAATGCGGCAACGTCGTGTCGTCGTACCAAGTTTTCCGGAAGAGCTCCGTCTCCTCAATCAATCGCCTCTGGTTTTCGTACACATACTGCGACACGTCCGCCGCATCTTTGAACCAGTTCGTGTACATCTGCCCGTTGCCCGTGTGCAAATTCGGGAACCACCATGACACAACGAATAACAGTTCCCGAGACTGACCCGGCCCGAGCGCGAACTCAGACGCAACGCCTCCAATCAACACCCCCGCCCCACTGGACTCCGCCTGAGATGCCTTCGCCGCCTGCTTGAGGTCTAGGTGCTCGATCTTCGCCGTATCCCCAAGGTCGCATATCGCCGTGCCCGGTCCCGAAATCGCGATCGTCCCAAACGTCTCCGACGTCGAACCCGGCCTCTTCACCGCTTCCGGCAACACATCCACCAACCGCACACCATCTACATTGATGTGCCCCCACGGTCCCTTCTGCGCATCCACAATCTGAATCTTCCCCTTCCTCCCCGCAAATTCACTCACATCCCAAGCCCGCGGCTCCAATTTCTCATCATCCCGCCCGCGTGCCGACCGCACGACCTTCCCATCCACAAACAAGTTCACACAAGTGCGCGCGTGCGACCCACCCCCCACCAGCAGAGTCATGAACTTCCGATCAATCGCAAACTCCGCACTGACCATTTCCCCCACAAGGTCGTCATCCTCCGCGTACGAGTTCACGAGCCCCTTGCCCTCAAATCCGCTCACTTTCTGCTGCTTCTTGAATGTCCCCTTCGAAGGTGCGCTTCCAAACGCCGTCCCCTTCACCTCCCACCCCTCGTACTTGTCCCCCTCAAAATCGAACAGCACCCGCTGCGGCCGCGGATCCTTCATATCCGGCTGCGGCAACATCTCCATCACCACCGTGGAGCCCCCTTTGTGCCTCACCACGCGATTGCGCCGCAGCACCGGCACCTCACCCGGCTCCCCTTTATCAATCCCATTCTCCAAAAACCCAACCAGCCGCCCCTTCTGCGCCTGATCCGAAGTGTTCTTCAGGGTGAACCTCAGCATCGTGCACGGCAGCGCCGAATCCTTCGCGTTGAGCGGAATGAACGGCGCCCCCGCGCGCAGCGTGACCTGAATCGGCCCGGCGTTCTTGTACCGCACCTCCGCCACCGGATACTCGCCTACAAACTCAATGTCATCAACATTCCCGCCGTTCTCGCGATCCGCCAGCCGCACCTCCGTCCCCTTCCCATCCGGCTTGATCCCATCCACCAGCAACGTAAACCCCTGCACCAACTCCCGCGGCTGCTTACGAATCCGATAGTTGTCCGCCCCCCACCCCGTGTTGTTCAACCGCCCATCAACATGCCACCCACCGAGTGTCCCATCCCCCAAAACGTAAAGCTGCCCCGCCGCAATCCCCCCGCAAGGCATCCCAATCCCAAATCGCTGTAACCCCCGATACACCTTCCGCTCCCCACGCTTCCGAAGCGCCGCCAGCATCTCCGGCGTAATCCCTTTGTCCTCCGGTATCAACGGCGGCCCGCCCACCTCGCGTGCCAACGCCCAATCCCCCAACCCCACCGCCAACCCCGCGGCCCCGCCCACAGCCAAAAACTCGCGTCTGTTCATCCCCCCAGCATACCTCCCCGCTCTGCCCTCATGCCTAATGCCAAGTGCCTTCTGCCTTCTTCCTGATCAACTTCTTCGCACACACCTCGCCTGATCTCTCGCGCCCGGCGCACCCAAATCCCCATCTGGGTCCATCTGGGACATCTGTGGCTTCTCTGCTCCTTCCCAGTATCCTGTCCCCTCCATGTCCCCAACGGTCCAATCACGCCCCCCGCGAATCCCCCGCGAAGTCCTCTTCGCCCTCCTCGGCCTCCTGCTGATCCTCCTCCTCGGCTGCATCTTCAACGCCAACAACATCTTCTTCCGCCCCGGCACCCACGCCGACATGCTCTGGCAAAACGGCGCCTACGGCATCCTCGCCTGCGGCCTCACCATCGTCATCATCTGCGGCGGCATCGACCTGGCCGTCGGCTCCGTGGTCGCGCTCTCGGGCGTCATCTTCGCCATGCTCGTCCTCCACCAGGAATGGTCCGGTTGGGTCGCGATCCCCATCGCCATCGCCACAGGCGCTGCCGCCGGCACCATTTCCGGCCTCCTGATCTCCCACATCCGCGTCCAACCCTTCATCGCCACTCTCGCCATGATGGCCTTCGCCCGCGGCCTGGCCAAGTACCTCGCCCAAGGCCAAGTCATCACCAAGTACCCCTACCCCGCCCTCATCGAAACGCTCAACACCAGCTTCAACATCGCTGGCTTCAAGCTTTCCATCCACGTCATCGTCTTCCTCCTCTGCGCCCTACTCACACTCCTGCTCCTCCGCCGAACCACCTACGGCCTCAACGTCTACGCCGTCGGCGACAACGAAGAAGCCGCCCGATACGCCGGCGTGCCAGTCCGCGTCACCAAAACCATCGCCTACGCCCTCTGCGGCGCCTTCGCCGGCCTCGCCGGAGTCTTCTTCTGCGCCCTTGAGCGCCAAGGCAACCCCGACGGCGGCGTCGGCTACGAACTCACCGCCATCGCCATGGTCGTCGTCGGCGGCACCCCACTCTCCGGCGGCCGCGGCGGAATCATCCTCACTGTCTTGGGCATGCTCACCATCGGCTACCTCCGCAAGATCCTCGACATCAACGCCGTAGACACCGCCCCCCAACTCATGATCACCGGCGGAATCATCGTGTTGGCCGTCCTAGCCCAGGGAATCAGAAAACGGTAGTGGCGCTCTCGCCTCTCGCTTTGCCTTTCGCCATTCGCTTTGGTTTTTGCCCCGTAGGGGCATGCGAATGTTGCCAGGGGCAAGCGAGTCTTCGAGCGCCGCCCCTGGAAGGCTCCATTAATTTCCGCCACCCCGTAGGGGTGGACGAAGCACGCCCGTCATCCGCGCGCTCCGCCCTCCTTCGCGCCTTCGCGTACTGCCTTTCTCTTGGTACCCTAGTTCATCCAGGAGCACCCAATGAAACTCCAACTCTTCGCCCTCCTTTCCCTCACGAGCGCCTCGCTCGCCCAGTCCACCCTCCTCGACTCCCTCACCACCATCCAAGATGCCCGCTCCCGCCGCATCGCCTCCAACTCAACCGACCCCAACAGCAACGGCGACAACCGCTACGTCAAACCCGGCGACACCTTCACCCTCGCCGACATCAAGGGCCCCGGCATCATCCGCCACATCTGGGTCACCTTCGCCGAGTCCGGCCCATCCTGGCTCTCCAAAGAAGGCGCGGCCGATCCCTCCGAAGTCGTCCTCCGCATGTACTGGGATGGCGCAGCCGACCCCGCCGTCGAATCCCCCTTCGGTGACTTCTTCGCCGCGGGCTTCGGCAAACGCGCCGAGGTCAACTCCATTCCCGTCATCGTCGGCGGCGCCACAGGCGACGCCTACAACTGCTACTGGGCCATGCCCTTCCGCACCGGCGCGAAAATCACCGTCACCAACCAATCCGACAAACCCTTCGCCGCGCTCTACTTCCAAATCGACTACGACGAACAGCAAGTCCCCGAAACCGCCGCCTATTTCTGCGCCCAATACCGCCAGGAGTTCCCCACCGTCCGCGGCCACGATTACCTCATCGCCGACATCGATGCCCCGATTGGCGGCCATTACATCGGCACCGTCATGTCCGTCCGCTCCCGCAGCCCACAGTGGTTCGGCGAGGGTGACGAAAAGTTCTACATCGATGGCGAGACGACTCCCTCCATGTGGGGCACCGGCACCTAAGAATTCTTCCGCAATTCCTGGGGCATGGAAAAAGCCTGCTACCCCTACTTCGGCGTCACCATGCTCGACGGCTGGCTCGGCGACCTCGGCCAGAAGGGCACCATGTACCGCTGGCACCTGGCCG